>Ga0209751_10001223_pt1 | contig 26647 bp, 5 predicted proteins | sample RifCSP13_1_FD_184019 | JGI IMG/M metagenome (GOLD analysis project Ga0209751, IMG submission 184019) | Soil microbial communities from Rifle, Colorado - Rifle CSP2_sed 13_1 (SPAdes) (version 2) | ecosystem: Environmental > Terrestrial > Deep subsurface > Rock core/Sediment | place: Rifle...
ACGCTGGTTCCATCCGAATCGCCCTCTGACGATTCCCCCGATCTCACACCTCGCGAGCGCGAAGTGCTCAACCTCATTGCCACCGGCGCGAGCGATAAGGAGATTGCCGCGGCGCTTTCGCTCAGCCTGCACACGGTCAAGAGCCACGTTCGCAGCATCTTGAGCAAGCTGCATGCCGTCAATCGGCGCCAGGCGGTGAGGCTGGCGGGCCGGCAGGACTGGACGAAAAGGAAAACGCTCTAGGGCTGTCCACCGCCGCCGCGAGCGATGCCGGCTGCGGGATAGGTGTCGCGCCACCGCAGGTCACATAGCCCAGGAAACGAGCCGAGATGCGGTCCTGGCCCGGCAGGTGATAGTCGGTCAGGCGCACCCGCGCAAAGTTCACCACCCGGTAGGCGGCGTTGTTGCCACTCCCGGCTACTGCGTCCCAGACAGGGACGACGATGTTGACAGTCTTGAGTGCGTCTAATGCCTCGCGCACGGCGCTGCTGTTAGCCACACCCGGTCTACCCTGTACCCAGTCGCCAATCGACACGACGTGGTCAGCCGGATTACTGGGGTTGATATATGTGAAGCTTTCACCCGGCGGCGTCAGGCTGGTGACGAGCGTCCCGACGCTCGGGCTGCCGGCCCAGGTGAGCCAGCCGAAGTTGCCCCGCCGGGCGCCGTTGAAGATATTCTCGACGACATCTTCCTCAGACACGCCTGCCAGTGTTTCCACGTGCAGTGCAATCGGATAGAGATCACAGGTCTGAGCTGGCGCTGGTGTGACCGTAACTCTGACGGTAGCCACATCGCTCCCGCCGTTGGCATCTACGATGGTGTAGGTGAAGCTGTCGATCCCTGTCAGACCGAAGGTGGGAGTGTAGGTGACCGTGTTGTCGGGGTGAATCATCGCGGTCCCGCTCATTGGTAGTGTGATCGACACAACTGTGAGAAGATCGCCATCAATATCCGAGTCATTAGCCAGCACATCGATGGTAATAGCGGTGTCCTCCCGTGTAGTCGCTTCGTCATCTATCGCCACCGGGTCATCGTTGACCGGAGTGACAGTGACCCTGACCACGGCCGTGTCCATACCGCCCTGGCCGTCGCTGATCGTGTATGCAAAGCTGTCCCTGCCGTCGAAGTTGGCAGTTGGAGTGTAGGTGATGGTGTTATCCAGATTGACCACCGCCGCGCCATTGGATGGCAGCGTAACTGAGATCACGGTGAGGGTATCGCCATCGACATCCGAGTCGTTGGCTAGTATATCAATGGTAACGGCAGCGTCCTCCGGGGTGGTCGCTTCGTCATCCATTGCGAGTGGCGGATCGTTGACGGGGTTGACTATGACCATGACGGTGGCGCTGGCGGTGAGCTCCCCGTCAGAGATGGTGTAGGTGAAAACGTCCGTACTATTGAAGTCGGGATCGGGTGTGTAGAACAGGTGATCGGTATTGTTGATCACAGTCCCGTTACTCGAGACCCCCACAACAGTGATCGTGAGCGAATCGCCATTCGGGTCGCTATCATTCCCTAACACATTCAGAGTGTTGTCCGTGCTATCTTCGTTTACATTGAAGCTGTCGTCGTTCGCTATAGGCGGAATGTTGACCGGCGTGGTGTCTGTGGCCTGATTATTGGATGGATCTCTGTCCGGGCCGCTGTCGCTGTCATCGCCGATGATGGCGGTGTTGGTGATTTCTGTGGTGCCAGCCGGCATCGGGTCCGCGACGGCGACGGCGAAGTCAACCACTCCACTCGTGCCTGCGCTCAGTCCACCGATGAGGAAGGCGCAGGTTGTACCTGCCGGGCTGGCGTCGGCACAACTCCAGCCAAGGGTGCTCGATGCGGCGTCAAAGCTGGTGTTAGCCGGCACCGTCTCGCTGATGACGACCCCGGTTGTGCCCTGGCCGCCGGCGTTGGTATAGACCAAGCTGTAGACGATGACTTCGCCCGGTGCTGCCACCAGGCCTCCATCATCTTTGCTGATTTGCAATTCTGGTGCTGCATCGACGTGATTGACGTCAACAGCAGTGTTATTCTTCGGGGTCGGATCCTGTCCGTTTGCCCCGTCATCGGCGACGGAGGCGGTGTTGGTGATGGTCTCCGCTCCAGCTAGAAGCGGGTCGTCCACCCGCACGATGACGGTGCGGGTTACGCTGGCCCCAGTGGCCAGGTCAAAGGCCGCCCAGGTGACCAGGCCGCCGGATTCGCTCCCGCTGTGGCTCGCGGCGACGAACGTGGTGTCGGCGGGCAGCGTGTCGGTGATGGTGACGCCGGTTGCTCCCTGAGCGCCGACGTTGCTGACCGTAAGCGTGTAGGTCAAGATTTGGCCGGCCTGGACGAAGGTCAAGTCATCCGTCTTGGCACTGACCAAGTCTGGGACGACGTTGAGGTTCACCAGCAGGTGGTGGACGTTGTTCGTCTCGTCGCATTCGTTGTGCGTACCTGTGCGTGCGCCATTGTCGTCGGCCACGACGTAGATATCACGGGTCCCAGAGAAGGGTGTCAGCCAATCAAAGGACACGTCCTCAAATTCGCCTGGCTTGAGAGGTTTGGTGGTTTGTACGGTACCCAACAGCACGCCGCCTGCCGCAGGGTTGCCATCGTAGAAAGCGACCGGCATACCAGGCCCGACCTGGACGGCCCCACCGTTGCCGATACGGGCGGTAAGCGTGATCGCGTCAACCTGTGTTTCGAAGCGCAGGAATGAAGCCGTCAAGTCCGGCGCGGCGAACATAGAGCCGATAGTTTGGAGGTTCTGCCGGTAGTTGTTGAAGGTCTGCCAGTTGTTTGCTTCCATCGCCGGGATGCTGCCGTCGTCGCCGATGTTGGTGATGTGATAGGTGTGCTGATTCCAAATCTTCCGTGAGCCGACCCAACGATCAGACGCATCGCCGAAGACGAAGACGCCTCGCTGCGGACCGAAGCCGCAGTTGTTGTTGGCGACGGCCACGATCTCAGCATTGCCATCGCCATCCACATCGGCGACCAGTGGGTTCTCATACCACGTGCAAGAACTGGATGGTGTCTGGAAGAGGACGGCGCCATCGGTGCCACGGAAGACAAACAACCTTCGCTCGTCGTGGTAGACGACTTCAGCCGAGCCATCGCCTTCAAAGTCGAAGACAGACGAACCAGTTCGATTCGAAGAGCCATCTTGAATGGGAGCCGACCACTTGACCCTCCCATCTGTCTCGAAGACTGTATAACGTGATGCGCCCGCAACTCCGATCTCGACCTGGCCATCGCCGTCGTAGTCGGCGACCGTGGGCGGGCCGCCGACACCTCCACCCGGAAGGGATACCGGTCCCCACTTGACCGCGCCGGTGTTCTCTAGCAGACGCACCGCACCGCTGTTGACGAGGACAATCTCAGGGAAGGGATCGGCGTCGAAATTGGCGACGGCGTTGAACCCATCCGGCACGGGCGCCTGCCAGAGAATGTCGCCAAACACCGCGTCGTACACCGTATTCCCGGCCACCACCTCGGGCCGGCCATCCATATTGATGTCCGCCACGAGGGACAAGGAGCCAAGCCCACCATTGTCGCCGCGGCCGCCGGTGCCGGTCCAGCGGATGGCGCCCGTATTGTTCAGTACCTGCCGGCCGACGACGATCTCGGGCGTGCCGTCCCCATCGAGGTCGGCCAGCGCGGGGCCACTCGCGCCCCCGGAGTCCAGCGAAGGGCTCAACCACTTGAAAGCCCCGTCATTCTCGAAGGCAATTAAGCGGTTGCCAGAGCCATGGGCGGCGACAATCTCAGGCCGACCGTCCCGATCGATGTCGCCCACGGCCAGCTGGCCATCTGCATTGACAAACTGGGTTGGTGATATGACCGAGAACAGTTCAACGCCATTGTTCCCGCTGACGGCTCGGAGCGGTCCGGGTTGCACCCAGCCGCCGCCGGTGTCGGCTGTGGACGCGAAGACGACATCCGGGACGCCGTCGCCGTTCAGGTCGATGACAGCCGGCGTCATCATGACGTTGAGCGCATTCGCCACGACCGTGGAACTCGTCCACGACCACTCGAGTACAGGGTTGAAGGGGCCGGGCGGCGACCTGAACTCGCAGGCCAGGCCGGTGTTGGAATAGTTGTTGGTCTCGTCCGACTCGGCAACCGCCGCACCGCTGTCGACGAACGCATAAATCAGATTATCGCGGAACGTCACTGTGCCCGAGACGGGACTGGTAACCGTCACCGTCGTGCGGGCGGCCAGCCCGTTCTGAGCCACGCGCCCCAGGACTGTATCGGTACCGGCGTCGAAGACGGAGTTTCCATTGGCGTCCTCGAAGAAGGTGACGCTGAACTCGCCCACTGCCGGCGCGCCACCCTGATTGGCGAGCCGCGCGGCGACGCTGCCTGACACAGCCAGCGTCTGCCAATCCCCGGTTACGCCCGAACGGTCGACGAGGCTCACAGATAGATCGATCACCTGCGGTAGCGTGTCCACATCGCGGGCAGTGTTGTCGTCTGGAGTCGGGTCTGCGCCATGTGTGCCGTCATCGACGGCGACGAGGGTGTTGGTGATGGCTGCCACCCCGGGTGGGATGAGGTCGTTGACGCGGACCGTGACGGTGTGGGAGACGGCCTCTCCGGCAATCAGGTCGAAGGCCGGCCAGGTAATCTCGCGATGCGCCACCCGGCCACCGTCGCTGGCACTGACGAAGGTCGTGTTGGCAGGGAGCGTGTCGGTGACTAGGATAGTGGTGGCCGCCCGGCCGCTGACGTTGCTGATCGTGACAGTGTACGTGAGGGTCTGGCCGGGCTGGACGGCTGTTTGGTCATCATTTTTGCCGACCACCAGATCGGTCGTGGCAGTGCTGACCGGTATCACTTGGGCCCGATCGATGACCGGCCCGTATCCAGCAGGCGATGTCAGGCTCTCAAAGCGCAGGGTGGTCGTCACGCCGTTGGCGACGAAGGACCAAACCCTGGGTCGGTAGCCCATGTTCGTGTAGCTCTTGCCCGAGATATCAAAGTAGAACACGTCCGACTGTCCGGCCGCGCTGACGCTCATCGGCTTGAGGGTCGGCCCGGAGGCCGGATTGCCGGCCATGAAAAACTGAACTTCGTATGGTTGGCCGGGGATGGTGGGGAACGATTGCTCCAGGCCGCCCCGATTGAGACCGTCCAGGTCCACGCTGTGATAGCAGTCCGCGTTCTGCCAGAAAGAGTTGAGATAGTGAATGTCCATGCCTATCACCCGCCAGTGACTGATCGCCTCTGAGCCTGCCGTCAGGAGAAAGTAGGTGCCTGGCGGTACAGACAGCGACGACTCTTCAAGACTGCCGTTGCGGAGCAGGTTAGGGGCCAACGCCGAGAAGCCATAGTAGAAATCGTCCCCGGCGAAGACGGCAGGCACGCTGCTGTTGACTCCGACCGGGGCGGTCACGCTGATGGCGGACGTGCCAGAGATGTCTGTCGTGGCCGACACGCTTTGAGAACCTACGGTGAAGGTGATGATCTTGCCTGCCATGGGGTTCTGCAGCGCAAAGCAATCTTGCAGTCTGGCCGCGACGGTTGTTTGCCCGTTGTTCACTGGGCCTGGCGGATTGCCACTGAGCACACTCAAGCGCTTATCCACCGTGGCGGTCAATACATCACTGGCCGAGGCACCATCCTTGTCGCTGACAGTCAGGGTGGCGGTGTAGATGCCTGGCAAACTGTAAGCATGAGACACCCGGGCATTCGAACTATTGCAGTTGATCACCTGAGCGGTCTGACCATCGCCGAAGTTCCACTCACACCGCAAGCTGTTCCGGTCCACTGAGCTGAGATCGGAAATGCTCGGCGCAATGTTCCAGTTTTGTCCCCAGACTACGGTTTGATCAGGGCCAGCATTGCCGATGGGTGGCAAATTGGCGACCGATACGACCCTGGTAATCGTAGCGTAAATCCCGCGAGTATTCGCCGCTCTTAAGGTGACAGTGTAGATGCCGTTGTCATCGAAGGCGTGGATAGGGGCCGCCTGATTGATCACCTCGGTCGTGCCATCGCCCCAATTCCATGTCTGGGCGACCATCGGGCCAAACGGGTCGGTTGAGTCATCGGCAAATTGGACGCTTTGCGCTTCGTTAGGCAGTGCCGGTGTGAAGGAAAAGTCCGCCTGGGGCGGGCCGAAGGCGTGATAAAGAATCGTGTGCTGATCCGTCAAGGCATCGGTGTTGGTTATCGTCAGCGTCACGCTGTACACTCCCGGCGCAGCAAAGACGTGAACCGGATCCTGTTTGGTGCTTGTAGCGCCATCGCCGAAGTCCCACGCGTAACCGGCTATGTCGCTCAGCGAGTCAGTGGAGCGATCCAGAAAACGGGTTTCCACGCTCCCGATCTGCGGCGAGTATGCCCAGAACGTCTGCAAGGCGATGTATGGCCCCCCGTAGTTGTTCTTCAACAGTAGCCTGACGAAACGAGCCGGAGCAGGCGGGAAGAAGAAGTGCTGAAGCGTCCCATCATTGCGGAGCGTGCCGGCGACGACGGTCCTGAAGGCTGCATCGCCCGGGCTGGTGGTCGAAACCTGGACTTCGAAGTCGCGCGCGGCCTGCGCGCCGGCAGTCGGCTGCAGGGCGACGTGATCGATCAGCCAGATGTCGGCGCGCGGCAAAACGATCTTCAGCCATTGGTTGGTCGACTGCCCGTTGGCAGTAAGCCATGCCTGGTTGGCCTGGTTGAAATCCAGCGCATAATCTGGTGAGTTAGACGCGCTACTTTCGCTGGAAAAACTCAATAACGCAGCGCCGGCCGGGGCCGCTGCCAGAACTTCGAGTTCCTGCACGCCGATATAGCTCGTGCTGTGACCGTTCCGCCAGAAGAACTCCACATACTTAGCCTCGAAGAGATCGCCGAATCCAATTTCCCAAGCGGTGTTACTGGCCGCCAGGGTTCCGGAGAACACCGTGGCGAAGGCCGAATCGTCCGCTGTCGTCGTCGAGACGCGGATCTCGAAGTCCCTGGGGCCAGCACCGCCGTAAGGGAAAATACGGACACCGTACACCTCGCGGATGGAGCTATCTTCGAGCAAGACTTTGATCCATTGATTGGTCACCGCGTTCTGCTGGGTCAGCCACGGCGTGCCGGTATTGCCATCCAGAGCCTGTTCGGGCCGATATTGGTAACCGTACTGACTGGAGGCCGCGACGACGCCGCCGACCCCGTCGGCCAACACGTCGAAAAAGGTGGTGGAAATGTAGTTGGGATCGCCGTAGTTGCTGCGTGGCATGTATTTGACGTATCGGGCTTGGACGGGGCCACCCGCGAATAGAAATGTCTGGAGCGTGTTGTTGTTCAGCACCGTCGTCGACAGCACCCGCGTGAAGGCTGCATCGTCCGACGTCGTCGACGAAACCCAGATCTCGAAATCCCGTACCGACTGGGTCGCTGCGCCATCCAGCCGAGGTGAGACCTGCACGCCGCGCAAGGTGTGCGGCGCTGAGCCAGCCAGTTGAATGATCGCAAACTGGTTCGTCAGGCTGGCTGTCGCCCAGGGCAGACCGAAAATATAGTCCAACATCGCGTCGGGCGTCGTGCTGCTATTGAAAGCGCTACTGTAGGTGATGACCGTCGCGCCGTTGGCGATCTGCGCCGGCGACTGGTTGCGCGCCACATCGGTGGTCGCCGCCGGCAGGGAAATGATGTTGCCTTCACTCTCAACCGTCATCACGTGGAAAGTGGCGACGCGGATGTTGCCGGCGCTGCCGTAATTGTTCCGTGCCAGCAGTTTCACGTAGCGCGCGCGGACAGGCCCGCCGGGCAGCAGGAACTCCTGCACTTGGCTATTGTTCAAGAGTGTCCCGCTCAGCACCGAGGTGAGGGCGCTGTCCTCGTCGGTCGTCGCCGAGACCAGAACCTCGAAGTCCTTCAGCGCGTCGGCTGTGGCGAAGGCAGCAGGCTGGAGGCGCACCCGGTCGACGAGCTGCGCTTCTCCACCGGCCAGGCGCAACTTCACGGACTGGTTCGTGACCTGGCCATTGGCGGTCAGCCACACTGTCGATGGGCTTGCGTCGAGCAACTCCTCTGGCCGAAAACTGACGTTGAGGTAACTGGCAACGGTCGTTGCCGAAAAAGAAGGCACGCCGCCCAGGTTGGAATCGATCACCTCAAAGCTGCTCACCCCAATGCAGCACGCACTGCCATAGTTGTCTTTGGCCAGCAGTCTGACATATCGGGCCTGCACCGGAGTGGCCAGGGGGAATTCCTGGACACGGGTGTTGTTCAGTGCCGTGCTGCTGAGCACGGTCGTGAAGGCGGCCGTGTCGGTCGTCGTCGTCGAGACCTGGATCTCGAAGTTCTTCAGCGCGTCATTGCCAGACGGGCTGATCAGCCGCACGCGGTCGAAGGTCTGGACCTGGCCTTGAGGGAGCTGGAGGACGATGAACTGGTTCGCGGCCTGCCCGTTAGCCGAGAACCAGGACGTGTTAGGGTTATCGTCAATGGCATTCGAGGGCACGTAGCTTGCGCTGTACTGGCTCGAAAAGGCGGCGATCGAGGCGCCCTCCTGAAACGAGCCGATATTGTTGTCCCAGGTGGTGACTGAATGGGACTCGCCGGGCACGGTGAAGCGTGCCGCCAGCGTGGCATCCCTGACGGTGATTGTGAACTCCCGCGTGCTGCTGAGGCGAGCATCGCTCGCCCGCATTGTCACGCGCGGGTAAACGCCGGCGTCGTCGAAGTCCGGCGTCAGCGTCAGCGTGCCGCGCCCGTCCCCGTGATCGGCAAAGCGGGCAAAGGCCGGCAACTGTGACGCCGACAGTGTGATGGCATCGCCATCCGGGTCTGCTGCGGACACGGGCACACTGCGGCTCTCGCTCTCGTCCATCACCACGTCGTCGATGGGCGCCAAACGCGGCGCGTCGTTCACCGGTTGGACGGTGATAGAGATGGTGGCAATGTTCGAGTCAAACGTGCCGTCGTTGGCGCGGAAGGTGAAGGAATCCGGGCCGAAGTAGTCGGCGTTCGGCGTGTAGGTCAGGCTGGGCGGCGTGCCGGTCAGCAGGCCGAATGCCGGCGTGGTGACGACGGTGAAGGTGAGTGGGTCGGTGTCGATGGCCGTGAGGGTGATGGCGCGCGGGGTGTCCTCGTCGGTCGTCACGGACTGGCCCAGCGCGATGGGCGGCCCGCCTGAGGCGGTCAGGTTGAGGCGGGTGTACGTGCCGCTGTGCCAGGTTGCGGTCTGGTCGGCCTCGAAGTCCATGACCTGAAAGCGGATCGTATCGCCCTCGCGCCCGCCCTCAACGGCAGGGGTATCGGGGGCGTCGCCCGGCACGTCGAGGCGATAGACGGAAAGGCCATCGGCGATGAAGGTTGTGGTCTCGGCGAAGTGCGTATTGCCGATGAACGCGGAAATGGTAATCCCGGCGGGGAGGTTCTGACCGGCCATAGTGACCGTGCCGTAGAAGGAGGAGGGCAGCGGCGGCGCGGCGGCCACGGCTAAGCCGAGGGTCAGGGCGACCAGCAGCGTTGCCAGGGCTGTTGCGATGCGCACACGGTTCATCGCAGGTTTTTCTCATCTGCGCAGGCCACATAGCCCAAGAAACGAGCCGAGATGCGGTCTTGGCCTGGCAGGCGGTAGTCGGTCAGGCGCACCCGCGCAAAGTTCACCACGCGGTAGGCGACGTTGTTGCCATTCCCGGCTACTACGTCCCAGACGGGGACGACGACCTCGATGCTCTTGAGTGCGTCCAAGGCGCGGCGCACGGCGCTGCTGTTAGCTACACCCGGTCTACCCTGCACCCAGTCGCCAATCGACACGACGTGGTCAGCCGGATTGCTGGGATTGACATAGGTGTAGCTGTCACCCGGCGGCGTCAGGCTAGTGAAGAGGGTCCCGACGCTCGGGCTACCGGCCCAGGTGAGCCAGCCAAAGTGGCCCCGCCGGGCGCCGTTGAAGATGTCCTCCATGATGTCGCCGACTTTCACGCCGGCGAGTGAACCGGCGTGCAACGCAATCGGATAGAGACCGCAGGCCGGGATCGGCGTGGCTGTCGGAGTATGAGTCGGCATTGGCGTGTGGGTCCGAGTTGGCGTGGGTGTATCGGTCGACGTGCTGGTCGGCGTGTCAGTTGCCGTTGGGGTTGACGTCGGCGTAGGCGTGTTGGTCGCCGTGGGCGTCGGAGTCGCAGTCGGTGTAGGCGTATTGGTTGCTGTAGATGTCGGGGTATCCGTTGGCGTTGGAGTTGGCGTATCTTTCGGCGTGGGCGTGTCAGTTGCTGTGGCCGTCGGCGTATCACTTGGCGTGGGTGTATCCGTCACCGTGGGGGTCGGCGTGTCGGTCGGAGTGGGTGTATTTGTCGGAGTCGGCGTATCGGTCGGGCCTTCAACGTTGATCGTAACCGTATCCGTGTCGCTTAACCGACCATCGCTGACCGTCAACTCGAAGGTGTACACGCCCGTCTGCGTCGGTGTGAACGTGGGCGTGATTGTATTCGCACCGCTGAGCGTTACGGTGGGGCCGCCGGTCTGGGCCCAGGCGAAGGTGAGTACGTCACCCGGATCAGGGTCAGTCGAGCCAGACCCGTCAAGAATGACCAGCGTCCCGACTACGACCATCTGATCCGGCCCGGCGTCCGCTATAGGCGGTTGATTCGAGGAAGCAGTTGGCTCACCGAAGACGGCCAACCCGGCGAGTGAGGGCGCAATGGGAGCCCGGATCGAGAGCAACACCTGCCCGGTCGCAATATCGATCTTGTAAATGTTCCCGGTGAAGTACCCTCCCGTCCAGAAGGATGTCTCATCCGGGTCAAGATTCATCGCGAAGAAGAACTCGCCGCTGCCCGGCCGGTAGGTCTGAAGGGTGGCACCGGTGGGCGACAGGCGATAGATCTGCGACGAGCAAGCGACCATGACGTCATCGTTGGCACGGATTCGTAACGCGAAGCACGGGCGAGCCAGGCCTGTCACAAAATCGGGTAGTTGAGTGTTCGTGCATACGTTGAAGCGCTTGACACTGCTGCCCTCGGAGGTGTAGAACATCGTGCACTGGTCGTCGGCCAGGTCGATCCAATCGACCCCGCGATCCTCCTTGACCGGGTTAAACGTCGTGAGGAGGTTGCCGGCCGGATCGAACTTGCGGATGAGTTCGGCACCATCGACTTCGCCCGTATAAATGTTTCCCTCCGCGTCGATGACACAAGTTTCGGGATAGTTGCCGAAGGGGCCACCCCAGGGATGCTGCGGCAACCGGCCCCGGTTATTAAACTTAGTCATCGTGCGAGCGGAGAAATTGGTGGCATAGAGGTTGCCCGCCGCGTCGAAGCACATACCGGTGTCTTCATTGCTGTGACTGGTGGTGTCCAGCACCTGGATCAGTCTTCCGTCCGAGGCGTAATGGTTGATCTTGCCCTGACCGACACCGGCAAACACTTCTCCCGCCGCGAAGGGTCTGTCCACGGAGCCATGGTAGAAGTCATCCCCGCCGAAGGTGGCGATCACGATGTTTTTGACACCTGCCATGAAGGTTAGACTGGCTGTTGCGCTGCCGGAGATATTCGTCGTGGCCGACACTACCTGAGTGTTCAGGGTGAAGGTGATAATCTTGCTCACCATAGGGGTCGCCGGGTCAAAGCGATCCTCAAGCTGGGCAGTGACAGTAACGACTCCGCTGCCAATCGGATCGAGACCGGCTAGGAGCGTGACCAGACTCTCGCGCTTGTTCACCGTAGTCGTGAGGGTATCGCCGGCCGAGGCACCGTCCTTGTCGGTGACGGTGAGCGTGGCAGTGTAGACACCTGGGTTGGCATAGGCGTAGGCCACCCTAGCGGATGTGCTGTTACAACCAAGCACCTGGGTCGCCTGGCCATCGCCGAAGTTCCAGTCGCACACTAAGGAGGCAAGGTCCACCGAGCCAGGGTCAGAGACCGTTGCATTCAGCCCCCAGTTTTGCCCCCAAACCACTGTCTGGTCGGAGCCGGCGCTGGCCGTCGGGGGAGCGTTCAAGGCAGTAACCGTCCTGGTCACACTGGTCGTCAGGAGTTGGCTGTCGGTGGTGGTGAGGGTCACCAAGTGCTCCCCGTTATCAGGGAATCTGGTGGAGCTGTTCTGCGTAGTCTGCTCAGTTGTCGTGTGAGCGAAGCGCCAGCGCCAGGCGACCAAGGAGCCATCGGCGTCGGTGGAGTGGTCGGTGAAGCTGGTGAACTGACCTTCAAGGGGCGTCGCCGGCGACCAGGTGAAATCAGCCGTCGGGGGTTGCAGCACCGTGTAGCTCAGCGTGGCGGTGTTGGTCAGGCCGTTATTATTGGTGACGGTGAGACGCACCGGGTAGACGCCGGGGGAGGCGAAGATGTGAACCGGGTGCTGTGCGGTGGAAGCAGCCCCGTCGCCGAAATCCCAGGACCAGCCGACGACAGTGCCAAGCGGGTCGGTGGAGAAATCATCAAAGGGCACACTCGCCCCACCTAGCTCAGGCGAATAGACCTGGAACGTGTTCACCAGGATCGAAGAGCCACCGTGATTGTTGCGAATAAAGAGTTGGACGTATCTAGCCTCGATGGCCGGGAAGGTGAACCAGTGGGAGAGGTTGTCATTGGGCAGGGTGGCCGTAAAGACGGTGACAAAATCGGCGTCGGCCAGGCCGGCGTTGGAGACCCGGATCTCGAAATCCCTGGGCGAGAAGCTGCCGAAGCGGGCTTCGAGCCTCACCTTGTCGATGCGATAAGGCGCGCCCTCGATCAGGCGCACCTTGAGCCACTGGTTGGTGGCCTGGCCGTTAGCGGTCTGCCAGAAGGTGTTGGCGATGAAGTCAATCGCCTTTTCCGGTCCAGTGGTGGAAAAGGCCTGGCTGGATGCAGCAAGGGCAAACGCGCCGACGCCCTCCAGCCGGGCGACGTTGGCTCCGTCGGGTGTCAGCACCTGGAAGGTGTTGACGCGGACGCAGCAGGTGTTGCCGTGGTTGTTGCGAATGAAGAGCTGGACGTAGCGGGCCTGGACGGGAGCGAAGACGAACTCTTGCAGGTCGGTGGTCTTGGTCATCGTTCCGCTGAAGACAGTCATGAAGGCTGCGTCGTTGGTGATGGTGGTTGAGACTCGGATCTCGAAGTCCCGCACCGCATCGTTGCCGACACCCGACTGCAGGCGCACCCGGTCGATGGTGTAGGTCAGCCCGCCGCCCAGTTGCGCCTTGATCCATTGGTCGGTGGTCTGGCCGTTGGCCGAGAGCCAGGCTGTGCCGGTATTCTCATCTATCGCGTTTTCTGGCGCGAAGCCGGTGTTCAACTGGCTGGAGAAGCCGGCGATCGTAGCCGGTGGGCCTTCTTGCAAGGAGACAACGCCGCCTTCGCGGTCGCGCGTCCAGACCTGGAAGTGAAACACAACGATGTTGGTCGTGTTGCCCCAGTTGTTGCGGACGAAGAGTTGGACGTAGGCCGCCTGCATCGGCGCAAACGTGAACTCGTGCAAGTTGTTGTCCTGGGGCACGGTGCCGGTGAAAATGGTCGTGAAGTCGGCGTCGGCGGAGCCGGTGGTGGACACCTGGATTTCAAAGTCTTTGAGGCCGTTGTTGCTGCCCGTGCCTTTGAGCACCACTCGGTCCACGACATGAAGCCCAGCGCCGGTGAGGTTGACTTTGATCCACTGGTTGGTGGTCTGCCCGTTGGCGGTGACCCAGTTGCTAAAGAGGTTGTTGTCGATCGCGTTCTCCGGGCGGACAAAGCTGGAGTTGCTCTGGACGCTGGAGAAGCCGGCGATGCTGGCGCCGTCTTCAAGTTGGGCGACGCTCATGCCCTTAGCGGGCGAGAAACGAGCTTGGGGCCGGGGCGGAGCGTCGTTGACGATGATAGTGAAGTCTTGAAGGTCAGTGAGGCGGCCGTCGGAAGCCCTGATAGTGGGCGTATATACACCGGAGTCGTTGAAGCCAGGGGCCAGCGTCAGCGTACCGCGGCCATTGCCGTTGTCAGTGAAGGCGGTAAAAGGTGGCAGGCGCGACGCAGACAGCGTGATGCGATCGTCCTCGGGATCTGCCGCCGAGACGAAGACGTTGCGGATCTCGCCCTCGTCAATCACTTGATCGCCTATTGGCGCCAGGCGCGGCGCGTCGTTCACCGGCCTCACCGTGATGGAGATGGTGGCAGTGTTCGAGTCGAACGTGCCGTCGTTGGCGCGGAAGGTGAAGGCGTCTGGGCCGAAGTAGTCGGCGCTGGGGGTGTAGGTCACATTGGGCGGCGTGCTGGTGAGAACGCCGAACGTAGGCGTGGTGACGACGGTATAGGTCAGCGGGTCGGTGTCGATGGCCGTGAGCGTGATGGCGCGCGGGGTGTCTTCGTCGGTCGTCACCGACTGGTCGAGCGCGATGGGCGGTCCGCCGGAGGCCGTCAGGTTGAGTTGGGTGTACGTGCCGGTGTGCCAGATGGCCGTCTGGTCGGCGTCGAAGCCCATGACCTGAAAGCGGATGGTGTCGCCATCACGCCCGCCTTCGACGGCGGGGGTATCGGGATCGTCGCCGGGCACGTCGAGGCGGTAGACGGAAAGGCCACTGGCGATGAAGGTTGTTGTCTCGGCGAAGCGCGTATTGCCGATGAATGCGGCCACGGTCGTCCCGGCGGGGAGGTTCTGGCCGGCGATGGTGACCGTGCCGTAGAAGGAGGAGGGCAGTGGCGGCGCGGCAGCAACGGCCACGCTGAGGGTCAGCGTGACCAACACTGTTGCCAGGGTTATTGCGATGTGCAAGCGGTTCAACGCAGTCTCTCGTCAGCCGGGAGGTGTAGATTAGATACCGGCGAAAACTTCCTCAACACTCTGGACGCCTGCGAATGATTTCGCGGGCTACACATCACGCCACATGATTGCGGCTCCAAACAGCCCGATTCATCGGGCGCCGTTCACCAACCCGCCGATTGGCGAGAGCTCCGGACGTTCTGACCGGCGATGGTAACCGTGCCGTAGAACGACGCGGGCAGCGGCGGCGCGGCAGCCTGGGCTACCAGGCTGGTGAGCGTGACCAGCAGTACAGCTGGAGGCAAGGCTAATTTGAACCTCTTCACTATAGTTCCTTCTCTGCTGACGCTGCAAGAGCTAAGGAAACTTACGTAACCTTCGGCCATGTCTTCAGGCTTTCGTGACTAGCACGAGGCTGAGGAGGTTCCGCCGAGCGGCCGTGCGGTCCTTGAGCAGCGTCGTTTACGAACGCCCAATCTTGGTGTCAAGCCACTCCCTGAAAGATAGCTCCCTGCCGGCCTTTAGCCACTCTTTCAGGGACACTCCTAATGGCGCGAGCCACCTCTCCAGCCTGGCATCTCCCCAAGCAGTCAAGAGAGCCTGGTCACAGTACCTGAGAAACGCCTTGAGGGACGACTTATCCGCCGGCAGGTCTATGACTGGCTTTCCCTCCTTGCTCAAGGCCGATGCGAAGACGACAGGATCGACAACAACCGATGGCCCGCCCGCGCCCTCCATTACCCATGAAAGGCGCAGGGGTGCCGATGCTAGAATAAGCCATCGAGCCAGTCATCGATCAGCCCCTGCTGGCGCGGCGTAAGTTGGGCCTCCACCTCCGCCCAAAAGGCTCGGTGATTCGCCGCTGCCTCGTCAAGGGTTTTATAAGGCACTCCGCCAGGTGCAAAACTGGGCGAACCGCCACGTCTTCGCAGAGCGCTGTCGATGGCTCGTTGCCAGGTGGCAACTGCCTGCTCCGCCTCGAGTCTGAGCGCCGAAGGTTGGATCTGCTGCGCACGTTGGACCAATCCGCCTGTTCGTGTCGATGCCTCAGCGAGTCGGAGACTTGCCGGAACGGGCGGAGAAATCGTGACGGTGCTCGCCGGCGCCTGCGGCAGAGTGACCGTGGCCGGCGCATTCCTAGGCAGAGTGATGGTGGGTGGTCCTCCTGGCCGGGGCCAAATGGTGATGGTGGGAGCCGCCACCATACCGATGCCGATGACGAATGCTGCTATCTCGTAGAGCGCGACGCCGAATACGAAGCCCGCCGCCGCGCCTTGAACGGCTCCTCGAACCCCTCCCTGGTAATAGCCGTAGCTTGCACCAAGAATCGTCGTGATCGCGACCACCACCGTTATCGACGGTAGATTCCACTTGCCGCTTGGATCGACCTCGTTGAGAGGATCCGCAGCGGCGTACAGATACTTGTGCAGGCTTGGCGGATCGAAGGCGCTTCCAGCAAAGGAATCAACGCTGACGAACCTCCCCACCCTGGGATCCATCCATCGAGCTCTGTGGTACTGGAAGCCCGAGTTGGGGTCGTAAGGCTCGCCGGTGAAGGCATAGGGCTGGGGGTCGGATCCTGTGTGGGCGAGGAGTTCACCGAAGGCTGAGTAGGTGTAGCTGTCGGTGATGTTCCCGGACTCATCCGTCAGCACTCGGATCGAGCCAAGTCCGTCGGCGTGGTAGAAGCGGGTCTGGCTGCCGCGCATTACGGCAAGCAGGTCGTCGCCCCGCACGTAGTAGGCTGTGGTGTTGCCACTGTCATCCGTCTCGGCGACCACCTGGCTGAGCGCGCCGGAGGTGTCGACCAGGTAGTTGGTGGCCGTTACAGTGCCGCTGGCAAGTGCAGTCCGGGTCTGCACCCGGTTGCCGTCGGCGTCGTAAGTGTGGGACACCACCGTCCCGTTCGCCAGTTCGACGCGAATCAGCCGGTTCTCAAAGTCCCAGAAGTACGTAGCCTCGCCTGACTTGGTGACCAGATTGCCGTTCTCGTCCCAGGTGTAATTCGTCGCATTCTCGGTCAGCAGCCGGTCGCGGGCGTCGTATGTGTAGTTGATCGGCATCGTGCTCGTGACCGTCTTGATCTGCGTCAGCCGGTTGCCGACCGGGTCGTAGGTGAAGGTGTCCGCGTAGGCTAGGCCGCCCGTGACCGTCTCACCCGTCAGGCGATAAAGCTCGTCGTAGGTGTATGCGCGGACGGTGCCATCCAACTCTTCAATGCGCGTGCGGTTGCCCGCCAGCCCAAGCGTGTAGGCGTAGGACTGGATTGTCCCTCCCGTCACCCGTTGCGTCACCAGGTTCGTCAGCCGGTTCAAGCGGTCATAGGCGTATGTCGTGACGATGCCGTTCGGATAGCTCAGGCTTTCACGGTTCCCGTTCAGGTCATACGTGTGGGTATAGACCCGCCCCGCCGGGTCGGCGACGGTCGCCAATCGATTGAGGGCATCGTAGGTGTACGTCGTCGTGAGCGTCGTGCCCGCGACCAGCGCCGCCAAGCTCGTCCGGTTGCCCTGAGCGTCGTAGCCGTAGTCGAGCCTCCGCCCATCAGGGTAGGTCAGGCTGATCAGGCGATCTCGACTGTCATAGTCATACGTCGTTGTCCCGCGCGCGTCGACGACGGTCTTCCTCCGGCCGGTGGGCGTGTACGTGAACACGACCGACGACCCATCGGGGTAGGTGCGCCGCACGAGGCGATTGTTGAAATCGTCGTAGGCATAGACGATGGTTGCCCCTTTGAAGTCGGTGTGGCTCCGCAGGTTCCCCGCATCGTCGTAGGCCATCGTCTCGAGAGCGCCCAGCGGCAGCGTCCGCGTGATCTGGCGGCCCAGCTTGTCGTAGGCGAAAGTGGTCGTGTGGCTCAGCGCGTCGGTCTGGCGGATGCGATTCCCCACCTCGTCGTAGGCATAGGTCGTGGTCTGGCTCAACGCGTCGGTGACGCTGATCAGCCGGCCAAGCTTGTCGTAGCCGAACAGCGTCGTGATCTCGGCCTGGTCGGTCTCAGCAATCCGCCGCCCCAGCGCGTCGTACACCGTGTGCTGGTCGGTGTCGTCAGGGAAGATCGTCCGCGTGCGACGGTTCAGTGCGTCATACTCGTAGGTGAAGGTGTTGCGGCGTGCGTCGGTGAACGCGACCTGATTACCGTTCGCGTCGTAAGCGAACGTCATAGTCACGCCCAGGCTATCGGTGATCACCGTGCGACGGCCGGCGGTGTCGTAGCCGTAGCGCATCGTGTTGCTCAGCGCGTCGGTCGTGGCGATGAGCCGGCCCGCTTTGTCATAGTCGTTCGTCGTAAACGCGCCATCCGGGAATGTCGTCTGCCTCAGGCGTCCGAGCGCGTCGTAGGCATAGTGCGTCGTCCGGTTGCCGCGATCGGTCGAGGTCAGCCGCCGCCCTTCGGCGTCGTAGGTGAACTCCTCGAATGTGCCATCGGGATAGAGCGTGCGCTTGAGCCGGCCCAGGTCGTCGTAGATGTAACTGATCCTGCGCCCAAGTTTGTCAGTTGTGGCGGCCTGTTTGCCGAGCGCATCGTACTCAATCTGTGTCGTCGTCTCATCAGGATCGGTGGTCTCGACCAACCGTCCCTGGCGGTCGTAAGCATAGCTCGTGGTCAACGGCCCCAGGCCGCTCTCCGTTGTGCGCGTGATCGTCTGGCTCAAGCGGTTGCCGTTGGCGTCGTAGGTGTAGGCCGTTACCACGCCCAGCGGGTCGGTCTGCCGAAGCAGGTTCCCAAACGAGTCGTAGAGGTAGGTCGTCGTGTTGCTCAAAGCGTCGGTCTGGAAGAGCGGGTTGCCGCGCGGGTCATAGGTGTAGCGCGTGATGTTACCGAGCGTGTCCGTGATGACCGTCAGATTGCCATTGGCATCGTAGGTGTTCGTGATCACGTGCCCCAGCGGGTCAATCGTGGTCAGCACCTGCCGGCGACTGTTGTAGGTGTAGCGCGTGGTGTTGCTCAGCGGATCGGTCACGCTGAGCAGGTTGTCCTGCGCATCGTAGGCATAGAAGGTGGTGTTGCTCAACGGGTCGGTTTCGCTGAGGCGGTTGTCGCGCGCATCAAACGTCCGCAGCGTGACGTTGCCCAGCGGATCGGTTTCGCGCACGACGTTCCCCCGCGCGTCGTATTCCAGCACGCGCGGCTGGCCGAGCCGGTCGGTGACGATCTCCTGGGGGGCGTCCAGGTTATGCGTGTAGCTGATCACCTTGCCGAAGGCGTCGATGTGGCGCAGCAGCCGCCCGCTCTCGTCGTACTCATTGCGGATGGGCTGGATGCCGCGCGGGTCGTGGATGTCCTCCAGGTAATGCGCCGCGTTGTACGTAAAGGTCGTGGTATTGTTCTCGCGGTCGGTGAAGCTCACCAGATCGCCCGCGGCGTCGTAGGCGTAGGTGAGCGTATTGCTGATGGGGTCGGTGATGGTCGTGATGCGGCCCTGCACGTCGCGTGCAAAGGTCACGCTCTTACCGGCCGAGTGCGTGATGCCGTTCGGCGTGAACGTCAGCGTGTTGCCGTTCAGGTCGGTGATGCGCTGAAGGCCTTGATCCTGGTCAACCAGAAAGACCCGCCCATCCGGCAAGGTGAGTTGATACTGGCTGGGGTCGTATAGGCTGCCGTCGGACGCCCGGAAGAGTTGCATCGGCCCCGGCCAGCTCCCGGCCACGTCGACGACTGCCCCCCCCACAGGCGTCAAGGTGCCTAAGGCGGGCGGCAGTGCACGGTAGCTCACCGTCGCCTCTTGGATCGGCAGGAAGCTCTGGCATTGCGGGCTGACCGTCATCTCAAACTTGTAGACCGTGCCATCAGGCAGGGTCATGGAGACGATGTGCGGCTTGGTGGGCTGCAGACAATAAGGCGTGAGGGCACCGAACCAGGTACCCTGCCAGTTGAGACCCTGCGCGCCATTCTCTTGCAGTCGCACATCCCTCAGGCTGAGCGTCCAACCCACGCCGAAGTCACCTTTACGCTTATCGCGGCTGTCGTAGGTGCGGATGACCTGGATGGGCAGCCCGGCGACCGGCACCTCTAAATCAATGAACGAGATAGTGAAATGGCCGACCTTCGTCTGACCCTCGACGACGACGTCCACCGAGGCCGTGGCCGTCCACCCGGCGTAGTCGGTAGCCGTCAACTGGATTTCGTACGTGCCGTTGAGGAGCAGCGTGGGATCGAAGCGGCCCAACGTCGCGCTGATGACGGGCGTGACGCCGCTGGCGAACGGAACGCGGGTCTGTTCGCCGTGCAGGCGGTAGGAGAGCGTCCATGATTGCAGCAAGTTACTGCTGGCCGTGCCGACGACGTCGGTGATAAACGTGACGGTGGGGATGTTGATCGAAGCCGGGTCGGGCGAAATGAGGCGGACGAACGGAGGCGCTCCCTCGTTCGCGAAGGCGAGCGTCGCGTTTTGGTTTGCCAGCACCCAGTAGCCACGGCCGGGCCGCATCTGCTGCAGATCATTGGCCCAGTCGGGGGCGCTCACATCGTACACTTCCCACGGGTCGGCCCCGTCGGCCAGCTCGTAGCCGAAGACGCGAGCATAGCGACCCTCGATCGACGATAATGCGCTGCGGACGGGGCGGGCCTGCTTCACCGGCATGCCGATCAGGTTCCAGCCGGTGCACAGTTGCTGCGTCGTCGTCGGCGGCTCCCGACTGGCGAGTGGCAGCGTGACGGTGGCGGTGGCTTGAATCCAGAAGCCAATACGGTGGTCGATCCGCGTCAGGTCACTCGCCCCCGGATTGGCTGGGTCGTATAACTTCCACGGGTCGGCCGTGTCGCAGCCATCGTAGGCGTAAACCTGGGTGAATTGGCCCGCAATCGGGGCGAGGACGGCTGCCGGGGTAGTATCGGTGACGATGTCGGGAATCGAAATCAGATTCCAACCGGGCAACAGGACAATGCTGGTCGGCGTGGTCGCCGCCTCCTGGTTCGAGACAGACCGGAGCGTGGCGATTTGTGTTGTCGAAGGATCGGGGAGACCCGAAAGTGTCGGCGGAGGAACTGGCTGAAACTGGAAACCGATTTCTGTATCGGTGAACGGCGACTGGTCTTTATCGGCGGCGGTTGATACGCTCACCGGCAACACAGACGGTGCAAGCGTTTTGGAGTTTGAAGTTTGGAGTTTGGGATTTGAAGATTGGGATTCGGCCTGCGGCAGGTCCTCGTCAGCATTCTGAGGGGGCAGGCTCGATGCCCGGATCGAATAAACAGAGAGGGGCATAGCGCCTGACTGCAACACTAAACCTACGCACAAGATCACATTGAGAATCTTGAAAAAAACGCCGTGCAAACGGAAGTCAGGCATCTGTCCCCTCCCTCGTGTGCGCAGTCGCTCACAACTGCGCACAGGGCGTCAAACCTTGCCTTCGCTCAGCGGCTCCAAATCGAGCGGCTCGTGCCCGACTCGGCGTCGCCTATCAACATAGGACGCACTCAGCTCGTTTTTTCGTCTACGCGCTTTGCTTCTCCACCGAGTGGAAGCAGTTCGCCCGCAGAACCTGCATGAGCCGAGTGGGGGTCCTTGGCTGAGAACAGCCTACACCCGTTTTGTCTTCGTGCAAGTTACAGGATGCTTACGGTACGGCTACGACAGCCCGCCGCCGATCAGCCGATGAGGTGCGTCAACCCTGGTCGGTTGTGGCAACTCGCTCACGTTCCCGGCTATATCGGTGACGACGATGCGGAGAGTATGCTCGCCCAGGGCGAGCTGGCCGAGGTCGAGCGCACCGGCGAAGCACAGAGGGGTGTGGTCGCAGGCCACCGCGTCTTGCATCGGGCCGGGCGCCAGCAAGCCCGATTTGACGACAACAGCCAGCGCATGCTCGCCAGCGATTCGGTGAAATCTGCTATGCCTGCAATTGCTCGATAATAGCGTGCGCCTGGGCAATCAGAGCATCTGCAACTGCCTCGGGAATATGCTGTCCGCGTTGAGCCTCCACCGAATTGATAAAGGCTTGCAGCACGTTGACGGCTGCGTTCGTCTGGCGCTTTCTAATAGTTGCTGGGCAGTCTGCAACTTACTGAGCAGGCTCGTTCCCACGCCGCCGGCGATACTGCCATCCGCTATGTGCGCGTTGACTGCCGCAATCAGGTTACTCAAGAGCTGCGATGGACTGGGAGTCGAGGTTGCCGTCGGCGTCGGCGTGTTGGTCGGTGTCGATGTCGGCGTATCCGTTGGCGTAGGTGTGTCGGTCGGTGTCGGAGTGGGCGTAGGCGTATCGGTTGGAGTCGGCGTCGCTGTCGGCGTGTCAGTCGGCGTAGGCGTTGGCGTAGTCACTTCCACCTCGTACGCGCCCATATCGCACCCTGCGCCCTGGGGGCGGGTCACGCCGCGCTGGTCGGTGGCCGGGCAGAAGGCGGGATTGGCGGCGTCCAGGGCCGGGCTGCCGGGCTGGAGGGCATGGGTGAGTGTCGGGCCGCCGTTGTCCGCCAGTGGGCCGAGCAGCGGGTCCGCGGTCGGAATGCTCGCGCCACAGGTCGCATCGGGGAATTGCAGGTTGTTGCCGCCATCGGTAATCGTCCCTGCGCAATTCCCGCCCGATGGGCTATTGGCGACGATGGTGTTGCGGAGGGTGGTTGTGCCGCTGGAGTTGCTGATGCCGCCGCCGGAGAATGCGCTGTTGCCGGAGAAGGTGCTGTTGGTGACGATAAGCGTGCCGCCGTTGAGGATGCCGCCGCCCGATTGGCCGGTGCTGTTGCCGGAGAAGGTGCTGTTGGTGATTTCGAGCGTGCCGCTGTTGCTGATGCCGCCGCCCGAGGCGCAGTGTTCGTTGCTGGAGAATGTACTGTCCATGACGAGGAGCATGCCGCTGTTGTCGATGGCGCCGCCGCTGTCGTCACACGCCCTGTTGCCGGAGAAGGTGCTGCCCCTGATGGTGAGCGCGCCGTTGTTGTTGATCGCGCCGCCCTGGTCTACCGCGTCGTTGCCGGAGAAGGTGCTGTTGGTGATTTCGAGCGTGCCGGCGTTATCGATGCCGCCGCCGCCAGGTTCCGAGTCCGAATGGTTGGCGGAGAAGGTGCTGTTCGTGACGATAAGCGTGCCACTGTTGTAGATGCCGCCGCCCGAGCCGCCGGCGCGGTTGCCGGCGAAGATGCTATTATTCACATTAACCGTGCCGTGGTCGTTGTCGATGCCGCCACCGAGTTCGGCGGAGCCGTTGGCAACCGTCAGGTCTTGCAAGTTGAGCGTAATCCCGGGGTTCACCAAAAACACACGCACAGCGTTGTTGCCGCTGATGGTCAGATTATCTGCCCCCAGACCGGCAATGGACAGGTCATCGCTGATGTCGGGCAGGGTGCTTCCGAGCATGATTACGACCGGGATAGTGACGTTAAAATTGATGGTGTCAGCACCCATGCCGGGAATGCAGGCGTCAACAGCGGTATTGGTGTTGGCCGCCGTGATCGCTTCCCGCAGCGAGCAGTCCCCATCATTGTTCAGTTCATCGTCGGTCGTGTTGACGATGAGAGTAGCGCCGACTGCGCCGACTTGCACTTCAAACGCACCAATGTCGCAGCCTACGCCCTGGGGGCGGGTCACGCCGCGCTGGTCGCCCGCCGGGCAGAAGGCGGGATTGGCGGCGTCAATCGCCGGGCTGTCGGGCAGAAGGGCGTGGGTGAGCGTCGGGCCGCCGTTGTCCCGGAGCGGGCCGAGCAGCGGGTCAGCCATGGGAATGCCCGCGCCACAGGTCGCGTCGGGGAATTGCAGATTATTGCCACCATCCGTAATCATCCCAGCGCAATTCCCGCCCGCTGGGCTGTTGGCGACGATAGTGTTGCGTAGGGTGGTTGTGCCGCTGGAGTTGAAGATGCCACCACCAGAGAATGCGCTATTTCTCGAGAAGGTGCTGTTGGTCACAGTTGCGGTGCCAACTTCATTAGCGATACCGCCGCCGAATTCGATCACGCTGTTACCGGAGAAGGTGCTGCTGGCGATGGTCAGCGTGCTGCGGTTATGGATAGCGCCGCCAAAACCTTCTGCGCTGCTGCCGGAGAAAGTACTGTTGGTCACATTTGCTGTGCCGTCATTGCGGATGCTGCCGCCATCACGCGCCCTGTTGTCAGAGAAGGTGCTGTTTATGACGGTGAGCATGCCGTCGTTACCAATGCCGCCGCCCGAGAGGCAGTGGTCGTTGCCAGAGAATATGCTATCCATGACGAGGAGCGTGCCGCGATTGTCAATTGCGCCGCCGCCGCCGTCGTCACACGCCCGATTGGCGGAGAAGGTGCTGCCCATGACGGTGGCCGTGCCGCTATTGATGACCGCGCCGCCCTCGTCTACCGCGCTGTTACCGGAGAAGGTGCTGTTGATGACGGTGAGCGTGCCGTCGTTGAAGACGCCGCCGCCGCCAGGTTCCGAGTCCGAACGGTTGCCGGAGAAGGTGCTGTTCGTGACGATAAGCGTGCCGCTGTTGTAGATGCCACCGCCCGCGCCGTCGGTGCTGTTGTCGGCGAAGGTGCTGTTGGAAACACTGACCGTGCCGCCATTGTTGAAGATGCCACCGCCACTGCTCGCGTTATTGCCAGAGAAGGTGCTGTTGGAAACATTGACCGTGCCGCCGTCGTTGAAGATGCCGCCACCCTCTGCGGTGCCGGCGTTAGCAATCGTCAGGTCATGCAAGTTGAGCGTGATGTCGGCGTTCACAACAAATACACTTACGGCGTCGTTGCCGGAGCCGCTGATGGTCAAGTTGGTTGCGCCCGGGCCGGCGACGGTCAAGTCCTCACCGATGTCGGGCAGGGCGCTGCCCGGCACGATGATGCCGGTGACGCTGAAGGTAATGGTGTCCGCGCCAACGCCAGCAGTGCAGGCATCAACTGCCGCATTGGTGTTGGCCGCCCTGATCGCTTCTCGTAGCGAGCAGTCGCCGTCATTGTTCAATTCGTCTTCGGTCGTGTTGACGGTGAGAGTGACACCGGGCTGGGCCGCCTGTAACCCCTTCAGGTCGTCGAGGAGAACGGCGCTGTCATCGCCCCGATCCCAACCGGAAATTCCCAAGTCCGTAATCGGACCTGGATGAATCGGGATGTTGCTGGCCATCGGTTGGCCATCTACCCAGACGTCGAGCAGGTTCGTGTCTAGATCGATGTCGGCGCTGATGTAATACCAACGTCCTGAGATGGTGTCCGGGACAATAATCGCCGCCGCGCCGCTCGGGCTATAGTTGACCCGCATCGAAGAGCCAAAGTAGAGTTGGAATTTCTTAGTCCAACCAGTGCTCGGATCCGTCCCGATCTCGATTTTGGCAACAGAGGGTTGGGTCGCCGTCCCGGTCACCTTGACCCAAACCGAGAAGATATGGCGCCCACTGGTCTGGTCCGGCACATCTTTGCCCATGACGATGGTCTCATCGGGGGCAGCATCAATCTCTAAGACCTGGCCCCTGGACGGGGCGATAGGGTCGGTCGTGACCACGGGGCTGGCGCGGTCGGGCGCCGCTCGCCCCCAGCCGCTTTGCCCGTCCAAAAGACCTAAGACCAGATTATCGAAGGGGTCATCTTCCCACAGCAGGCCGACGGTGACGACGACCATAGCGGTGTCGGTCAGGTCGCCATCGGAGACGATATAAGTGAATTGATCCACGCCCGTGAAATTGGGCGTGGGCGTATAAGTCACGGTCGTGCCATTGGTAGTGGCCACGCCGTTGCCAGGAACGCCGACGTCGACCACCGTAAGGGTGTCATTCTGCAGGTCGGTGTCGTTGCCCAGCACGGCAATAGTGACCGGAGTATTTCGGAGGGTGGTGGCAGTATCGTCCACGGCATTCGGTGCTGTGTTCCCAGCGCCGACATTGACGGTCACCGTGGCTGTGTCGATCAGGCCGGCGGGGTCGCGGATGGTGTAGGTGAATGCGTCGGAGCCGGTGAAGCCGGGGTCGGGGGTGTAGGTCACCGTCTCATCGGGATTGAGAGTCGCTGTACCGTGACTGGGGAGGCCGACCGCGCTCACGGTGAGGGGATCGTTCTCGGGGTCGGTGTCGTTGCCCAAGACGCTAATGATGCGCGGTGTATTGGCGGGAGTGGTCGCCGTGTCATCCAACGCGTTCGGCGGGTCGTTGACGGGGTTGACGGTGATGCTGGTCGTTTCTGTGTTGAGGCTGAAAGCGGTGCTGCCACCGTTATTGGTTGTATTGGCTGTGCCACCGTTGCTGCCACTGGTGCGATCCCAGGCGCGGAACGTGAGGCCGGCACTGACCGTGCCATTGAAGTTGGGATTGGGCACGAAGCGGATGCGGGTGTTGGTGTCCGAGGCCAGCAGGCGAGCAGAACTGTTTGTAGGGCTGCCCAAAGCCGTCCAGGTGGCGCCGCCGTTCGTCGAGTACTGCCAGTCGCCGTTGCTCTCGTCGGCGTCAATGATGGCCAAACCTTCTAGCGCGCCGGGGTTGGCATCGGTGATCATGTCCAACGACGAAACGCTCGTGATAATGGATGAGACGAGTGTGCCGTTGTTGCCGGTCTCATCCTCGTTAATCGCGGCCAGGATAGGATCGCCGCTGTTGTTCAAGACCGGCGCGATGTTGATAGCGGTGACGTCGGCTTGGTCGATGACAACAATCCGGTCAGCAGTGGTGACGACGTCGGCCCGGTCGTTGGTGTTGATGGTGCTGCCTTGTTGGATGCCGAAGAAATTGTAAATGCGCACGCGCGTATTGTCGACGACAACAATCTCGAAAGCGGTGGTGACGACATCGGCTCGGCCGTTGGTGCTAATGGTGCTGCCTTGCTGGATGCCGAACGAATTGAAAATGCGCGCCCTGCTATCGTCGATGACGACGATGCGGTCGCTCACGGTGACGACATCGGCCCGGTCGTTGGTGCTAATGGTGCTGCCTTGCTGGATGCCGAAGAAATTGTAAATGCGCACGCGCGTATTGTCGACGACAACAACCCGGTCGGCGGTGGTGACGACATCGGCTCGGCCGTTGGTGCTAATGGTGCTGCCTTGCTGGATGCCGAACGAATTGAAAATGCGCACCCCACTATTGTCGATGACGACGATGCGGTCGCTTACGGTGACGACATCGGCCCGGT
>Ga0209751_10001224_pt1 | contig 26639 bp, 30 predicted proteins | sample RifCSP13_1_FD_184019 | JGI IMG/M metagenome (GOLD analysis project Ga0209751, IMG submission 184019) | Soil microbial communities from Rifle, Colorado - Rifle CSP2_sed 13_1 (SPAdes) (version 2) | ecosystem: Environmental > Terrestrial > Deep subsurface > Rock core/Sediment | place: Rifle...
GAGATCCTCGGCGTCAAGGACGTCACTCCTCAGGCCCACAACGGCGTGCGGCAGCGGAAGCGGCGAAGGGTCTAGTCGCATGGCGAGAGACCTCGGACCGAAGTGCCGCATCTGCCGCCGGGAGGGCGTCAAGCTCTTCCTGAAGGGCGAGCGCTGCCTGACCGAGAAGTGCGCGGTCGAGCGGAGGAGCTATCCGCCGGGCGAGCACGGCCGCGGCCGCATCAAGCAGAGCCAGTACCTGCTGCAGCTGCGCGAGAAGCAGAAGGCGCGCCGCTACTACGGCCTGCTCGAGAAGCAGTTCCGCTCGACGTACGAGAAGGCGAGCCGTCGCCAGGGCGCGCCGGGCGAGAACCTGCTGCGCATGCTCGAGACGCGGCTCGACAACGTCGTCTACCGCCTCGGGTTCGCCGGTTCCCGCGCACAGGCGCGGCAACTCGTTCGCCACGGGCACTTCCACGTCAACGGCCGGCGGGTCAACATTCCGAGCTTCGGAGTCCGGCCGAACGACGTGATCACGCTCAGGCAGGGCAGCTCGGTCGAGCAGCTCGTGCGCGACGCCACCGATCTCACCGCGTCCGTCGCTCCCTGGCTCCAGGCCGATCACGACGGGCTGACGGGGACGGTGCTCAAGTGGCCCGAGCGCGGCGAAATCGATGCGCCCGTCCAGGAATCACTCATCGTCGAGCTCTACTCGAAATAACGCTGTAGGGGCCGGGCATGCCCGGCCCTGGACTGAACGAAAGGATCGACTTGGCTACACGAACCAGCTTGATGGAGTTCCAGATCCCGAGGATCGTCCACGAGGAGGCCGACGACCATCGCGGCGTCTTCGTGATCGAGCCGCTCGACCGCGGCTTCGGCCACACCTTCGGGAACTCGCTTCGCCGGGTGCTGCTCTCCTCGCTCGAGGGAGCGGCGGTGTCGGCGGTGAAGATCGAAGGCGTCGCTCACGAGTTCACGACCCTGAACGGGGTTCGTGAGGACGTCACCGACATCATCCTCAACCTCAAGAACCTCATCGTGCGTCTCCACGGCGCCTCCCCCGAGGTCGAGGTGTACATCGCGAAGAAGGGCTCGGGCCTCGTGTCGGCCGCCGACATCGAGGCGCCTGCCGACCTCGAGATCCTCAACCCGGAGCTCGAGATCGCCCACGTCTCGGACAAGGGCAAGCTCGAGATGACCCTGACCGTGGGACGCGGCCGCGGCTACGTCCCGGCCGAGATGAACCGCGGGCCGGAGACGACGATCGGCGTCATCCCGATCGACTCGATCTTCTCGCCGGTGCGCCGCGTGGCGTACGAGGTCGAGGCTGCGCGCGTCGGACAGCGGACGGACTACGACAAGCTCGTTCTCGACGTGACGACGGACGGTTCCATCGAGCCGCGCGACGCGATCGCCCAGGCGGCGGAGATCCTGATCCGCCAGCTCGCCATCTTCACCGATCTCGACCGGATCGAGGGTCTCGGTGAGGCCGCCGCGGAAGCGGCGGCGGAGGCTCCGGCCATGCACGGGATGGAGAACTTCCCGATCGAGGAGCTCGAGCTCGGCGTTCGCTCCTACAACTGCTTGAAGCGCGTCGGCATCGAGACGATCGGCGATCTCACCTCGAAGTCCGAGGCCGAGCTCGTCGCAATCCCGAACTTCGGTCGCAAGTCGATCGAGGAGGTCCGGGCCGCCCTCGCCGCGCACGGACTGACGCTGAAGGGCGAGGAGCTTATCTAGGGCGATGAGGCACCAGCGGTCGGGGAAGAAGCTGGGCCGTGACTCGGCTCATCGCAAGGCGCTCTACTCGAATCTCGCCGGCGCCCTGATCGAGCACGGGCGCATCGAGACGACCGAGGCGAAGGCGAAGGCGGTGAAGCCGTTCGCCGAGAAGATGATCACGCTCGGGAAGCGCGGCGACCTGCACGCACGCCGGCAGGCGCTCGCCGCGCTTCGCTCCAACGACGTCGTCCACCGCCTCTTCGCGGATGTCGCGCCCCGGTTCGCCGACCGTCCGGGCGGGTACACGCGGATCGTCCGCCTCGGCCCCCGCCAAGGGGACGCCGCGGACATGGTCTACCTCGAGCTCGTCGACTACGAGCCGCTCGCGCGCCCGCTCGCGACGCGGCGCGCAGCCCGCGAAGAGGCCGCCGCCCCCGCATCGGCCGGCGCGTAGTAGTGCGTATGGCCTTCTCGCCGGCCGGCGCACACGGCGCGCGTGCGGACGTCCTCTCTCGACATCTTGCCGTCTTACGGCAGACTGGGATCAGGTCTCGCATGATGCGCGCGTACCTCGGGCTCGACCTCTGGGACAAGCTGCGGGCGGCTGCTGCGGGCCGTGCCGAAATCTCGCTCGAGGAGGTCGTTGCCATCCAGCACGAGACGCGTGCGAGCGGGCGTGTTGGTCGTCCTCGACGCTAAACGTCCTCGTCTCCGCTGCCGTATCGCCCGCCCGCGTCTGCGCCTGGCTTCTATGGCCGGCGACGTGGGGGCCCAGGTCTGATCTGTCTACGCCGCGCCCGCCGAAGCCTCATCCGCGTCGGACGCGCGTCTACAGTGGGCGCATGGCGGCGCTCGCCCAGGCCTCGCTGACCGACGCCGAGCGGAGGACGCTCGACCGCTTCGTCGAGCTCCTCAGGAACGAGCTCGGAGACGAGCTCCGGGCGGTCTGGCTGTACGGCTCCCGCGCCCGCGGCGAGCCGCCCCACGAGGAGTCCGACGTCGACCTCATCGTGGTGGCGGAGCACGCTGGGTGGAACGAGACGCTGCCCATCTATCGTCTCCTCGACCAGGCTGCCGACGAGCAGGGTACGAGCCCGGCGTTCTTCTCGGTCCACGTGTACGACCCCGCTCACGTCGCGCGGCGCCGGGAGATCCAGTCGTTCTTCTTCCACGAGGTCGACCGCGACAAGGTCGTCCTGGCGGGTGAGCCGTGAGCCCGCGCTCGCAGGAGCTCTGGGAGATGGGCGCGGTCTTTCCGATTCCCGGCTCGCCCCGATGACGAGATGCGCGGCGCCCGTCGTCAGTCTCTCGAGAAACCGGTCGCCGACTGCGAGTTCGGGCTTGCGCCCGATCAGCTGGTCGCTCACGTCCCCCCTTTCCTCGACTACCAGTGTAGGAGCGATGAGACTGCCGCTCTACTCTTCGTGCGTGCTCTTCACAATCGCGCTTCTCCTTGCGATCTTCGTCCTTCCATCTCCCTGGGGGCTCGTTGCGGTCGCAGTCGGCGCGACTATCGATGTCGCGGAGACGTTCGCCTTCATGTGGTGGTCGAAGCGACGCCGGGCGGCGGTCGGTGTCGGCGTCCTCGTGGGGAAGGTCGCCGTCGCTTCCACGGACCTTTGGCCGGAGGGGCAGGTCAAGCTCGACGGCGAGATCTGGAGGGCACGCTGCGCCGGGGGCTGCAACGTCGGTACGAGAGTTGTCGTTCGCGCGGTCGAGGGGTTGACGCTCGTCGTCGATCCCGAATAGATCCTCAGGGCTACAGTGGGCTCGTGCGGCTTCTGCTCGTCGCCGTCGCTCTCGTGCTCGTACCTCTCGGGACGGCCGCGTCGGGCGCCTGGGAGATGCGCGCTCCGCTGCCGGTGCCTCGAACCGAGGTCGCGGCGGCGGTCGTCGGAAGCGAGATCGCCGTCGTCGGCGGCTTCGCGGCCGACGGGAGTGCGTCGGCGCGCGCGGACACCTATTCACCCGCTCTCGACCGCTGGCGCCGCCTGCCCGACCTGGCGGTCGGCGTCCACCACGCGATGGCTGTCGGCACCGGAGGGCGGCTGTACGTCCTCGGCGGCTACGTGGCGCGCGGTGTGCCGCTTCGCACGGCCTTCGTCCTCGAGGGTGGGCGGTGGCGAACGCTCCCGCGTATGCCCTTCCCGCGGGAGCGTTCGCCACCCGCGGTTGCAGATGGGAGGATCGTCGTCGCCGGAGGCGTCGGGGCGGACGGCCGGCTAGCGCGGAACGCGCTCTCGTTCGACCTCCGCTCGAGACGCTGGTCGGTCGTCGTGGGGCCCACGCCGCGCGAGCACCTGGGGGTTACCTCGCTCGGGGGGACGGTCTACGCGATCGCCGGCCGCACCTCCGGTCTCGACACGAACCTCTCCGCGTTCGAGTCGTACCGGCCGGGGGAGAGGCGGTGGCGGCGTCTTCCCTCCGTCCCGGACACGCGCGGGGGGACGGGCGCAACAGCGCTGCTCGGCCAGGTCGTGTCGGTCGGAGGCGAGGAACCGGACGGAACGATTCCCGAGGTCTTCGCCTACCGCGTCGCGTCGCGTCGGTGGGTGCGCCTCGATGACCTGCCGACGCCGCGGCACGGGCTCGGCGTTGCTGCGCTCGGTGGGTGGGTCTTCGTGATCGGCGGCGGCCCGGAGCCCGGTCTCACCGTCAGCTCCGCAAACGAGGCGCTTCGCGTCACCGGTTGAAGCTCAAGCTCACTCTCGAGTACGACGGCACCGGCTTTCGCGGGTGGGCTCGGCAGCCGGGCCTGCGGACCGTGGAGGGCGTCATGCGCGATGCTCTCGATGCCGTCTTCCCGCACTGGGAAGCGCTTGCGGTCGCCGGTCGCACGGACGCGGGTGTCCACGCGACCGGCCAGGTCGCGAGCGCCGACGTCGAGGGCGGACCGCCTCCCGAGCGCGCGGCCGAGGCGCTGTCGACGGCGCTTCCGGACGACGTCGCGGTCGTCGCCGTGGAGGAGGCAGCGGCGGACTTCCATGCCCGCTTCTCGGCGCGCGCCCGCTCGTACCGCTACCGCGTGCTCGCGAGACGAACGCAGTCCCCGCTCGAGGCGCGCAGAGCGCTCTGGTGGCCGCGCCCGATCGACCCTGACGCGCTCGACGCTTCGGCTGCTCTCCTTCCGGGGGAGCACGACTTTCGCGCCTTCACCCCGGCAGAGACGCAGCACGAGGTGTTCAGGAGGGACGTGTGGGCGGCCGCCTGGGAACGCGACGGCGATCGCCTCGACTTCACGATCACGGCCGACAGCTTCCTCCGGCACATGGTCCGGACGCTGGTCGGAACGATGCTCGAGCTCGGACCCGAGGCGCCTCGGCGGATCGAGGAGCTGCTCGACGGGCTTCCCCGCGACGAGGCCGGTTTCACCGCGCCGCCGTGGGGCCTGTACCTGGAACGCGTGGAGTACTGAGTAGCATCGAAGCCGTGCGCTTCCCCGTCGTCCTCTTCGACCTCGACGGCACGCTGATCGACTCGGGGCCGATCATCCTCGCCTCGATGCAGCACGCCGTGCGCACTGTGCTCGACCGGGAGATCTCTTACGAGGAGCTTGCGGCAACCGTCGGTGGCCAGGGTCTCCTCGCCCAGTTCCGGCAGCTCAATCCCGACCGCGCAGACGAGCTTGCCGAGGTCTATAAGCAGCACAACGACCCGCTCCACGACACGCTGGAGGCGTTCGACGGGTTGCTGGACGTGCTTCCGCGGCTCAAGGCCGAGGGTCGGAAGCTCGGGATCGTCACCGCGAAGCGGGTCCGGACGGTGGCGCTCGCCCTCGACCGCTTTCCGAGGCTCGCCGAGGAGTTCGACGTCGTGATCGCCCACGAGGACACGGAGCGCCACAAGCCGGACCCCGACCCGGTGCTCGCGGCCCTCGAGCGGCTCGGTGCGGAACCGTCCGAGGCCGCCTACGTGGGCGACTCGCCCTTCGACATCCAGGCAGCGAAGTCAGCGGGTGCGTTCGCGGTGGCCGTCGGGTGGGGCGGCATCCACTCGGACGAGCGGCTGCTCGCCGAGAAGCCCGATGCCCTCGTCCACTCACCCGCGGAGCTGCTCGGTGTCCTCTAGAAAGGTCGCGGCCCTGGCTCCGGCCGACCGGGCAGCTGAGCTGCGACGGCTGATCGAGCACCACAACTACCGCTACTACGTCCTCGACGAGCCCGAGCTCTCGGACGCCGCCTACGACGCCCTCTACGACGAGCTGAAGGCTCTCGAGGAGGAGCACCCCGACCTCGTCACGCCCGACTCTCCGACTCAGCGCGTCGGCGCTCCGCCTGCCGAGGGGTTCCGCAAGGTTGCCCACCTGTCCCCGATGGGCTCACTCGACAAGGTGACGACTGCAGAGGCGCTCGCGAAGTGGGCGGAGGACGTCCGCAAGCGGCTCGGGACCGACGAGCCGGTCGCGTACGTGATCGAGCCGAAGATCGACGGCTCGGCGGTCTCTCTCGTCTACGAGGGTGGCGCCTACGTCCGCGGCGCGACCCGCGGCGACGGCCTTCGCGGCGAGGACGTGACGGGAAACCTGCGCACGCTCGAGGCGGTGCCGCTGCGGATGCGCGTCCCCGACGGGGAAGCCCCGCCGGACGTTCTCGAGGTGCGCGGAGAGATCTACTTCCCGATCGGAGGCTTCGGCCGCTTCAACGAGGCCCAGGTCGCGGCCGGACGCAAGCCCGCGCCGAACGCGCGAAACGCTGCGGCGGGCTCACTCCGCCAGCTCAACCCGGCGGTGACGGCCGAGCGCCCCCTTGCGATCTACGTCTACGGCGTCGGCGTCCGTGGCGATTCGGGCCCCGGAACGCAGTGGGAGACGCTCGCGTGGCTCCGCGAGCGGGGCTTCCGGACGAACCCCCACGCGGAGCGGCTGGAGTCGATCGAGGAGGTCGCCGAAGCGTGCGCCTCCTGGGAAGCCCGCCGAGGAGAGCTCGACTACGAGATCGACGGGATCGTGATCAAGGTCGACGACTTCGACCAGCAGGAGCGCCTCGGCTCGCTCCACGAGCGGCCTCGCTTCGCGCGCGCGTACAAGTGGGCGCCGACCGCTGCCGTCACCCGCCTCAGGAAGATCCACGTCCGGGTCGGCCGTACGGGCGTGCTCAACCCCCTCGCGGAGCTCGAGCCCGTCCAGGTCGGTGGGGTCACGGTCTCGAGCGCGACGCTGCACAACGAGGACGACATCACCCGCAAGGAGATCAGGGAGGGCGACCTCGTCGTCGTCCAGCGTGCGGGAGACGTCATCCCGCAGGTCGTCGGTCCGGCCGGCGAGCACGAGCCCGGCTCGAAGCGGTGGCGGATGCCGAAGCGCTGCCCGCTCTGCAGGACTCCGATCGTGAAGCCCCCGGGCGAGGTCATGCATCGCTGCCCCAACCGGGCCTGCCCCTCGCGTGGCCTCGAGACGCTCTACCACTGGGTCGGGTCGGCGATGGACATCGAGAGCGTCGGCGGAAACACCGTCAAGAAGCTCTGGGACGAGGGGCTCGTGCGCTCGCTGCCGGATCTGTACCGGCTGACCCCCGAACAGCTGGCGACGCTCGAGGGGTACGCCGAGCTTTCTGCGACGCGCGCCTTCGAGTCGATCCAGCGCTCGAAGGAGCAGCCATTCTCTCGCGTGCTCTTCGGCCTCAACATCCCGAAGGTCGGGTGGGTGATCGCCCGCAGCCTGGCTCAGCACTTCGGCACCGTGGAGGCTCTCGGTCGCGCCACGCAAGAGCACCTCGAGGAGGTCGAGGGTGTCGGCCCCGACCGCGCCGAGCTCATCGCCGAGTGGTTCGCGGACGAGGAGAACCGTGCACTCGTCGAGGAGCTTCGGGCGCTCGGCCTGCAGATGACGGCCGGAGAGGCGGAGCGCCCGCCCGGAGGCCCGCTCAGCGGCCGCCAGTACGTCATCACGGGGACGCTCGAGAGCCTCAAGCGCGAGGAGGCGAAGGCCGCGCTGGAGGCGCTCGGGGCGAAGGTCTCGGAGTCGGTCTCGGGGAAGACCTCCGGCGTCATCGTGGGGGAGAGCCCGGGTTCGAAGCTCCAGAAGGCGCGCAAGCTCGGCGTTCCCGTCCTCTCCGAAGACGACTTGCGCGCACTTCTCCGCTGACGTGCTTGTGGCTCAGAGCCACAAGGCGGTCAGCCGTCAGGAACTCGCCAGAATCGTCACGAAGCGGTCCTGCGCGGCGCGCGCCGACCAGTAGGGCACCGGGGAGCCGTTCTGGAGAATCGCGAAGACGTAGCGACGCCGCACGAATCCCGCGAGCGCCGACGCGCCGCTCGTCGTTCCGGTCTTCGCGATGACACGGCCGTAGGTAGGCCTTCGTCCGAGTCGGTGACGCAGCGTCCCGGAGACGCCGGCAACTGCGAGCGAGGTGACGAAGGCGTCGCGGATCGAGGGATCGCGGAATCCGGCGCGGAGGATCGAGACCAGCGCCCGTGCCGTGAGGCGATCGAGGAGCGAGAGTCCCGACCCGTCGACCACACGCACACCCGCGACGGGAACGCGGGCCTCGACGAGCGCAGCCCGTACGACTCGCGCCCCGGCGGCCGTCGAGCCGCGCCGTACGACGGCGGCCCCCAACTCCTTGAGGAGCATCTCGGAGACGAAGTTGTCGCTCTGGCGGTTCATCTCACGGAGGATCGCCGCGAGCGGCTCGGAGAAGTCGAGGGCAAGCGGGAGAACGTCCGCGGGCGCTCGCCGTGTGCCTGTAGCTCGGGCGACCAAGACTCCGCTCCGGGTGAGCGCCGCCTGGAACGCGGAAGCCGCGGCGGCCGCCGGCCCGCTCGAACCCCTGATCTGGACGTCCTCGACGGTGAGCGCCGAGAGCGGTGGCGACTCGACGCCGAGGAACGACGGCTTCCACCCCGGCGGGGTGCGGCTCGCGTCGAAGTGATGCTCGTCGGCGAGCACGCGGCCGGTGATGCGTCGGATACCCCACGAGGCGACCTGGCGCGCGAGCGCGTCGAGGTCGGCCCGAGCGAGCGAGGGGTCGCCGAACCCGACGAGGTAGAGGTCGCCCCGCCAGATCCGTCCGTCGAGCTCACCCGCCCCGGCCACCTCGGTGCGGAACCGGTAGCCGGGGCCGAGCAGACGCAGCGCGGCAAAGGCGACGGCGAGCTTCTCGGCCGACGCCGGCGCGAGGGAGAGCCCCGCGTTGCTCCGGAAGACGACCGCGCCGGTCTCGAGGTCGACCGCGAGGGCTGCGGTCCTGTTCGGGTCGACGTCGGGCGCCGCGAGTGCGCGGCCGAGTGCCGTAGCGAGTTCCGGTGACCTTCCGTGCGCCGAAGGGGATCCGGCGCCCAGGGCGAGGACGCACGCGACGAGCGCCGCGGCCCGCTTCCAGTGCATCGTGGAACCTTAGGCAGTCTTGCGGTCGAAGACCGCGAGACTGCCCTGAAGAGCTCCCTTCGAAATGAGCGGCCATGCCGCGATGCGGCGCTGAGCGGCCCGAGGCTGCGTCCTCAGTCGCACCCATATCTACTTGGATATGGGCGCTCCCTGCGTCCTTGCCTCGCGCCGCCCATCATCCGCCTCGCGACGGGCGATCATTCCGAAGTGAGCTCTATCGGTAGACGGTGATCGTCACGGTCCGGCGCCCCCACTTCCGGGCAGCCGCCGTGCTCGGCATCCAGAGGTCGATGATGCGGCCCTTGATCGCCGTCCCGACATCCGCTGCGAGGCCGGGGCCATACCCTGGCACGTGCAGTCGCGTGCCGAGGGGGATGAGCTTCGGATCGACCGCGACGATTCCCTTCCGCACCGGGACGCCGAGTGCGGTATTTCCCGGCAGGTGGTACGCGACGGCGTCGACCTTCAGCCGGTACGTGCCGCTCGCCTCTGCCGGCCCGCCGACGCCGCTGGCCGGAACCACGCCGGCCGCGAACATCCCACACAGGACCGTAGCGAAGAGCGGTCCCCACCTCCGTGTTCCCCTGCGCACGAAGGGAGGACCCTAACACAGGTCGGCTTGTAACGCCGGTGAAAGCGCCTCTTTGCACGGATTTTGGCTCTGTTGCGGGTTGCGGCTATCCGTCCAGGGTGGTAGGGTCCCCGACTTGTGACGGGCAAGACCGCCACCGGCGGGCCTGTCCGGGGTCGAAGTCAGGCTCGTCTGGGGGGCTCGACAACCGGATGGGCGCCGATCGTCGTGCTTCTCGCGGCGCTCGCCGTGGGGCTCCTGCTTGCCGTTGGTCCGGCGTCGGCCGATCCTTCCGTCCAGGACAAGCGCGCGCAGGCGCAGGCCATTCTTGCCGAGGTCCAGCAGCTCAACTCGAACCTGGAGAGGACGATCGAGGACTGGAACTACGCGAACCTCGAGCTGAAGAAGCTCGACGCCGACCTCCGCTCGAACGGGCGCCATCTCGTTGCCGCGAAGAAGAGCCTCGTCTTTGCTCAGCAGGCCATCGCGCAGCGCCTCCGCGACCTCTACGTGAACGGGAACGGCGACTCGACGCTCGAGGTGCTCCTCGGATCGACGAGCCTCGACGACATCATCACCCGCCTGGACGCGGTCCAGCGCGTCAGCGACCAGGACGCGAGTGTGCTCGGCACCGTGAAGCGGTACCGGAAAGAAGTCGAGACGCGGCGCGTCCGCCTCCGTGAGGCGCGGGAGAAGCAGGCGCAGATCGTGGCCGAGCAGGCGGCGCAGAAGCGCTCGATCGAGGCGCAGATCGCCGAGCAGAACCGCCTGCTCGCGTCGGTCAAGGACGAGATCGCGCGGATCCGGGCGGCGGAGCAGCGGCGCCAGGCAGCGCTTGCGGCCGAGGCCAGGGCCCGGCTCCAAGCACAACAGCTCGCGGCCGTGGAGCAGGCGAATGCTGCGGTTGCGGACGCGACGTACGACGATGTTCTCGTCGACGGCGCGTACGACCCGAACCTCCCCGCGCCTCGGTATGCCAGCGTCGTCCCGATCGCGCTCCAGTACCTCGGCATCCCGTATTCGTGGGGGGGATCCAGTCCGTCGACCGGCTTCGACTGCTCCGGCTTCATCATGTACGTGTTCGCCCAGGTCGGGGTCTACCTCCCCCACCATGCGGCCTCTCAGTTCGCGTACGGAACGCCCGTCTCACGCGACCAGCTCGCGGCCGGCGATCTCGTCTTCTTCGACGGCCTGGGCCACGCCGGCATCTACATCGGCGGCGGGCAGTTCGTGCACGCGCCGCACACGGGCGACGTGGTCAAGATCTCGAGCATCTACGAGTCCTGGTACTCAGCCACTTGGGTCGGCGGCCGCCGCCTCTGACGCGCCTGGCCGCGTAGCCCTCCCGGCGGACTGAGCCCGCCTCCGGGCTCCGCTGACGCCGCTGGCGGCGGGATGCGTCGGCCGCGGGCCTTGGTTGTACGTCAGGTACTGCCCTGCGGCCCTCGGCCTCGCCTCCCTGGCCAGCGGCGTCCCAGACACGCCAGAGGAGTGCCTCAGCAGCTCGCGGCTAGCCGCCGACGTCCTCGGTCTGCCGCGGATCCGGCCGTTCGTACAGCTCGGTGTAGAGCGCCTCGATCTCGGCCTGGAAGTGCTCGATGCAGGCGCGGCGCCTGAGCTTCAGCGTCGGCGTCATCTCTCCCTCGTCCATCGTGAAGTCGCGCGGGAGAACGGCGAACCGCTTGACCTGCTCGTAACGTGAGCGCTCACGATTCACGTCGTCCACGATTCGCTGGACGAGCTCGTGAACGCGCTCGTCGCGTGCCAGCGAGGAGAGATCGCCATTGATCCCACTTTCGGCCGCCCAGCGGCCCAGCTCCTCGGGGTCGAGCGTGATGAGCGCGGTGATGTAGGGCCGGCGGTCGCCGACCACGAGCGCCTGCGAGACGTACTTCGACGTCTTCAGGTCGTTCTCGATGTTCTGCGGCGCGACGTTCTTCCCGCCCGCGGTCACGATGATGTCCTTCTTGCGGTCGGTGATCGTGAGGAAGCCGTCCTCGTCGAGCTCGCCGATGTCTCCCGTCTTCAGCCAGCCGTCCGGTGTGAACACGGCCGCGGTCGCGTCGGGGTCCTTGAAGTACCCCTGGAACACCGTCTCCGAGCGGACGAGGATCTCGCCGTCGTCCGCGAGCGCGATCTCGAATCCGGGTAGCGGCGGGCCGACGGTACCGAAGCGGTAGCAGTCCACCCGGTTGGAGCTGCAGGCCGTCGTGCACTCAGTGAGTCCGTACCCCTCGATGATGCGGAGGCCGATCGCGTCGAAGAAGTCCGCGATCTCCTTCGCGAGCGGCGCACCTCCGGAGATCGGGATTCGCAAGCGTCCGCCGAGCCGCGAGCGCACCTTGCCGAAGACGAGGCGGTCCGCCAGGCGGTGCCGAGCCGCGAGCCCGCGCGGGATCGGCCTTGCCTCGCTCTCGAGCCGGCTCACCTCGCGTCCGAGGGGAAGCGCCCAGTCGATCAGCTTCCGGCGCACACCCGTCGCCTGGTCGAACCGGGCCACGACCGCGCTGTGGATCTTCTCGTACACGCGAGGCACGCTCGGCAGCACCGTCGGCCGTACCTGGAGCAGCGCCTCGCCCACCCGCAGCGGATCGGCGAGGAGCGCGATCGTGAAGCCGACGTGCGCGCCCTCGAGGTGCATGAGCCGGCCGAAGTTGTGCGCGAGCGGGAGGTACAGAAGCATCACGTCGTCGTCAGCCATGTAGCTCTCCATCGCGTCGACCACGCTCGCCATCGCGAAGTAGTTGCGGTGGCTGATCATGCAGCCCTTCGGCGGCCCGGTCGTGCCCGACGTGTAGATGATCGTGAAGAGGTCGTTCTCCTCGATCGAGGCGGAGGCGTCCTCGAGCGCCGTGGGATTCGTTGCCGCGAAGTCGCGACCGTGGCCGGCGAGACCAGCGAGATCGTGGTACGTGACCACGTGCTCGAGGGTGGCCAGCTCCTCGGCGACCGACTCGACCTTCGCAAGCTGCTCGGCGTCCTCGCAGACGATCCCGACCGCTTCCGAGTGCTCGAGGAGGTAGCCGGCGTCCTTCGCGGAGCTATTCGCGTAGATCGGGATGACGACCGCCCCGACGTGTGCGAGCGCGAAGTCCAGCAGCACCCACTCCAGGCTGTTCCGCGCGAGGATCGCGAACGTGTCGCCCTTGCGCACGCCGCGCGCGAGGAGCCCGTTCGCGTAGTCGCGGACGCCCTCGTTCGCTTCCTGCCACGACACCTCGCGCCACGACCCTTCGTCCTCGACGAGGTACGCCGGCCGGGTCCGGTCCGCGTCGATCGCGTCGCGCCAGAGGCGCACGATCGTCCGCCCCCCGGCAGGCGCGCGCGTCTGCGATTCGGCCCGTGCGGTCTCGGTCACGTGCTCTGAGCTTACTGAGAGCTCCTTTCAGTGTGATCATCCGGGTCACGACATGGATGCTCACTCTTAAAGGGGCTCTGAACAAGGGGTTCCAGGCCCGACGACGAAGACGCCTGGTCCCTCTAGAGTTTCGTCTAGTCCATGCGCACCACCTGGAACGGTTCCCTGAGCTTCGGGCTCGTCTCGATCCCCGTCGGCCTTGCCCCGGCGACGAAGCCTGCCGCGCGCCAGTCCGACGTCTCCTTCCGGCTCCTGCACCGCGAGTGCGCGACCCCGATCAAGCAGAAGCGCTGGTGCCCGACGCACGACCGCGAGGTCTCGCAGGACGAGATCGTGCGCGGGTTCGAGGTGACGAAGGGCCAGTTCTTGATCGTGGAGGACGCCGACCTCGAGGCGATCGAGCGCCACGACGACTCGCGTTCGATCGAGATCACCCGCTTCGTGCCGGAGGAAGCGGTCGACCCGATCTACTTCGACCGCACCTACTTCCTCGTCCCGGCCACGGGAGCCGCACAGCGGCGCCCCTACGTCCTCCTGCTCGAGGCGATGCGCCAGACCGGCACGGCCGCGCTCGGCCGCTTCGTGCGCGCGGGGAGGGAGAGCCTCTGTCTCGTCCGCACGAAGGACGACGCGCTTGCACTCGAGACGCTCTTCGTCGTCGAGGACGTCTACTCGCAGGCCGAGATCTCGGAGGCGGTTGCCGGGGCTGACGTGAAGGACGCGGAGCTCGAGCTCGCCCGGCAGGTGATCGAGAGCCTCGCCGGCGACTTCGAGCCCGCCGAGCTGCATAGCGAATATCGGCGCGACCTTCGGGCCCTCCTCGAGGCGAAGCTGCGCGGCGAGGAGCTCGCCGTCCCCGAGCCGGTGGCAGAGGCACCGGTCATCGACCTGATGGAGGCGCTCAAGGCGAGCGTCGCGGCCGCGAAGCAACGCTCCGGTGACGAGAAGCCGGCGCGCGCGAAGAGCAAAGCGCGAACCCGCGCCCGCTCGTAGGGCCGGGCTTGCCCGGCCTGGGCGAGGCGAGCCTCGCCCCTACGGTCGCGAGGCCGAGCCCGCCGTCCCGACGGCTTCGAGCGTCGCCTGGAAGAGCGTCTTGTCGACCTTCCCTTGGTAGATCGGCACGCCTTCCTCGATACAGATGCGGATGACCTCCTCGCGGTCGATCCCCATCTCCTTGGCGAGCTCGTCGGGCGTCAGGTGGTTGGCCATCGGGTCGTCCTCCTTCGGACACGAAAAAAGCCCGCCGGCGTGGAGCGCACGGTCGGGCTCGGGATCATTCGCTTCTCGGGCGGCTCAAGCGTCCCGCCTCTCGAAAGCTTCCGTCACCCTCTGAGCATACTCCGGGGTCGACGGGGTGCGCAACGGCCTCTGCGCGCGCGGAGCCGCTACCCTTTCCGCGCTCGGGGTGTGGCGCAGCCTGGTAGCGCGCTCCGTTCGGGTCGGAGAGGTCCCCAGTTCAAATCTGGGCACCCCGACTGGTGGCGGGGGGACACGATGTTTCCCCCCGCCTGCCCCCCTTCCTCTTCGTTCGGCACGGCTCGTGCCGTGCGTAGCCTCCCGGCGGGCCAAGCCCGCCTTCGGCCGCCCACGCGTGTGCACTGCACGACGTCCTCAGCTGCCGTGGGCGTGCTTCAGGTCCGTGAGGCGGACGAAGACGGGCGCGGCGTCGGTCGCGAGTGACTTCGCCGCGCGCGGGAAGCGGGCGAGGTAGAGCTCGCGGAGCCCCGCGTCGCCGACGGCGGCAGTCGCCGTTCCGGCGAGCTCTCGGCCGCGGAGGCGGACGTGAACAGGGGCGCCCTCGCGGAGATTGCGCCACCACACTTTCTCAGCCGATCGGCCGACGTAGACGAGGAGATCCGCCCCGTCCTCCACGTACAGGACCGGGATCGTGAACATGCGCCCGCTCCTCCGGCCCGTGTATGTCACGAGGAGGAGCGACCCGCTGAGGAGGCCGTGGAGCGGAGAGTGCAGGATCACGCGCACGAACGGGTTTCCGAGGCTCTGCAGCGTCATCTCGACTCCAGGATGCGGACGAGGAACCAGCCTGTCACGGCAGCGACCGCGGCGCCCATCAGCACGCCGGCCGCGGCGCCGACCGCGATGCCTTGGGCAAGCGTAGTGTCCTCTGTGAGGAGCACGGACATGAACGAGACCGCGACGACGAGGCCCGCGCACCAGGCGAGGGCGTTCGCGGGAATCCACTGCCACGCTCTCCGGACGTGGCTGCGGAGGACGAGCGATTGCACCGTGCCGATCGAAAGGAGGAGTGCGATTCCTCCTGCTCCGAGCGCCGGAGCGAGGAGCACGAAGGGCACGGCCCCGAGACGGTCGCCGAGGGTGCTCGGAAGCATCCCGAGGCCCCACGCGAATGCCGCTGCTGCCGCGGTCACTCCGATCCACGAGCGAGCCGGCAGCCTCGGAAGCTCGTCGCGCAGGACGATCCACTGCGCCGTCGCCAGCACCGCCCCTTCGCCTGCTCCGGCACAGACGAGCGTCGCATAGAGCACCCCCGGAGCCGCACGGAGCGCCCAGGCGATGCCCCCGGCGATCGACGGCACGGAGAACCCGACGAGCTCGCCGAGCGTGACGGCGACGACCCACCGGCGCCAGAGCCGACGGTTCTTGTCCACGTCCGCCGTGTGGGTGACGTGTGGGACGACTCCCATCGCGACCCCGAACGTGGCGCCAGAAGCTTGCTCATGCATCGGCGAGTTCACGGGTCGGCGGTGCGGGCAGCTACGGACGAGGCCGACGCTATCCTCGTCGAGTGCTCCGGGCCGTACTCTTCGACGTCGACTTCACGCTCTTTCGTCCAGGCCCTGAGCTCGGCCCCGAGGGCTACCGGAAGGTCGGAGAGCGGCACGGTCTCGACCTCGATCCCGGCCTTTATGCAGAGGCCCGCGCGACCGCGATCGAGAAGTTGCAGGGCGAGCGGGCGCTCGTTCACGACGAAGAGGTGTGGATCGCGTTCACCGAGCAGATCGTGCTCGGCATGGGCGGCGACCCGGACGGCGCTCGCGAGTGCGCGGTGGACATGGTCCGCGAGTGGGAGCGTCACGAGAACTTCACCCTCTACGAGGACGCGCTCCCGGCACTCGACGAGGTGCGCCGGCACGGCCTCCTCATCGGGCTCGTCTCGAACGGCCAGCGTGACCTGGAGGAGTTCGTCGCGCATCACGACCTCGAGGTGGACGCGATCGTGGGCTCGAAGTCACACGGGCGGATCAAGCCTCACCCGTCGATCTTCGTGGCTGCGCTTCGAGCGCTCGACGTCCCTCCCGGCGAGGCTGCGATGGTCGGGGACTCCTACGAGGACGACATCGAGGGCGCCCGAGCGCTCGGGATGCGGGCGATCCTGCTCGACCGCGACGGCTTCTGGCCGGACGCGCCCGACAGGATCGACACGCTCTTCGCACTTCCCGCGGCGCTCGGCCTCGCCATGTCGTAGGGGCCGGGCATGCCCAGCCCGGGTGAGGCATGCCTCGTCCCTACAGGCCCAGCTCGCGGCGCCACGCGTCGGTGTGCGCCCCGAGAGGGACGGCTTGTCGAGACGCCGGGCCGAACTCCGCGGATGCTTCTGCGAGCGTCCGGACGGGTCCGACGCACACGTCCTCGCCGTCGAAGAGCGTGAGCCAGTCCGCGAGCGCCTTCTCCGCGAAGATCGCCGCGAGCTCGGCGGCAAGCGCGTCCTGGTCTTCCGCGTACTGATGCTCCGCGAGCTCGTGGCGTCCGACGAGCTCGCAGAGTCTCGAAAAGAACTTCGGCTCGAGCGCGCCGACCGTGAGGAAACGCTCGTCAGCGGTCGCGTAGATCCGGTAGCAGGCGAGCCCGCCGGTGAGCAACCGCGGGACTGGATCGCCGCCGACACGGTGTGCGACGAGATCGTGCGCGCGGTGGGTCATCGAGATGACGACGTGCGTACCACGCCCGGTCCGCTCGCGCTCCAGCAGAGCAGCCAGCACGTGCGTCACGGCCCCCAGCGCTCCCGCCGCGAGATCCGCGATCTGGACGGGCGGCCATCCCGGTGCCGTGTCCTCGAGCACACCGGCCCAGCCGAGGTAGTTCACGTCGTGTCCTGCCCGCGCGGCGTGCGGCCCGTCGAGGCCGAACCCCGTGATCGAGCAGTAGACGGTTGAGCGTGGAACGTCGTCCGGTCCCACCCCCAGCCGGGCGGCCACCCCCGGACGAAAGCCTTCGAGGACGACGTCGGCCCGGGAACAGAGCGCGCGGGCGAACGCCGCGTCGGCCTTCAGATCGCACGCGACCGACTCCGTGCCGCCCCGTAGCGCCGTATCCCAGGCGGGCGCCGTCCGCCGCATCGGGTCACCCCCCGGCGGCTCGACGCGGACGACGCGGGCACCGAGCCGGAGAAGCTCCCTGCTCGCGTACGCACCCGGGAGGTAGCGCGTCAGATCGACGACGAGAGTGCCGGCGAGCGGTTGCACCCCGGCGGAGCCTACCTCTATCCTCAGGCGGTTGACTGACCGTTCAATCGCCCTGAAGGACAAGCGAAAGCTCATCCTCGACGCTGCGATCCGGGTGTTCGCCGAGCATGGCTACCACCGATCGCGCGTCGGCGACATCGCAGAGGATGCCGGCGTCGCGCACGGCCTGCTCTACCACTACTTCGCGTCGAAGGACGACGTCCTGCGCACGATCTTCGTCGAGAACTGGGGCGAGCTCATCGGGCGCTTCCGTGCCGTCGAAGCCGCAGATGAGCCGGCGCCAGAGAAGCTCGAGGGCATTGCGAAGATCCTGCTGCGCACCTGGCGCAACGATCCCGCCCTCGTCACGGTGATGGTGCGGGAGGTCGCCCGCAGCCCGCAGCTCCAGAATCAGGTGGAGGAGGTCCGGGAGGCGTTCGCGATCGTCCAGCGGGTCGTGGAGCAGGGCCAGGCCGACGGCACGTTCCGTCGTGACGTCGACGCACGGCTCGCGAGCTGGATCGTCTACGGGGGGCTCGAGGAGGTGCTCACCGGCTGGGTGCTCGGGCAGCTCCCCGACGGAGACGACGCTGTTGCGCTCGCGGAGCGGACGGCGATCGACCTCGCCCTCGGCGGCCTTAGCGCCTAGTCTCTCGCTCGTGGACGTCTTCAACCTTCACGGCGACGAGTGGGATCGCGTCGAGGACCGGCCCGGTTGGCGAAGCAAGGACGCGTGGGTGGGAGCGCGACTGAACGCGGAGCTGATCGGCGGGAGCCTGTACGAGCTGGAACCGGGCGACCGGCTGTGGCCGTACCACACGCACCACGCGAACGAGGAGTGGCTCGTCGTCGTACGCGGGCAGCCCACGCTCCGCACGGCAGACGGCGAGCAGGACCTGCAGGAGGGCGACGTCGTGTGCTTCCGGCGAGGGAAGGAGGGGTACCACCAGGTCAGCAATCGCACGGAGTCGCCGATTCGGGTCCTCATGCTGTCGACGCTCCTGGCACCCGACATCGTCGAGTATCGGGACAGCGGAAAGCTCGGCGCCCGGAGCGTCGCCGGCGAACGGATCCTGCTCAGCCGGCCGGGGCCACTGCTCGACTACTGGGACGGCGAGGACTAGAAGCGGCTACCGGAACGCGTTCTCGCCGGTGAGGGCCTCGCCGACGACGAGCGTATGCACCTCGTGAGTCCCCTCGTAGGTGAGCACCGACTCGAGGTTGTTCACGTGCCGGATGACCGGGTACTCGAGCGTGACGCCGTTCGCGCCGAGGATCGTGCGAGCGGTTCTGGCGACCTCGAGGGCACCCCGGACGTTTCCCATTTTCCCGAGACTCACCTGCTCGGGCCGGAGGGTGCCCATGTCCTTCATCCGCCCCAGGTGGAGGGCGACGAGCGCCGCCCGGTTGAGCTCGAGCGCCATCTCGGCGAGCTTCTCCTGGGTGAGCTGGTAGGCGGAGATGGGCTTGCCGAAGACAATCCGCTCCTTCGCGTAGTCGAGCGCGCACTCGAAGCACGCACGACCGGCGCCGACCGAGCCCCAGACGATCCCGTAGCGGGCCTCGTTGAGGCAGGAGAGCGGCCCGCGAAGGGTCCTCGCCTCCGGTAGGAGGTTCGCGTCGGGCACGCGGACGTCCTGGAGGACGAGCTCGGACGTGACGGAGGCGCGCAGCGAAAGCTTCTTGTGGATCTCGGGCGCCGAGAAACCGGGCATCCCCTTCTCGACGACGAAGCCACAGATGGCATCGTCGTCCGTGCGGGCCCACACGATCGCGACGTCGGCGATCGTCCCGTTCGTGATCCACATCTTCGCTCCGTTCAGGATCCAGTCGCCGCCGTCACGGCGCGCATGGGTGCGCATCGAGCCTGGATCGGAGCCGGCGTCGGGCTCGGTGAGGCCGAAGCAGCCGATCACTTCGCCTGCATGCATCCGCGGGAGCCATCGTTCCTTCTGCTCCTCGGAGCCCCAGCGCCAGATCGCGTACATGGCGAGCGACCCCTGGACGGAAACCGCACTTCGGACGCCCGCGTCACCGGCCTCGAGCTCGAGGCACGTGAGCCCGTATGCGACCGCGCTCGCCCCGGGGAGGCCGTAACCCTCGAGATGCATTCCGTAGAGCCCGAGCTTTGCCAGCTCCGTAATCAGCTCGCGCGGCAGGATCCCGTGCTCGAACCAGTCTCCGATTTCCGGGAGGACGTTCTCCCGCACGAACTGCCGGACGGTGTCGCGGATCGCGCGCTCCTCGTCCTCGAGGAGCGCGTCGATGGCCAGGAAGTCCAGGGGGTCGAGGGCGGGAAGCCCGGTGGTCGTCGCCACGGTCACATCCTACGAGACCCGTCCGAGCCGTTAACGCTTGACCTCGCGCCTCAAGGCGTCGTACACTGCGGTTGACTGACTAGTCAATCGATCCTAGGAGCGAGATGATGACTGCGCTGGAGACCGGCGTCGCCGGTGGCGTCTCGTTCGCGCTCACGCCCGAGCAACGCGAGTTGCGCGCCCTCGCGCGCGAGTTCGCGGAGAAGGAGATTCGCCCGAAGGCGGCCGAGTACGACGAGCACCAGACGCACCCCGCCGATCCCGTTGCGAAGGCGCACGAAGTCGGGCTGATGAACGTGCACATCCCCGAGGAGTACGGGGGTGCCGGCCTGCCGGGGTTCGAGGGGATGCTCGTCGGGGAGGAGCTGTGCTGGGGCTGCTCTGGCATCGGCGTCTCCATCACCGCGAACACCCTCGGTGCCGCGCCGGTGCTGATCGCCGGCTCGGACGAACAGAAGCGGACGTGGCTCCCGCCGCTCCTCGAGGAGCCCATCCTCTGCTCGTTCGCGCTCTCCGAGCCCGACGCCGGCTCGGACGTCGCGCGGATCAAGACGACCGCCGAGCCCCGCGGGGGCGAGTACGTCTTGAACGGCTCGAAGATGTTCATCACCAACGCGGGCCACGCGGCGTGGTCGGTCGTCTTCGCCTCGACGGACCGCTCCAAGGGCCACCGCGGCCTGTCCGCGTTCGTCGTGCCGATGGACGCGGAGGGTGTCGTCGTCGAGAAGCACCTCGACAAGATGGGCCAGCGTGCGACAGACACGTCGGCGTTTGCGCTCAACGACGTCGTCCTGTCGGCAGCAAACAGGTTGGGCGAGGAGGGCGACGGCTTCAAGATTGCGATGCAGACGCTCGACTTCACGCGGCCGGGAACGGCAGCCGGGGCAGTCGGAGTCGCGCAGGCGGCGTACGAGTATGCGGTCGACTACGCGAAGGAGCGGGTGACGTTCGACGTGCCGATCGCGATGCACCAGGGCGTCAACTTCCTGATCGCGGACATGGCAACCGAGATCGAAGCGGCGCGGCTCCTCACGTGGCAGGCGGCCTGGATGCTCGACTCGGGATACGGGCGGAAGGCAACGCTCTACTCCTCGTTCGCCAAGCGCTTCTCCGCCGACACGGCGATGAAGGTGACGACCGACGCCGTCCAGATCTTCGGCGGCTACGGGTACATCAAGGAGTACCCCGTCGAGAAGCTGATGCGCGACGCGAAGCTGTTCCAGATCTACGAGGGCACCTCTCAGATCCAGCGGCTCGTCATCGCTAAAGAGATCTTCCTGCCGCAGGGCGACTGACGTCCGCGCGCGGCTAGGGTGTCCCCGTGGCGCTCGAGATCGATCTCGGTGGTCGTGTCGCCCTGGTTACGGGCGGCTCGAGAGGGCTCGGACGTGCGGATGCGCTCACCCTCGCACGGGCCGGCGCAGACGTCGTGATTGCGGACATCCTCGTCGAGTCGGAGCTGTCGGAGGAGACCGACCGCTGGGGTGGGCTGGCAACGGCCGCTCGGGCGCAGGGGATCGTCTACACGGAGTCGACTGCGCAGGAGATCCGGGCGATGGGACGCCGCGCTCTTGCGCTCAAGTGTGATGTCACTGATCGCGAGCAGGTGGCCGCCGCTGTGGAGCGGACGGTGGAGGAGCTCGGTGCTGTTGACATCCTGATCAACAACGCGGGCACGCTCGACCACGTCGGGCAGTTCCACGACCAGAGCCCGGAGTTGTGGGAGCGTGACCTCCGCGTCAACCTCACGGGCGGGTTCAACTGCGCTCAGGCGGTCTGGCCCCACATGAAGGAGCGCGGCTGGGGGCGGATCGTGAACATGGCTTCGGTCGCCGGCACCCTTGGCGGCTTCGGGCAGGCGAGCTACTCGACGACGAAGTCGGGGATCCTCGGACTGACGCGGACGCTCGCGATGGAGGGCGGGCGGCACGGGATCACGTGCAACGCGATCGTCCCGGGCGTGATCGGGACCGAAGCGTTCAACATGGCCAACGCCGTGATGAACGAGCGGATCGTCGCCCGTACCGTCTTCAAGCGGCCCGGCGAGCCGGAGGACATCGCGAATGCGATCGCATTCTTGTGCTCCGACCTCGCGCGCTACATCACCGGAGTCGGGCTCTACGTCTCCGGCGGCATCGAGCTGTTCGTGTTTTAACCGCTCCCGGTGGGGCACCCCAACCCACCACCCACTGCCGATTCTATCGTCGAAGTGCGCGCATCTGTTGACCGAGAAGGAAACGACACGGTGCCAATCCTCCATGAGCTGGACAGCGGCTGGACGCCCGGACCGGCAACCCACGCCGGGTAGAATCGGCTCTCCGTGCGCGCCGAATCGCCCCTCTTCGCGTCCACCGTGCGTCGGCGCAGTCGCGGCCGCCCCGCGCCTTTCAAGCTCGCTCTCGCCGCGGCGCTCGTCAGCTTGATCGCACTCCTCGTCGGGCTCGCATTCGCCGGCTCCCGTCACGAGCTCGCGTCCGGTACGCGCGTCGCGGGCGTGGACGTGGGCGGCCTCACGCAGCGCCAGGCAGTCGAGCGCCTCGAGCAGCGCTTCGCCGAGGTGGCGGACGATCCGGTCACGTTCGTCGCAGACGACATGTCGTTTTCGCTCGCCTCCAATCAGCTCGCCGTCGAGCCGGACTGGCGTGCCGCCGTGGCCGCGGCGTCCCGTGCGGGCAGCGGGTTCGGGCCGCTCCGGGGGTTCCGTCGGCTCCACACCCGCTTCTTCGGCGCGGAGGTGCTCCCGCCGCTCGCCGTCTCGAACGCCGCGCTCGAGTTCGCTCTCGACAAGATCGCGGCCGAGGTCGACCAGGCGCCGGAGAGCGCCGCGCTCGTTCGCCGCGGACTCCGGATCGAGACCGTGCCCGAGCGTCTGGGTCGCAGGCTCGAGCGCGCCGCGGCGGCGGAGCTCGTCGTCCGCACTCTGGGCTCGCTCGAGCGAACCACGGACTCGACGGCGCTTCCCGTCATGACGGCAACGCCGCCGGTCACCAGCTCGATGCTCGCTCCGGCAGCTCGGCGGGCACGTGTCGCCCTCTCTGCGCCGGTCTTTCTCCGTAGGGCCGAGCGCCGGTGGCGCCTGCCGCGCTGGCGCCTCGCCGACCTGCTCTCGCTCCCGAGCGACGGCGCGACGCGCCTCGGGATCGCCGGACCGCTCGCGGACGATTACTTCCGGACGCTCGCCGGCCGCGTCGACCGGGAGCCCGTCGATGCGCGCCTCGCGGTTTCGGGCGAGACCGTCCAGGTCGTCCCGTCGAGGCCAGGGCTCGAGCTCGACGTGCCGTCGACCGCGCGGTCTCTCCTCCGTGCTGCGACGTCGACGACGAACCGCGTCGCGAAGCTCGCGGTAGCGCGGGCCGTCCCGGAACGGACGACTTCCGAAGCGCTGGCGATGGGGATCGACCGCCGCATGTCGACCTACAAGACGTACAACGCTGGAACTTCCGACCGGATCACGAATCTCCGACTTGGTGTCCAGGCGCTGGACGACACGCTCGTGTCACCCGGGGGGACGTTCTCGCTCAACGAGGCGATCGGCGAACGGACGGTCGAGAGGGGATTCCGCCCCGCGCCGGTGATCATCGGCACGGAGTACGCGGAAGAGATCGGCGGAGGAACGTCTCAGGTCGCGACGACCGTGTTCAACGCGGCCTGGGAGTCAGGCGTAAAGATCACAGAGCGCAATCCCCACGCTCTCTACATCAGCCGCTACCCGCTCGGCCGCGACGCCACGGTCTACTGGCCGTCCCTCGATCTGAAGTTCGTCAACGACACGAAGCACTGGATCCTCGTCAAGGGGTTCGCCGAGCCGGACGGGATCCGCGTCTCGATCTACGGAGGCGAGCAGCGCGGAGTCGAGAGCTCTCCTGGGACGAAGAGCATCACCGGCCCGGTCCGCGTCGAGAAGGTCAAGGATCCAACCCTTCCGAAGGGGAAGACGGTCGTCGAGCAGGAGGGGACGCCGCCCAGCAGGACATCCGTCACCCGCGAGATCTACGGCGAGAACGGGAAGCTGCTGAGAACGGAGACCTGGAGCACCTCCTACAGGTCCGAGGCCCGCATCGTTCGCGTCGGCACCAAGCCGAAGAAGCCGGCTGCCAAGAAGACGACGCCTGGAGCGACGTCGAGCCCACCGGCTGACGAGGGCGTTACGACGCCCTCGACTCGGCCGTAGCGAGTGCTTTCGCGAGCCACGCCGGCACTCGCGTCGGCTTGTACGTCTCGCGGTCGACGGTCGCGTGCGCCGTGTAGCCCTCGGCCACGAGCTCGCCGTCACGCGTGATCCTGTACTCGTAGCGGAAGCGGGCACCCCGCACGTCGGTGCAGCGCGTCCACACCGTCAGCCGGTCATCGAAGTAGGCGGCCTGGTGGTAGCAGACCTGCACCTCCGTCGTCAGTGCCTCCAGGCCTCGGTCGCGGATCGCCTGGTAGCCGCCCGCGTTCTTCTCGAGGTACGCGACCCGGGCGACCTCGAGCCAGACGACGAACGCGGCGTGGTGCGCGATCCCCTGCGCATCGGTCTCGGCGAAGCGGACGGTTACGTCGGTCGAGAACGAGAAGCCCTCCACAGATGCAACCCTAGAATTCCCGGGTGTCCGCTGCCGCGCTCGCCGAGCTGATCAGAGAGCGACAGCCGTGCGTCGTACTCACCGGGGCTGGGATCAGCACCGAGAGCGGGATCCCGGACTTCCGCTCGCCGGCCGGGATCTGGGCAGAGGTCGACCCTTTCGAGGTCGCCTCGATCCAGGCCTTCCGGCGCGATCCTGAGCGCGTCTGGAGCTTCTACCGGCAGCGGATCGACATGCTGCTCGAGGCAGAGCCCAACGCTGGTCACCGTGCACTCGCGGAGCTCGAGGAGCAAGGACTCGTGCGGGCCGTCGTGACCCAGAACATCGACACGCTCCACTCTCGGGCGGGTAGCCGCGACGTGATCGAGGTGCACGGCTCCATCCGCTCGGCCGTGTGCCTCCGGTGCCTCTGGGCGGAGGAGACCGAGGGCGTCCTCGCGCAGCTCGACGTGCGACCCGCCCCGCTCTGCACTCAGTGCGGCGAGGTCCTCAAGCCCGGCGTCACGCTGTTCGGGGAGCTGCTTCCCGCGGGCGCGATGGAGCGTGCGACCGAGCTCGCGAGGTCCGCCGAGCTCATGCTCGTGGTCGGCTCGTCGCTCGAGGTGTGGCCGGTGGCCGGGCTCCCGCTCGAGGCGCGCTCGCTCGCGATCGTCAACCGGGGCCCGACGGCGCTCGACGACCGCGCGCTCGTCAAGATCGACGCACCGGCGGGAGAAACCCTGGCGGCGGTCGCCACGGTTCTCTCGGAAGCTCGCAGACGGCCGCGCGGGGTGCTATGACTAACACCATGCCGCAGACGTCGACGAAGACGCATGGGGCCGGCGCGAGCAAGGCCCAGCCCCAGGAGAGGGACTTCGTGACCCGGTTGGCCGATGCGGGTGAGGAAGCGCTCCAGCGGCTCGCAGAGCTGCCCGGTGGACAACGGGCACTCAACGCGTTCAACGACCTCCGCGCATCGGTGGACGACCTGGGGAAGAAGGTACGGGGTATCGATGCGCTCGAGGCCCGGGTTGCGAAGCTCGAGAAGGAGCTCGCCGCCCTCAAACGCCCCCGCAAGGCCCCCGCGAAGCGGGCGCCGCGGAAGCCCTCCGCGTAGTCCGCGGCGGAACCGGGAGCCTCGGCGTGTCGCCGGCGACCCGTTTCGCTAGCGCGACGCAGGCACGCGGAGCCGCAGCGCGCGGGGGACGATCTCGAACCGCGCGGGCGTGGTTCCTGGTTGCTCCCCGTCGAGCTCGAGGGGCAGGGGCACGTCGGCGTCGACAGTCACCGTCCGACCACGGAGGACCTCGAGCCGCGGGTGGGGGAGGTGCTTCCCGCGGTAGCTCTTCGGCAGCGTGAACAGCAGATCTCGCTTCGTGACGTCCCCGATGAGGAGGACGTCGAAGAGCCCGTCGTCCGGCTCGGCTTCGGGGCACATCATCATCCCCCCGCCGAGGTAGCGCCCGTTTGCGACCATAGCGTCGATCATCCTCCCCCCGCGGATCTCGTCGTCCACGGAGACCCGCATCTCTCCCGTCTGCCAGCGCGCGAACACAGCAAGCGTCGCCCAGTAGTAGGAGATCCTTCCGCCGAGAGTCTTCGACGTCTCGTTCGCGCGCTTCGCGATCGCCCCGCTGATCCCGGCGCTGGCTACGTTCGCGAAGTACGCGCGGCCCTCGGCCCCAGCCCACGTCCGGAAGCCGCAGAGCCCGACGTCGATCTCACGTACCGCGCCGTTCACCGCGACGTCGACCGCATCGTCGAGATCGCGCGGAATGCCGAAGGTGCGTGCGAAGTCCCAGCCGGTCCCGCGAGGGACGACCGCCAGCTCGACGCCGTCCATCTCCGCGATGCCGTTGACCACCTCGTTCACTGACCCGTCGCCACCGACGACGACGAGCAGCGTGGCGTCCGCGCGCACGGCCTCGGCCGCAAGCGCCGCGAGGTGCCCCGGCTCCTCGGAGAGGAGGGCGTCGCCGGCGAGCCCCAATGCCGCCGCGCGGTGCGCGATCTCGGGCCAGCGGCGGCCGGTGACGCCTCCCGCGGAGGCCGGATTGACCAGGAAGACCGTCCGGCCGGTCAGCGCTCGTCTGCCGAGATCGTGTGAAGCGCGAGCCCTGTCATCCGGTCGACCGCGGCGTGGAGCTCCTCGTCTGAGATGCGAGCGACGGCCTCGCCGTGGACGGCGTAGTCGCTCACGGTGAGGAGGCATCCTGCGTGGACACCTCGGATCGCGGCGATTGTGAAGATGACGGCCGCCTCCATCTCGACGGCGAGGAGCCCGCGCTGCGACCAGCGGTTGTGGCGTCCGCTGTCCGGGTCGTAGAAAGTGTCACTGGAGACGATTGGCCCTACGCGTACCGGCAGGCCCAGCTCCTTCGCGGCATGGACTGCTG
>Ga0209751_10001225_pt1 | contig 26618 bp, 24 predicted proteins | sample RifCSP13_1_FD_184019 | JGI IMG/M metagenome (GOLD analysis project Ga0209751, IMG submission 184019) | Soil microbial communities from Rifle, Colorado - Rifle CSP2_sed 13_1 (SPAdes) (version 2) | ecosystem: Environmental > Terrestrial > Deep subsurface > Rock core/Sediment | place: Rifle...
CCTGTCCTTAACGTTTCCTACTCTCCCGGTCATGGCCTCCAATCGAGACGTCATCGCCATGCTCTATGAGTTGGCACAACTCACCACACTCGAGGAGGGGAGCCAGCAGAGCTTCAAGGTGCGGGCCTACGAGACCGCCCTTCATGCCATCGAGGGCACCTCCGGTGAGATCGGCGGTTGGACCCAGAAGGAATTGGAGGCGATCAAGGGCATCGGTCCGTCGATCGCCAAGAAGATCAGGGAGTACGTCGACACCGGCACGATCGACAAACTCGAGGAGCTGCGGGCCAAGTATCCACCGGAGTTCTTGGAGCTGACACGCATACCCGGGTTGGGGCCGAAGACCCTCGCGACCATCCGGGATCGGCTGGGGGTCGAGACGGTCGAGGATCTCAAAGCGGCGATCGCCGGTCAGCGGCTTCGCGAGCTGCCCGGGTTGGGCGCCACCTCTGAGGAGAAGATTGCCAAGGCCATCGACCGTCTCGGCTTACACGGAAAGGACCGGCGCACCCCGCTGATCGATGCCCTGCCGATCGCCGAGGCTCTGGTGGAGGCTCTCAAGAGAGTGGAGGGTGTCACCGCAGCCGTTCCCTGCGGGTCGCTCCGGCGCTTCTCGGACACGGTCGGCGACATCGACATCGTGGTTGCCACCGCGGACGCTCCGGTGCTCATGCAAACTGTGGTGGCCCTGCCGGTGGTGGCGGAGATGCTGATGGCCGGTCATACCAAGACGTCGTTCCTGACCCGCAACGGCCTCCAGGTGGACGTACGGGCTATCCGACCTGACCAACTCGGGGCGGCCTCCTTGTATTTCACTGGGTCGAAGGCCCACAACATCGTGCTTCGCCAGCTCGCCATCGATCGCGGCTACCTGCTGAATGAATACGGGTTGCTCGACGGAGAACACGTGGTGGCAGCTACTACGGAAGAATCCATCTACGCCGCCCTCGAGCTGACTTTCATCCCGCCCGAGCTGCGAGAGAACACCGGCGAGATTGAGGCCGCCGCCGGGGGGGGCCTGCCCGATATGGTCGAGATTGGCCATATCAAAGGCGACCTGCACTACCACACGGATCTCTCCGGAGACGGACGTGCCTCGCTCGAGGAGATGGTCGAAGCCGCCCACCGCCGTGGCTACCGGTACGTGGCGATCACCGACCACGGCGAGGACCTCGCCATCAACGGAGCGGACCGGACCCAGATGCTGGTCCACCAGCATCGGATCGGGCGCCTCGCCGAGAAGTACCCGGAGATGGCTTTGCTGTTCGGTTGCGAGTTGAACATCGGCCCCGACGGGGGGCTGGACTACGACCCCGAATTCCGGCTGAAGTTCGATTGGTGCGTGGCGAGCATCCACTCCCATTTCGACCTGCCGGCCGCCCGGCAAACCGAACGTCTGTTGAAGGCCATGGCCGATCCCTCCGTGAATGCCATCGGGCACCTGTCTGGGCGGATGATCGGGCGCCGCCCCGGTGCGGAGTTCGACGTCGACGCGGTGCTGGAGGGTGCGGCCGTCAGCGGGGTTGCTCTCGAGATCAATGGCGCTCTCGACCGCTTGGATGCCACGGCCGACGTGATCCGGCGGGCGACCGCTCGGGGCGACGTCCACCTAGTCATCTCCACGGACTCACACCATCCCAGCGAGGGCGTCCGCATGGAGTATGGCGTGCGGCAAGCCCGACGCGGTTGGGCTTCCAAAAAACAGGTTGTCAACACGTGGCCGGCCGCCCGATTCCTCAAGTGGGCGAGCCACCGCCGCCCTGAAGGGGTTTCCGGACTGGCCTGACACTCACCAAGGTGTGCGCACACCGACTCCATATACTCGGGGCGAAGGGCTCCGCGCCCGCAGCCAACAGTTTCCCGCCGAGGACCATGACCGATCTTGTTCTGGCGGTCGCCGCCGTAACCGGATTGGTCGGACCGGCGCTGGCCGCCTTCGAAGCTCGACGACTACGCCCACAATCGATCGACGGTGCCTCTCGGTTATCACCCGACGACCGACCGAAGCTGGAAGCGATCGCCTCGGCCATCCAGGACGGGGTGGCCGCTTTCTGGCGGCGGATATCGTTGTGGACGGGGCTGGCCGTGGCGGTCGTGGCGATACCCCTCATCTGGCGATCGTCGAAGATGGGTATCGGCTTCCTGATTGGGGCCCTGCTGTCGTGGGCGGCGGTGTCGATGTCGCTCTCCTTTGCGACCATCGCCAACAAACGAACCGCCCTCGCTGCCGATTCCGGGGGGATGGCCCTCGCCTTTCCGGTGGCCTTTGGCTCCGCCGCTGTGTTCGGCTTCACACAGGGCGGAGCCGTCATCCTGGTGGCGGTGGCCGTCCTGCTCGGTTTTGGCGAACCGGCTCCGCTGGCGGGAATGGCGTTGGGCATGGGCCTGGTCTCGTTCGTCATCCGAATCGCCGGCGGGGTATTCACCAAGGCGGCCGACGTCGGTGCCGACCTGGCGGGCAAGCTCGAACAGGGGCTTCCCGAGAATGATCCCCGTAACCCTGTGGCCATCGCCGACAATATCGGCGACAACGTCGGCAACCTGGCCGGGGTGGGATCCGACCTTCTCTCCACCTACCTGACTGCTCTGGCTCTGGCGATGATGTCCGGCGAGAGTCTCGGGGTCAACGCCGGTTCGTATCCTCTGATCCTGTCGGCGGTGGGCATGCTGGCGTCGGTGGTGGGGTGGTTCTTCGTGCGGGCGGCCGGGGATGACCTGGCCTTTCGCCGCGGTACGGTGACGGCGGTGCTTGTCTTCTTGGGGGGGGGCGCGGCGATCGCCTTTGTCATTTTCCCCGAACCCTGGGGTGCAGTGGTCGCTATCACCGCCGGCGTCGCCACCAGTCTCGGTGCCGGCTACTTGTCGAGATGGTTCACCTCGGATCAGTTCACCACCACCAAGGAGGTGGCCCGCCAGGCCACTACCGGGGCACCCACCGCCCTGATCGCCGGGCTTGCCGAGGGGCTGCGCTCCGCTGCTTTTTCGTTGGTGCTGGTAACGACCGGGGCGCTGGTGGCCGGGTGGGCTGGGGCGGTCTGGTTCGATCATCCCGGTTACGGCCTGGCCCTGGGAGCCCTGTCCTCGGTGGCGATTCTCGGTCTGACCACTTCCATGCATGCAGTGGGTCCGATCGCCGACAACGCCGGGGGGGTGGCGGCGCTGGCCGGGCTGGACCAACCGGCCCGGGCGGTCACCGAAAGCCTGCGAACGCTCGGATCATCGAGCGTGTCGGTGACCAAGGGCTATGGGGCGGCAGGAGCGGCGTTGGCAACGCTCGCCGCCATCGTCGGCTTTGCAGAGCGAGCCGACCTGCTCGCCCTCGAGGTAACTCGGCTCCCCACCATCGCTGCCCTGGTGGTCGGTGCGCTCATCCCCCTCATCGTGGCGTCGCTGCTGTTGAATGCGGTGGCCCGAACGGCTGGCCGGCTCATCGACGAAGCCAGACGGCAGTTCGAGGCGAACCGCGATCTTGACCCAACGACCCACCTTCCCGACTATCGCACCCCGATCGGGATCGCCACCAACGCCGCCCTTCGGGAAGTGCTGATTCCGGGGGCGTTGGTCGTGGCTCTTCCGGTGGCGATCGGTCTGGTCGATACCGATTCGCTGGCTGGTTTCGTGGTGGGTGCGCTCGTGTCGGGCTTCCTCATCGGCATGTTCATGATCAACGCAGGCGGGGCCTGGGAGAGCGCCAAACACCTGGTTGAGGCTGGTGCGTTCGGCGGTCGGGGTTCGGCCGCCCACGAGGCGGTCGTGGTGGCCGATGCGGTGGGCGACTCCTTCAAGGATGCCGCCGGCCCCGCACTCATCGTCGCCTTCAAGCTGGCGGCGGTCGTGGCGCTGGTGGTGGCGTTGGTGACCTGATGGAGATCTCCCTTCTCCGCCACCCGGAAACCATCGCCAACCAGCAAAGGGTCTTCCAGGGCCGGCGCGACTGGCCGCTCAGTGCGACCGGAGAGGGCCAGTTGCAGGCGCTCTCGGCGCGGCTGGAGGGCAGACGGTTCGATTTGGTCGTGGCTTCGCCGTTGGGGCGGGCCATGAGTACCGCCGAGAGATTCGCCAGCGAAGTGGACATCGACTCGCGGTGGAGCGAGCTTGACGTGGGGGGGTGGGAGGGACAGGCAATCGAGGAGGTCAGAAACGACTCCGACTTCGCGGCCTGGCGCATGGGCGAAGACATTCGAGCCGGTGGCAGCGGCGAGCGTTTCTCGGAATTGCGCACCCGGGTTTGGCAAGCCCTCGACGAAATCTGCGCTCGAATTGGGGACGGCGGGTCGGCACTTGTCGTGACCCATGGTGGGGCAATCCAGGCGGTTGTCGGCGAGCTCTTGGGTCGCACTGCCGTCGGATTGGTGGGTAATACGGCCCTGACAACCCTGACGCGACGGTACAACCGAATCCGCCTACGCCGATTCAATGACCTCACCCATCTCGGCGCGCTTTCCCCGGGTGCCGACGAGGCGAGAAGGCGGGGGGCGACAGTGGTGTCTCTCATCAGGCACGCTCGTACTCGCGCCAACCTCGAGGAGGTCTGGCAGGGGCACACGTGCTCGGGCCTCGACGAGGTCGGATTCACTCAGGCCGGCCGTCTTGGAGCATCTTTCCCCCCCCCGGAGCGGTTGTACTCCTCACCCTCGCTGCGGGCTCGGCAGACGGCCTCGGCGTTTATGGGAAGGGAACCGGCGATTGTCGACGACCTGATGGAGATAGGCATGGGAAATTGGGAAGGGTTGACCACCGAGGCGATCAAGTCTTCCGATCCGGAGCTGTTCGAGCGTATCTTCGACGGAGGGGAGGATCTGCGCCGCGGTCACTCTGGAGAGTCTTGGGCGGAGATGTCGATGCGGGTGGTGGCGGCGATGTCTGGTCTGGCGTTCCTCGAAGGAGCAGTCAATGCGGTGGTCTCTCATGGTGGGGCCATCCGGGCCTACCTCGCCTCGCTGAGCGGAGGCGGTTGGGAGGCGGCCACCTCCCTCGATACCCCTGCCAACACCGGTATCTCGCACGTAATGTGGACCGCGGCTGGGCCCAAGGTGATCGACTACAGCCTGACTCCCCATCTCCCTGACCCGGGTTGACCCTCTCGCAACCGGCCGACGGGTTGCACCCTCGATAGGGTGGACTCGATGAGATCGACACTGTTCTTGCGCCGGCGATATCCATGAGCGAGTCGGAACGTCTCGAGTGGGACCGCCGTTATGCGGAGGGGGAGTACCGGGCCCGGACCTACCCGGCCCCATTCTTGGAGGAGTGGCTGCCGCGGTTCCGGATCGGCCGGGCCTTGGATGTGGCCTGCGGGGCGGGCCGCAACGCCCTCCGGTTGGCCGAGGCTGGGTTCCAGGTGGAAGCCGTCGATATCTCTCATGTGGCAATCGACCTGGGGCGGGCTGAAGCGGAGCGACGGGGCTTGGAGTTGTCGTGGCGGGTGGCCGACCTCGACGAACTGGACATAGGGTCCAGTTTCTACGACCTGATCACCGTGATCCGCTACGTGAATCGTCCGATGTGGCCGCGGCTCCTTCATGGTCTCACAAAGGATGGGTGGCTCCTGATCGAGCACCACCTGAAAACCAACCTCGCCGTTGATGGCCCGCAGTCGTCCGAGTTTCGGTTAGACCCCCAGGAACTCCTCCAGGCGTTTGCCGACCTTCGGATAGTGCATTACTCCGAAATCGTCGAGACCGAAGACTCGGGAGCGACCGTGGCCCTGGCCCGGTTGGTCGCCTGCAAGGGGAATCCTGGCTGGTGAGGCGGGGGTGATCGACCCCGGCCGGGTTGACGCTGGACCCTGCGAAGGGTGACAATCGAGGATGCCCACCACGTACGACTCGCGGCGCTACGCCTTGGTGAACCGCTGGGACCCTCGGCACATGCGAACGGTGCAGCGGGTCGTGGCGCCGCAACCGGGCTGGCAGGTCCTGGACGTGGGTTGCGGTCGAGGGCATTTGACGATGCGGCTGCAGGAACTCGGCTGCGATGCGACCGGGGTGGACGCCAACCCACAGGCTGCTGCCGTCGCCGTCACCTCGGGCATCGAGACGATGCGGGCGGAAAGGCTCGGCTTCCCCGACGGCACTTTCGACTTGGTGGTTTCGGTGCACGCCATCGAACACATCCCCCCCCTCGAACAGACGCTTGCCGAGATGGCGCGGGTGCTGAAGCCGGGAGGTCGGCTGTTGCTGATCTATCCGGCCGAACCGATCAGGGGGATCTTCGCCGTACCCACCGCCGTGATCCTCCACGGCAACCCTTTCAAGGCGAGGAGCATTCACGTCCACAAGCTCACCCCTCGAAAGGTGCGAGGCTTGACCGATGCCCTGGGGTTGCGGCATCTCCACTCCGAGTTCAACGTCCTGTCCTCGCCGCAGTTCGTCACCCTGCTGGAGAAGCCGGCCTCCTGACGCGCCGTGCCGACCCGAACCCAACTGCTTTTGGCGCGCCAACTCCGACCTATAGGTCGTACTTGGCGCGCCAGAACGAAGGAAGGGGGGGGGAAGGAGGGGGGAAGGAGGGGGAAGGAGGGGAAGTAGGCGGAAGCCGAGTGGGAAGCCGGTCAGGGCTTCTTCCGGCGGGTCCGTTTCGGTTTGACCTCGCCGGACTCGACGCGGGACCGGCGGGCGGCCAAGAGTTCGGCGGCCCGTTCCTGGGTGATCGACTCGGGCGAGTCAGACTGCCGAAGAGAAGCATTCACCTCGCCGTCGGTGACGTAGGGTCCGTACCGGCCGGTGCGGACCGTCACCGGTTTACCGGAGACTAGGTCGCTGCCGAGCTCTCGGAGTGGAGGGGCGGCGGTCGCCGATTGACGCCCTCGCCCCGTCTTCGGTTGGGCCAACTTCTCAAGGGCTCCTTCGAAGGTGACGGTGAAGAGCTGGTCTTCGGAATCGAGGCTGCGGCTGTCGGCGCCCCTCTTGATGTAGGGGCCGTACCGGCCATTGACGGCGGTGATCTCCTCACCGGTGGCCGGATCGGTACCCAAGATCCGCGGCAAGGTGAGGAGTTGAATGGCCTGATCGAGAGTGACGTCGTCGAGTGACTGAGACTTCAAGAGCGACGCCGTACGCGGTTTCTGCTTCGATCCCTCCGCCTGCTCTCCCAGTTGCACATAGGGGCCGAAGCGGCCGGCCCGCGCCAGCACGGTCAGACCAGTGCCCGGGTCGCTGCCGAGGATCTTGTCGCCCGACGGTGCCGACAGCATTTCGAGCGCCTTTTCGACGGTCAGCTCATCGGGGGCGAGCCGGTCGGGCAGGGGAGCGCGGTCCTCTCCGCGCTGCAAGTAGGGACCGTAGCGGCCCACCCGAACCACGACCTCGATCCCGGCATCGTCGACCCCGAGCGGGATCTGGTTGATCTCCCGAGCATCGATCTCTTCGAGTCCCTGAGTGACAGTCTGTTTGAGACCCTCGTTTCCGAAATAGAAGCGGCTCAGCCAGGGGACCGACTCTTCTTCTCCTCCGGCGATGCGGTCGAGGTCATCCTCCATGCGGGCCGTGAACGCGTAGTCGATGAGATGGTCGAAATGTTGTTCGAGCAAAGAGATAACGGCGAAGGCAGTGAAGGACGGGACTAGCGCCGTTCCCTTCTTCCACACATAGCCGCGGTCTTCGATCGTCGAGAGGATGGAGGCGTACGTGGACGGTCGGCCCACCCCCAACTCCTCGAGGCGGCGGACCAGTGAAGCCTCGGTGTAGCGGGGTGGCGGTTTGGTTTCGTGGCCGGTGGGGGTCAGGCTGACGGTTTCGAGGCCGTCGCCCTCTTCGACGGCCGGGAGGCGCCTTTCGGAGTCGTCCAGCTCGGCTTCAGGGTCGTCGGCTCCTTCCACATAGGCACGCATGAACCCCGGGAACGTGATGACCTTTCCGGAGGCGGCGAACTCGGCATCCCTTCCCCCCCCCGACACCGCTCCCAACCGGACTGCCACGCTCTCGCCGACCGCATCGTTCATCTGCGAGGCGATGGTGCGTTTCCAAATCAGCTCGTACAGCCTCGACTCGTCGGGCGCCACTTCCCGGGCCACCTGTTGGGGAGTCTTGAACTTCTCACCGGCCGGCCGAATGGCTTCGTGGGCCTCCTGGGCGTTCTTCACCTTGGAGGCGTAGGTCCGCGGCTTGGATGGCAGGTACTCCTTGCCGTACAGGTCGACGATTTGGGCCCTCGCCGCCGCCAGGGCCGACTCGGCGAGCGTGGTCGAGTCGGTCCGCATGTAGGTGATGTAGCCGCTCTCGTAGAGCTTCTGGGCCACCGACATCGTGCGGGCCGACGAGAAGCGAAGCTGGCGACCGGCCTCCTGCTGGAGGGTTGAGGTACGGAAGGGGGGATAGGGGCCGCGGCGGTAGGGTTTACGCTCCACTCCCCGGACCAAGAACGACGAGCCGGCCAGGTCGGCGGCCAGCGCCGTAGCGACATGTTGGTCGAGACGGAGAGCGTCGGTCTGCAGACGGCCCGACTCATCGAAGTCCTTGCCGGTGGCGATCCGCTGACGGTCGACAGCCACCAGGGTGGCCGGAAACGTCAGCGATGAATCGACGGTGGTGGCAAAGACCCCGACGATGTCCCAGTAGCCGGCGGCCCGAAAGCGCATCCGCTCTCTCTCCCGTTCCACCACGATGCGGACCGCCACGCTTTGCACCCGTCCCGCCGACAACCCCTGCTGCACCCGCCTCCAAAGCACCGGTGACACCTCGTATCCGTAGAGCCGGTCGAGGATCCGTCGGGCCTCTTGGGCGTCGACCAGCCGGCGATCGATCTGGCGGGGGTGCTCGAAGGCCTCGCGGATGGCGGCAGCGGTGATCTCATGAAACACCATGCGATGGACGGGAACCTTGGGTCGTAGCACCTCGATGAGGTGCCAGGCGATCGACTCGCCCTCGCGATCCTCATCGGTGGCCAGAAAGAGCCGGTCGGCCTCGGTGAGGAGCTGTTTGAGCTTGCGAACTCGATCCTTCTTCTCCTTGGGCACCACGTAGACGGGTTCGAAGTCCTTGTCGACGTTGACGCCCAGCCGCGCCCAACTCTGCTCTTTCAGCTTCTCGGGCACTTCAGCTGCCGATCTGGGGAGGTCACGCACGTGCCCCATGGACGCCTCGACGACCACTCCGCCCTCCAGAAAACCGCTGATGGTGCGGGCCTTTGTGGGTGATTCGACGATCACCAGGGTGTTAGCCACGTTGGCAACTTACGGACTGGGCGGAAACCATGTCAAGGCAAGCGGTCCGCCTCAACCCGGGTTGGGCGGCTCAGGCCGGTGCAACGTTTAGGCTCTGAGAATGGCTGAAGGGGTTGCCCGACCCAGTCGCGAGCTCATTCGGCGGGGCCCATTTGCCCGTCTGTGGTGGGCTAGCAGCGCTTCGAGTCTGGGGGATTGGGTAACCCTGTTCGCCACGTTCTCGCTGGCCACCAAAATCGCCGGCGGCCAGGGCGCCACCGTCGCCATCCTCATTCCTTTGGGTGCCCGCATCCTTCCCGGCCTGGTGCTGGGGATGTTCGCCGGCGTGGCGGCCGACCGCTGGCACCGGAAGCGAACGATGGTCGTGGCCGACTTCGGGCGAGCAGCCTTGGTGGCGTCGTATTTGTTGATCGACGACTTCAGTCGCCTCTTCATCATCACCTTCGCCGTCGAAGTCCTGAGCCTCCTCCGCCAACCCGCCCGCGAAGCCGTGGTGCCGACCCTCATCGACCAGTCACAACTGCTCCGAGCCAACGGGCTCAACCTCGCTTCGGCGTACGGCACGGCTCCGCTCGGCTCACTGCTGTTCGCCGCTCTCACCGAGTTCGGTAACCGGTTGCCGGACATGGGGAGCTTCGGCCCGGCGATCGCCACCGCCTTTCTCTTCGACGCCGCCACGTTCCTTGTGTCGGGCATCGTCGTGTTGACGGTCCCGATCGCCCGCACACCGCTCTCCAAAAGCCGGCGGACCACAGGGAAGTTCAACATCTCCGCCCCTATGCGCGATCTCGCCGAGGGCTTTCGTTTCGTCACCACCAACCCAGGCGTGCGACGAACGGTGCTGGGGATGGCGACAGCGCTTTTCGGTGGGGGAGCGGTCTTCGTCCTCGGCCAGCCCTTCAGCGAGCTGGTGTTGGGGGGGGGTGACTCTGGCTACGGGCTGGTGGTCACCGCCCTTGGGGTGGGGGTGGGTCTGGGAATGATCGCCGTCACGGTGGTTGCCCCGGTGCACCGCGAGGTCGTGTACTCCGTCGGCCTGGCCGGGACCGGGTTGGCGATCGTCTTTGCCGCCCTTACCAAGACGGTGTGGGGGGCGAGCGGTTGGACGCTCGTGGCGGGGGCCGGGACCGGGGTAGCGTATGTGACCGGGTTCACCCGCCTTCATGAACTCGTGACCGACGATTTGCGAGGCCGAACCTTTGCTGCTCTCTTCTCGCTTGGACGGGCGGCGTTGCTGGTGTCGTTTGCCCTTGCCGGGGTGGGGGCGGCTGCCCTCGACGGCCGGGTGGGCGGGGTGCTGGGAGAGGGAATTCGCTTCGTTCTCACCCTCAGCGGGGTGGTGATCTTGACGGCGGGTCTCGGTACGGTGTGGGTTGTGCGACGCCAGTTGGTACCCAAGCCGTTCGACAAGCAAGCCTACGAGAGCCTCCGTGACGCCGGGGATGCCTTCACGATCATCCGGGGAGACCGGCGAAGCGACCGATGACCACCTTGACCCGGGGGCGCTACATCGCCTTGGAGGGAGGCGAGGGGGCCGGCAAGTCGACCCTGGCCCGGATGGTCCGTACTCGCCTGGAGGCGGCTGGCCAGGTGGTTCGCCTTGTGCGCGAACCGGGTGGCACCGCAGTCGGCGAAGGGATCCGACGGCTGCTGCTCGACGATGGGCGGCTCGAGCCGTGGACGGAGGCCTTGCTCTTCGCTGCCCAACGAGCAGAGTTGGCGGCTGAGGTGATCAAGCCGGCGCTGGAGCGAGGAGAGTGGGTGGTCTCCGACCGCAGTTACTACTCGTCGCTCGCCTACCAAGGGATCGCCCGTGGCTTGGGGTTGGAGAAGGTGCGCCTCGTGAACGAGTGGGGGCTGGCCGGAGTCGTTCCCGACTTGGTGGTGGTGTTGATGGTGGACCCGATCGATGGCCTCGCCCGTCAGGATCATCCGGACCGTATCGGCGGGGAAGGTCCCGAGTTTTCCCGAGCGGTGGCCGCCGCCTACCACCAGTTGGGCAAGGACGAACCGGAGCGGGTGGTTTTGGTCGACGCCGGCGACCCCCTTCAAGTAGTGGTCGGTCGGGTGATGGAGGTGTTGACATGAGCGAGGGGGTGGCCCGGTTTGCCGGAGTGGTAGGACATCAGCGAGTTCTCTCGTTTCTGGAGCAAGAGGTCGCTTCCCCCGCCCATGCCTACTTACTGGTGGGGGCTTCAGGGGTAGGCAAGGCGACGGTGGCTCGACTCTTCGCGGCGGCGCTGCTCTGTCCCACCGGTGGACGCCACGCCGGTGAGTGCAGCCCATGCCGGCGGGTGGCGGAAGGAACCCATCCCGACCTGATGCTTGTGGACCCCGAAGGTCGCCAAGCCCTGGGGGTGGATCAGGCCCGGACCACCGTCGCCCAGGCCGTGCTGGCGCCGGTGGAGGCGAGCCGCAAGATCTTCCTGTTCGAAGACGCCGGGTCGATGACCGAACAGGCCGCCAACGCCCTACTGAAAACCCTCGAGGAGCCGACCCCCACCACCATCTTCCTGCTGGCAGTCGAAGCCGAAGACCTGCTGCCGAGCACGGTTGCCAGCCGGTGTCGCTCGGTTCACTTCGGACGGGTCGACGAGGCGGTGATCAGAGACGCCCTCATCGAATCCGGGGTGAGCCCAGACCAGGCCGAGGGGGCAGCGGGCGTGGCCGGCGGTCGCCCCGGCCTCGCCTTCAACCTCGCTACGAGACCCGAGGTTGCCGAGTTCCGAAAGGCATGGCTGGGAGTGCCACTGCGGGTATCGGCCCGACCCGGTGAGGCCTTCGTGCTTGCCGAGCAGATGATCGCCGTCAGCCAGCCGTTGTTGGCGGGTTTGCGCTCCCGCCTCGAGGCAGAACAGACTCGACCGTCGGCCGGCGGCGGAACCACGCTCAAGGAACGCCTCGAACGCGACGTCAAGCGAGCCAGCCAGTCGCTGCTGGCGACGGGTTTGGAGATCCTCGCTTCCTGGTATCTCGACGCCGCCTCGGCTCATCACGGCGGCCCGGTTCGCAATCGTGAGGTGCCGGTGGCGGCCCTGATGACGGTGCCTGCCCCTCGTTCGGTTCGTAACGCCGAGCGAGCCCTCGGCTCCGTCGTCGATCTCGAGTCCAACCTCCGACCACAACTGGTCCTCGCCGACCTGTTCATGGCGCTCGCCGCCGAGTGACGTTTTCGCACATTGTGCAGGAACGATCAAATAGCCGTTTTCTTGCCCATTGTGCGAAAACGGGTCGCCGAAAGGCGAGGCGCGCTGACCAAAACACCCCCCCAACAGATTGAGCCGGGGAGGGGAATTGAACCCCTGGCCTGTTCATTACGAGTGAACTGCTCTACCGACTGAGCTACCCCGGCGGTGGGGCCCAATCCTACAGATTCTCGTCTGGGGCCTCCCTTTGCTACCTTGGACGGCAGTGGCCGATCAAGCCAGATTCGAGGAGGAAGCGCTCGTCTACGCCTCGCCCCTGTACGCCGCGGCGATGCGTATGACTCGGAACCCCTCCGACGCCGAGGATCTGGTTCAAGAGACCTTCCTCAAGGCCTACCGCGCCTACGCCAGCTTCGAACAGGGCACCAACCTCAAGGCCTGGCTGTACCGCATCCTCACCAATACCTTCATCAACAAGTACCGGCGCGATCATCGCCGGCCGAGTGAGGTGGACCTGGGCGAGTTGGAGGACCTCTACCTGTACCGGCGGCTGGGAGCCGAGCAGTCGGCCGAGTCGGCTCGCTCCACCGAAGAGCGCGTACTCGACGGGCTGATGGAGGGGGACGTCAAGGAGGCTCTCGAATCGCTGCCGGAAAATTTCCGGATCTCGGTTCTACTCGCCGACATCGAAGGTTTCTCTTACAAGGAGATAGCCGAAATCCTCGACATTCCCATCGGAACCGTCATGTCTCGACTCCATCGGGGAAGAAAGGCGCTCGAGAAAGCGTTGTGGGATTTCGCCGCTAAGAGGGGACTCGTGGACAAGACCGCCGACCATGAATAGGGACTGCGATCACGCCACCGAGGTCATCTACTCGTATCTCGACCAGGAGATGACCTGGGTCCGGCGAACCCGTATCCGCTGGCACCTGCGCCGGTGCCCGCCGTGCACGGGGGCCTACGCCTTCGAAGATCGGCTGCGGATAGTGATGAAGGAGCGATGCCAGGACGAGATCCCCGCCGATCTCCTGGACCGCCTCCGATCGATGCTCCGCGAGCTCCCGCCCGTCCCCTGATCGGGCGCTCGAAGACCCGCTGCCCGACGGGTCCAAGGCGTTTGATTAGTCTGCTCCCACCATGCGGCGCCTCGACTTACTTCTTCTCGTCGTCGCCATTGCCGGCCTCCTGGCCGCCCCCGCCCTTGCCCAAGCCCAGGAGGAAGGTGGCACGACCACCACCGTCGCCCCGGCGGACCTACCGGAGCCAGCCGTCCTCGTCGAGGTTCCACCTGCCAAAGCAGAGACCCCGGACTGGACCTATCGGTATCTGATTCCGACCGGGCTCGTGATCGGGGTGGCGGCGATCTTCGTGACGGCGGTGCTCTATTTCGTGCGGGTGGTGCGCACCCGATACCGAGTCGTCAGGTGAGCTCCCGGCTGCCCTGGCACGCCGCCGGGCGGGTGGCGGGGGCCTTGGCCGGCGATTACCCCCTCGCTGCCTCCTATCACCTCCCTCATCTGACCGCGGAGCTGGTGGAGGCGGTCGGCAAGGCCAGCGTCGCCGTCGAGGCCGACACCGGTCTCGTGGCCGGTGGGTCGCCAGAGGTCGTGGTCGTCGGCCGGGCGGAATGGGCCAATCGCAACCTGGCCGCATTCTCCCAATTGCTCGAACCCGTGGAGCGTCGACTGGCCGAGCGCGCCGAGAACTCCCGGCTCGGGCGGGGGGGGGCAGCCTTCGGCCGGATGATGGTGGCGGCCGAAACCGGGGCCCTCCTTGCCGCTCTGTCTCGGCGCGTGCTCGGTCAATACGAGTTGGTCCTGCCCGCCAGCTCCGAGGCTGTGGCCTTCGTGGGCGCCAACGTCCTCGCCTTGGAGAGGAAGCACCAGCTCAAGGCCTCCGAGTTCCGGTATTGGATCGCCCTTCACGAGTGCACCCATCGCGCCCAGTTCCTCGGCGTCCCGTGGCTACGCCAGCACTTCCTTTCGTTGGTGGCCCGCATGGTCGAGACAGCACCGATCGCCGAGTCTCGCTGGCAGCACCTTTGGGAAAAGGCCCAGGCCGCTCGCCGTGAGGGCCGCCCACTCATCGACGAGCGTGGCCTGCTCGGCCTCTTTGCCACGACCGAGCAGCGAGCAACCCTCGATGAGGTCCAGGCGCTGATGGCGGTGCTCGAGGGGCATGGACATGTCGTGATGAATCGGATCGGCGAGCGTCACCTCAAGACGGCGGCCCGCATGAACCGGCTTCTCAAAATGCGGCGCGCCGACCCCCGCGTCGCCACCCTGTGGCGCCTGACCGGCCTGGAGATGAAGGCTCGCCAGTACGAATTGGGGGAACGATTCGTTGGCGCCGTCGAGGGCCAAGCCGGTTGGGCGGCGCTCGATGTCCTGTGGAAGTCACCCGACCACCTACCTACCCTAGAAGAAGTGGAGCGGCCCGAGCGATGGTTGGCCCGAGTGGCCTGACCGCCAAAGTTCTGGACGCCTTCCGGGCGCCGCCGGGACGATTGGTGGTGGCGCTCTCTGGTGGCCCCGACAGCGCGGTCTGTGCCTGGGCAGCGGTGTCCCGGTCGTTACCGCTGCGGGCGGTCCACGTCCACCATGGGTTGGAGGCCTCAGATACCTTGGCGGTGGCCGGTGCGGCCGTGGCGGCTCAGCTAAGGATCCCATTGCGGGTGCTGTCGGTGATGGTGCCGAAGGCCGCCTCGCCGGAGGGACAAGCGCGCCTCGTCCGCTATCGGGCGCTCGTCGCCGACCTCGAACCCGACGAGACGCTCATCACCGGGCACACCCGGGACGACCAGGCCGAGTCGGTGCTGGCCGCTCTCATCCGGGGCGCGGGAGTCGACGGGCTGGCCGGAATGAGATGGATAACCGACCGGGTGGCCAGGCCCCTGCTCGGGGTCGATCGCGCCTCGACGAGGTCACTGGCCAGCCAATTGGGTCTCCCCTGGATGGAGGATCCGGTCAACCTAGATCCTGGCTTGCAACGTAACCGTCTGCGCTCGCTGCTGGCGGCGCTGGAAGAACAGCGACCCGGAGCGGCCGCCGCCGTCGCCCGCAGTGCCTGCAACCTCGCCGCCGAGGCCGACCTGCTCGACGACCTGGCGGGTTCGTCGAGACTCGAGATGAGGGGGGGGGAGAGAGGCGAGGGTTTGGACGTTCGAGTACTCCTCTCGGATGTCGCCGATCCGCTCGGGACGAGGGTGCTACGACGGGCCCTTCGGCTGGCCCGCCCACCCTACGCGGGAACGTCCGCCGAGATCGAACGCCTCCACACCCTCGGTCGCGTCTCCGGCCCGCCGGTGGTGCAACTGGGAGGGGGTTTGGTCGGTTGGTGGGAAGGAGTCTGGCTATACCTGACCCACCGGCCCTCCAGGCCAGCCGAGGTGGCCTGGGACGGGACCCGCTCGCTCACCTTCGGCGACTTCGAGTTCGCCTCCGGTAACCCGACACCGCTCCCATCGCCCTGGCGTATCGACGTACCGGCGCAACCGATGAAGGTTCGCTGCCTCGAACCGGGTGACCGCATCGCCCTCCACACCGGCCACAAGCGTGTGGTCGAGGCACTGGCCGAGGCGGGGATCGCGGTGACGAGGCGGAACACCTGGCCGGTGGTCGTCCAGACCGGGCGGGTGATTTGGGTGCCGGGAGTCAGGCGAAGCGGCGCGGAATTCGGCAGGATCGGCGCCGTTCGCTACCTTTCCCTGACCGCCTCCGAGAAGCCGTGGAAGTCCGCCCCCTGATATCCGCCCAACAGATCGCCGACCGCTTAGTTGAGCTCGGCAAGTCGATCTCCGCCGACTACCAGGGGAGAGACCTCCTCCTGGTCGGCGTCCTCAAGGGTGCCTTCATCGTGATGGCCGACCTGGCCCGCCACATCGAAGTGCCGGTCGATTTCGACTTCATGGCGGTTTCCTCATATGGCTCGGCCACCCAGACATCCGGAGTCGTGCGGATCCTCAAGGATCTCGACGCCGAGATCGCCGACCGGCACGTGCTCATCGTCGAAGACATCATCGACTCAGGCCTCACCCTCAAGTACTTGCTGAAGAGCCTTTCGGTTCGAAAGCCGGCATCCCTCGAAGTGGCCACCCTGCTGCTCAAGGAAGGGGTGCAGCGGGTGCCCCTCGATATACGCTATGTCGGTTTCACGATCGGTCCCGAGTTTGTGGTGGGTTACGGTTTGGATTTTGTCCAAAAACTCCGCAATCTCCCTTTCGTGGGGGTCATGGAGAGCCTGGATTGACGGCCGGAAAAACCTCGAACTGCACGTAGCCCTGCCGATGACATAGCATGGCGGGAGCAGGCTTTCGGCTCCTGCCGCAGAATCACGAACTTCACCCCCGAGGAGGATGGTGAACCGCACACTCCGCACATTGCTGATCTACGGCCTGGTCATCATCGTTGTGGCCGTGCTCGGTCAGTCCTTCTTCGACCGGCTCAACCAACCCACTGAGATCTCGCCCAACCAATTCATCGAAGAGGTTGAGGACGGGAAGGTGGCGGCGGTCAATCTGCTCGAGGAATCCACGGCGCTACTCGGTCGCTACCGCGACTCCGATCTTCCCCCCGAACGGTTCGACTTCACCGTCAACATCACCGAGGGCCAGACCGAGGCCATCACCAACCTGCTCGAACGCAACGGCGTCGAGTACTACATCGACAGCCAGCCGCCAACGTTGGTCGAGCTGTTGGTCGGTTTCCTTCCTTGGCTGTTCCTGCTCGGGTTCATGGTTTTCGTGTTCATGCAGATGCAGGGCTCCGGCAACCGGGTGATGCAGTTCGGCAAGGCCCGGGCTCGCCAGGTCACCAAAGACCAGCCGAAGGTCTCTTTCAAGGACGTGGCCGGCCTGGACGAGGCCATCGAGGAGCTCCAAGAGATCAAGGATTTCCTTCAGCATCCCGACAAGTACCGGGCGATCGGGGCCAAGATCCCCAAAGGGGTCCTCCTGTATGGCCCGCCCGGCACCGGCAAGACCCTGCTCGCCAGGGCGGTGGCCGGCGAGGCCGGCGTGCCGTTCTTCTCGATCTCGGGGTCCGACTTCGTGGAGATGTTCGTCGGAGTCGGTGCCGCCCGGGTCCGCGATCTTTTCGAACAAGCCAAGAGCCACTCCCCCGCCATCGTGTTCATCGACGAGATCGACGCGGTCGGTCGCCATCGCGGTGCCGGTCTGGGGGGGGGGCACGACGAGCGCGAACAAACGCTCAACCAATTGCTGGTGGAGCTGGACGGCTTCGAAACCACTGGTGGCGTCATCGTCATGGCGGCCACCAACCGGCCCGACATTCTCGATCCGGCCTTGCTGCGGCCGGGTCGATTCGACCGCCAGATCGTCGCCGACGCCCCGGACCTGCGGGGTCGGGAGGCCATTCTCAAGGTCCATGCCCGTGGCAAACCCCTGGCCGCCGACATCACCCTTGAGGTGCTGGCGCGGCGGACCCCCGGATTCACCGGCGCCGACCTCGCCAATCTCATCAACGAGGCCGCCCTCCTGACGGCTCGGCGCGATAAGACCCAGATCACCATGGACGAGCTCGAAGAGTCCATCGATCGTGTGATCGCCGGACCGGAGCGGAAGAGTCGCATCATCTCCGACGAGGAGAAGCGGCTGATCGCCTTTCACGAGACCGGCCACGCTCTGGTGGGTCACGCCCTACCGATGGCCGACCCAGTCCACAAGGTGACCATCGTGGCGCGGGGTCGTACGCTCGGGCACACTCTGTCGCTTCCCACCCAAGACAAATACCTCGTTCGGCGCAGCGAGCTCGTCGACGAGTTGGCCATGCTCCTCGGAGGTCGAACCGCCGAAGAGCTGATCTATGCCGATCCCACTACCGGGGCCGCCAACGACATCGAAAAGGCCACCGCCATCGCCCGCCGAATGGTGATGGAGTATGGGATGAGTGACCAGCTCGGACCGATGCAATACGGCCGGCCGAACGGCGAAGTCTTCCTCGGCCGTGACTATTCCCGCCAACAGGACTATTCGGACGAGGTGGCGGCTTTCATCGACTCCGAGGTTCGCAAGCTCATCACCGCTGCCCATGACGAGGCGCGGCTCATCCTGATCGAGCACCAGGTCGCCATGGAGCGCATGGTTGAAAGGTTGCTCGAAAAGGAGACCCTCGATTCGACCGAAGTGAGCGAGCTCTTCGCCGATGTACCGAAATGGCAGCACGCCCCCGATGCCACCATGCGCATCCAGTTGCCTCCTGCCGGTACCAGCGTGCGTCCCGTCGCCAAGCCGGTGCCGACCCCGCTGCCGGAGGCGGAACCGGAACCAGCCGACGCCCGCCCGGCTGCCGCCGTTGCCCGAGAACCGGTCAGCGAGTTGAAGCCGGCCGGCAAGGCCGCCACCGACGGCGCCGGCTGATCGGCCAAAGCCCGGCATTGACGGCGGCGACGCGGTGGGCGCTTCGCACCCGATATCTTTCCCTGACCACGCCGGTGTTGGTGGGCGTGGTCAACGTCACCCCTGATTCCTTCTCCGACGGCGGCCGATTCGCCGACCCCGACCGAGCCGTTGCCCGCGGACGCGAGCTCGTCGCACAGGGCGCCTCGGTCGTGGACGTGGGGGGGGAGTCGACCCGTCCGGGCTCGGAGGCGGTTTCGGCCGGTGTGGAACTGGACCGAGTCCTCCCCGTGGTGGCGGCCCTTTCCGGCGCTGGAGTCGTCGTCTCGGTCGACACGTCCAAGGCGGAGGTGGCGGCGGCCGCCCTGGCGGCGGGCGCCGAGATCGTCAACGACGTCACTGCATTGTCCGACCCCGACATGGCTCGGGTCGCGGCAGAGGCCGGTGCCGGTCTAGTGCTAATGCATATGCTCGGCACCCCCAAGACCATGCAGGTCGACCCCCACTACGAAGACGTTGTGGCCGAGGTGACCTCGTTCCTGGTCGAGCGAGCCGGCGCCGCCGAGAGGCACGGCGTAGCTGCCGAGGCCATCTGCATCGATCCCGGCATCGGGTTCGGAAAGACCTTCGACGACAACCTGACTCTGCTGGCGCACTTGGAGCTGTTGGTCGCCACCGGCTACCCGGTGATGGTGGGCACGAGCCGAAAGTCCTTCCTCGGCCGGATCACCGGCGTCGACGACCCCGAACTGCGCGACCCCGCCACCGAGGTGACGGTGGCCCTGGCGGTGGAGCAAGGAGTTCAGGCCTTCCGTGTCCACGAAATTCCCGGCGCACGGCAGGCCGTCCTGATCGCCGAGGCTATCGTGCGCGCCCGGTGAGAGACATGTTGACTGGTTTGAAGCCACGCGGCTTTACATGGGTGATCGCCAGCCGCCTGGCGGTTTCTGAACGCATCGGCGGCAACGGGTTCCAGCATCGCCGGGTGCGTCGGGAGGAAGAGATCACCTGGTTGAAAAATGAAGCCGGTGTGACCTCGGTGATCTCCTTGTTGCCTGCCAACCAGAACCTGTCCGCCTACCGAGACGCCGGTCTGCAGACTCATCAAATGGTCGTCGCCCCCAAGATCACTTCGGAGGACGCCGGCCGGGTTTTTGGCCTGCTGGACGAGGCCTTGGCTGACCCGACAGCTGTGGTCTTGGTGCATCGTGAGATCATCGACGACACGCTGGCCGGCCTTCTGGGCGGCTACCTGATCGCCTCGGGCCGCCTCAACGACCGGGTACTGGCGGCGGCGGTCATACAAGAGATTCTGGGTCGGCCGCTCGGTCCGGAAGGGCGGGCTCTTCTACCCGAACCTCCCGAGGGATGACCGACCAGATCACCCTCCGAGGCCTCCGGGTACACGCCCAACCCGGAGACCTGCCGGTCGAAGCAGAAGAGGGCCGGTTATTCGTCGTCGACGTCACCGCCAGTCTTTGGTCGCTCGACAATGCCGCCCAGACCGACGAGCTGGCCCACACCCTCGACTATGCCTCGCTGGCTAAACGAGTTCACGATCTGGTCGCCTCTGAGCGCTGGAATCTGATCGAGCGAGTGGCGTACCGTGTGGCCCAAATGGTGCTCGAAGACCCCCAGGTCTTGGAGGTGGAGGTCACCGTGCACAGGCCCGAGGCGCGCCTCGACGTAGCCGTCGACGATGTCTCGGTGACTCTTAGCCGGGCTCGGTGACCAAGGCCGCCATCGCCCTCGGTTCGAACCTGGGCGACCGGCCGGCCCACCTTGATGGTGCGATCGCCGGGCTCGAGAGCCTCGGGAAGGTCGTCGGTCGCTCATCGGTATACGAAACCGCGCCGGTGGGAGGACCCGAACAAGGTCCATATCTCAACGCCGTGGTGGTGTTGGATACCGAGCTGGCCGCTCCGGCCTTGCTTGAGGCCATGCTGGCGATCGAGCGAGCCGCCGGTCGGGTGCGAGACGTTCGCTGGGGCCCACGCACCATCGATCTCGATCTCATCGTCTACGGAGACGAGCAGATCGACCTGCCGGGGCTGACGGTCCCCCATCCCCGCGCCGCCGAGCGGCGTTTCGTCTTGGAGCCGCTGGCCGAGGTGTGGCCGGATGCCCGACTCAGGGGGGGAGTGGCCGCCGCCGATGCCCTGGCGTCGTGCCAGGACCAGGAGGTGAAGGTATTTCGGGCCCGGACCGGTCGCGGCGAGGGCTGGGTAGTGGCGCAGGCGATCGTGATCGGGGTGATCGGCGTGGGTTTGTTGACAGGTGGCGGCGGCCTGCGGGGATGGGGCTGGCCGGGCGCCATCCTGACCATCGCCGGGACCGCCCTCGTCGCCTGGGCGGTCCTTACCCTCGGCTCCAACCTGACTCCGTATCCGGAACCCCGCACCGATGGACGGCTGGTGGGGGGGGGTCCCTACCGCTTGGTTCGCCACCCGATCTACGGCGGCCTTCTCCTCGGGCTGGCCGGGCTGGCGCTGTGGGTGGGCAGCTGGCTTTCACTTGTGCTGGTGGTCGGCCTGGTCGGGATCTTCTGGGCGAAGTCGGCCGAGGAAGAGCGCCGTCTTTCGGCCCGCTTCCCTGAGTACGACGACTATCGAGCGGTCGTACGGCGTCGTTTCATTCCCTGGCTGATCTGAGGTCAGTGCACCGTCGGCGCGGCATGCCCGCCGGGATGGGTGAGCGCCTCTATGCTCCGCCGGTTGGACCGGTACCCAAGGAGGACTGGAGCCAAATGCGTTTGATCGTCGCCGGGGTCGGGAGAGCGGGGGGGTCACTGGCCCTCGCTGCCCATCGATCTCGCCACGAGGTGGTAGGGATTCTCGCTCGGCGGGAGCTGGCGGAGTGGGCCGCCGAGCTGACCGAGCTCTCCTGGTTCGAGCCTCTTCCGGCTGCCGACCTCCTGGTGGTGGCGGCCCGCGACGATGCCATCAGCTCGGTCGCCGAAAAGCTCGCCCCTCTGGCCGCGGCCGTGCCGGCCGCCGCCCACCTGTCCGGTTTCACATCAGTAGCGGCCCTCCGACCCCTCGAGGAAGCTGGTCTCCTCACGGCCAGCTTCCACCCCCTGCAGACTCTCCCCGACCCGGTAGCCGGCGCCGCCGCCCTCGCCGGGTCTTGGGTGGCGGTAACCGCCCCTCCCCAGTTGGAGCCCGTTCTGTTCCAGCTTGCCCAATCGCTTGGCTGCCGCCCGTTCGTTCTCAGCGACGACGCCAAACCTCTTTATCACGCCGCTGCTTCCTCCTCCTCCAACTATGTGGTGGCCGCCCTGGCGGTGGCGGCAGGCTTGTTTGAGCTGGCCGGCGTGCCAGCGGAGGCGGCCCGGCCCCTCACCGAGTCGGCTGTAAGGAACGTTTATGAGCGCGGACCGCTCGAGGCGCTCACGGGTCCGATCGCCCGCGGCGATCGGGCCACCGTACTCGGCCAGCTCGCCGCCGTCGACGCTACCCCGTATGGTCGGGACTTCCGGGCCTTGGCTGCTGCCACCGCTCGGCTGGCCGGCACGTCCGAGGTCTTTCCGGAGCTTCGATGAGAATCGTCGCCACGTTCTCGGCGGCCCGCGCCCTGGCGAGGGGGCGGGTGGGTCTGGTCCCGACCATGGGCTTCTTCCATGAGGGCCATCTCTCGCTCATGCACGAGGCGCGCCGGCGGTGCGACACCGTCCTGGTCAGCCTGTTCGTCAACCGTCTGCAATTCAACGACGCCGCCGACTTCGAGCGCTATCCCCGTCGGGCCGACCGTGATGCCGTCCTGGCGGCTGAAGCCGGCGTCGACCTGCTTTTCGCTCCCCCCCCCGCCGAGGTCTATCCGGAGGAGCCGTTGACGAAGGTGTCGGTGGCGGGCCTCACCGAGATCATGGAAGGGCCGCACCGGCCCGGTCATTTCGAGGGGGTGGCCATCGTCGTCACCAAGCTCCTGGCCGGCCTGAGGCCCGACGTTGCTTTCTTCGGCAAGAAGGATGCTCAGCAACTGGCGTTGGTGCGGAGGCTGGTCCACGACCTCTCGCTGCCGGCGGAGATCGTTGGTTGCTCGACGGTGCGCGAGGCCGACGGTTTGGCTCTTTCCTCTCGGAACGTATTCCTGCAGCCCTCTGATCGGCCCAGCGCCCTTGCCCTCAGCAAGGGCCTCTTGGCTGCTGCTGCCGCCGTCGAGAAGGGCGAGCGAAGGGGGGCGGTTCTCGAGTCGATCGCCGCCGGCGAGGGCGGCTGGCGTAGGGCTCCGGGCCCCCGCCAGGAGATTGAGTTCGATTACTGCCGGCTCGCCTCCCAGGATCGGGTCGAACCAATGGCGGTCCTCGACCGCCCGGCGTTCCTGGGCGTCGCGGGGCGAGTGGGGGCGGTGCGGCTTATCGACAACGTTGCCTTCGACGGTGACGACCTCCGGCCGGACCTCGGCGTCAGGCTCCGGGGTCGCAGCCTGCTGTACGGAGAGGTCTGATGCTCCTCGCCATAGATGTTGGCAACACCCAGACCGCCATCGGGCTCTGGCGGGGCTCGACTCTGATCGAGCATTGGCGGATCTCCACCAACGCGGAAAGGACCGCCGACGAATACCGACTCCTGCTCACAGCTCTCCTGGGCGGCCACATCCCCACCGGTGCGGCCCTGGCGAGCGTGGTTCCCCCCGTCACCACTTCTCTCCGCACCACCCTGGAAAGACTCGTCGACGGTGCGTTGGTGGTGGTCGGACCCGGCACCCGCACCGGGATGGCCATCCACATCGACACCCCCCGCGAACTCGGAGCCGATCGGATCGTCAACGCCATCGGGGCCGCCGACCGCTATGGGGCGCCGGTGGTGGTCGTGGATTTTGGGACTGCCACAACCGTCGACCTGGTCGGGGAGGGGGGGGATTACCTGGGCGGGGCAATCGCCCCCGGGCTTTCGGTTGCCGCCGACGCCTTGGTCGAGCACACCGCCGCCCTGAGGCGTGTGGAGCTGACCACTCCTCGGTCGGTGGTCGGACGGAGCACCGTCGAAGCCATCCAAAGCGGCCTGGTGTTCGGCTACGCCGGCTTGGTCGATGGTCTGGTCGGGCGGATGCTCGAGGCCCACCCCCAAGCGGCGACCGTAGCCACCGGCGGCGTCGCTGCGCTGGTGGTCCCGCACTGCAAGCTGGTGTCCACTGTCGACGAGAACCTCACGCTGTTCGGGCTGAGTCTTGTCTTCCAGCTCAACGTGGCTTGACATTGGGGCTTCGGGCTTCGACAGTTCCATCCTCAATGGAGCCGCCCCGCCATTTACTCGACAACGCCGACAGCGCCCAACGCTTGGACAAGGTGTCTGGCTATCGGCAGAGGGGTGGCGACCCGTATCCGGTGGGCCTTCACCGTACCCACCTCTCTTCCGACATCCGGACATCACATGGCCACCTAGAGCCCGGTACGGAGACCGACGTCCTAGTCACGATTGCCGGAAGAGTGATGTTGAAACGGACCTTCGGAAAGCTGGCATTCGTGACCATTCAGGATGGGGGGGGGCGCATCCAGCTGCTGGCCGATGCGGCCACGCCCGAAGTCCTGAGCGAAGTTTCCGAGTTCGACCTCGGCGATTGGGTGCTCGGCACCGGTCGGGTCATGACCACCAGGAAGGGCGAGCTGTCGGTGCGGTTGTCGGCCTCCACTCTGCTGGCCAAGGCACTGCGCCCGCTACCCGAGAAATGGCTCGGACTGGAAGACGTCGAAACCCGCTCCCGCCAGCGTTACGTGGACCTGATCGTCAACGAGGAGGCTCGCCGGGTAGCCGAGGCACGCAGCCGGGTGGTGGCGGAACTTCGCCGCCAGTTCGTCGATCGCGGCTATATGGAGGTAGAGACTCCCGTCCTCCAAACCGAGGCCGGGGGAGCGCTGGCCAGGCCGTTCTCGACCCACCACCACGCTCTCGACATGCCCATTTTTCTCCGCATCGCCATCGAGCTCCACCTGAAGCGGTTGATCGTGGGCGGCTTCGAAAAGGTGTTCGAGATCGGCCGGATCTTCCGGAACGAGGGCATCGACTCCATGCACAACCCCGAGTTCACGATGCTCGAGTCGTACGAGGCGATGGCCGACTACCACGACATCGCTGTCCTGGTGGAGGAGGTATCGGCGGCCTGCGCAGTCGCCGCCACGGGTAGCACGGTGATCACCTACCGGGGCCGTCAGATCGACCTCACGCCACCGTACCGGCGGGTGCGAATGGTCGACGTGGTGGCGGAGGCGGTCGGGGAGCCGGTCGGTTTCGACCATCCTCTCGACGTGCTGGCCGCCTTGGCTCGTCGTCACGGGGTACACGTCGAGCCGAGTTGGGGGCATGGGAGGATCATCGATCGGATCTTCGAGGTGGTGGTGGCGGACGGCATCTGGGAACCGACCTTTGTGTTCGACCATCCCAAGGAGACCTCTCCGCTGGCCCGCGTCCACCGCGACGATCCCAACCTGACCGAGCGGTTCGAGCTGATCATCGCTGGCAGCGAATTCGCCAACGCCTTCTCCGAGCTCAACGACCCCCTCGATCAGCGGCAGCGCTTCGAGCAACAGGCCGCCGCCCGCGCCGGGGGTGATCAGGAGGCCCACCCTGTCGACGAGGACTTCTTACGGGCTCTTGAGCACGGGATGCCACCGACCGGAGGCTTGGGGATCGGGGTCGACCGGCTGGTGATGCTCCTCACCGACTCCCACCACATCCGCGAGGTCATCCTCTTCCCCACCCTCCGACCAGAGCGCTAGGACCCCTGCCTTCGAGGTGCCCTCTCTCCTCTACCCACTTTCTTGACCGATCGGCGGCCCGCATCCCTCCGAAGTTTGATGACCTAGATGACCTAATAGTGGGGGAGCCTTAAAGCGGAGAGCTGAGGGCCGACCGGCAGCAACAGTGCAGAAACCAGGTACATGTTGCGTCGGGTAGCGGTGACGCTGGTTGCCGCCTTGGTGTTGATGCCGGCCGGCCGGGCTCAAGCACAGGTCATCTCGATCGCCGCGGCAGGGGTGTCGCCCAAGCCAGTTGCCACGGTCCAAGCGGCAGTGTCAGCTTTCGAAGAGTCGGTGGGAGGAATCGGGTGCGTCGGTCCGGCTCAAGTAGTTTTCGAGCGGATCAAATGGCGCGGTGAATACCGCACCACCACGGCAACCGTTGCGATTAACCCCAATCGCGCCGCGAAGAGCCTCACGTACACCACGGTTCATGAACTGTCCCACCATGCGATGATCTCCTGCGGTTTGTATGAGGACGCATCGTTCACGACCGCCTTTTACGAGAGCCAGGGGCTCCCGGCCGAGCGGGGATGGTTCGACTATTCGGCCGGATGGGCAGCCACTCCCGCCGAGCAGTTCGCCGATGCCTTGGCGTTCGTGATAACTGGCCATCGAGACGCCCGGATTCGGCTGTCGAGCGGCACTGTCACCCTTGTCGAGGGTTGGTTGACCGGCGCTTAGTGCACCAGGTCGAGTTCTGCCGGGCTGCCCTCGGTAGGTCGGCGCTTACAGAACTACGGTGTGGGGAGAGCCGGACGTAGCGGTGAAGGCGGCGTCGTAGGCCTCCCCCAGAAGGGTGCTGGGCTGGCGGGTGTCGTTCACGACCAAGACGGCACCAATCTGGCAGGTCGATGGAGCCGGTTCGCCGTCCATGGCCACCGAGACCACCCTCTTCAATCGCTCCGCCACCGCGTCTACTCCGGGTCGGGAGAGTTCGCGCAGCACCAATGCGAAGGTGGAATCATTCAGGCGGCCGACGTCATCGACGGCTCGGACCGCCGCCGCCAGCGAAGCGCCCAGGTGGCGGATGGCATTGGCCCGGGCCGTGTCATCGGCGAGGTCTTGGATCCCGGGCACCACGATGGCCACCACCCCGAACTGTTCCCTGCGCCGCTCCATCCAGCGAGCGGCGTTCTCGATGGCCTCGAGGAGACCGTTGCGGTTGAGAAGTCCAGTCGCGAGGTCGACTGGGGTGAGCACGTCCAGCGACAATCG
>Ga0209751_10001227_pt1 | contig 26593 bp, 27 predicted proteins | sample RifCSP13_1_FD_184019 | JGI IMG/M metagenome (GOLD analysis project Ga0209751, IMG submission 184019) | Soil microbial communities from Rifle, Colorado - Rifle CSP2_sed 13_1 (SPAdes) (version 2) | ecosystem: Environmental > Terrestrial > Deep subsurface > Rock core/Sediment | place: Rifle...
TGGCCGGCGGTCTGGCCGACGACGTGGTCACCGCGATCTGCCTCGCCACCGCGGCGCCGGTGGTCGTCGCGCCAGCCATGGACGGCGGGATGTGGAGCCACCCGGCCACGCGGGCGAACGCCGAGAGGCTGCGCGGGTACGGCTACGCGATCGTCGAGCCCGAGGAGGGGCCGCTGGCCTCCGGTGCCAGCGGCCGCGGCAGGCTGGCCGAGACCGCGGCCATCGTGGCCGCCGTCGAGGCGGCCGTGACGGGGCGGCCGGTGCGGGCCCCCGATGCGGCGCTGCGCCCGCCACTCGAGCCCGAGCGACGCGGGGCCGACCTCGAGGGCCGCCGCATCGTCGTCAGCGCCGGCGGCACGGCCGAGCCCATCGACCCCGTGCGCTTCATCGGCAACCGCTCGTCGGGCCGCATGGGAGCGGCCGTCGCCGAGGCCGCGCTCGACCGCGGCGCGGTGGTGGTCCTCGTGGCCGGGACGGTGAGCGTGCCGCTGCCCGAGCGCGCCGAGGTGCGCCACGCCGAGACCGCGGCCGCCATGCGCGAGGTCGTCCTGGCCGCGCTAGCCGACGCCGACGCGCTGGTCATGGCCGCCGCGGTGGCCGACTTCCGGCCGCAGCGGGCCGCCGAGGAGAAGCTGACCCGCCGGGCGGGCCTGACCCTGGAGCTGGAGCCGACCGAGGACATCCTCGCGGAGGCGGCAGCGCTGGCCCACGAGCGGCTGCGTCCCCGACCCGTCCTGGTCGGCTTCGCGGCCGAGACCGGGTCGCTCGACCGGGCGGTCGAGAAGGCGGCCCGCAAGCGCGTCGACCTGCTCGTGGCCAACGACGTCGCCGAGGAGGGCTCCGGCTTCGGAGGCGACACGAATCGCGTCACGATCGTGGTCCCCGGGAGCGCGCCCGAGCGATGGCCGCTCCTCTCGAAGCGCGAGGTGGCCGACCGCCTGCTCGACCGCGTGGCGGCCCTGCTGGACGCCCGCGACGCTTCGAGGCAGACTGGTCAGGCGACCCGAACCATGCGAGCCACCGAGGAGAGCCGGGCATGAGCGCCACCGATGCACCGCGCCGCCTGACCGTCAGCGATATCGCCCGGCTGCATGCCGACGGGCAGCGCATCCCGATGCTGACCGCGTACGACTACCCGACCGCGCGCATCCTCGACGAGGCAGGCATCCCGATGCTGCTCGTGGGCGACTCGCTGGCCCAGGTGATGCTCGGCTACGAGACCACCGTGCGCGTTTCGATGGCCGAGATGCTCCACCACGTCAAGGCCGTCGCCCGCGGCAGCCGGCACGCCCTGGTCATCGCCGACATGCCCTTCCTGTCCTACGGCGTGTCGATCGAGGAGTCGATCGCCAACGCGGGCGTCTTCCTGCGCGAGGGCGGCGCCCAGGCCGTGAAGATCGAAGGTGGCGTGCGCAGCGCGCGGACCATCGAGGCCATGACGAAGACGGGCATCCCGGTCATGGGCCACATCGGGCTCACCCCGCAGGCCATCCACCAGATCGGGAAGGTGCGCGTGCAGGGCAAGACGCGCGATACCGCGCGCGCCCTCCTCGCCGACGCGCTGGCAGTCCAGGAGGCGGGCGCCTTCTCCGTCGTGCTGGAGCTCGTACCGGAGCAGCTCGCCGCTGCCATCACCGAGCGCCTGCGCATCCCGACCATCGGCATCGGCGCCGGAGCCGGCTGCTCGGGCCAGGTCCAGATCATTACCGACGTGCTCGGGCTGAGCGTGGACCACATCCCGCGCCACGCCCGCCTCTACGCCCACCTGCGCGAGACGATCGACGCTGCGGTCCGGGCCTGGGCGGCGGACGTGGCCGCGGGCACCTTCCCCGGCGAGGCGGAAACGGTGCGCATGGACGATGCCGTCCTGGCCGAGGCGCTCGGCCGCGGCGAGCAGGACCGGACCGCGGGCGCGCCGCTGGGCGGGATCCCGCTCGACCGCGACCTCTGAGCGGGTGACCCGCGTCCTGCGCACCCGCGCGGAGCTGCGCGCGGCGCTCGCCCGCGCGCCACGGCCGATCGGCCTCGTGCCCACGATGGGCTGGCTCCACGGCGGCCACCGCGCGCTCATGCGTCGCGCACGCGACGCGGACGCCACGACCGTCGTGACGATCTTCGTGAACCCGCGCCAGTTCGACCAGGCCGCTGACTTCGGGCGCTATCCCCGCAGCGAGGCCCGGGACCTGGCCATCTGCGCCGAGGAGGAGGTGGACCTCGTCTGGATGCCGCCGGTCGAGGAGGTCTACCCGGCCGACTTCGACACACGGGTCAGCGTGGGCGCGCTGGCCGGGCCCCTCGAGGGCGCGGCGCGACCGGGCCATTTCGAGGGCGTGGCCACGGTGGTGGCCATCCTCTTCGCCCTGGTCGGCGCGGAGCACGCCTACTTCGGCCAGAAGGACGCCCAGCAGGTCATGGTCATCCGGCGCATGGCGCTCGACCTCGCGCTGCCCACGGAAGTGATCGCCTGCCCCACGGTGCGCGAGCCGGACGGGCTCGCGCTGTCGTCGCGCAACTTCCACCTCTCCCCTGCCGAGCGCGCCGCGGCGCCGGTCCTGCGCCGGGCGTTGCTGGCAGCCCGTGGCCGGTGGGAGGCCGGCGAGCGCTCCGGCGAGGCGTTGCGCGCGGCGATGCGGGCGGTGCTCGCGTCCGAGCCGCTGGCGGAGGGCGAGTACGTCAGCTGCGCCGACGCCGAGACCCTGGCCGAGCTGGAACGGGTTCAGGGGCCGGCGCTGCTCTCGCTCGCGGTGCGCTTCGGGCCGACGCGGCTCATCGACAACGAGCCGCTCCCCGGGCCGGCAGGCTAGCGCGGGAGCGGCTCCGCGAAGCGCGCGAGGATGCGGTCCACGTCGAGGTGCTCGGCCACGAGCTGCTGGATGAGCTCGATCTTGTCGGCGTCATCCGGGTGCGTCTTGACCAGCAGGTCGTGCACCTCGGAGGCAGCGGCGTACGTGTCCTCCGCCACGAGGTAGGCGAAGAGATCGGCGTGGCGGATGGCGTCGATGACGCGCTGCGAGGGCCGGTATCCACCGGTCAGCACGATGCCCGCCAGCGTCCGGCGGCTGCGGTGCCGGGAGGCAGCGTCGGCACCGCCGGTCGGCGCACCCACGAGCGTGGCCGTGACCACCGTGCCGATGACGTCCTCGCGATCCCCGGGCACGATGAGCAGGCTGCCCGGTCCCACCCGCTCGAGCACATGGCCGGCCTGCATGGCGCCGATGGCGACGTGCTCGATGACGCGGGCGAGGTCCGGCCCGGGGTGCAGCAGCTCACCGCGCATCTGCTCCTGGAGCATCGAGAGGGTCGGGTTGGAGAGAAGGGGACGGTAGGGCAGGACGCCCAGCAGCTCGATGCCGTGCCGGGCCAGCCCGCGCTCGAGGACGGCGGCCAACGAGGGATGCGCCTCGAGGTCCACCTTGTTGACCACGGCGCCGGCCACCTCGACCCCATGGCGGCTGAAGAACGCGTGGTTGAGCACGATCTCGTCGATGGGACGGCCGACGCCGGCCTCGCTGACGATGACGGCACGGGCGCCGAGCATGCGCGCCACCGCGGCGTTCGAGAGATCGACCACCGAGCCCACGCCGGCGTGTCCGGTGCCCTCGACGAGGAGCACCTCGCGGCCCTCGGCCACCCGCTCCCAGGCTGCGCGGATGCGGGCGGGCAGGTCGTCCACGACGTGGCCGTTGATGAAGGCCTTGGTGAAGCCGCGCGGGATGTGCACGGGGCTTAGGTTCGCCAGCGGGTCGGGCAGGGCGTAGACGCTCTTCATGAGGATGGCGTCCTCGTCGGCGGGAACGCCGTCCACGATCGCGTAGCGCTGCCCGACCGGCTTGATGAAGCCCGTCTTCAGGCCGCGCGCGAAGAGCGCGGCGAGGAGTCCGAGCGAGACCGTCGTCTTGCCCCGGTTCATGCCGGTCGCGGCGAGGTAGAGCTGGCGCATCGGTCGCCCCGAAGGGGCTCGGGGCCTTAGGCCCGTTCGCGCGGCGTGGCCCGGCGCTCCACCAGCGTCAGCGCGTCCCTCAGGCGCGTCAGCGTCTCCTGGTCGATCGTGTCCGGGTCGGTGTGCGGGCCCAGGCGCTCGAGCAGGTCGGCGATGAGGCCGTAGAAGACGCCCGCGTCGGCCAGGAAGAACTGCGGCTCGTTGTTGTAGCGCACGAGCGTCAATCGCCCCTGGAGGACGCGCCGGTCCTCGATATGGGCGATCTGCGTGGCGAAGTTGTGGCCCTGGATGCCGTCCGGGTTGTTGAGGAAGTTGAGGGCGTTGTCGATGGCCAGGCCAAAGCGGGCGCGCCAGGCGACGAGCCGCTCGTGCACCTCGCTCGCGATGCGCACCTCGGCCACCTCGTCGAAGACCTCGGGCGCGACCGTGAGCAAGCCGACCAGCGTCGTTCCCGCGCGAGGACCGAGCATGACCTGCAGCGAGCGCTCGAGCGTGAAGACCTCCGAGTCGAAGCGCGGGCTGGTGATCACGTCGGTGAGCAGATCCTCGACGTTGTCGAGCGTGCCCGGCTCCGCCACGGCGGTGGCCAGGTGGAGGATCTCCTCCTTGAACAGGAACTTCTCTTCGTGGTCCAGCATGGGAGCGGCATGGTACACCGCGAGAGGGGCGAGGCGGGCTTGCTGGGAGCTCTGTGGTCGCCGATGTCAGTAGTACTGTCGGGACGCCCGCTTGTCCGGCGGGAGGGTCGCCACCAGCCGATCCTGTTAGCCGCTGGTGGCTGATTCTGGTGCCCACGAGGCCTTGCCGAAGCCGCTTGGGCCCTGCTGCGGCCGAATCAGCGGCCCGGCGACAGTAGTACTGACAAGCCGGCGCATGGACCGATCGGCCATCGACCCCTCAGGGTCGGAGCCGCGGCTACCCCGCCGCAGCTCGCTCCACGTAGCGCGCGACGAGGTCGCCCAGCACCCGCAGCGGCACGGCGCCCTCGGACAGCACGGCGTCGTGGAAGGCGCGGATGTCGAAGCGCCCACCGAGTCGCTCCCGGGCCCAGGCCCGGAGCCGGAGGATCTCCAGCTGGCCCATCTTGTAGGCCAGCGCCTGGCCCGGCCAGACGATGTAGCGATCGACCTCGTTGACGACGTTGTTCGTGGCCACGGGGCTGTTGGCGATCATGAACTCCATGGCCTGCGCCCGCGACCAGCCGAGGGCGTGGAGGCCGGTGTCCAGGACGAGCCGGCAGGCGCGCCACGAGTCGAAGGAGAGCACGCCGAGCCGATCGAGGTCCGACGTGTAGAGCCCCATCTCGTCCGACAGGCGTTCGGCGTACAGGCCCCAGCCCTCGTCGAAGGCCGTCACCGCAAGGTGGCGCCGGAACTCGGGCAGGCCGGTCAGCTCCTGGGCGATCGCGATCTGCAGGTGATGACCCGGGATCGACTCGTGGTACGCCAGCGCCTCCGCCTCGAAACGGGGGCGCGTCTCCGGCGCGTGGGTGTTGACGAAGTACTGGCCGGGGCGCGAGCCGTCGGCGGCCGGCTGCCAATAGTAGGCGATCGTGGCGTGGCGCTCCTCGTGCTCGGCGATGGGCACGACGGCACACTCGGCACCAGGCAGCCTCCCGAACCAGGCGGGGATGGCCGCCCGGGCCCGGGCCAGCGCCGTCTCCGCCTCGCTCACGATCTCCTCGCGGGTCGAGAAGTGGAGCGACGGATCGCCGCGCATGCGTTCGACCGTTGCCGCCCTGTCGGGCGCCCCGAGCACCCGCCGGCCGAGCTCCTCCGTTTCGGCGTTGACGCGCGCCACTTCGCGCAGCCCGATCCCGTGGATCTCCTCGGGTGAGAGGGCGAGCGTGGTGTGGGCGCGCACGAGGCGCCGGTAGGTCTCGGAACCGCCCGGGAGGTGCAGCAGGCCCGCTCGCTCGCCGGGCCGCGCCACAGGCAGGATCACGTCGGCGAGCAGCTCGCGATAGCGGGCGAAGGCCGGTGCCAGGCCCTCGCGGACCGCCGTCAGCAGGTCGGCCCGGAAGGCCTCGAGGTCGCCGGCCGGCCAGTCGGGATGGGGCTCGCGGATGGGATCCAGGACGGCCCACGTCTCGAGCGGGCGGTTGCCCAGGGCGTCGAGGGCCTCGATCGTCTTGACCACCGGCTCGTGCACGCCGACGAGGCCCTCGGATGCGCCGCGGCGCAGGTTGGCCATGTGCTGGTCCAGCCATGGACCCATGGCCCGCCAGCGGCCGGCCATCGCCTCGCCCTGCTCGACCGTCGTGACCGGTTGCAGGGTGGGCAGGTTCAGGAAGTGGACCTGCGGCCCGTTGAGGGGGTCGACCGTCCACTCCTCGAGATCGGCCTCGACCAGCGACAGCTCCGTCTGGAGCGCCTCGAGGAGCACCTCGTGCGTCACCACGTCGGCCTCGGCCATGACCCCCGTGGGGATCGCCCGGGCCCGCTCGAGGAAACCACGCAGCTGTATGGCGCGCGCCCGGACACCCTCGGGCGAGATGTCCTCGAGGCGGTCGTCGAAGCGCCGCTCCCCGATGACCGTGGCCTCCACCGGATGGGCAGCCAGCCACGCCTCGTGGTGCGCTGCGGCGAGCGAGGCCAGCTCGGCCGCCGGGGCGGCAGCGACGTCGGTCATCGGGTCCTCGCGCGGGGACGGCGTTCGGGCTGGGTCGCGTCGATGGCCGGCCGCCGTCGCGTTACGGGTAGAGGCCGCGCAGGGCGGTGGCCGAGGCGACCCGGTCCACGGCCAGCAGGTAGGCGCCGACCCGATTGTTCACGTCGTTGGTCGTGGCCAGCCGCAGCACCTCGCCGAAGGCCTTGACCATGATCTCCTTGAGCTTGGCGTTGACGACCGCCTCGCTCCAGTGGTCGCGGTTGAGGTCCTGGACCCATTCGAAGTAGCTGACCGTCACACCGCCGGCGTTGCACAGGATGTCCGGGATGATGAAGACGCCGCGCTCGTGGAGGATGTCGTCCGCCTCGGGCGTGGTCGGGCCGTTGGCGGCCTCGGCGATGATGCGGGCCTTGATCCGCCCGGCGTTGGCCGGCGTGATCTGGTTCTCGAGGGCGGCGGGGATGAGGACGTCGCAGGGGATCTCGAGCAGCTCGGCGTTCGTGATGCCCGACGCGCCAGGGAAGCCGACGACGGTGCCGTGCTCCTTCTTCCAGGCGATGACCCTCTCGACGTCGAGGCCGGCCGCGTTATGGATGCCACCGCTCGAGTCGGAGACGGCCACCACCGTGGCGCCCTCGGGGACGATGAGCTGCGCGGCGATGGAGCCGGCGTTGCCGAAGCCCTGCACGGCGACCGTGGCACGACCGAGATCCATGCCCAGGTGGCGTGCCGCCTCGACGATGGTGTAGACGGCACCGCGGGCGGTCGCCTCGTTGCGCCCCTCCGAACCACCCAGGCTGATGGGCTTGCCGGTGACGACGCCGGGGACCGTGTACCCCACGTGCATCGAGTAGGTGTCCATGATCCAGGCCATGGTCTGGGCGTTCGTGTTGACGTCCGGGGCCGGGATGTCCCGCTCGGGGCCGATGAGCACGCTGATCTCGGTGGCGAAGCGGCGGGTCAGCCGCTCGACCTCATGCTGCGACAGCTTCTTGGGGTCGATGACGACGCCGCCCTTGCCGCCGCCGTAGGGCAGGTCCACGACCGCGCACTTCCAGGTCATCCACATCGCGAGGGCCTTCACCTCGTCGAGGCTGACATCCTGGTGGTAGCGGATGCCGCCCTTCGCCGGCCCCCGGCCGAGGTTGTGCTGGACGCGGTACCCGGTCATGACCTGCACGTTGCCGTCGTCCATCTTCACCGGGAAGTGGACCGTCAACTCGCGCCGGCACTCGCGCAGGACATGCCGCAGGCCGGGGTCGAGGTCCAGCTTGTCCGCGGCGAGGTCGAACTGCTGCTGCGCCACTTTCCAGGGGTTGATCGGCGCGGCGACCTGCTCGGTAGTCATCGAGGACGAGTTCCTCCGTGTCGCGAACGCCGGGCCCCGGGGACGGTGTGGGGCGGGCAGGCCCGCGGGATGCGAAGCGCGGCCAGTTTACAACCGGAGGCTCAGGCCCTGCGGAGCACGACCGCGCCGTAGGCGCCGGGGCCCACGTGGGGGCCGATCGCGGGCCCGATCAGACGGATCATCACGCTCGAGCGGGCGATCCCGGCGCGAGCCGCCAGCTCGTCGGCGAAGACCGCCACATCGGAGGCCCGGCCATGCAGGACGACGGCGCGCTCGACGGGCTTCGCCGTCAGCAACTCGAACAGCCGCTCGCGGGCCTTGCCGCGCGTCCTGGGCTGGTCCGCGGTCTCCACGAGGCCGTCCTCGATGGTGATGATCGGCTTGACCGAGAGGATGCCGCCGATGGCCGCCTTGGCGCCGCTGATGCGCCCGCCGCGCTTGAGGTACTCGAGCGTCTCGAGGACGACGTAGAGGCGGCAGTCGGGCTTTCGGCGCTCGACATCCGCCACGATCTCCGCGGCGGAGGCGCCGGTCCTCGCCAGGTCGGCGGCCAGCAGCACCAGCATGCCGAAGCCGTAGCTGGCCGAATCGCCGTCGACGACGTGGATGGGCCGGTCGGGCATCGCGTCGCGGGCGATCTGGGCGCTCTTGAGCGTGGCCGAGAGCTTGCCGCCGACGGTGATGCAGACGATCTCATCGGCGCCCCCATCGAATGCGCGAGCGAACGCGGCCTGGAAGTCGCCCGGGCTGCAGGCGGCCGTCCTGGGGAAGGGCGCGGACGGCGCGGTCATCATCTCCCAGAAGCGCGCGGCGTCGATGTCCACGCCGGTGCGGTACTCGGTCGAGCCGAAGGTGACCATGAGCGGGACCACGGTCACCTCGTGGCTGGCGGCGTCCTCGGGCGACAGGTCCGAGGCCGAATCGGTGATGATGGCGACGCGGGGCATGGGCTTCCTCCGGGTGTGCGCCGTGAGGCCGGCCGACACGGCGACCGGTCCCCTCGATGATAGGCGACTCAGACGCGCTCGAAGGCCATGGCCACGGAGCCACCACCACCGAGGCAGAGGGTGGCGAGGGCATGACGGCCTCCGCGCCGCCGCAGCTCGTGGAGCAGGGTGGCCACGATGCGCGCGCCGCTGGCGCCGACGGGGTGTCCCAGGGCGATCGCGCCGCCGTTGACGTTCACCTTCGACCAGTCGAAGCCGAGCTCGCGGCCGTCGGCCAGCACCTGGGCGGCGAAGGCCTCGTTGATCTCGATGAGGTCGAAGTCCTCGATGGACATCGCCGTGCGCTCGAGCAGCTTGCGCACGCCCTGGACCGGGGCGAGGAAGAGCCACTTGGCGGCGATCTCCGCCTGGGCGTAGCCGACGATGCGCGCGAGCGGCCGCAGTCCGTGGCGCTCCACCGCGCGCTCGCTGGCCACGACGGTGGCGGCGGCGCCGTCGCTGATGCCGGGCGCGTTGCCGGCCGTGACCGAGCCCGAGGGCTCGGGCTCGCCTTCCTCGCGTGCCGGCAGCGCGAAGACCGGCTTGAGTCGGGCGAGCGCCTCGAGGGTGGTGTCGCGGCGCGGCGCTTCGTCGGTCGTGAAGAGCGTTTCCTCCTTGCCGCGGCGGATCGGCACCGGCACGATCTCGTCGTCGAAACGGCCCCCGTCGATGGCGGCGATGGCGCGCCGGTGGCTCTCGAGGGCGAAGGCATCCTGGTCGGCCCGGCTGACCACGCTGTGCGCCGCCACCCGCTCGGCGTGCGTGCCCATGTGGCAGTCCTCGACCGAGCACCACAGCCCGTCGGAGATCGTGGAGTCGAGCATCTCGGCGTGGCCGAGCCGATAGCCCGAGCGAGCTCGGGGCAGCAGGTAGGGCCCCAGGTCCATGCTCTCCATGCCGCCGGCCACGACGATCTCCGCGTCGCCGGCCTTGATCTCCGAAGCGGCGAGCATGATCGCCTTCATCCCCGAACCACAGACGCGGTTGATGGTGGTGGCACTGGTCGTCTCGGGCAGGCCGGCCTTGAGGGCCGCCACGCGCGCCTGGGCCTGGCCCGTGCCCGCCTGCAGGACCATACCCATGAAGACGTCGTCGATGGCGTCCAGCGGCACGCCAGCGCGCTCGACGGCCGCGCGGATGGCGATGCCGCCGAGGGTCGTGGCCGGGATCTCGGCGAGGCTGCCGCCGAACTTGCCGATCGGCGTGCGCGCCGCGGAGACGAGGAAGACACGGCCGTCGGGGCCGTCGGCGGAACGCGTCATGTGGGGAATCTACACCCCGGGGAGTGGCGGAAGCCGGACGGCGTCCGGCATGACCGGTCGGCATGCGAACGGCCGGAACGGAGCGTGACCGCTTCGCAATGAAGCGCCATCACACGTCAGCCACGCACAGCTTCATGGCCTCGCATGACCACAGGGCATGCGGCTCAGGAGCGGGAGGCGCGCGCCAGGACGTGCTCGGCCACGATCAGCCGGTGGATCTGGTTCGTGCCCTCGTAGATCTGGGCCCCCTTGGCGTCACGCATGTAGCGCTCGACCGGGTTCTCTCGCGAGTAGCCGGCAGCGCCCAGGAGCTGCACCGCGTCGGTCGTGACGCGCATCGCCGCGTCCGAGGCCGTCCACTTCGCCAGCGACGACGCCTCGGCGATCGGCTCGCCCCGGTCCTTCGCCGCGGCGGCCGCGCGGGTGAGCGCCCGCGCCGCGGCCACCTGCTGGGCCATCTCGGCCAGCACGAAGCGCAGCCCCTGCTGCTCGGCCAGCGGGACTCCGAAGGCGACGCGCTCGGTCAGGTAGCGCGCCCCCACCTCGAGGGCAGCCTGGGCCAGGCCGGTGCATGCCGCGGCGATCGAGATGCGCCCCTCTCCCAGGGCGGACAGCGCGATGCGGTATCCCTCCCCCTCCCCGCCGAGCCGGTTCGCGACGGCGACCTCGCAGCCCTCGAAGATGAGTTCGGACGCGGGGCAGGCACGGATGCCCATCTTCCGTTCGTGGCGCCCGGGGCGGAACCCGGGCATGCCTTTCTCGACGAGGAAGGCCGTTATCCCGTCGCGCCCGAGACCTGGGTCGAGGGTGGCGAAGACGAGGTAGCGGTCCGCCTCCGGTGCGTTGCTGATCCAGCTCTTCGTCCCGTCGAGCCGGTAGCCATCCGGCGCCGCGGCGGGCCCCACGCGCGTCGCCCGCGTGCGGATGGCGGCGGCATCCGAGCCGGCGTGGGGCTCGGTCAGGGCGAAGGCGCCGAGCGCCTCGCCGGCCAGCATCGCCGGCAGCCAGCGGGCCCGCTGCTCATCGCTGCCCCAGGTGTGCACGGGGTACTGCGAGAGGACGTGGACGCTCAAGGCGATGGCCATGGCCATGTCCGCCCGGGCCACCTCCTCCATGGCCAGCGTCCAGGCCCGGTAGCTGAAGCCGGCGCCCCCGATCGACTCCGGAAAGGGCGCCGCCGTGAAACCGAGCTGACCCATGCGGTCGAAGAGCGCCCGGTCGAACCGCTCCGCCTCGTCGCGCTCCGCCGCGCCCGGCGCCAGCTCGCGCTCAGCAAAGTCGCGGGCCGTGTCGCGCAGGAGCGACTCCTCCGGTGTCAGCGCGCCGGGCTCGCCCGGGGCGACGGTCATGGCAGCCCGATGGGGCGGACGGTGGATGTCATCGCGCCTAGCATAGCCAGCGATGGACGCGCCACTCGTGGGTCGGGACACGGAGCTCGCGGCCGTGGGGGCGGTCCTCCGCCGAGGTGCGTGAGCGGGGCTACCGTCCCTGGCGCGGGTACTCGTGGAAGCCGCGGCCCGTCTTCTGGCCCAGGCGACCCGCGTCGACAAGCTGGCGCAGCACGGGCGGAGGCGCCATGTGCGGCGCCCCGAAGCCCTCATGCAGCACGTCCATGACGTGGAGGCAGACGTCGAGGCCGATGAAGTCGGCCAGCTCGAGCGGGCCCATGGGGTGGTTCAGCCCGAGTCGCGCACCGGCGTCGATGTCTTCGGCCGTGCCCAGCCCCTCCTCGTAGGCCCGCATCGCCTCCGCGAGGTAGGGCATGAGGATGCGGTTGACGATGAAGCCGGGCCGATCGCGGCTGGCGATCACCTGCTTGCCGATCGCCGCTGCCCAGGCCCGGACCGCGGCCTCGGTCCCGTCGCTCGTCTCGGCCCCGCGCACGAGCTCGACCAGCGGCATGACCGGCACCGGGCTGAAGAAGTGCATGCCAACGACGCGGGACCGTCGTTCCGGCGAGACCGCCGCGGCCAGCCGCGTGATGCTGATGGAGCTCGTGTTCGAGGCGAGGACCGCGTCCGACGGCGCGAGGCGGTCCAGGTCGGCCAGCAGCGTCCGCTTGACGGCCTCCTCCTCGAAGACTGCCTCGACGACCAGGGCGGCCCCTCTGGCGGCACGGACGAGGTCGGCGCGCACCCGGATCCGCGCCAGCTGCGCGTCGCGCTCCTCGCCGCTCAGCCGACCCTTGGCCACGGCGCGCTCGAGGTTGCCGGCGATCCGCGCCCGGCCGGCCTCCGCGCGTGCCAGCTCCGGCTCGTACAGCGTCACCGGGTGGCCGGCTGCCGCGAAGACCTGCGCGATGCCGTGGCCCATCATCCCGGCGCCGCAGACGAGGATCGGTTGGGCGGACATCGCGGGCAGCCTACCCGACCCGCGACCGGCCGGCCAGCAGGTCGAGCGCACGATCGGCGGCGGCGTACGGGTCGAGCTCGTGATCGGCGACCGCGCGGACGAGCAGCGCCGTGTCCGCCTCCAGGGCGGGCTCGGCGAGGCGCGCCCGGACCCGCTCGCCGAGGATGCCGTGGAGCTGGGCGCGGGCCCGGATCAGGCGCGTGGCGTCGACCTCGCCGTCGTCGGTCGCGGCGCGACGGGCCGCCTCGCGCCGATCGAGCGCGGCCAGCAGCTCGGGCACGCCCTCGCCGCTGAGGGCGGTCGCGAGCAGGACGTCCGGGCGCTTGGGGCGCGGGCGTCCCGACTCGGCCGCCACCCGATCGTTCTGCCGGCCCACGGTCAGCATCGCCCGCAGCTGGGCAGCCGCGCGGTGTGCCCCCGGCCGGTCGCCCTTGTTGACGACGACGAGGTCGGCCACCTCGAGGAGCCCCGCTTTGATGGCCTGTACCTCGTCCCCCATCTCGGGCGCCTGCACCACGACCGTCGTGTCGGCGATGGCGGCCACCTCGACCTCGGCCTGGCCGGTGCCCACGGTCTCGATGAAGACCAGCGGGAAGCCCACGGCGTCGAAGACGGCCGCCGCGGCCACGGTCGCCGCGGCCAGCCCTCCCGCGTGGCCGCGCGAGGCCATGGAGCGGATGAAGACGTCGCGGTCGCCGGCGTGTGCCTGCATGCGCACGCGGTCACCGAGGATGGCGCCGCCGGTGATGGGGCTCGAGGGGTCGATGGCGAGGACCGCCACGCGGCGGCCGTCCCGTCGTGCCTCGCCGACGAGGGCCGCCACCAGCGTGCTCTTGCCCGAGCCGGGGGCCCCCGTCACGCCCACGAGATGAGCCGCGCCGGCCAGCGGGTACAGGATCCGCAGGGCGGCCTCGCCGGTGGGCGTGCGATCCTCGACCTCGGTCAGAAGGCGCGCCAGCGGCCTCCGTTCCCCCGCCCTGGCGCGTTCGGCGAGGTCCCGACCGCGCTTGGCGGCCTGGCTGCGCGCCGGCTCGCTCACACCCCCGGTCACGCCCCGGCGCGGGAGCGGACGTTGGCGCGGATGAACTCGGCGACCCGGGCGATCGTCGTGCCCGGCCCGAAGACCGCGGCGATGCCGGCGGCCTTGAGCGCCGCGATGTCGTCGTCGGGGATGATGCCGCCGGCGGTCACGAGCACGTCGTCGAGGCCTTCGGCCTTGAGGCCGGCGGTGATCTTCGGCAGCAGCGTCATGTGCGCGCCCGACAGGATCGAGAGGCCGACGACATCGACGTCCTCCTGGAGCGCCGCCGTGACGATCATCTCGGGCGTCTGACGCAGGCCGGTGTAGATGACCTCGAAGCCCTCGTCGCGCAGGCCCCGCGCGAGCACCTTGGCACCTCGATCGTGGCCGTCGAGGCCGGGCTTGGCGATGAGCACCTTGATCGGTCGGTCGGACATGCGGCCATGATAGCCCCGTCCCGAGCGTGAGCGGGGTTTCAGGCCGGGCCGGGCGGACGGCGCTCCAGGTGGGCCAGGAACTCGGCGCGGGTCTTGTCGCGCGTACGGAAGATGCCCAGCACCGCGCTGGTGGTCATGATCGTGCCCGGCTTGCGCACGCCGCGCATGACCGCGCAGAGATGCGTCGCCTCGAGCACCACGCCGACGCCCTGGGGCTGCAGGCGCTCCTGGAGAAAGTCGGCGATCTGCTGCGTGAGCCGCTCCTGCACCTGGAGACGGCGGGCGTACATCTCCACGATGCGCGGGATCTTGGAGAGCCCGATGACCCGGCCCTTGGGGATGTAGGCGACCGAGGCGGCGCCGAAGAAGGGCAGCAGGTGGTGCTCGCAGAGCGAGTAGAAGGGGATGTCCCTGACCAGCACCATCTCGCTGTAGTCGACCTCGAAGATGGCGCCGTTGACGAGGCGGTCGGGATCCACGTGGTAGCCCGCGGTCAGCTCCGCGTACATGCGGTGGACGCGCTCCGGCGTGCCGGCGAGGCCGGGGCGATCGGGATTCTCGCCGATCTCGATCAGGATCTCGCGCACGGCTGCCTCGACGCGACCGTTGCCCGCAGAGGGCAGGCGGGCCTCGCCGATCTCGAGCTCGATCTCCTCGACCAGGGCACGGATGTCGGGCGGCGGCTGGCTCATCGCGGGCGCAGGGCGGGCGTGGGGGGCCTAGGCCCGGGGCTGGTCGTCGGGCCTGGCGCCCTCATCGTCGGACCCCTCCTTGGCCGCCTTGCGGGCGCCGGAGACCGCCTTGCCCAGCGCCTCGCCGAGCTTGGGCAGCGTCTTGGGGCCGCGCACGACGAGGACGACGATGAGGACGATGACGAGGACGATGACGATGTCGGGCATGCGCGGATGGTACTCCGCGAGCTGCCGAATCGCGGTGGATCAGGCGCGAGGCGGCCGGCCCTCGGCACCGCGCGGGGCCGCGCTAGACTCGTCGCCATGACGCCGCAGCGCCCCGCCGCATGAGCGACCTCGACGCGCGCAGCCTCCAGGAACGTTTCGCACCGGCGAGCGTCTGCTTCGGCTGCGGGCCGGCCAACCGCGACGGCCTCGGCCTGCGCAGCTTCCCCGACCCGCACCGGACGGACGGCCTGGTGGCTACGTGGATGCCGTCGCCGCACCACCACGCCTTCGCCAACGTCCTGAACGGCGGCATCGTCGGCGCGCTGATGGACTGCCACGCCAACTGGGCGGCGGCCATGGCCCTCATGCGCGCCTCGGGAGCGGACCTGCCGCCGGCCACCGTCACCGCCGGCTACGAGGTGAGGTTGCTGGCGCCGACGCTCACGGACACCCCGCTGACGGTCCGCGCCTGGCCGGTCTCGGTCCAGGGACGCCGAGTTACGAGCGAGGCGCGGATCGAGGCCGTGGACGGCTCCGTCACCGCCACGTTCCTCGGTCGTTTCGTGGCCGTGCACGAGGAGCACCCGGCGCACGACCGCTGGCAGCCGGGCGAGGGCCCGACGCCCGGGGCAGGCTAGGTGACGGTCGCGAAGAGGAAGTCGCGCACGAGGCGGCGGAAGTCGTCGGGCCGCTCCAGGTTGACCATGTGCGCGACCCTCGGCACGACCACGCGCCGCGCGCCGGCGATGCCGAGCTCCAGCGCCTCCGCCCCCGCCGTGACCCCCGAGACGTCCAGGTCGCCGTGGAGGATCAGCGTGGGCACCCGGACCTCGGCCAGGCGGCCGATGGCCGGCGGCTCGAGCGGGATCGGCCGCGCCTCGGTGTGGCCAGCCGTGTAGTTGGCCAGGCTCATGGCCCGCACGCGATCGCGCACCGCGGCCGCGACCCGGGTGGCCGGCTGGCCCACGCCGTCGACCCACAGCCGCACGTCGAGGTCGGCGACGCCGGTCCAGTCACGAGCCTTCGACAGCGGCTCCTCGCTCTCGAAGAGCGCCCGCTCCACCGGTGTCGGCTCGTGTTCCATGCCGCCCGGCCCGCAGGCGACCAGGACGAGAGCGCTCACCCGTTCGGGCCGTTCCAGGGTGAAATCGAGGGCGATCTGGCCACCACGCGAGCAGCCCAGCAGCGCAGCCCGCTCGATCCCGAGGTGGTCGAGCAGCGCGGCCAGGTCGGCGCGATTCGAATAGTCCACGGCGTCGGTCCTGGATCGCCCAAAGCCGCGGCAGTCGTACGTCACGACACGATGCCCGCCGGCGAAGCTCGGCACGTCGTCGTCCCACACACCGTGGTCGGCGATGCCCGCGTGCACGAGGACGAGCGCCGGGCCTCGGCCGGTGGACTCCCAGTAGAGCGTTCCGCCCGGCACGTCGAGCGTGCCGAAGGCGTCTGCGGAGAAGGTCATACGTCTCCCGCGGCGGCCGCGACGAGGAGCCCGAGAAGCTCGGCGCTCACCTCGTCCGGCCGGTAGCGCATGACATTGTGCGCCACGCCGCCGTAGCGGACGACGCGCACCGGAGGATGCCCGGCGGCGGCACGGATCCGAAGCAGGTCATCGAGCGCCAGGCGCCGCTCGCGCGCCGTCTCGTCGTCGGCGCCGCCCGCCTCGGCCACCAGCACCAGGAGTGGGCCGCGCACCTCGGCCAGGGCCGCTTCCGGGTCGTAGCCGAACATCGTCCGCACCGACGCGGCCAGCGCGTGGCGGCGCACCACCGGCGCCACGCGACCGGTGTGCTTCTCATCGACAGCCGCGCGCGCCGCGCGCTCCTGGTCCGCGTCCCAGCTCGCCTCGTCCCACTCGCGCCGGTCGGCCAGGTAGGCGTCCATCGAGCGCAGGACTTCCGGCGGCTCGGCCAGGCCGCGCAGGAACTCCGCGGCGTCCATCCGGGTCGTCGCCTCCAGCTCCTCCCAGCCGCCGTCCACGAGTCCGAGGCCGGCCACCGCGCCAGGCTGGACCCGCGCCGTCCAGGCGGCCACCTGGGCCCCGAAGCCGTGACCCACCAGCACGGCCGGCTGACCGCCCGCATCGGGCCCGAAGCCGTGGGCGACGAGGACGGTCAGCAGGTCGTAGGCGAGCGACTCGAGGTCGTACCCCGCGGGCGGCGCCTCGCTGAGCCCGTGTCCTCGGAGGTCCACGGCCAGCACCCGCGTCGCGGCCCGCAACCGCCGCGCCACCGGTGCCCACGCCCAGGCCGTCTGGGCCAGGCCGTGGATCAGCAACAGCGGCGGCAGGCTGGTCGCCGACGGGACTCCCCAGTCGAGGACATGGATCCGGTCGCCGGTATCGAGCGTCACGACTAACGAGTCGGGCTCGACGGGGGGAAGCGTCACCTCGCTAGCATAGGCGTGGAGCCCGGCCGACCGGCCGGCGACAGCCGAGGGAGTCCGTGCCCATCCGACGCCGCGGAACGCAGGCGCGCCGCCATCCCGCGCGCCGCGCCGACCTGTCCGCTGGCCGTCACGAGCCGTTCGAGCGGCTCGTCGAGCGCGCCCTCGACCGCCTGCCCGCTTCCGTCCGGCGGCTCCTGGAGAACGTCGCCGTCGTCATCGAGGACGAGCCCGACCGGCAGCAGCGCAGGGAGCAGGGCCTGGCACCCGATGAGACGCTGTACGGCCTCTACGAGGGCACGCCGGTGGTCGAGTACGGCGCCGACTGGGTGCCCTTCCCGAACAAGATCACGCTCTTCCGGCTGCCCCTCGAGGAGGACTTCCCCGATCCCGATGAACTGGCCAAGGAGGTGCGCCGGACCGTGATCCACGAACTGGCGCACCACGCCGGCTTCGGCGACGACCGGCTCCACGACTTCGGGCTCGACTGAAGGCGCCGAAGGTACTGCTCGACGCGGGAGCCACCCGGCGGCAGGCTTCGCACGACGGACGGTCCGGGCGCCGGCAGGGCGGCCGCCGCGGACTCCTCCCCGGCGTCGGCCGCCGGCGTCGACGTTGCCCGCGACGCCGGGCCGTCCGTCACCACCCGTCGCCGGCCAGCTCGAGGATCGCCGGCAGCCGCCCGAGATCCACGTTGCCGCCCGACGCGACGACCGCCACGGTCTCGCCGTCGCGGATGGGGATGCGCCCGGCCAGGACCGCGCCGAGGGCCGTCGCCCCGGCCGGCTCGAGGAGCTGCTTCATCCGTTCCAGCGCGAAGCGGACGCCGCACGCGATCGTCGGCTCGTCGACGAGGATCACCGCCTCGACGCAGTGGCGGGCGATGTCGATAGCCCAGGATCCGGCGAAGGGGGCGCCCAGCCCGTCGGCGATGGAAGCGGGCGCGATCGTGACCGGCTCGCCGGCAGCGACGCCCAGCCACAGCGCGTTGCTCGTCTCGGGCTCCACGGCGAAGACCCTGGCGCCCGGACAAAGCGCCTTGACGGCGCTGGCGATGCCGCCGACCAGCCCACCACCTCCGGCACCGACGACGACGACATCGACCGCGGGCAGGTCCTCGACGATCTCCAGTCCCACGGTCCCCTGGCCCGCGATGACCTCGGGATCGTCGTAGGGGTGGACGACGACGAGATTGCGCTCGTCGCGCAGCCGTTCCATATGCGCGAGCGCCTCGCCGACGTGCTCGCCGTGCAGGACGACCTGCGCCCCGTAGCCGGTCGCCGCGGCCACCTTCGAGCGGGAGGCGTTGGCGGGCATGACCACGGTCGCCGCCACGCCCAGCGCCGACGCGGCATACGCCACGGCCTGGGCGTGGTTGCCGGCCGAGATCGTGATGAGCCCGCGCGCCCTCTCGTCGGCCGTCAGCTGGGCGACGCGGTTGGTGGCGCCGCGCGGCTTGAAGGAGCCGGTGACCTGGAGGTGCTCGGCCTTCACGAAGAGGCGCCCCACGCCATCGCCTGCCGGCCCGGCGCCGAGCAGCAGGCCGTGGCGCTCGGCCACGAAGCGCGCTGCCGTACGGGACGAGAGGAGCGGCGTGCGCTCGACGCGCCCGGCTATGCGGGCCGCCGCCGCCTCGATGGCGGCCAGCGGGATCTCGCGGCTCATCACGTGGCCGGTGCCAGCCGTCCGGCGCTGAAGAGGATGACGGCCGGCACGAGGGCGACGACCGCAGCGGCGACGACGAGCGGGCCGAGGCCGGCCACGGCGAGGACCGCCGGCGCCAGCACGGTCGTCAGCGCCGCACCGACCAGGCCGCCCATGTCGAGGACGCCGAGGGCCGAAGCACGCTCGTTCGGTGTGGTGGCATCCGCGACCAGGGCGGTACCCGCCAGGTAGGCGATGTTCCAGCCGGCGCCCACGAGGAAGATCGAGGGCAGGACGGTGCTGAGGGTCGAGCCCAGCGCCAGGCCCAGGGCGCCGGTGGCCACGATGACGAGGCCCAGGCTCATGGCCGGGCGGCGCCCCACGGCATCCACGGCCCGCCCGAGGACCGGCGCGAGCCCGAACATGCCCACGAAGTGGACGCCGAGCGCGACGGAGATGGCGCCCAGGTCCTGGCCGCGGTGGTGCATCTCGAGCCCCACGACCGACATCGCCGCCGCCATCACGACCTGGGCGACGACGACCGCCAGCAGGCCGGCCCGGAGCGTCGGATCGGTGTAGACGAGACGCAGCGAGCGTCGGCCGGCGAGGGCGGGAGCGGCTCCCGGGGCAGCGCCAAGCTCGCGCGCGATCGAGAGCGGGTCGCGGCGCATCCCGAGCACGACGCCGGCCCCGAGGGCGGCGAGGGCGGCGGCGACGATCCACGGCGCGGCCAGGGACGAGGGATCGCCGGTGCGGTTGCTCAGCAGCGGCGAGAAGACGATCGGGCCGAGGATGGCACCCACCGCCGCGCCGAGCAGCACGCGGCCGACGCGCGAGGCCCGCTTGTCCGGCGGGGCCATGTCCGCGGCACCGACCCGGGCCAGGTTGACCGTGCCCAACCCGAGGCCGAGCGCCACGAGGGCCGCGAAGAAGAGGGGCACCAGCCGGTACTCGACGGCCACGAAGAGCACGCCCGATGCGGCCGCGGCGGCGAGGAAGCCGAGGGTCAGGACCGGCCCCCGACCCACGCGGTCCATGAGCCGGCCGGCCGGCACCGCCACCAGGCCGAGTGCGACGAGGAACAGGGCCGAACCGACGCCGGCCACGGCCGTCTCGCCGGTGAGCACCTCGGTCGTGATCGCGGTGAGGGCCGACTGGAGTTGGATGACCGCCCAGCCGATGGCGAAGGTGGAGCCCAGGATGACCGTGTTGCGGCGGATGGCGCGCTCGAGGGCGAGGTCGACGGGGGGAGGCATCGGGCGGCATTGTCGCAGCCGTCGCGCCCCGGCGCCCGATAAGCATGGCGGCCAGGCCTACTTGCGTATTTGCGCAAGTGATGACACAATCCGAGCATGACGTCAGCCACGATCTCGAGCGAGATCGACCGGGAGCGGTTCGCCGCCGTCGGTCGGGCGCTCGCCGATCCCAAGCGACTGTGCGTCCTCGAGACGCTGGCCGCGGGCGAGCGCTCGGTCAGCGAGCTCTCACGCGATGTCGGCTGCCAGGTGCCGAACATGAGCCAGCACCTGGCGGTCCTGCGCAGCGCCGGTCTCGTCGCCACGCGGCGGGACGGCACCACCGTCTACTACCGTCTCGCGGACCCCCGGGTCCTCGAGACCTACCGACTCATCCAGACGCTCGCCCGCTAGGGCGGCAAGAAAGGGAAACGAGGCCGATGGCCACGATCAAGGTTGCCACCGACGAGACCTTCGAGGAGCTGGTGCTCCACAACGACAAGCCCGTGGTCGTGGACTTCTGGGCGGCCTGGTGCGGCCCCTGCAGGCTGGTCGCACCGGAGATGGAGAAGCTGGCCGAGAAGTACGACGGCCGCGTGGACGTCGTGAAGGTCGACGTCGACGCCAACCCCGGCCTCTCGCGCGAGTTCAACATCATGTCCATCCCCACCATCGCCTACTTCCAGCCGGGCGCGCAGCCGCGAGGCGTCGTCGGCTTCAAGCCGCTGGAGGCACTCGAGCAGGCCTTCGGGCTCAACGAGCTGGCGCCCGCACAGGGCTGATCCGCCGCTCCTCCTCCTCCCCGCAGGGCCCCGACCGGCGACGATCGGGGCCCTCGGATTCAGCCGCCGGCCCCGCGGACGGCGAACGCGAACCAGGCCGCGACGCGGTCGAGCGCGAAACGATCGAGTGAGCGCGGCCGGAACGCGACCCACTCCGGGCCCCGCGGCGACGCGTGGGCGTCGGGCGTCCTCAAGGCGGCGGCCACGACGTCGGGCCGCAGCCGGAACTCGACGCCGGCAGCTTCCAGGACGGCCACGAGGCGGTCGCCGACGAGATACTCGACCCGCTCGCCGGCGACGCGGCGCGCCACGCCGGCCCCGTCCGCCGCCTCGTCGAGCAGCGGCGCGAGATCGCTCAACGGCCCGCGGCGGCGAGGATGGCGGCCAGCTCGGGCCGGTGCTCCTGGTAGTGCTCGATCGTCTCGCCAACGAAGGTCTCCATGCGCTCCGGGCTCTTGATCCAGCGCGCCTCGGGCACGACCGTCAGCGTGCCGCGCAGCTCGCCGGGGACCTCGCGGATGCGCCGCCGCACTTCCTCGAGCGGGAGCGCGCGCCAGGTGGCCATGAGGCGCTCGTTCAGGGCGTCGCCCTCCGCCTCCCAGGCGGCGTCGATCTCCGCGCTCGTGCGGCTCTGCTCCCCCACGGCGAGGTCCCGCGCGATGCCCAGCGCCACCTCCAGCCAGGCCACGATGTGGCCCGCCAGGTCGCGCCCGGTCCAGCCACGGGCCGGCCCATGGGGGTCGGTGGGGCGCTCGAGATCCTCGTCGGACAGGTCGGCGAGCGCCTCGTAGGGCGCCCACTCCTCGCGCTCCTCCTCGAGGAACTCCATCGCGCTCAGGTACATCGTGCCTCCGATCCTAGACCGCCACCGGTTCTCGGTACTCACCGAACACCGCGCGGAAGACGCCGCACATCTCGCCGAGCGTGGCGTAGGCGGCGGCGCACTCGATGAGCGCCGGCATGAGGTTCGCCTCGCTCGAGCCCGGCCGCGCGGCGAGGTCGCGCAGGCGCGCTAGGGCTGCCGCCACGACCTCCGCATCCCGATCTCGACGCACCCGCTCCAGGCGTGCCAGGTGCGCCCGCAGGGACGCCTCACTGACCTGGAGCAGCGGGATCTCCAGGACCTCGTCGGGGTCGACCTGGGTGTTCACGCCCACCACCTCGCGCTCGCCGGCGTCGAACTCGCGCTGGTAGCGGTAAGCGGCGTCGGCGATCTCGCGCTGTGGGTAGCCCGCGGCGATGGCCGCCACCATGCCACCCCGCGCGTCGATCTCGTCGAGGTAGCGCCAGGCCCCACGCTCGGTCTCGCTGGTGAGCGCTTCCACGAACCAGCTGCCGCCGAGGGGGTCGACGGTGTTGGCGACGCCGGTCTCGGCGGCGATGACCTGCTGCTGGCGCAGGGCCAGCAGCGCGGCCTCGGCGGAGGGCACGGCCCAGGCCTCGTCGTAGGCGTCCGTGTGCAGCGACTGCGTGCCGCCCAGCACGGCTGCGAGGGCCTGGATGGCGACGCGCGTCAGGTTGTTGAGCGGCTGCTGTGCGGTCAGCGAGGCGCCGGCCGTCTGGGTGTGGAAGCGCATCCAGGTGGAGCGCTCGTTCTCCGCGCCGTAATGCTCCGACATGAGCCTGTACCAGATGCGCCGCGCGGCCCGGAACTTGGCGATCTCCTCGAAGAAGTCGCTGTGGCTGTTGAAGAAGAACGAGAGGCGAGGCGCGAAGTCGTCCACGCGCAGCCCGCGGCGTAGCGCGTCCTCCACGTAGGCCATGCCGTCGGCGATGGTGAAGGCCAGCTCCTGGACGGCGGTCGAACCGGCCTCACGGATGTGGTAGCCGCTGATCGAGACGGTGTTCCATCTGGGCAGCTCGCGCGTCCCGAACTCGATCGTGTCGGTCACCAGGCGCAGGGACGGCTCGGGCGGGAAGAGGAACTCCTTCTGGGCCACGAACTCCTTGAGGATGTCGTTCTGGATGGTGCCCTCCAGGATCGCGCGCGGGAAGCCGCGCTTCTCCGCCGCGGCGATGTACATGGCCCAGATCGGCGCGGCTGGCGAGTTTATCGTCATCGAGGTGCTGACGCGGTCCAGGGGCAGCCCGTCGAGCAGGACCTCCATGTCGGCCAGCGAGGAGACGGCCACGCCGCAGGTGCCGAACTCCCCCTCCGCCTCGGGGTCGTCGGTGTCGTAGCCGTACAGCGTGGGCATGTCGTAGGCGACCGAGAGCCCTGTCTGTCCGGCCGCGAGGAGCTGCTTGAAACGCGCGTTCGTGTCCTCGGCGGCACCGAACCCGGCGAACATGCGCATCGTCCACAGCCGGCTGCGGTAGCCGGTGGGGTGGATGCCGCGCGTGAAGGGCGGCTCACCGGGCAGTCCGATGTCGCGCGCGGGGTCGAGATCGCGCCACGAGCCCGGGCTGTACAGCGCGTCGATCTCGACGCCGCTGATGGTGCTGAACCGCGTCTGCCGCTGGGGCGCGCGGCGTGGCGCCTCCGCGAGCGTGCGCTCGCGCCGACGGCGCTCCCGATCGCGCCCGGCATCGCTCATGGCGGCGACTCTATCATCTCCCCTGATGGTTCCCGGGTCCCTCCTCCGTCTCGCCCTGCTCGCCGCCGTCCTCGTCATCGCAGGGGGATGCGGCAGCTCTCCGCCGACGCCGACGCCGGACCCCGCCGCGCCCTGCGCCGGAGCGGATGAGCAACGCGCGCCGGGCTTCTACCCGGACCTGGAGGCGCTCCTCCCGACGGAGGTCGCGGGAGCCAGTCCGGCGACGCGCGACAGCGGACGCTACTGCTCCGCGAAGACGCTCGGCTCACTACTGGAGACCGGCATCGCCGAGCTGCGCTTCGCCGGCGCCACCTGGCCGGGCGCCGGCGAGACGGGCATCGCGCTCGTGGTCTACCGCTCCCCCGGCCTGACCGTGGACGCGGTCGCCGACTCGTTCGCCGTCGGGGCGGGCACGGCGCGCGGCGTGACCCAGGTCCATGCGGCAGAGCGGGACGTGGCCGGCCGGCGCGGCATCGCCATCACGGCGGTCTCCGGCAAGCGGCCGCAGACGGTCATCATCTGGCCGGCCGCCGCGCCGGGGACCGTGAACGTCGTGATCGGGTCGGGCCAGGGCGAGGACCGCCTGGAGGCCGCCGTGAGCGCATTCGGCGACCGATGATGGGGCGGCATAACGCCATGGTGCGCGGACGCCATCGACCTTCGTACCGAGGGGGCCGTACTCACACCCCATTGCGGGCCACGAGGGGCCGCCCTACCGTCTGATCAGCCGTCGATCCTCGGGCCCGGCAAGCCCGCGGCGTCGACCACCGGGTTCGGGGACGAACGCGATCCCTGCACTTCAGGGGCGGTGGGTCAGACCACCGCGCATCGGGACCGCCGCTCCCGGACGACGAGTCGAGTGACAGGATCTCCGGCCGACGGGCCGGCTGGCGCAGGGGACCGACGGCACCAGCACTCATCGGGCACTCGGGGTCGGGGCTCCGGTCGGGCGGCCGGGGCCCCGCTCCGGTCTTCAGACCGACTCGGTGTCCGTTCGGCGCGTGCTGTATTCGGGCGTCGACCGGTGGACGTGTCGCTCGATCCCGCGGGCGTCCAGATCCGCCCGGATGACCCGCGCCCGCACCACCAGGTCGCGGTCGCGGGTGATGGTGCGGGCGATCCAGTCGATGTAGGTCGGCTCGAAGGCGGCCACCTCTCCCAACGTGTGGCCGCGAAACTTCCCGAACTCGAGGCAGGTGGCCAGCGCCTCTTGCAGCGTCGGCAGCGGCGCCCGAACCCGGGTCCGGCGGGTGCGGATCGGCCCGGTGGGGTGGCTGGCGCGGAGCGGTTCCGGCCCTTCGGCCCGCTCACGGGCGCTCAGCGGCAGCTGCCCGCGCAGGGGCGGGATGCCCTTCGTCGTCGTCGCGTTGCGGCGATGGAACTGCTCGGACGTGTCGAACCGCCCGGTGACGGGCCTGGTCGGCGGCGGGGGCGGCGGGCCGCCCGGGCGCGGTCGCTCCGATGAGGCGCCCCGACGCCCGGCCTCCCGCGCCGCCGTCGAGTGGCCGGCGCTCGCGTTCGGATGGGCGGCGTCGTAGGATGCGCGCCGGCCGGCGTCGCGCAGCAGATCGTAGGCCGCGTTGACCCGCGCCATGCGCTTGGTCAGGTCGGCCGTCTTCGTCGCGTCGCCGCCGGCGCGATCGGGATGGAGGTCGCGGGCCAGCTGCCGCCAGCGTCGCTTGATCGTCGCGTCGGTCGCATCGGGGTCCACGTCGAGGACACGATAGGGATCGCCGCGGAAGGTCTGCTGGGGCATCGACCCGAGCCTAGCACGCGTGCCGGGGTGGTGGCCGGCGGCCCGCATCGGGCCCGCGCGAGCCCCTGGAGGACTGTGGAGCGCCGGCCATGTCTCGGAGACATTGGACCGCGCCCAGCGCCTCCCGCGCACCGTCCGCGAGCGCCTCTGGCGCACGGGCCATGCCCCCGACGCATGAGAACGCGTCCAGCGCGGCCCCGGCGCCGCCACGGTGGACACCGTGCGCGTCCCAGGACGCGAGCTATCGTTCGGGGACATCGGAACGCGCCCCCGGCCGGTCGCATCCGGCTGCACGCCAAGGCAGAGCACCACACCACGTGCGCTATCGTCGGCGCATGCGTCTCCCCTTCGCGCCACCCCTGGAGCCGATGCTCGCGAAGCCGGCGCACGCGATCCCGGCCGGTCCGGGCTGGCTCTACGAGCCGAAGTGGGACGGCTTCCGGGCCATCGTCTTCCGCGACCGCGACGAGACGTACATCCAGAGCCGTGACCTCAAGCCGCTCGACCGCTACTTCCCCGAGCTGGCCGCGCCGCTGAGGGAGAGCCTCCCCCAGCGTTGCGTCGTGGACGGCGAGATCGTCATCCGCGGACCACACGGCCTGGCCTTCGAGTCGCTGCTCCTGCGCATCCATCCTGCCGCCTCGCGCGTCGCCCTCCTCGCGGCCGAGACCCCTGCCTCGTTCGTGGCCTGGGACCTGCTGGCGCTGGGCGACGAGGACATGCGCAGCCGTCCCCAGAGCGAGCGCCGGGCCCGACTCGAGGACGCCCTCGCCGGGGCACGGCCCCCGATCCACCTGACGCCCGCCACGCGCGACGCCGCCACCGCCGAGGATTGGTTCCATCGTTTCGAGGGCGCCGGCCTCGACGGGGTCATCGCCAAGCCGCTCGACGCACCGTACCGGCCCGGCAAACGGGCCATGACGAAGATCAAGCACCAGCGCACAGCCGACTGCGTGGTGGCCGGCTTCCGCTGGCACAAGAACGGTCCCGGCACGCTCGTCGGGTCGCTGCTGCTCGGCCTCTTCGACGACGCGGGCACGCTGCACCACGTCGGCGTCACGGCCAGCTTCACTGAGGCCCGCCGGGCGCAACTCGTCGAGGAGCTGGCCCCGCTGCGCCAGGACGCGCTTGAAGGCCACCCCTGGGCAAAGTGGGCCGAGTGGGCCGAGGCAGCCATGGCCGCGGGGCAGCGCGTTCCCGGCGCGACCAGCCGCTGGAACCGCGGCAAAGACCTCTCCTGGGAGCCGTTGCGCCCCGAGCGCGTCTGCGAGGTTGCCTACGACCACCTTCAGGGCGACCGCTTCCGCCACGCCACGACCTTCCAGCGCTGGCGCCCCGACCGGACGCCCGAGTCCTGCCGCTACGACCAGCTGGAGGTCACGCCGCCCTTCGAGCTGGC
>Ga0209751_10001228_pt1 | contig 26583 bp, 24 predicted proteins | sample RifCSP13_1_FD_184019 | JGI IMG/M metagenome (GOLD analysis project Ga0209751, IMG submission 184019) | Soil microbial communities from Rifle, Colorado - Rifle CSP2_sed 13_1 (SPAdes) (version 2) | ecosystem: Environmental > Terrestrial > Deep subsurface > Rock core/Sediment | place: Rifle...
CCCACGAGCCGATCACGATCAGGTACAGGAGCGCGATGAGCGACTCCGTGGAGAAGTCCTCTGGGCTGACGAGCGCGAGCTCGCCGCGGAGCACCCCCGCCCCCACCAGGACCGCGCCGCCGATCAGCATCTCCATGCCCGCGCCGACGAGCGGACGCCTGGGCAGCGGCGCGTTCCGGGAGTAGAGCGACGCGCTGGTCCAAGACAGCGAGGCGACGACCCCTATGGCCATGCCCGAGAGCGGGACCCCTGCATCGAGCGCCGTGCTGCCGATCAGCAGCGCGGCGCCCCCGAACCCCAGGACCAGTCCCGCCGCCGTCTTCCATCCGACGTGGTGGCCGAGGATCACGCGGTCGATCAGGGCCATCCAGAGCGGGACGAGCGCGATGATCAGCGACTGGGTCCCCGAGGGCACGGTGAGCTCGGCCAGCACGACGAGGCCGAGACCGCCGGCGATCAGACCGATACCGACCACGGCCGCGGCCTTCCAGTTGGCCCTCGTCGGGCGGTCGCCCTGCACGTCGCCTCGGCGGATGGACCATGCGTACAGCGCGCCACCGGCGATCAGGAACCGGATCCCCGCGGCGATCAGCGGGGGGAGGGTCTCGTTCGCGACCCGGATGCCGAGGTACGTGGTGCCCCAGATGATGTAGACGGCCCACATCGCGGTCCAGATCTGCGCGGAGGTGGCCGGGGCCCGGGCGGTCGGGGTCCGTGTCATGGCGATCACGATACGGTGGGCCTCCGCTGGGCGTCACTGCCGTCCTGTATTTCGTCGGTTACAGCTCGAGATCGGTCCACGGTCGGAAGAACGAGGCAGGGCGATCCGGTGTGAGACGCGGGGAAGTGGGTCGCGGGCCCCCGCTAGACTTCCCGCGACATGGCCGAGGCCTACGAGTCCGTGATCGGTTTGGAGTGCCACGTCGAGCTCTCGACGCGCACCAAGATGTTCTGCGGATGCACCAACGCGTTCGGCGCGCCCCCCAACTCGAACGTCTGCCCTGTGTGCCTGGGCCTGCCCGGTTCGCTCCCCGTGCCGAACGCGGAGGCGATCGCCTCGATCATCAAGATCGGCCTGGCGCTCGGGTGCGAGATCGCGACCGGCTCGCTGTTCCACCGCAAGAACTACTTCTACCCGGACATGCCGAAGGACTTCCAGATCAGCCAGTACGACCTGCCGGTCTGTGTCGGCGGGTCCCTCGAGGTCGAGGTCGACGGCACGAAGCGAACGATCGGCATCACCCGGGTCCACATGGAGGAGGACACCGGCAAGACCACGCATGCCGGGTCGACAGGGCGGATCGGGCAGGCCGACTACGCGCTCGTCGACTACAACCGCGCGGGCGTCCCCCTCGTCGAGATCGTCTCCGAGCCCGACATGCGCACGCCCGAGGAGGCGCGCGCATACCTCACGGAGCTCCGGGCAACCCTCGAGGCTCTCGGCGTCTCGGACGTCCGGATGGAGGAGGGTTCGTTCCGCTGCGACGCCAACATCTCCACGCGGCGGGTCGGCGAGACCGGCTTGGGGATCAAGGTCGAGGTGAAGAACCTAAACTCGATCCGCTCGCTCGAGCGCGCCTTGCGGCACGAGGAGGAGCGCCAGCGTGCGGTGCTCGGCGGCGGCGAGGCGCTCGTGCAGGAGACGCGCCATTTCGACGAGGAGCGCGGCAGCACGCACACGCTCCGCTCGAAGGAGGAGGCGTTCGACTACCGCTACTTCCCCGAACCTGATCTGCCGCCTCTCGAGCCGGACCGGGCCTGGGTGGAGCAGATCCGCTCCTCGCTGCCCGAGCTCCCCTCGGCCCGCCGCGAACGCTACGTAGGCGAGCTCGGTCTGCGGCCTGAGGAGGCGAGGATCATCGCGGACTCACCCGCGACGGCGGCGTTCTTCGACCGTGCAGTAGGACTCGGTGCGGCCCCTGTTCCGGCAGCCAACTGGATCACCCAGGATCTCGCTGGCCTCCTCAATGAGGAGAAGTTGGAGATCTCCGACCCCGGGAACCACGTAACGCCGGGGGAGCTGGTTGTCCTTCTAGAGCAGGTGGAGAGCGGTGATCTGAACAACTCGTCAGCGAAGCAGCTGCTTGCGGCGATCTTCAAAGGGGATCTGCAGCAAGTCGGTGGGAAGCCACTGCAGGTTATCCCGGAACTCCCTCGGGCAGAGGTCCGTGGACTCATCGATTCGATGGGCATCCGTCAGGTCACTGACACCGCGGCGATCGATGCCTGGGTGGACGAGGCGATCGCCGAGAATCCGGGCCCCGTCGAGCAGTACCGCTCGGGCAAGGAGGGCGCGCTGAACGCGGTCCTCGGCGCGGTGATGAAGCGCTCCGGCGGCTCTGCCGACCCGAAGGCGGTTCGCGAGCTGCTCCTGCAGCGACTGTCGGGGTCCTGAGCCGGGCTGGCCGGTGAGGGTCGACCGAGCCCGGCCGCGCCGCTACCCCTGGTGGCAGCTGATCCTCATCGGCCTCGTCGGCTTGTTCGAGGCGCTGTTCCGGCCGATCGCCCGCATGTGGCGCTCCGAGGATCCGCTCGACACCTACGGGCTCGCGCACCTGGGCAGCGTGGCGGGCGACGCGATGGTCGCGGTCGCGCTGGCGGGCTCGGTGTTCTTCGACATCCCGGTTGGGGAGGCGACGAGCGAGGTCGCCCTGTACCTGGTCCTCACGATGGCCCCGCTCGCGATCGCGGGGCCGTTCCTCGTGCCGTTGCTCGACCGCGCGGGACCTCGGCGGGCGATCTCGTTCGGCGCGGCGCTCGGGCGCGCCGTGGTCTGTCTCTACGCGGCCCCGAGGTTCGGCACGCTCCTGCTGTTCCCCTCCGCGCTCGTGCTGCTGGTCCTGGCGAAGGTCCACGGCATCACCCGCAACGGGCTCGCGGTCGCGTACGCCGGTCCGAACGAGGGCCTCGTGCGCGCGAACGCGCGCCTGGGGCGCATCGGCGTGGGGGGCGCGATCCTGGGCGCGGCGCCGGCGCTCGCGCTCCTGAAGATGGGCGGCGCGTCGGCCGTGCTCTACGGGGCCTCCGCGGCCTACGCGGTCGCCGCGATGCTGAACCTCCGACTGCCCCACCCGAGGGTCGCCGGAGGCCCCGCGGAGGTCTCGAAGCGAGGCGCGATCCCGCAGCTCGCAGCTCCGGCGATCGGGGCCGCCGGGCTCCGGGCGGCGAGCGGGTTCCTGCTCTTCGCTCTCGCATTCGCCCTGCGGCGGGGCGGCGAGCCCACGTGGTGGTTCGGCGCGCTCGCGGCCGCCGCGACCGCCGGGGGGTACCTCGGGAACGTGATCGCGCCCCGACTGCCTTCCTCGCTCCGCGAGGAGGCGGTGGTCGTCGCCAGCGTGGCCGCGGCGGGCTCCGGCGCGCTCGTCGCCTTCGTCGCCTTCGAGCTGCCTGTGCTCGCGGTGTTCGCGCTGGTGGTCGGGGCGACGTCCGAGCTCGGGCGCCTCGCCTTCCAGACGCTGATGCAGCGCCTGGCGCCCGGGGGCGCGCACGGCCGCGTGTTCGTCCGGTACGAGGTGATGTTCCAGCTCGCGTGGGTGGGCGGCGCGTTGGTCCCGGCGGTCGTCCCGATCGACCTGCGCGGCGGGTTCCTCATACTCGCGGTGCTGTACCTGGTCGCGGGTGTCGGCTACCTGACACCCGACCTAGTCGCCCGGCGGCGCGAGGAGCGCGCGTGAGCCGGGACGGCGGCGGACCTGCGGTAGGCTCCCGCCGGGCGTTACGAGCAGGAGGGATCTGAGCATGTCGGAGTGGGTGAAGATCGGTTCGGCAAGCGAGGTCGGGGAGGGCGAGGTCCTTTCGTTCAGCGTCGGCGCGCGCCAGGTCGCGGTCGCCAACGTCGAGGGTGACCTGCACGGGTTCGACGACTGGTGCTCGCACCAGCAGTGCTCGCTCGCCGAGGGTGATCTGGACGGCACGATCGTCGAGTGTCCGTGCCACGGGAGCCAGTTCGACGTCATCACCGGCGAGGCCGTGCAGGGCCCGGCCTCCGATCCCATCGACGTGTTCGAGGTGCGGGAGGAAGACGGCGAGCTCGAGGTCTTGATGACGCAGGAGTGAGCCGCGTCGTCATCGTCGGTGGGGGACCGGCCGCTGCCACGACAGCAGGCACGCTCCGCGACGACGGGTTCGATGGCGACATAACGCTGATCGGGGCCGAGCCGTTGCCCCCCTACGAACGTCCGCCGCTGTCCAAGGAGTACCTGAGCGGCGAAGAGGCCGAGCCTCGTTGGATCCGTCCGCCGGACTGGTACGCGGAGAACTCGGTCGACGCCCGGTTCGGTGTTCGCGCCGACCGCCTGCTTGCGACCGAGCGCGTGGTCGAGCTCGAGGGCGGAGAGCGCGTGCCGTTCGACCAGGCCGTGATCGCCACCGGCGTCAGGAACCGTCACCTGCCTATCCCCGGCGCGGACCTGCCCGGAGTGCTCGACCTGCGATCCGTGCCCGACGCCGACGCCATCCGTGCGGCCGCCTCGAGGGCCTCGAAGGCCGTGGTCGTAGGGATGGGGTTCATAGGCGCCGAGGTGGCCGCGACGCTTCGCCGGCAGGGCCTGGACGTGACGGTCGTGGAGTTCTTCGCCACTCCGCTCGAGCGTGTGCTCGGGCCCCGGCTAGGGCGCGCTATCGAGGCCCTGCACCGGGACCACGGCGTCGAGATGGTGTTCCGCGACGCCGCCGAGAGCTTCGTCGGCGACGGACGCTTCGAGGCGCTCGTGACGAAGGAGGGACGCAGGATCGAGGGTGACCTGTCCGTGGTCGGCGTCGGCGTCGAGCCGATCACCGAGGTGGCGGGCGACGACCTACCGGTCGACAACGGGATCCCGGTCGACGCGACGCTCAGCACCACGGTCGAGGGAGTGTGGGCTATCGGCGACGTCGCGCGGCACGACCACCCGGTGTTCGGCCCGATCCGCGTGGAGCACTTCGACAACGCGATGAAGATGGGAGAGACCGTGGCGCGGAACCTGCTGGGCGCGGGCACGGTCCACGACGACCCGCACTGGTTCTGGTCGGATCAGTACGACGAGCAGATCCAGATGTCTGGGTTCGCTGTGACCTGGGACGAGACGGTGATCCGCGGGAGCATCGAGGGCCGATCGTTCGCTGCGTTCCTGCTCCGCGATGGGCAGCTCCTCTCGACGTTCAGCATGAACCACAGGTTCGACGTCCGGCGCTCGATGCCGCTGATAGCGGCATGCGCCCATCCCGACCCCGCGCTGCTTGCCGACCCGGACTTCGATCTGCGCGAGCTGCACCCGTCGACGGGATGACCCTTGAGGTCCGAGGTCGCATCGCAGGACCCGGCGTCCGTCTAGCCGTCAAGGCGGCCCGACACCCGATGATACGCTGGGGCACCTAGTCAGGAGCGGTGCGATGGACCGTCCCGAGATCATCCTTGCGCCCGGCCCGACCCCGATCCCGCCCGAGGTCCTCCTCGCGCAGGGGAGCCCGCTCGTGTACCACCGCGGGCCCGGCTTCGGGCGCCTGATGTCGGACGTTACGGCGCGACTGAAGGAGCTCTACAGGACCGAGGGCGACGTGCTCTTGATGACCTCCTCGGGCACGGGCGGGCTCGAGTCCGCGATCCAGAACGTGTTCTCGCCCGGGGACGAGGTGCTCGTTCCCTTAGCCGGGTACTTCTCGGAGCGCTGGGCCAACCTCGCCGATGCCCACGGCCTGGTGGTCCACACCGTCGAGTACGACTGGGGCCGGCGGATCGTGCCCGAGGACGTCGCGAAGGCCCTCGCAGATCAGCCCGTGAAGGCCGTCCTCCTAACCCAATCCGAGACCTCGACCGGCGTGATCCAGCCGATCCGCGAGCTGGCGCAGGTGGCGAACGAGGCGGGCGCCCTCGTGATCGCCGACGTCGTAAGCAGCCTGGGCGCCGTCCCGTTCGCCTTCGATGAGTGGGGTGTGGACGTCGCGGTCGGCGGCTCGCAGAAGGCGCTGTCCGCCAGCCCCGGCATCGCGTTCGTCGCGATCTCCGAACGCGCGTGGCAGGCGCAGGAGAGCGCCACCCTGCCCCGCTTCTACTTCGACTGGAGCATCTACAAGCGCTACGCCGACCTGCCGGACCCCGAGAACCCCTGGACCCCCGCGATCAGCGTGATGCAGGGCCTGCACGCCGCCCTCGAGCTCTACTTCCAGGACGGCGTCGAAGCGGCGCTCGCCCGGCACCGGATGCTCTCGCGCGCCGTGAAGGAGGGGGTCCAGGCGCTCGGGCTCGACCTGTTCGGCGAGGGCCTGAAGGACAACTGGACCGTCACCGCGATACGCGCGCCCGAGGGCATCGACGCGGACGCGATCAGCGGGCGGATCCGTGCGGATTTCGGGTGTGTCCTCGCTCCGGGACAGGGCCCGCTCAAGGGCAAGGTGTTCCGGATCGGGCACTTCGGGTACTTCAGCGAGCTCGACATCGTGCGCGGCCTCTCGGCGCTCGAGATGACGCTCGAGCGGCTCGGCTACCCGGTGAAGCGGGGCGCGGCCGTCGCAGCAGCCGAGGGCGTGTTCCAGGAGGCACAGGCCTCGTGACGGTGTGGGGGATCCCGTGAGGGTCCTCGTTACCGAGAACCTCTCGGACGCTGGGCTCGACGTCCTGCGCAAGGACTTCCAGGTAGACGTCCGCACCGAGCTCGCGACCGATGGCCTGGCCGAGGCGATCGCCCCGTACGACGCGCTCGTAGTCCGTTCGCAGACGCAGGTCACGGCCGAGGTCATCGATGCGGCCGAGAACCTCAAGGTCGTCGCCCGCGCCGGGATCGGCCTCGACAACGTCGACGTGGACGCCGCGACGCGCCGAGGTGTGATGGTCGTGAACGCGCCGCAGTCCAACATCGTCTCGGCCGCCGAGCACACCGTGGCCCTCCTGCTCGCGCAGGCGCGGAATATACCCCAGGCCTACGAGGAGCTGAAGGCCGGCCGCTGGGAGCGCTCGAGGTGGCAGGGCGTCGAGCTCCAGGGCAAGACCCTCGGCGTGGTTGGGCTCGGACGCATCGGCGCTCTCGTCGCGCAGCGGTGCGCCGCGTTCGGGATGCGAGTGATCGCGTTCGACCCGTACGTGCCGAAGGAGAGAGCCAAGGAGATGGGGATCGAGCTCATGCCCACGCTCGAGGCGCTGCTAGTGCAGTCGGACTTCCTCACGATCCACCTGCCCCGGACCCCGGACACGGAGGGCCTGATCGGCGAACGCGAGCTCGCGCTGGTCAAGGAGGGGGTCCGGATCGTGAACACGGCGCGGGGAGGCATCGTGGACGAGGTCGCACTCGCGAAGGCCCTCGAGGACGGGCGCGTAGCCGGGGCCGCGCTCGACGTGTTCGCGGAGGAGCCGACCACCGACTCGCCGCTGCTGGCGTTCGAGCAGGTGGTGGCTACCCCGCACCTGGGGGCCTCGACAGCCGAGGCCCAGGACAAGGCCGGCACCTCGGTGGCCGAGATGGTCCGCCTGGCGCTGCGGGGCGAGTTCGTGCCCTACGCCGTGAACGTGTCCGCCGGCGCCGAGGTCGCGGAGGTCGTCCGGCCGTTCCTGCCGCTGGCCGAGCGCCTGGGCGCGCTCCTCACGGGTCTCGCGGAGGGAGCCGTCCGCGGGATCGAGTGCCAGTACCTCGGGCGGATCGGCGAGGCGGATACGCGGGTCCTCACGCTCGCCGTGGTCAAGGGCGTCCTGCGCGGGGTCGTGCACGAGCCGGTTAGCTTCGTCAACGCGCCGATCATCGCGCGCGAGCGTGGGATCGGCATCAGCGAGATGCGCTCATCCGTCTCCAGCGACTACGTGAACCTCCTCGCCGTGCGGGCAGAGACCGATGACGGTGAGGTCTCGGTAGCGGGCACCCTCGTCGGCAAGCGGAACGATCAGCGTGTCCTGCACGTGAACGGCTTCGACATCGAGATGGCGCCCGCCGAGAACATGCTGTTCTTCCAGTACGAGGATCGCCCCGGCGTGATCGGCAAGGTCGGCACGATCCTCGGCGAGCACGAGATCAACATCGCCACGATGGACGTGGGCCGAGCCTCGAGGGGCGGAACCGCGCTCATGGGCATCACGCTCGATACGCCCGCGGGCCAGGACGTGATCGACGAGATCACGACGGCGATCGCGGGCCACTCGGCGCGCCTCATCGTCCTGCCAGACTGACCTTCACTCGCCCCACGGCTCGGACGAAGAGACGTAGAAGATCGTCGCCTCGGGTTCGGCCGCAAGTGCCCCGTCGAAGACGGCCATCGCTTCTGCGACCTCGGGAAGCGCCTCCTGGCGGTCGAGCGCGTCCCGATCCCCGAACACCTCCGTAGCGATGAAGGCCGCGGGGTCTGCGAGATCCCGGGCGATGTCGAAACTGATCACGCCTTCAACCGTCCGGCTCGGCTCGATGATCCTCCGGAGCGCGGCCATCACCTCCTCGGCCTTGTCCGGTTGGCTCTGAACCTTGAAGCGGACGACGATCATCGCTATCTCCGTAGGCCGGCGTGAAGGACCTCACGCTCGAGGGCTTCGATCGGAGCCGGGATGAGCCTAGCGCAGCCGCGCGGCTCGCTCCAGCCGGAGGAAAGGTCGCGCTCCGCTCCCCTTCCCTCGCGGGAGCCGCTGGTACACTCGCCCGGTCATGAGGCGACTCCAGGTGATGTTCGGCGACCCGAAGAGGGGCATCTCGCCCCTGCCCGCGACCGCTTAGCGGTCGCGAGACCCGCCTCCCCGGCGGGACCAGCCGAACCACCGTCCCTCGAACCACCCGATCTCAAGGAGTCGTCCGATGCGTCCCACATCTTCCAACCGATCCGCCGTCCGAAGGCTCGCGATCGCGCGCCTGATCTCGGTCACGGGCGGGGCCGCGGCGTTCGCGGCGCTGAACTACACGATCTACGAGCGGACGGGCTCGGCCGCGTGGCTGTCGGCGTCGCTGCTGCTCACGTTCGGCGTGAGCGGCCTATTCGCGCCGCTCGGCGGGGTGCTCGGCGATCGCTTAGACCGCAGGCGCCTGATGATCGCGTCCGACCTCGCGGGAGCCGGGTGCTTCGCGGCGATGGCGCTGATCGACGACCCGGCGTGGCTGATCGCCGCGGGGTTCCTGGCTGCGATCGTCGAGACGCCGTTCTGGTCGGCCTCGGCCGCCGCGATCCCGAACCTCGTGGACGAGGCGGACCTGTCGTGGGCGAACGGCCTCGTACAGCTGGGCGCGAACGCCGGGATCATGCTCGGGCCCGCGCTCGGCGGCGCCCTCCTCGCCCTGATAGGGGCGGGGATGGTGTTCGCCGCGAACGCGGTGTCGTTCGTGGCCTCGGCCGCCCTCGTCGCGACGGTCCACGGGCGATTCGCCGAGGAACGCGACGCCCAGCAGGCCGAGGAGCACCGGGGTCTGCGGGCCGGGTTCGTGTTCATCGCTCGCGATCGCGTGCTGCGCACGCTCGTGTTCGCGTGGTGCGCGCTTGTGCTCGGGATCGGGATCGCGATGGTCGCGGACGTGCCGCTCGCCGAGGTGTTCGGCGCGGGATCGGCCGGCTACGGCCTGATGATCGGGGCTTGGGGCGCGGGGTCGGTGCTCGGCTCGCTCGCGGGCCGCAAGCTCCGCGAGGAGACCGAAGGGCGTGCGCTCGTTCTGGGTTCGGCGCTGATCGGCCTGACGACCGCGGGCATCGCGGTCTCGCCTACGTTCTGGCCGGTGCTGGCGCTGCTGGCGCTTTCGGGGGCCGCCGATGCCTTGATCATGGTGGCCGACCGCAGCATCCAGCAGCGGCGGACGCCGGACGCGGTTCGCAGCCGCGTGGTCTCGGCCTCCGAGGCGATGGTCACGCTGGCGCTCACGGCCGGGTTCGCGCTCGGTGGGCCCATCCTGGAGCTCGTCGGACCCCGTGCCGCGTACGCGATCGGCGGCCTGGGTGGGCTCGTGGGCGCGCTCGTGCTGCTGCCGGTGCTCCGGGCGTCCCAGATGCGGGCCGACGTCGAGCTGGTGACCGAGGAACAGATGGCCGCGCCGGTGCGGGCGGCGGGCTAGACGGAGGTGGGGGAGCGGTGGAGACTCGCGCGATGACCGCACCCCGCTCCGCCGTCCGCCGCCTCGCGACGGCCAGGCTGATCTCCATCACCGGCGGGGGGGCGGCCTACGCCGTCCTCAACTTCACGATCTACCAACAGACCGGCTCGGCCGCGTGGGTGGCCGCGGCGCTGCTGGTGACCTTCGGCGTGATTGGGTTCATCGCGCCGCCGGCGGGGATCCTCGGGGACCGCTACGACCGGCGGATCGTGATGATCGTCTCGGACCTGGCGGGCGCGTTCTGCTTCGGCATGATGGCGCTCGGGCAGGATCCAGCCTGGCTGCTGGTCTGGGCCTTCCTGTCAGCGTGCGCCGAGGCGCCGTTCTGGTCGGCCTCGGAGGCCGCGATCCCCAACGTCGCGGGGCTCGAGCACCTGTCTTGGGCGAACAGCCTCCTCGGCATGAGCCGGAGCGCGGGGATCACGCTCGGCCCCGCGCTGGGCGGGGCGCTGCTCGCGATCTTGAACGCACGCTGGGTGTTCGCGATCAACGCGGTCTCCTTCGTGGTCTCGGCGCTCATCATCGCGACGGTGCACTCGAACTTCGGGGGTGAGCGCGAACACGGAGAGGAGTTCCGAGGCCTGCGCGCCGGTTTCGCGTTCCTGCTCCACGATCGGGTGCTGCGCACGCTGATCCTCGCGTGGATCGTGTTCATCTCCGGGATGGGCATGTCGATGGTCGCCGACGCCCCGCTCGCCGACGCGTTCGACGCAGGATCGCTCGGGTACGGCATGTTGATCACCGCGTGGGGCGGCGGAGGGATCCTCGGGTCGCTCTACGCCAAGCGCATGCGGATCGGTGCCGAGGGCACCTGGCTCGTGGTCGCCGGCATCGTGATCTCGGCCGCGGGGATCGCCATCGGATCCTCGCCGTCGTTCGCCTTGATCGTCGCGATGCTGTTCGTGTTCGGCGTGGCCGACGGCACCACGTTCGTCGCCGAGCAGAACCTCCGTCAGCGCCGCGCTCCGGACGCGGTCCGGAGCCGCGTGGCGGCCGCGTTCACCGGGATCCTGCACGGCATGCTCGCGCTCTCCTACGTCGCGGCCGCGTTCGTGGTGCCGTGGATAGGCGCTCAGCCGACGTACGCGGTCGGGGGTGTGACCGCAGGGCTAGCGGTCCTCGTGCTGCTCCGCATGCGCCGCCTCCTCGCCGAGGACGAGGCCGTCGCTCCCGCGTCCGGACCTACGGGGGAGGAGCCAGTTCCGAGGTCGCAGCCACTGACTTGAACGGCCGTTCAAGGGTGTGGTTCGATACCTGAACGGTGGTTCAGAGCGGCCGCCGGGAGGGCGGACCGTGGCGACGAACGGCTACAACGCGATCGTGATCGGCGGGGGCCACAACGGTTTGGTGGCCGCGGCGTACCTCGCGAAGGCCGGCGCTCGGGTCGTCGTGTGTGAGGCACGTCACAAGACCGGGGGTGCGGCCGCGACCGACCGGCCCTGGCCCGATCATCCGGAGTTCAGCGTCACGACGCTCTCGTACGTGATGAGCCTGATGCCCGACTCGATCATCCGGGACCTCCGGCTCGAGCAGCACGGCTACAAGGTGCACCCGGTGGGCCCGTACGTCGTCCCGCTGCCCGACGGGCGGGTGCTGATCGAGTACGACGACCCGAAGGCCAACTACGAGGAGTTCGCGGCGATCAACAAGGCCGACGCCGACGCCCTCGAGCGGTGGGATGCGTGGGTCGGCGGGCTCGCGGAGGTGCTCGGCCCGCTGTTGATGAGCACGCCGCCGCAGGTCGGCTCGAAGCGGCCCGGCGACCTGCTCGAGCAGCTCCGCTTGGTGTGGCGTTTCCGCGGCCTGGACGTGAAGACCGTCGGCGAGGTCACGCGCCTGATGACGATGAGCGTGGCCGACCTGCTCGACCGGTTCTTCGACTCCGACGAGATCAAGGCCGCGATGTCGATCAACGGGCTGATCGGGACCTGGGCGGGACCTTACGAGGCGGGTACGGGCTACGTTATGGCCCACCACTCGATCGGCGACGTAGGCGACGGGACGCTCGGATCGTGGGGCGTGCCCGAGGGCGGGATGGGCGCCGTCGCGGCCGCGCTGGAGCGGAGCGCGGGCTCGTTCGGCGCGGAGGTACGCACGAACGCCCGGGTCCAGAAGATCCTCGTGCGGAACGGGCGCGCCGAGGGCGTGGTGCTCGAGGGCGGCGAGGAGCTCCGCGCTCCCGTCGTCGTCACCGCGTGTCATCCCCAGATCACCTTCCTGCGTCAGCTCGAGCGCTCCGAGCTGCCGGAAGGCTTCGTGCACGACATCGAGCACTGGTCGAGCCGCTCGGGGGTCGTGAAGATCAACCTCGCGATCGGCGAGCTGCCGCGCCTGAAGGCCAAGCCCGAGTGGACCGACTTCAGCGGCGGGTTCGAGATCGCGCCCTCGCTGGCCGCGCTCGAGAAGGGGTTCGAGGAGGCGCGGGCGGGCGTGGCCGCGACGTTCCCGTTCTCCGACGGCGTGATCCCGACCACGCTCGACCCCTCGCTCGCGCCCGAGGGCGCGCACGTGGTCTCGCTGTTCACGCAGTGGGTGCCGCACACGTGGAGCCAGGAGCCGCACCGCGAGGAGCTCGAGGCCTACGCCGACCGCGTCGTGCAGGGCTACGACGACGTCGCCCCGGGGTTCAAGGAGTCGGTGATCGCGCGGCAGGTGCTCGGGCCCTGGGACATGGAGACCGAGTGGGGGCTGATCGGCGGCAACATCTTCCACGGCGAGCTCTCGGCGGATCAGCTGTTCCACATGCGCCCGGCGCCCGGCTACGCCGACTATCGGACGCCGATCGCCGGGCTATACCAGTGCTCGAGCGCGACCCACGCCGGCGGCGGCGTCTGCGGGATCCCCGCCTACAACTGCGTCCGAGAGATCCGCCGAGACCGCAAGCGCCGGAAGAGGAGGGGCTGATGCCCGCGGAGCCGTACTCGTTCACGTTCTACACCGCGTCGTGGTACCGGCGCTCGCCGTACTGGCAGCGGACGGTCGAGGCGGGATGCACGAGCTGGGACCTGTACAACCACATGCTGATCCCGACGCTCTACGACGACGACGAGAAGGAGTACTGGCACCTGCTCGAGCACGTCACGCTGTGGGACGTCGCGGTGGAGCGCCAGGTCGAGATCACCGGTCCTGACGCCGCGGCCTTCACGCAGCTGCTCACGTGCCGCGACCTCTCCAAGTGCGAGGTCCTGCAGTGCAAGTACGCGCCGATCATCGCGCCGACCGGGGGCATCGTGAACGACCCGATCCTGCTCCGCCTGGCCGAGGACCACTTCTGGCTCTCGCTCGCGGACTCGGACGCGCTGCTGTACGCGCTCGGCGTGCAGGCGTTCGCGAAGATGGACGTCACGATCCGCGAGCCGGACGTCTCGCCGCTGCAGGTGCAGGGTCCGAAGAGCAAGGACGTGATCCGGACGCTGTTCGGCGACGCGGTCGCGGAACTGCGGTACTACCGGTGCTGGGAGGGCGACCTCGACGGGATGCCCGTGGTGGTCTCGCGGACAGGCTGGAGCGGCGAGGTCGGCTACGAGATCTACCTGCGCGATGGGTCGAAGGGCATCGAGCTTTGGGACCGCGTGATGGAGGCCGGTACGCCGCAGAACATCCGGGCGATCGCTCCGAGCGACCAGCGGCGCCTGGAGGCCGGGATCTTCAACTACGGCAACGACATGACGGTCGAGGACACGCCGTTCCACGTGACGGGCATGGAGCGCCTGGTCGAGTTCGACGCGGAGTTCATCGGCAAGGAGGCGCTGCAGAAGGTCGCGGCCGAGGGCGTGGACCGCAAGCTCGTCGGCGTGAAGATCGGTGGCGAGCCGTTCCGGATGTGGCTCGAGGACTTCTGGCCCGTCGAGCGCGCCGGCCAGCGCGTCGGCCGCCTCGTGAGCGCCTCGCACTCGTTCCGGCTCGAGGAGAACATCGGCTACGCGTGGGTGCCGATCAATCTCGCCGAGCCCGGGAACGAGATCCACGTGATCTCGCCCGAGGGGCCGGTCCCCGCGGTGACGGCGCCCCTGCCCTTCCTAGACCCGAACAAGGACGTCCCGAAGGGCTGATCGTCAGCCCTGTTGGCCCCCCGGCGCCGGGAACGCGCCGAGCTGGATCCCTAGCGAGAGCGCGTCGTTGATCCCCCAGTGCGCGACGACGTTCCGGTCCCCGTCGAACCGGTAGAGGCTCCAAGCGTCGATCTTGACGAACGCGTTCGGGCAGGATCGACAGCGCGGCCGGATCTCGCGGTCAGGAGCCGAGGACCTCGGCGAGGTCGAACCGCACGGGCTGTTGGAGTTGCTCGTACGTGCACGAGCGCGGGTCGCGGTCGGGACGCCAGCGGACGAACTGGGCGGTGTGGCGGAAGCGCGGGCCCTCCATGTGGTCGTAGCGGACCTCGACGACGCGCTCGGGGCGCAGCGGCACGAACGAAAGGTCCTTGCCGTGGCTCCACCGGCTGAACGCCGAGTGCCGGGGCGTGCGGGTGCCCGTCTCCTCCTCGGCCCAGCTCCAGGGGTGTCCGTCGAACCCCGTGACGAGCGGCTGGAGCTCCTCGAACAGCGCCCGTCTCTTGGCCATCGGGAACGCGCCGACGACCCCTATGTTGGCGAGCTCGCCGCCCTCGTCGTACAGGCCGAGCAGCAGCGAGCCGACCGCGCCCTCCTCGCTCTTGTGCACGCGGTAGCCGGCGACGACGCAGTCTGCCGTGCGGACGTGCTTGATCTTGAACATCACCCGCTTGTCGGGCTGGTACGTGCCGTCGAGCGGCTTGGCGATCACGCCGTCGAGGCCGGCGCCCTCGAACTCGTCGAACCATCGTTCGGCGACCTCGCGGTCCCTGGTGGCGGGCGTGAGGTGGATGGGGGAGCGCGCTTCCGCGAGGGCGTCCTCGAGCAGCCGGCGCCGCTTGGCGAACGGCTCGCGCGTGAGGTTCCGATCGCCGAGCGCCAGCAGGTCGAACGCCACGAAGTGCGCGGGCGTCGTCTCGGCGAGCATCTTCACGCGGCTGTCGGCCGGGTGGATCCGTAGCTGCAGCGTCTCGAACTCGAGGCGGCGTCCCTCGGCGTCGGGGACCACGATCTCGCCGTCGGCAACACAGCGCTCGGGCAGGTTCGCCGTGATCGCTTCGACCACCTCCGGGAAGTAGCGGGTCATCAGCCGCTCGTTCCGGCTGCCGATCTGGACCTCGTCCCCGTCGCGGAACACTATCGAGCGGAAGCCGTCCCACTTCGGCTCGTAGCTGAAGTCGCCGGCCGGGATCTCCTCGACGAGCTTGGCGAGCATCGGCGCGACGGGCGGCATCACGGGTAAGCGCATCCGGCCATCTTGCCATCGTGTGGCCACGGCGGGCCTGGACGGTTGGGGGCTCGTCGCCGTGGCGGCATGATGGGATGGTGGACAGCCTCCGGGGACACCTGCTGATCGCGAGCGCCGGCCTCGTCGACCCCAACTTCCGGCGGACCGTCGTGCTGGTCGGGCATCACGACGAGGACGGTGCCGTCGGCGTTGTGCTGAACCGCGAGACCGAGGTCGAGGTGGCCGAGGCCGTGCCGACGCTCGCGGACCTTGTCCCGCCGGGGGAGCGGTTGTTCATCGGCGGCCCCGTCCAGCCGCAGTCGGCGGTGGTGCTCGCGGACCTCGAGCACCCCGAGCGGGTCCAGGTGGTCGCGTTCGGCTCCATCGGGTTCCTGCCTGAGGAGGTCGACCCGCAGGAGCTCGGGACGCTGCGGCGGGCTCGGGTGTTCGCGGGCTACGCCGGCTGGGGCGCGGGTCAGCTCGACGCCGAGCTCGCCGAAGGCGGATGGATCGTCGAGCCGGCTCAGGCGACCGACGTCTTCGCCGAGGACGCCGACGCCTTGTGGAGCGAGGTCCTCCGCCGCAAGGGCCCGAGCCACGCACTGATGGCCTCGATGCCGTTCGACCCGTCGCTCAACTAGCGAGGTCTCGGCGCACCTACTCCACGATGAAGTTGCCCCACATACCGTCGGCGGCGTGACCGGGGACGGTGCAGATGTAGAAGTAGCTCCCCTGGGCATCCGGCGTGAAGGTCAACGTCGTTCGCTCGCCGGGGTCGAGTCCGCCCTCACTGATAGCTCCGAACAGGGGAGCTGGCGGAACCTGATCCTTGTCCGTCACGACCACGAAGTTGTGCGGATACGGTCCCTCGAACTCCTGCACGTTCAAGAGCGTGATCGAGACCGGCTCGCCGGCCGGGACGCGGATCTCCGGGCCGGGCAGGCTGAGACCCTCGTCCTCGAGACCGAAGGCGAACGCGTGCTCCTCGGTGAGCTCTCCCGCGATGAGCGCGACGACGAGCTCGGCCTCCGTCCCTTCCTCGGTAACGCTCTCGCCGGTCGGTCCCAGCGCGTCTGAGGCCTCGGTCACGCTGGGTCCAGGCGTCGTCCCGGCGGGTTCGGCCGAAGGCTCGTCCGAGCATGCTCCCGCCGTCAGAGCGATCGCGAGCAGCAGGTGGGTGACGATCCGTGTTCGCATGTCTGTCCTCCTCGTCCTTCTCGCGGAGCCGTTCTGCGCTCGAGTCGGCTCTTCTCGATCACGCTCCCGGCGAGGCTAGGGGGCCCAGTCCGTCACGGGTATCGGGTATCCACCTGATTCCGGCCCGCGTGCGCTCGGGGTGAGGGTCGACGGGTGGGGCCGGGTCGGCCGATGATGTCCGCTGGAACCAGCGAGCCCGGCCGGAGGGGAGACCGATGGAGCGTGACCCGATCTCCAGCGAGGAGCGGGGGGACGCTCCGCGCATCCGGCGCGCCGAGCTCGTCGCGTCACTTTCCCTTGCCGGCGACCTGGGGCTCGGCCAGCCGTGGGAGCACGCACTGCGAACCTGCCTAGTGGCGCTCCGGCTCGGCGAGGCGAACGGGCTCTCGGAACACGATCTTCAAGACCTCTACTACGTCGCCTTGCTGCGCGTCGTTGGGTGCACCGCGGACGCACACGTCGCCGCGGCGCTGTTCGGCGACGAGATCGCCTTCGCCGAACGCTGCAGCACCTTGGACGGGCGCCCGTTCGAGGTGATGAGCCTGATGGCGCGGACAGTCGGCAGCGGTCACCCCCCGACGAAGCGGATCCGCATGGTCGCGAAGTTCCTCGCGAGCGGGATGAGCGAGCTCAAGGGCTCGGTCATCGCCTCGTGCGAGGTGGCGCAGGTGATCGCGGATCGGCTCGGGTTCGACGCGCAGGTCCACATGGCGCTGGGGCAGGTCTTCGAGCGGTGGGACGGGCACGGGTGGCCGAGCGCCAGCCGGGGCCAGGACCAATCCATCCTCGCCCGGATCGTGCAGGTCGCGCAGGACTGGGAGACCTTCCGGGTGATCGGCGGCGTCGAGGTGGCCCGGACCGTCGCCCGCGAGCGGTCCGGTCGCAACTACGACCCGTCGGTCGTCGGTTCCCTGGAAGCGCTCGACGGTGACGCACTCTCCGTCCTGGGATCCGAGTCGGTCTGGGACTCCGTGATGTCGGTCGAGCCCGAACCCCGTGGCCACTTCGAGGGAACGGAGCTGGACGAGGTGCTTGGAGCGTTCGCGGACTTCACCGACCTGAAGTCACCGTTCACGCTCGGACATTCGCGCGGTGTGGCCTCGCTCGCCCAGGCGGCAGCGCACCGGCTCGGTCTCGCCGGGCACGAGGTGGAGCTGGTGTTCCGCGGGGCGCTCGTCCACGATCTCGGGCGCGTCGCCGTTCCGGCGTCGATCTGGGAGAAGCGTGGTGCGCTCTCAGCCGGAGACTGGGAGCGTGTGCGCCTGCACCCGTACCACACGGAACGCTCCCTGGCGCGCTCGGAGGAGCTGAATCGGATCGGCGCCGTGGCGGGGGCCCATCACGAGCGACTCGACGGGTCGGGCTACCACCGAGGCTCCCCCTCCTCGCAGCTTTCGGTGCCCGCGCGTGTGGTTGCCGCCGCGGACGTCTACCACTCCATGACCGAGCCGCGCCCGCATCGCCAAGCGATCGATGCGAGCGTCGCGGCCGACCGTCTCCGCGAGGAGGCCCGAGCAGGGTCGCTCGATCCGGATGCAGTGAGCGCCATCCTCGCCGAGTCGGGTCACCGGCCGCTATCTCGATCCGACCGCCCCGGGGGGCTCTCTCCCAGGGAGATCGAGGTCTTGCGGCTCCTGTGTCGAGGGGAGGCCAACCGCGCGATCGCGGGCGCTCTGTTCGTGTCTCCGAAGACGGTCGACACGCATGTCCAGCACATCTACGAGAAGCTGGGGGTGTCCACCCGAGCGGCTGCGGCGATGTTCGCGATGCGGAGCGGCCTCATCTCGGCAGCCCCGGACGCCGCGACAATCGGGTGAACCCCCGATACCGCATCCGCCATGGAGAGCCTACGTTCGGCCGGCGGGCCGAGACAGAGGGGGTGTTCTCCATGAGCGAGTCCTCCAACGCACAGATCACCGTCCGCAGGATGACGTCCGCGGACCTGGTGCGGGTCGTCGACCTGCTCGCGAGGGCGTTCAGCGACGACCCGGTGCTGAACTTCATCGTGAGGGCCGACCATCGGCGCGCCGAGCGGATCCGGCGGATCATGGAAGTCTCGGTGCGCAAGCTGACCTTCCCGTTCGGCGAGACCTACGTGACATCCGGCTACGAGGGAGCAGCTCTCTGGAACCCTCCGGGCCAGCGCCCCCACGGCTGGCGGACCGACCTCCGGCTCCTACCCGTCTACCTCCGGCTCGCGGGCCTGCGGGGGCTACCCCGGATCGCGGCGACGGACCGCCTCCTGGAGGAGAAGCATCTCCGTGGCCCTCACTACTACCTCCTAGCGGTCGGCGTGGAGCCCTATTCCCAGGGACGGGGGATCGGAACGAGGCTGCTGTCACCGGTGCTCGAGCGTTGCGATCGGGACGGGATCTCGGCCTACCTGGAGACCGGTACGGAGCGGAACCTGCCGCTATACCTGCGCCTCGGCTTCAGCCTTGCCGAGCAGATCGTGCTGCCGCGCGGTGGGCCACCTCTGTGGCTCATGCGGCGCGAGCCCCATTGAGGGGTCGGACCCATACAACCGTCCCAACGGCTACGCTCCGGCGCGACCCGACCGACGAGGAGCGTTCGATGGCGTCCGAGACCTTCACGTTCTTCATCCAGCCCTGGTACCGGAAGTCGCCCTACTTCGAGGCTACGAAGCGCCACGGGTGCAAGAGCTGGGGCCTATACAACCACATGCTCCTGCCGACGATGTACGAGGACCCCGTCGCCGAGTACGAGGCGCTTCGCACCGGCGTCACGCTGTGGGACGTCTCGGTCGAGCGCTGCGTCGAGGTGCGGGGGCCCGACGCGTTCGACCTCGTGAACCTGATCACGTGCCGGGACCTCACGAAGGTGCAGGTGATGCAGGCGCGCTACGTGCTGATCACGGCGCCGTGGGGCGGGATCGTGAACGACCCGGTGCTGATCCGACTGGACGAGAACCGGTTCTGGCTGGCGCTCGCGGACTCGGACGCGCTCCTGTACGTCGCGGGGGTGGCCGGCGGGAACGGGATGGACGCGGCGATCTTCGAGGCCGACGTCTCGCCGATGCAGATCCAGGGCCCGCGCTCCAAGGACGTGATCCGCGATCTGTTCGGCGACGCGGTGGCCGACCTGCGCTACTACTTCTGCGCCGAGGCCGAGGTCGACGGAACCCCGGTCGTGATCAGCCGCACCGGCTGGACCGGCGAGGTCGGCTACGAGGTCTACCTGCAGGACTCGAGCCGCGGCGACGAGCTGTTCGAGCGCGTGTTCCAGGCCGGCGAGCCGTACGGGATCCGCGTGATCGCGCCCAGCGAGGCCCGGCGGATCGAGGCCGGGATCTTCAACTACGGCTCGGACATCCGCGTCGAGGACACGCCGCTGCACGTCACCGGTCTCGAGAAGTACGTGGAGTGGGACCAGGAGGCAGACTTCATCGGCCGCCAGCGGCTGCAGGAGATCCGCGATGGGGACCTGCTCGACCGCAAGCTGGTCGGCGTCGAGATCGGCGGCGACCCGATGACCGACGAGGGCGCTTTGAACGACTTCTGGCCGCTCTTCAAGGGCGACGCGCGCCTCGGTCGGATCACCGCGGGCGCGTGGTCGCCGCGCCTGGAGAAGAACGTCGGCTACGCCTGGGTGCCGATCCGCTGGGAGGAGCCAGGCTCGGAGTTCGAGGCCGAGACCCCCCGCGGCCGCGTCCCTGTGACCGTGGCGGCACTGCCGTTCGTCGACCCCGCCAAGGACATCCCGAAGTCTTGACGCATGCGCGCCACATGAAAGTATGGTGCCACACATGAAGATGATCCAGATCCGGAACGTGCCCGACGACGTGCATCGGACGCTCAAGGTGCGGGCCGCGGCCGAAGGCGTTTCGCTCTCGGACTACATCCTCCGCGAGATCGAGCGCATGGCGCGGCAGCCAACGCTCGATGAGCTGATCGAGCGGATCAAGAGGGATGGGCCGGTCGACCTGCCCGAGGACAGCGCCACGTCGGTGCGGGCCATCCGCGACGCGGGTTGATCGTCCTCGACGCATCAGCGGCCATCGACGCGCTGCTCTACCGATCGCCGCACTCCGACGTGATCCATGAGCACATGCGTGAGCACGTGGGCGACCTCCATGCGCCGCATCTGCTGGATGTCGAGGTCGGCGAGGTGCTGCGCCGTCACGTCCTGCGCGGCGCCCTACGTCCGGGCGCCGCGCAGGCTGCCCTCGGCGTCCTCAGCGGGCTGAGGATCACGCGATACGCGCACCTTCTGTTCCTCCCAAGGGCGCTAACGCTTGCGGACAACCTGACGGTCTACGACGCCCTTTACGTTGCACTCGCCGAAGGGCTCGAGGCCCCGCTCTTGACGAGGGATACCGGCATGGCCCGGTCCGCCCGTCGCCTCGTCGAGGTGATCCACATCCGGTGAGCGGGTCTATCCGTTTCGACCGCGCGGTCGAGTTCTACGACCAGACGCGCGCCATCTCGGAGGAGTCGATGGAGCGCACGGTGGAGCTGCTCGCCTCGCAACTCGATGGGCGCGGTCGCCTGCTCGAGGTCGGCGTCGGGACGGGGCTCCTCGCGCTCCCTCTGCACGAACGAGGCTTGGACGTAACGGGACTCGACCTGGCCGAGCCGATGCTGGCAAAGCTCACCGAGAAGGCGGGACGCCGAACGCCGTTCCCTCTCGTCCTGGGGGACGCGACGCGGATGCCGTTCCGGGGCGGCTCGTTCGGCGGGGCGTACCTGCGATGGGTCCTCCACCTGATCCCGGACTGGCGCACGGCCGTGGCGGAGATCGTCCGGGTCGTTCGGCCGGGCGGGGCATTCGTGGCGAGCCTCGGGGCGCACGGCGGTCCTCGAGAGGAGATCTCGGATCGCTTCGCGGAGGAGACAGGGCTCGATCTGGGGCTGGTCGGGCTCGATTGGGGCGCGTCAGACGAGCTGGACGAGGTGATGAGGAGCCTCGGGTGCAACCCGCGTGAGATCCCGCAGGTACGCGAGGTGGTCGACCAGACGCTCGACTCGTTCATCGGGTCGATCGCCGAGGGTCGGTGGTCCTGGACGTGGAGGATGCACGAGGACCTCCGGCGTCGCACCGCCGAGCGGATCCGGCCGTGGGCTGAGGCGCGATTCGGCCCCCTCGACGCGCCGTACCAGGAGGAGCTCGCCACGCGCTGGTGCGCCTACGACCTGCCCGAACGGGGCGCCTGAGCAGCCGCTATCCTGTGCGGACCCCGGACGCCCGGGCCCGAACGCCGGACAGGAGGACCCCGAGATGCCGATCACCGAGGTCGAGAAGATCTGGATGGACGGCGAGCTCGTGGATTGGCACGACGCCAAGGTCCACGTGCTCTCCCACGCCGTGCACTACGGCACCGGGGTCTTCGAGGGCATCCGGGCGTACGAGACCACGCGCGGCGCGGCGGTGTGGCACCTGGGCGAGCACCTGAAGCGCCTGTTCCGCTCGGCGAAGCTGTACCACATGGACATCCCGTACTCGCTCGAAGCGATCACCGAGGCGACGAAGGAGGTCATCCGGGCCAACGGCCTCAACGCCTGCTACATCCGCCCGGTCGCGATGCGCGGGTACGGCGAGATGGGCGTGAACCCGCTGAACGCGCCGGTGAACGTGTTCATCGCGGTCTGGCCGTGGGGTGCTTACCTCGGCGAGGAGGCGCTCGAGCAGGGTGTTCGCATCAAGATCTCGTCTTGGAGGCGGAACTCGCAGAACTCGCTCCCGGCGGCCGCCAAGGCCACGGGCCAGTACATCAACAGCGTGCTTGCCAAGGTCGAGAGCCTGAAGGCCGGCTACGACGAGGCGATCATGCTGAACGAGGCCGGGTTCATCACCGACGGTTCGGGCGAGAACGTGTTCATCGTGCGAGACGGCGCGCTCACGACGCCGCCGATCCAGGCCGGGTGCCTGGACGGGATCACCCGCGGGACGATCATCACGATCGCACGAGACCTCGGATACGAGGTGCGCGAGGACAACCTCGTGCGCACCGACCTGTACAACGCCGACGAGTGCTTCTTCACCGGCACCGCGGCCGAGATCACACCGATCCGCGAGGTCGATGATCGCGTCGTCGGCGAGGGACACCGCGGCCCGGTCACCAAGGAGCTGCAGGGTGCCTTCTTCGCCGCCACCAAGGGTGAAAGCGAGAAGTACGCGGACTGGCTCACCTACGTGAACGACTGAGCGCGTGGGCGACGAGATCTCGTACCGGCTACCCCGCACGGTCCTGCCGCGCCGCTACGACCTCGTCCTGGAGCCCGACCTGGACGACGCCACCTTCACCGGCTCCGAGGCCGTGCTGGTAGATGTGGCCGAGCAGGTCCAGGAGATCGTCCTCAACGCGGTCGACCTCGTGATCGCCGGCGGCCGGCTCGAGGGGCCCGCCGGGACGCTCGACGTCGCCGATGTGCGCATCGACCCCTCGACCGAACGCGCGCACCTGCGTCTGTCCGGGACAGCGGGGCCGGGGGAGTGGACGCTACACCTCGCCTTCTCCGGCGTGCTCTCGGAGCGCATGGATGGCTTCTATCGCTCGACGTACGAGGATCGGGACGGCATCACGAGGACCATCGCGACCACCCAGTTCGAGTCGACGGATGCCCGCCGCGCGTTCCCGTGTTGGGACGAGCCCGACATCAAGGCTGTCTTCGGCGTGACACTCGTCGCGGCCGAGGGACTCCTCGCGATCTCCAACGGGCCCGAGATCGGGCGCGAGCCGACCGACGACGGCCGGGTGCGCGTCCGGTTCGGGGACACGATGATGATGTCGACGTACCTAGTCGCGTTCGTGGTCGGGCCCCTCGAGGCCACCGAGCCGCTCGACGTGGGCGGGATCCCGCTTCGGATCGTGCATCAGCCTGGCAAAGGGAACCTCACGGGCTTCGCACTGGAAGTCGGCGCGTTCTGCCTGAGGTTCTTCGCCGAGTACTACGACATCCCGTACCCGGCCGAGAAGCTCGACATGATCGCGCTCCCTGACTTCGCGCAGGGGGCGATGGAGAACCTCGGTTGCATCACGTACCGCGAGAGCGCGCTGCTCGCCGACCCTGCGAAGGCAACGCAGCCCGAGCTGGCGCTGATCGCCGACGTGGTGGCGCACGAGATCGCGCACATGTGGTTCGGCGACCTGGTCACCATGCGCTGGTGGAACGGGATCTGGCTGAACGAGGCCTTCGCGACGTTCATGGAGCTCGTCGCGGTCGACGCGTACAGGCCGGACTGGGAACGCTGGAGCCAGTTCCTGCGCACGCGCTCGCTCGCTTTCGAGATCGACGCACTCCAGAGCACGCGGCCGGTCGAGTACGAGGTGCGCTCGCCGGACGAGGCGAGCGGGATGTTCGAGACGCTGACCTACACCAAGGGCGCCGCGGTGCTCCGGATGCTCGAGCAGTACCTGGGACCCGAGCGGTTCCGCGAGGGGATCCGCCGCTACCTGGACCAGCATCGGTTCGGCAACACCGAGACGCACGACCTGTGGGACGCGATCGAGGCGGCTACCGGTGAGCCGGTCCGCCGCATCATGGACGGCTGGATCCTGAAGGGCGGCTATCCCGAGGTGTCCACCGAGCTCACGGACGGCACGGTGCGGCTCACGCAACGTCGGTACGTGCTGACGGGCGAGGCCGACGACGCCGCGTGGGACGTGCCGCTGCTGGTGCGCGGCGGTGGGAAGACCGCGCCGGTGCTCGTCGAGCCCGCCGGCACGAGCGTCCCCGACACGGGTGACGGGCCGGTGATCGTGAACGCGGGCGCCCACGCGTTCGCGCGGGTCCGGTACGACGAGATGCTGCTGGCGCGGATCACGGGTTCGTTGGGCGAGCTCTCGGCCGATGAGCGCACGCAGCTCGTCGACGACACGTGGGCCTCGGTCGTCGCCGGTCGCGGCTCGGCGGCGGCCTTCTGCCGGTTCGCAGCGGCGTTCGAGGCGGAGGACGAGTACCCGGTGTGGCAGGCGCTGCTGCAGGGTCTCGGGTGGTGCGAGCGCTTCCTGGGAGGCGAGCCGCGCGAGCGGTTCCGGTCGTTCGTGCGGTCGCTCGTCCGTCCGGCGCTCGACCGCGTGGGGTGGGAGCCGCACGAGGGCGAACGTGATCTGGCCAAGCCGCTCCGTGGGGCCCTCGTCGCCTCGCTCGGCGTGCTCGGCGCCGACCCGAACACCATGGCGCTGGCCCGCGAGATAGAGGCGGAGGCGCGTCGGGGAGACTCGGTGGACGCCTCGCTCGCCTCGGCCGCGGTGGCGGTGCTGGCGGCGACGGGCTCTGCGGAGGAATACGAGTCGTTCCTGCTAGCTCGGGCCGATGCCCCCACGCCCCAGGAGCAGCTGCGGTACCTGTACTCGCTGTCGGACTTCCGCGACGCCGCGCTGGTGGAGCGCACCGTGGCGATGGCGCTCACCGACGAGATCCGTCCGCAGAACGCGCCGGGGGTACTGGCCCGGGCGATCGCGAACCGCGAGCACGGCGAGCTCGCGTGGACGCTGGTGAAGGAGCGCTGGGCCGAGATCGAGCGACGCCTCGCGCCGAGCACACTCGTCTATGTCGCCGACGGGGTGCGATTCCTCACGACCTCCGAGCTCGTACAGGACGCCGGCACGTTCTTCGCGGGTCACCCGATCCCGCAGGCCTCGCTCCAGCTCCAACAGCACCTAGAGCGGCAGCGTGTGAACGCCGGGCTCCGCCGTCGCGTCTCCGACGAGCTCGCCGAGGCCTTCGCCTCCTAGCGCATGTCGGGGGAGCCCTCTAGGGAGCCTTGACACAGGGTTCGTGGAACACGAGAATCGTGTCATGAGGAACGTAACCGTTACCCTGGACGAGGAGACCGCGCTCTGGGCGCGGCTGGAGGCGGCTCGTCGGGACATCAGCGTCTCGAGCCTCATCCGGCAGCTGCTGACCGAGCGCATGGGCGGGCAGGTCTCCTTCGAGGGCGCCAGGACCCGGTACCTGGCTCGTCCCGGAGCCCGGATCTCGGACGGAGTGACGTACCCTCGCCGCGAGGACCTCCACGACCGTGCCGGTCTTCGTTGACACCAACGTCCTCGTCTACGCGCGGGACACTTCTGACCCGACGAAGCACACACACGCGTCCGAGTGGATCGCTCACCTATGGCAGACGGGCGAGGGTCGGCTCAGCATCCAGGTGCTTCACGAGTACTACATGACAACCACCCGGAAGCTTCGGCCGGGGCTCCAGCCCGCCGACGCGCGCGCCGACATCGCGGATCTTTCGGCATGGGATCCGGTCGTGCTCGACGGGATGCTGCTCGATGTGGCATGGTCGATCGAGGACCGGTTCTTACTCTCGTTCTGGGACAGCCTCATCGTTGCGGCGGCTCGTGTGGCCAGATGCGAGATCCTTCTGACCGAGGATCTCCAGCACGGTGTCGACCTCGATGGCGTCCAGGTGGTGGACCCGTTCCTAACCCCCGTGGGTCAGGCTTGACGATCGGCGTCGCTCGGCTCAGGCGATCGCAGCGAGGTCGCCGTTCGCGCCGCAGACCGGCACGACGACGTGCTCGCCCGGCATCGGGACGTAGGCCCCCGAGAGCAAGGCGGCGAGCGAGGCGGCGCCGCCGGGTTCCGCGAAGATCCTCACCGAGTCCCAGAGGCGCCGCTGCGCGTCACGGATAGCGTCGTCGGTCACGAGGACCACGCTCTCGACGCGCTGCGAGGCAACCGCGTAGGCGATGTTGCCGATCAGACGCACGCCGAGGGAATCGGCCGCGTACCCGCTCACGCTCACCTCGACCGGCCCGCCGGCGTCGAGCGCGGCACTCATCGCGCGGCTCGTCTCGGGCTCGACGCCGATCACGCGGATACCGCTCGCGTACCAGGCCGCGATGCCCGCGATCAGCCCGCCGCCGCCGATCGCGACCACCACGGTGTCGGCGTCGGGCACCTGCTCGGAGAGCTCGGCACCGATCGTCCCCTGACCGGCCACGACCTCGGGCTGGTCGAACGCGTGCATCTCGAGCCCGCCCGTCTCGGCGGCACGCACGCGGCTCGCCGCGAGCGCCTCGTCGTAGTACCCCTCGACGATCCGGACCTCGGCGCCGATCGACGCGATGCGCTCGGCCTTCACCCGCGGCGAAGTGGAGGGCACGAATATCTCG
>Ga0209751_10001230_pt1 | contig 26571 bp, 22 predicted proteins | sample RifCSP13_1_FD_184019 | JGI IMG/M metagenome (GOLD analysis project Ga0209751, IMG submission 184019) | Soil microbial communities from Rifle, Colorado - Rifle CSP2_sed 13_1 (SPAdes) (version 2) | ecosystem: Environmental > Terrestrial > Deep subsurface > Rock core/Sediment | place: Rifle...
CGCGCGCCGACCGGCCGTCGGCGCGCGGTCCGCGCCCCCGTTGCACTTCCCGCGCCATTGCCATTGCGTGTGGTGGGACGGGACTTAAATGGATGGTCGACCCGAGTTGACCACACGGGATGAGAATGACCGACCCGGGCCGGGCGCCCTCGGACGCACCGATAGGATCACTTCGCGTACCGGGCGGGGTTCTTCTCGAAGGTCGCCTTGCAGCCCGCGGAGCAGAAGTAGTACGCCTTGCCGGCGTACGTCGCGCTGCCCGCGGCCCGCTTCGGGTCGACCGTCATGCCGCAGATCGGGTCTTTCTCCATCGTTCACCTCCTGGCTCGCGGCCGGATGGACATGGATGGGGGTGCGTCCGTCAAGGTCACACCTCGGGCCGGAATCGGCGGAGGGTCATCGAGTTCATCACGACGGACACGGAGCTGAAGCCCATCGCGGCCCCCGCGAGGATCGGGTCCAGGAGGACCCCGGCCCACGCGAGCCCGCCCGCCGCGACGGGGATGAGGGCCGTGTTGTACGCGAACGCCCAGAACAGGTTCTGGCGGATCTTCCTCACGGTGCGGCGGCTCAGCTGGATCGACGCGACGACGTCCCGCAGGTCGTCCTTGATGAGGACGATCCCCCCGGCCTCCATCGCGACGTCCGTGCCGCTCCCCAGGGCGATCCCCACGTCGCTCTGGGCCAGGGCGGGCGCGTCGTTGATCCCGTCCCCGACCATCGCGACGACCTTCCCCGCCCTCTGGAGCTCCTGGATCTTCGCGGCCTTCTCCCCCGGCAGGACGTCCGCGAGGACCGCGTCCACGCCGACCTGTCGGGCGATCGCCTCCGCGGTCCGCCGGTTGTCGCCCGTGAGCATGAGGACCTCGACCCCCATGGACCGCAGGGCCCGGACCGCGTCCACGGAGTGGTCCTTGAGGGTGTCCGCGACGGCGATCACGCCGGCGAGCCGGCCGTCCAACGCCAGGAGCATGGCCGTCTTGCCCTCCGCCTCGAGCCGCGTGAGGTCTGCCTCGGCCTCCTCGACCCGGATCCCCGCGGACGCGAGGAGCTTCCGGTTCCCCAGGAGGACCTCCCGGGAGCCGACCCGGGCCCGCACCCCGTGGCCGGGGACCGCCTCGAAGCCCGCCGGGTCGGAGAGGGCCAGGCCGCGCCCCGCGGCGGCCCGGACGATCGCGGCCCCGAGGGGGTGCTCGGACCCCTTCTCCGCGGACCCCGCGAGCCGCAGGACGTCCGCCTCGGATGCGCCCCCGACCGGGACGACGTCCGTCACGGAGGGCGTGCCTTTCGTGAGGGTGCCCGTCTTGTCGAAGACGACCGTCGTGAGCCGGTGGGCCTTCTCGAGGTACTCGCCCCCCTTGATCAGGAGGCCGTGCTCCGCGCCTTTCCCGGTCCCGACCATGATCGCGGCAGGCGTGGCGATCCCGAGGGCGCACGGGCACGCGATGATCAGGACGGCCACGAGGACGAACAACGCCGAGGTGACCGACGTCCGCAGGCCGTACGAGAGGGCCACGGGCTCGAACATCGCGTAGCCGAGGGCGTACCAGAACAGGGCCGCGGCCGTCGCGACACCGATCACGGCGGGGACGAACACGGCGGCCACGCGGTCCGCGAGCCTCTGGATCGGCGCCCGCGCGATCTGCGCGTCCTCGACGAGCTTGATGATCTGGTTGAGCATCGTGTCCGCGCCCACGCGGCTCGCCCGGACGCGGAGGAGGCCCGTCTTGTTCATCGTCGCGCCGATCGCAGGGTCCCCGGGGCCCTTCTCGACGGGGATCGACTCCCCCGTGATCATGGACTCGTCCAGGGCGCTGAACCCGTCCACGATCGCGCCGTCCACGGGGACGCGCTCCCCCGGCTTCACGATCACGAGATCGTCCACCTGGACGAGCTCCACGGGGATCTCCTCCTCCCGCCCGTCGCGCACGACGCGCGCCGTGCGGGGCGCGAGGTCCATGAGCTTCCGGATCGCGTCCCCCGCCCGGCCCTTCGCGACCTCTTCGAAATACTTCCCCAGGAGGATGAGCCCGATGATCACGGCGGCCGTGTCGTAGTACGTCGAGGCGTCCGAGACGGCCACCCCGGCGAACGGGAGCCACGTGACGACCGCGCTGTACCCCCATGCGGCCGTCGTCCCGATCGCGATGAGGACGTCCATGTTCGCGCTCCGGTTCCGGATCGCGTCCCGGGTCCCGCGGTAGAAGCGCCAGCCCGCGACGAACTGGACGGGCGTCTCGGCCGCGAAGAACCCCACGTTGGCCACGGCGGCCGCGTCCATGAGCCACCACCCGAGCTCCATCCCGAGCGCCGCGACGAACAGGGGGAAGCCGATCCCGAGGCTGAGGCCAATGAGGCGCTTCAGGCGGGCCATCTCCTTCTCCGGCGCCGTGAACGTCTCGAGGCACGTCTCCGAACAGAAGTAGTACGTCCGCCCGCGGACGACGGCCGTGAGGACGGCCGTCCGCTCGTCCACGTACATGCCGCACACGGGGTCCGTCGCCATGGCTCACCGGGTCCTTCCCACGGGACCGCGGGACGCCACGCGGCCGTACCCCATGCCCCTTCCGCTTGACATCCGTAAAGGCCCCCGCGTCAGCGGTACATGGAGCCGGAGTCCGTCTCGGGCGGGACCGCGGGCTGGGCCTGGGCCTTGAGCCGCCGGAGGTGCCCCTCGAGGGCCTTCGCCTGCTCCCGGAGCGGCCCGAGGTCGATCTCGAGCTCGGGCAGGAGATCGTCCAGGCTGTGCGTCAGGCTGACCGCGGCCGTCGCGTCGGGCTGGTCGGGCCGGGCCTCCGCGAGGAGCGCGAGGACGTCGAACCCGAGCCATCGGCCCTCGTTCAGGAGGACCCCGCTCACCCCCGCGATCATCCCGCTCTCGAGCTGGGGGATCTTGTGGGCCTCGAGGGCCGCGCGGGCCCGGTCCGTGCTCCCGACCCCCCACACCTTCGGGGCGCCCGGGGGCCCTTCGAGGTCCGCGGGGAGCCCCTCCAGGGTCACGATCTGCCGGGCCCCGTTCGCCTGGGCCCACCGCAGCACGCCCCGGGCCACGGGCCGGTGGGCCCGCGGGACTAGGGGCACCTCGCAGATCACGATCGCGAGCTTCGCGCCATGCAGGGCGTATGCGCGGGCCGGGAACTTCGGCTTGCTCGCGTAAATCATCGAGAGGGCCGGGAAGTCGTCCGACTCGAACGCGACGGCCTGGTCCACCTTCAGCGTCGTGATGAGGTACGTGGCCGCGATCGTGCTCACCATCCCGACGCTCGGGAACGCCGCGACGACGGTCCCGCCCTTCAGGTCGACCTCCTTGAACGTGCGGATCTCGAGCTCGGCGATGGCTTCCACCCCTCGGGACCGATTCCGTCCCCGCACTAAGTACGTTTGCCCCCGCCCCGACCCGGGTCCCGGGCCGCCCGCGCCCGGGGCGACTGAAATTCGGTCGTAAATATACATGTCGCGCTATTTATTTATAGCCCGGAGGCGATGGCGCGGCCCGAGGTGCACTCGCCATGAACGCCCCTTCCAGCCCGCCGTACCCGCCCCAGGGCCCCATGTACTACATGCCGGTGAACCCGGAGGGCCTGATGATGAAGCGGAACATCTGGATCGCGAACGGACTCGCGCTCGTCGCGATCTGGATCGCGGTCTTCATCCGGACGTGGTCCGGGGACGCCGCGATCCGCGGATTCGCGCAGTTCCTCGTGGTCTCCGCGGCCCTCGTCGGCTCGTCGATGAGCCTCGCGGGCGCCCTCGGGTCGAAGCGCACGACGGACATGCAGAACCTGGGCCTGTTCCTGTGGGCCGGCCTGCTGCTGCTCGCGAGTTCGGCCTACCTCGGGCTCGTCGGGTAGCCGCTCAGCCGAGGGCCCGGATCGCGGCCGCGAACTCGGGCGCCACGCTCACCTTCGTGTACGCCGAGTTCACCGTGTCCGTCGCGACGACCTCGTCGCACGCCGTCAGGTTCTCCGCGGCCTTGCCGACGAACAGGCCGTGGACGCACAGGGCGCTCACCCGGCGGGCCCCCTGGGCCCGCAGTTCCTTCGCGGCCGTCGCGGTCGTCCCGCCCGTCGAGATCACGTCGTCCACGATCGCGACGGACTTCCCGCGGACGTCGAGCTTCTTGGGCGCGATCTTCACCGTGTACGAGTCGATCCGCTCCTTCTCGAGGTGGTCGTATGGCCGGCCCGAGACCTTCGCGGCCTCCCGGGCGAACCGGATCGCGTTCCCGTCCGGCGCGAGGACGAGGTCCGCGTCGGACCCCTTGATGTACCGCCCCAGGGCCGGCATCCCGCTCACCTCCCGCGCGGGGATCGGGAACATGTGGAGGATGTCCGGGTTGTGGATCGCCATCGTGAGCATCTCGTCCGCGTCGAGGGCGATGTGCTTCGCCAGGGTCTTCGCGCTCACGGCCTCCCCCTCGAGGAAGCGCTTGTCCTGCCGCCCGTACCCGAAGTACGGCACGACGACCGTGAGCCGACGCGCCCCGGCGTCGCGGATCGCGTCCGCGAGGAGGAACAGCTCCACGATCATGAGGTCCGGCCACGTCGTCTGGACGAGGACCGCGTGGTCCCCCGCGACGGGGCCGAGGAGCCGTACGTACCGCTCCCCGTCCGGGAAGCCGCCCGGGTGGCGCTCCTGAGCGACGTCCACGAAGTCGGAATGGAGCTCCGTCGCGAGGGCCCGGGCCAACGGGAGGGATGCCGAGCCGCCGACGACCTTCACAAGCCCGCAACTGGGCGGGCGTATTTCAAGGCTGGCTCCTCCTCCTTGGACGTATCCCGACCCCGATAATGGACCCCGAGCGTTCATATACGGAGGCTCGCCCTGAGACCGCAGACAGCCATGGGCCTCCCTCCCCTGGGCGAGCTTGGCGTTCGGTACCGGAAGGTCCTGCTGCTCGCGGCCCTCGTGAGCGCGTTCGCAGGGGTCGACCTCGCCCTCAACCGGCCCAAGGGGTCCGAGCTCCAGTGGCTCGCCCTGCCGTTCCTCGCCGGGGGTGCGGGTCTGTTCGCGTGGGCCGTTTGGCCGCGCGGCGTCGCGACCGCCCAGGCCTCGACCCCAAGCCTCGCGACGGAGCTTCTCCGCCGGCTCACGTTTGGAGGCCGGCTCATTCCGTACTTCCCTGTCATTGGGATCGCCGCCATCGTCGCGGACCTAGCCTACAACGCGGTCCTGTCCGCGACGCCCGCCCTGCTCACGGAGGACACGATCGTGCTCCTCGCGGCGTCGACCCTCCTCGCCTACGGCTTCGTCCCCGCCCGCTACGCGCGAGAGCGCGACTTCGTCCTCGTCTTCTTCCTGGCCCTGAACGCGGTCCTCGTTGTGCCGCTCATGCTTTCCCGGGCCGTGTATCAGGACTTCGAGCGGTCCGTCGACGTGTACTCGTGGGTCGCCCTCGCCCCCCAGACAGGTTTCGTCCTCTCCCTGCTTGGCGTCGCGAACACCGTGCACCCGGTCGCGGGTTCGACGGCTCCGGGCCTGACGTTCGTCCCCCCGAACCTCGGGTCCCCTGTGACCGTGGTGATCACGACCGCCTGTTCGGGAATCTACTCGTTCGGGATCTTCGCAGCCGCGTTCATAGCCTTCGTCATGACGGATTTCCGCCGACCGTCTAGGCGGATGTGGGCCCTCCTGGGGCTTGGATTCCTCGCGTCCTATGTGGCCAACGTCCTCCGGATGGTCGTCATCGTCCTCGTCGGGTACTACACGGATACGGAGTCGACAGCCCTTCAGAATCTCCTTCTCGCACACTCGTACGGGGGCTGGCTCATCTTCCTCGGATGGATCGCCCTCTTCTGGGGAGTCCTCCTAAAGTTCCTCTCTCGGGACGACGGCGAGCCGGCCCCTGCGGTCGCGCCAGTCGCGTCTCGTCGGGAAGCCCGTTGCTCCGTATGCTCAGAGGTGCTGAGTCCCTCGATCCCTGCAATCCGGTGCGCCTGTGGGAGTTACGCCCATCGGGCATGCCTCGCGGAAGCGGGCCGTTGCCCCGCCTGCGGACGCGCCGCGTCACACGAAGCGGCTGCCCCGGCTGGCGGCTCGCGTGCGTAGGAACCTTGACCGCGTTCGCATCGTCTTCAAACGCCCCCGCCTCGAACTGTGCCAGTTGAGGCTCGCATCCCGTCGAGGGGCTCAGGTGATCCTCTGACGAGGGTCCGGGTGCCGACACGCTTCGACGAGGCGGCGTCCGCGGGCTCGGACATATAGACTTCGGCGATCATCCGGTTCGCGTGATTCACCGGGTTGAAGGCCATTGCGACGGCGGCAGGATTCCGGAGGCACGGGGGCCCCGCTAGTGCGGCGTATCGGACCCGGACAGCCGGAACATGCCTCGCGGGATCGGGTCGTCGCAGGATACAGCATCGCGTCTGAGGCGGAACACTACCTCAGCGCAAGCTCCGGGGGATTCACGGCGCCCGAGTCCACGCTGGTCGACCGACATGTCCACCCAGGTTCCAGGGTCCTCGTGATCGGGTCCGGAGGTGGCCGAGAGCTCGTAGCTCTGAGGGCGAGGGGCGCGGCCGCGGTTGGGATTGAACTCGTGCCGAGACTCGTACGTGGCTACCGCGCGCGGATCCCAGACGCCCTGCGGCCTTCGGCAATCCTGGGGGACATGAGTCGGCTCCCTTTTCGGATCGCCTCATTCGATGCGGTTCTTTTCTTCAATCAGGTGCTCGAACACGGCCCGAGCCGGGCGGACCGACAACGAGCTCTTCGCGAGGCGCTCAGGGTCGCCCCTCACGGCGTCACAATCGCGAGCTTGTACGTCGGGGCTGTCGACGACTGGAGCGCCCTCCTGTACCTGTGGGGTCGATCCCGGCGCCGGGGCTCCGTCTCGAAGTCGGCCGAACATGGGACATCCCGTACTTGGGCCACAGGGCGGCGCGCAGCGAGGCTGCGTTCGTGGGCCCGTGGGAAGACTTTTCGCCTTTGGCGCACGCTCGGTTTCATCGGCCCCGAGGTCTACGTGCGGCCGTCCGGATCCGAACCTCGGGGCGACGACGCGTTCGTCCCCGTACACCTGTACCGATTCCGGGAGTTTTCGGAGGATGTGCGCGAGGCAGGCGGAATCATCCTCACGTGGGACAGCGCGGTCGGACTCGGACTGAGAACGCAAGTCCCCGCTCTTCTCGGCCGGCTCGATCACTTGCAATACATCGTAATTGGCGTAGACCGAGGTCCAGCTCAAAGGAACGGCGAGCGGATCACTGGGTTATCCTCCCAGGGAGTGGCCAACTTTCCCCGCAGGACTCGCGGGTCCATCTCGATCAGGACGCGGAAGAGACGGGCCCGCGAATGACCCCCGGCCGGTTCGCCGAGACCCTCGAATACGGGGATGGAATCGAGGAGGAAGGATGGAGGCATCTCCCGGCCAAACTCCGATCGATAGGTCTCTTGGATGTCGCGAAGGTACGGTGCGCGCGATCCCACCACCCATCCCGAGATTCCCGTGTGGAAAAGGGCCATCTCGAAAGCAACGATGTCGGGCATGACTCGGAGCGAATCCTGCGGCCAACGCGCGCGGATCGCGGATCCACATGAGACGCAGCTTCCCTCGAACGTTCCGCTGAGCCAGGTCGCTCGATTTCGACGTTCACAGGAGGCGCAGTACACCCAGAACCGGCTCGGAGGCGAGTCCGCGCTAGCCTCCGTCGCGGGCCCCCGAGTTTTGTCAACACCTGGGTCCAGATCCGCTATCACCGCGAGGATGTCAGGGAGCCATTCGCGGATTCCCGTCATGGGGAGAACGAGGAGGTTGCTTGGTGGCCCGCCGTGCATCTGGTCAATCCAGGCGATTTGAGTTCGGATGAGCCAATCCCCAAAGGTCCTAACGAGCCTCGCGGACTCGCGGAGCAGTTCGAATTGGACATGAAGGGCAGGTCTCAGGGGACGGGAGGTGGCCGCCCGGCCCGCATAGCTCGCGTTGTGATCGACCCACTGCTCAGCGCGGGACTCCAGGTCGTCTAGTGCTTTCGGGCTAGGCGGAGGCAGGCTCGCAAACGAGACGGACCGGTTCTTCTTTCCGACGGAAACCGAGAAAGGTGTCTTCACGTGGTCGGCATCGAGGCCCCTCAGCGGGAGCCCTAGGTACAGGTTCCGGGGCCGCATGTCCGCGGAATAGTGATCCCCGATGAGGTAGACGGCGAGTCCTTTCGACACAGTCGCTGCAATCTCCTGGGTCTTGAGTACCATGCGTACGATGCCTAGGTGTGGAATCTGTCCGTCATGCGCAATTTCGACCAAAACCGTATCCGGGTCGTCGACCGCCTGCGCGAGGCGAGCCGCCCGTTCAGATCCCTCGGGTATTCGCAGCCGACGCACGTAGAGCTCCTCGAGCCCGCGAGCAATCCTCTCGCGTCCAAGGCGGAGCTCCTCGGGACGGACCACCTCGCCGAAGTAGCGCTGGCACTCTCGCGCGTGATCGTGCTCCGGGCCGGGCACGGTCTCACCAGAACATCTTGTAGACTACAAATCCCTCGGCGTAGTCGTATCCGCTCTGGGCTCCACGCGTCCGAGCGAGGCTACGAAAACTCTCTTCGTCGAAGTATGCTCGGCGACCGAGCTGGCTCTTGTAGTGTCTCAAGGCGGCGACCTTTCGCTCAAGAGTTGCGGTGATGTCAATGAACAGGCTCGGAGTGAAGGAGTGGCTGCCGTAACGGACAATTTCGTACTGCAAGATCGTCTCGCGACGCCGGAATGTCCGGATCGCTGCCCGAGCGACCGTCTCGTGGTCCTGGTGCGGATCATCGAGGAACGGGATGAAGAGTAGGTCGGGCTCCAGATCCTTCTGGAGCTCCTCCATCGTGCTCATGACCTGATGACGGTGTTCAGGAAGTTCACGGTTCGGGAAGTCGAACTGAAAGAGCCGCGAGACGCCGATCGCGCGTGCGGCGACTTCGACCTCACGAGAACGGAGGGTGGAGTCGTCAGGGTTCTCATCGGAGCAACTTGAGAAAATCGCCGACATAGTCTCGACCCCTGCGTCGCGAAACTTCACGAGCGAGCCACCACACCCGAGCTCCACGTCGTCCGGGTGAGCTCCGAGCGCGAGCACGCGCTTCGGCGGGACGCTGGCGGCCATGCCGGTTCGCGTGGCCGGCCTGGGTATAAATCCTTGCGCGGGTCATTTTCGGGTGTGATAACAAAGACGAAAGGGGGAATATACGCGTACCGCTCGTGAACGTCCAGCCACAGGAACCACTGGCGATGCCCGAGGCCTTCCCCTCTCCACTTGAGGCAACGATGGAACAGCGCGGCCGGTGGATCGCCCGAGGCGGCGTCGCGATCTTCGTCACGTCCCTCCTTCTCAAGGGGACTTCGGTCCTTGCGTCGATCCTCATTGCAAGACACCTCGGACCGACCCAACTAGGGCAGTGGGCACTTGTCACCTACGTGACGGGGTTCGCCTGGCTTTTCATCGAGCTCGGCACGGGGACCGCCGCCGTTCGGCTCATCTCCGGGTATCGGCAGACCCAGCCGGATCGAGCGCGTCGGGTCGTGACCACCTACGTGATGTTCGAGGCACTCCTGGCCATGCCGGTGGCTGCCGCGTTCCTGTTCGCGTCTCCATGGCTCGCCACCGGACTGTATGGCGACCCCGTCCTCCTTCCTCTGTTCTGGCTTTCGATCGCGTCCCTTCCGGTGTTCGCCCTCACAACCTGCCAGGCCGCAATCCTGCAGGCGCATGAACGCGTTCGACTGCTCGCGAAACTTGGCCTCGCGTTCGGCATCGCACATGCCCTCCTGCTCGTTACCTTCGTCCTTCTCTTCGGCCTTGTCGGCGGCTTCGTCGCAAGCCTGCTAGCGGGGACCGGTCAGCTCGTTTCCTACCTCCTGGTGATGCGCAAGGTCATGCCACTATCGCTCCTGGTCGGTCGGCCCGATGGCAAGCTCCTGCGAGCCATGCTGCGCTACGCGCTCCCGACCTTCGGAGCGACGATCTTCCTAGTTGCATTCAACTGGATTGGAGCGAGCCTCGTCACCTCAGGGGGGAGCGTCGAATCCATCGGGCACTACACGGTCGCCTACAGGGTTGCGTTCCTCGCGCTGTACATTCCGAACGCAATTGTCGTGCCGTTTTTCCCGCTCGCATCAGGGCTGTACGAGCGAGATCCGCTCGAATTCACGCGGACGTACGATCATACCCTTCGGTACACGACGCTCTTCGTGTTTCCGATCGTACTCGCCATCTCTGCGTTCGCGCGTCCTCTCGTCTCGCTTCTCTACGGAGAAGACTATGTAGACGCGGCGGGTCTCTTGCCAATCACGGCGGCCGCCGCGCTCCTCGCGTCATTCCTATCGCCCGCGAATCTGGCGTTCTACGTGACTGGCGCGATGCGGCGGCAGGCAATCCTCTCTGCAGCGGTGTTTGGCGTCGGGCTCTTCATCCTGCTGGCCCTGGTTCCTTCGTTCTCAATCGAGGGGTTCGCGTGGGCCGTGTTCGCTTTCTATGCGGCCCTCGTCGCGCTCGGGCCTGTCTTCCTCGGGAGAGCGTACCCAGACCGGCCTTACCGCGTGATGTCGGTTACCGCTCTGCCCCTCAGCGCAATCGTCCTGGGCGTCGGGATGCTCCTCCTCCGAGCCGACTTGTTTCTCTCGAACTTGGTCGCCGTCGCCCTGGTCCTCGGGTCAGCCGCAGTCATCTACTCGCGCTTCATGACTCCAAAGGACCGACGCTTCGTTCGTTCGCTCCTACGCGGGTTCGGGGGCGCCAAGAACCGCTAAGCCTAGGCCGCGTGCGGCCGCTCCCTCGGGTAGTCTTGCGCGGGCTGCGGCGGCCGCAGGAATCCGAACGAGAACGTGCTCAACCGAACGAATGCGTAGATGGCGGCATGCAGGCGGAAGATGGCATCCGCGGTTCGATCTCCGGTACGCCGCATCGTCGATCCGAGCCATGCGCCGCCGACGACAGTCGGAACAACGATGAGTACAGGCTGTACGAGCGCGATACCTGCTGCAACGCTCGCTCCCGCGGCTAGGGTTACGAGGCCTGTCCAGATTTGAACCGCGTGACGCAGGTGGATGTACCGCGAAAGGTAGATGCGACGAATGGCGGGTTCGCGGCGTGCGAATCTCGCCGCCTGCCCTTCCCCGAAGCTCCACTTGGCCACGGACCGAAGGTATTCGATCAGGTTCAAGTCCTCGCCCGGGGACCAGTGATGGACTCCCATAATCTGCCGCGTCTTCACAATTCGCCCACCGAGCAGCCGTATCCGGATTGCGACGTCGCGGTCCTCTGCGCCCTTCAGAAAGGGCTGAATCCCTCCGGCCCGCCAGACCCAGCTCCTGCGAAAGAGCCCGACTGCAACCACCTGCGTGTCCACCAGGTCCTCCCGAGGCGTGGTCTGCTCAAGGAGTCGCCGCTGATAGCGGGAAATCGCCGTGCTCCCCTGTAGCGACTCCATCTCCATCCCGCATGCGGCCGCGATATTGGGATCTGCAAGGACCCGGAGTCCAACCGGCAGCCATTCAGGATCTAGGATGAAGTCTCCGTCGACGAACAGGACGAGATCCGAGGAAGTATGGAGGAGACCGACATACCGCCCAGCAGCCGCGGAGAGTGGCCAGCTAGGAGGAATCGCGAGGACTTCGACCCCAAGCGACGCCGCGATCTCACGAGTCCGATCCGTGGAGGCTGAGTCGACCAAGACGAGCTTCGCTTCTCCTACAAGGCCCTCCATGGATGCTCGGGCGACGGCTGCCTGACAGCGGGACAGGCAGGCGCCAATCATCTCTTCCTCGTTCCGCGCGATTACAATCACGGTCAGCGAGGGCGGGCTCATACGAGCGCCGCCCGGTACACAGCGTCGAGCCGGTCCATAGATGTTCTCCACGACGCACGCGCGGCGATGATCAACGGATTCTCACGACGGGCTCTGTCCCTCAGGCCTTTGTCTTCGAGGCCGTGAAGTATCGCTCCTGCGAGGGCCTTCTCATCTCCGGCGGCGAAGAGCAGCCCGTTCCGGCCATCACGGATCCACGCCTGGTTTGCTTGGATGTCCGTCACGATCGGGAGCAGCCCGACCGCCATCGCCTCCAATAAGGAGGTGGACGCACCATCTGAGAGGGACGTCGAGATGTAGAGCGAAGCGCTTCGGAGCCGATCTGCAAGGGTATCGGGCGGGATTCGGCCCAAGAACTCGATTCGGCCCGGGGGCGCAATCCTAGCGGCGAGGGATGCCAAGAATGCGCGTTGCGACCCGTCTCCCAGAAGTTCCAGCCTTACGTCAGGTTTGTTGCGGGACACTCTCCCGAACGCTCGGAGCAGGGTAGGCAAGTCATAGACAGGCTCGAAGTTCCGAGTCGAGATGATAACGTCGTCGGACGAAGGTTCAGGACTGGGCCGGAACCGCGCGACGTCGACCCCCCATGGAAAGGTCGAGATGTGCTCAGACGGCAGGCCCAGCTCGACCATCCTCCGCGTCAAGTGGGGTGCAACAGAGGTGAACCTGTCGACGGTCCAACGAAGCGACCGGAGTAAGAGTCGAGCATGAACCGTTAGGCTGTCGAACAAGATGTCCGAACCCATCGCGGTCCCAACGGTCGCCGGTCCTTGCGTGCAGGAAAGGTATGCGGCCGCTGTCGACAGATAGTGACCATGGAGAATGTCCGGTTGGAACCGACGAACCACTCGAAGGACTCCAGTGAGACCCTGCCAGTGATGGCGGTATGGGAGCCGTGCGTACAGTCCGCCCCCAGGGAGTACAGTGACCGGTCCATGGCCAACGTGATCGTGGAACGTCACTACGGCGGCATGGTTCCCTTCGGCGAGCTGATGCCGGAGGATCCGATCCGTGTGCACGGTGTGCGACTCAATGAGGTGCAGAATCCTCATGACCCCGCCTTTCCTGCCTCGAGCAGCACTTCCGTGACACGCCCGGCAACGGATTTCCACGACTTGTCGCGTTCGACGAATGCCCGGCCCTTCGCTCCCATGTCCTCGCGCAGATCGGGACGCGACAGGAGTCCCGTAAGGGCCGAACCGAGCGCCTGCGCGTCTCCCGGGGAAACCAGGAGGCCAGCGCCGATCGTTTCCAAGATCTCCAGCCCGCGGACCCGATAGCCCACCACTGGCCGAGCGCATGCAAGGTATTCGAAGAGTTTGAGAGGAGAGATATCAAGGCCGCGGACCTTCTCGGGCAAGAGACCGAGGTCGCTGGCGCCGATGTACGCGGGCACGGCCGCGGGCGGGACCGCGCCCACGAAACGCACGGTCCCTTCCCGGAGGACCGCCCGCGCCGCAAGCTCGAAACGTTCGCGCTCGGGGCCATCGCCCACGACTAGGAGTTCTGCATCTGGCAGACCCATTTGAACCATCGCCATCGCGTTTACCACTCCATCGAAATCTCGCCATCCTACGAGGTTTCCGACGAACACCACCCGAGGGATGCGCGGAGGAATCCCCGTCTGGGAGCATGCGTCGGCTTTCGAGAGCGGCCGAAATCTATCGACGTTGACCCCATTTCCGATGACGCGGACGCGTCGCGCGTCTACCCCGTAGGTGCCGACCAGCTCGTCTCGAATGGCCTGACTCACGGCGACGAATCCCTGGAGACGCCGGAGCATGGCTCGGCGGGCCGAGTCCTTGAGACGATGAACCATGGTCGGCACGCGAATCCGCCCTTGGAACGCGAGTTCATCTCGGAGGATCCCATTCACCTCGAGAACGGAAGGCAGACCGTACAAGCGCCCGAGAACGAAACCGATCTTGGGGGAGAACCGTCGTTCGTAGACGATCTCGGCAGGCCACGCCCGGAGAATCCTCGCGATTCCCGCAAGAACTCGCGAATCTGCTCCGAACACCTCGTGTATGACCACCCCTTCCGGCCGGTCTGCCGGGGCGGCGGTGCCCGCACCAACCACGAGCGCGACCGAGTGTCCGATCTGATGTAACCCACGGGCCAGCTCGATCGCATGCACCGTGTCTCCCCTCGGTCTTGAGAGGTCGATATCGAGCGCGAGGAACAGGATTCGCAACGAGAGACGCACCTTCACCGTGGCCTATTTAACGATTCCACGGCTATTGCCAAGATTGGGAATGCACTGCACCAGATATCGATTGTTCTCAAGCTACGTCCACTCGGACTGGCACCGAAGCACTCGGATGTCCCGACGACGCTGCGTTTTCATAGACCACGAGTCGTGGTCCCCCATCGCCCCGGGCCGGGGTGCCGCCGTGAATGATTAAGTAAAGCGGTTCCGTTTCGGCAGCGTGCAAGTCGCATTGTGCACGCCATACGGATTGGACCGGATCTCCGGCATCTCGGTGTTCGTTCGCGCCCTTCAGCAGGCTCTGCTCGATCTGGGTCACGAAGTGACGATTTTCGCTCCGACAAGAGACCGGAAATACCGGCCTCTCCGGACGTTGCGTCTGAGCGTCAGGACTGCCGTTGGCTTGTTGCGTAGAAGGGGCAATCTGGATGCAATCCACGCGAACCAGCCACACGTCCAGTCCGTAGCTGCACTCCTTGTCGCGCGGATCCTCGGAACGCGCCTCGTTGTCACCTACCACTCACCGATGCCCCCGGCGCAGGACAGATTCTCTGCGCTTGTCCAGATCGCATCTCATCGCGTCCTTCAAAGGTTCGCCGATTCGCTCGTCTTCGTGTCGGAAGCAACGAAACAGTCGTACGCCCCGGTTCGAGGGACAGTGATCTACCTCGGAGTGGATTCGACGCTTGTTCGGACGCCCCGTACATCAGCCCGGGCCGTTCCGTTCCGCCTTGTCTATGCGGGACGCCAGACTCGTTCCAAAGGCTTCTTCGATCTGCTCGACGCGATCGGGCAGCTCGGCGCAGAGTTCCCGGACCAGTTCCGCCTCTCGCTCCTGGGAGACACAGCCCCGGAGGAACGGGCCGAGCGGGAAGCTCGGCTCGCTGCGCTCCGCGGCGTGGTCGAGGATCTCGGCGCCAGAGAGCCGGATTTCGTGCTGCAGACGCTCGCGTCGTCCGACGCAATCTTGCTGCCGTCTTACCGCGAGGGCCTCCCCCTGATCCTCATGGAGGCGATGGCCCTCGGATGTATTCCAATCGCATCACGCACAGGAGGAATCCCGGAACTCGTCGAGCACGGGACGACCGGGTTGCTGGTCACTCCAGGGGATCCGAATGGGCTCGCAGCCGCCGTGTCGGCACTGATGGCAAATCCGCAGCTGCGCGCCGGTCTATCCGAGCAAGCTCGGACCGTGGTCCGAACTCGATTCCTATTTTCTCGAACAGTGGAAGAGTACGTTTGCTTGTACGAGGGAACAACAACCGTCCCGGCTCAGCGGCCGAACGCATCCCGCCACAACGCTCGATAGATGCGGGAATGGAAGGCCCCAACCGCTTCCGCACTCGCATGTCGCGAGGTCCAATGCTGTGCTGAGGACCCAAGCCGGCTAACGAGGGTCGGGTCGTCGGCGAGCCGGCGAGTTGCCTCTGCGAGAGCTCGCGGGTCTTCGGAGGGAATCAGAAGGCCTGTTCCTCCGTCCTCGATGATGGCTCCGAGGCCCCCGACTCTTGTCGCGATAACCGGCAGTCCTCGAATCATGCCTTCCAGCGCCACGATCGGCGCTGGTTCCTCCCAGCGCGACGGAATCACGAGAGCGTCAGCGGCACGGAAGAGTTCCTCGAGTCTCGACGAAGGAAGCAACCCGAGAAAACGAACACGATCCGCGACGCCTCTTTCCCGACCGAGGGCCTGCAGGCGTGCCACGTACGCATCCCCACGGGGTCCCGGCTGGCGAGGGCCCGCCACGAACAGATGTATGCGAGAATCGCGGCCCTGCATATGGGCGAGGGCCTCGATTGCGACATCTACACCCTTCTCAGGAACCACGCGGCCAACGAACAAGACGACGAAGGCATTGTCGGGCACCCGAAAGCGCGACCGGGCTTCGTTCCGTTCTGCCTGGGTTGCGCGGGGGACGGGCTGAACACCTCCGGTGGCTATGGCAAGACGATCGTGGGGGATGTTAACGCTCTCCTCGTATAGCCGCCTGGTAGCGTCCGAGACGAAAAGCAGGGCGTCGACCCGAGGACCGAACCACTCCAAGATTCGGGAGCGATGGTGCAGCGGTGAGTGGAATGTGTGGAGCGTGACGGCCCCCATGGCACGCGCCAGCGCGGCGGCGATCAGGCAAAAGCTCGATCCGTGGGAGTGGACAAGCACAGAGGTGCGACTAAGGCGCATTACGGCCACACGCAGCAGGACCGATCCTACGAACGCCGCGTGGAACAGCTTCCGCAGCGGAGATCGGCCCTTCTGAGCCTCGCGCATGACTAGGGCGGCGGGGTAGGTGAGGACTCGCACGGGATATCCGAAAGCCTTCAACGACGATGCGAGGTTCGACACATAAGTCGAAATCCCTCCCGTGACGGGTCGGAACACGTTCGTCACTAAGAGCACCACAGGACGCGGCACGAGGTCGCCCCAAGGTCCGGGAGACCACCACCGCGAATTCGAACGAAGGGCGGTTTCCAGGAGTCCCACGAAGGGAACAATTGAGTGCCCATCTCTTACGATGTCCAGAAAACCGTCGAGCGATGAGAGATCTGACTGGCAGCCACGAACCATCCATGCGGGAGTGCGAACATCCGATGGATAATCGATGGCTTCCCACGGGTGAATGAGGAACACGATGTCCGTTGCCCCTGAGCGAACCAAGGCTTCCATCGCCTTCTGCGGGCCCGCGAGATTCAAGTAGCCCAGGCCGAGCGGGGATCCGAGGGCGGCGGGGTTGGGCGCGACCGGGACCTCGACGAGACTTGAGTTCCCGATCCTCGTGCAGTGTGTTGGGGACACGTGGTAAGACTGAATCGGGGCTCCGCGGAAATCGATTCGCGGGGCCTTCCGAGTCATTCGGACCAGTCGTCCAGGCACGACGGACGAGTCGACTTGGAAACCGGCTCCCGGCAACGCTCGAAGTGTCGCCGGGTCTACCTGGAAGTTCGGCCCTCGAAACGACCTTGGGTTCTCTCGGATTTCATGTAGCCATTGGGACGCGGAAACAAGATCCCGTTTCTGATCGGGGAGCGGACGGCCGGCGAAGGGAGGAGCTGCATGAGAAACCCCGTGGCTCCCTACGTGGTGCCCCAGTAACTGGAGACGTTGGGGAAGCTCGGGAAATCGCTGGACCACGTCGGCCGTGAGGAAGAACGAGGCGGGAATATCATGCTTCCGAAAGAGTTCTAGGAGGCGTGGGAGTCCCTCCTGAATTCCTCGGTACGTTGGGCCCGCCAACAAGTAATCTTCCTCGAGATCCACGGAGAAGTGAATTCGTTTCGGCATGGAAGCGCCATAGAGCGGGAGGAGACGAGCTGCCGCGTGACCCCACGTAAGACTTCGTCGAATCCGAGCCCTTCCCTCTTCGCCGAGGACCCTCCGAAGTTCGGAGTCCCCCAGGATGCGGTTCAGGCCTTCCGCGATTTCGCGGACTCCTCCCTCCACGTAAACCGCGGCGTCGTCCGGGAGCACCTCAGGGATCCCCCCGATGGGCGAACACAGGATCGGCTTGCCGCTCGCCATGGCCTCCAAGATCACGAGGGGCAACTCGTCCTGGTACGACAGATGACAGACGACATCCGCCGCCATGAACGCCGGAGTCGCCGTGTCGGTCGCCCCGAGGAATCGAACCGCCGAGTCGAGACCGAGGACGTTCGCGAGCTGTTCGAGTTCGCGACGGTACGGACCGTCGCCAACCAATAGGAGAAACACATCGGATCGAACGGCCCTGACCTCTGCGAAAGCGCGCAAGAGATCCATGAGACCTGCGACCTTGTGTGGATATTGCAGTGGGGAAACCGATACGAGAAGCAACGCCGATGCGTCAATCCCGAAGCCATGGCGAAGTCGTTCGCCATCCTTCGCTGCGCCAGCCTCCGCAAGAGTAGCGCCTGGGAAGGTGACGGAAACGGGCGTGTGAATCCGGAACTGGCGTGTCACCCGGGCGAGCAGGTCAGCGGACACCGCAGTCACGAAGTCGCACCGATTTAGGAGTGCACGGAAGAGCCGACCGCGAATCCCGCGGGGGCGGACGGCCGTGTGAAACGTGAACACGACCCGCGCCCCTGGTAGCACACGTCTTGCCAGCAGAGCCGGTATCAGCAGAGCCCAGTGGCCGTGCACATGGAGGGCATCCGGTCGAAAGGCGATTGCGAGCTTCTTCACTTGCCGCCAACCCGCCACTCGAGAACCCGTCAGGATCGTAACTCCCCGGGCTTCAGCGCCGGACAGCGAGCAAACGAGCACATCGTGGCCCTTGTCGATGAGTGCCTGCCGTAACCCCTCGACGTAGCGTGAAATCCCTCCTACAACGGGACGCCAGAACGGGGAGAGCAACAGTACGCGCATCGCGTGGCTCCGTCTACGGAGTCCGAGGCACGGCTACGTACCAGAGGGTCTCGACATCGTTATCGTAAATCTTGTAAGCGGAGGCGTGAGCGGATGTGGCGAAGAGAGAGGGATACCGATTTCCATATGCGAAGAACGTGGAGGCAAGATTCTCGTTCTCAAGGTAGAAGCTCGGATCGTATCGTGCAATTGTGTCGACCGAGGATTCGAACGACGCCTGCATGATCGCCACCCAGTCCGCTTCGGCTTGGATGGTGGACGCGATCCAGGGGGAATCGCTCTCCAGTGTCAGCTCCTGAATCGGGACCCGAACCGTATTCGCCTCCACTTCCTGCGGCGAGAAGAAGCCGTAGGCGAGAAGCTCGGGACTCTGGAACGTGGTCCCAGCGCCGCCCACGGGGAGATACGCGCAGCCTGATAGGGCCGCGATCCGTATGCCAAGAAGCCCATCGTTCGAAACGACGTTCTCGACCGGTGCGTATTCGTGGACGTACGTCGCGGTCGCATACATCGTATTTGGCAGCCACGTCGTGTGCTGAACCTCGTAATCGAGGACTCCGGCCGAGAACGCGAAGACGGACCCAATGAGCACGCCGACGACGACCTGCCGAACCCGCCGCCGTTTAATCTGCGAAAGAGACGCGAAGACGAGTGCGCCGAACAGCGCGATGAACGGCAAGATGTAGAACCCCGTATACTGACGCAGGAACAAGGTCGGCGTGAGGCCGAGGAAGGAGAGTAGCAGGAACGGTTCTCGGAGGGTCTTGTTCCGGACTCGAACGAGTGTTACTACGCCCATGAACGCGAGGACAAGTGACAGCCCCACGCTACGCGCGAGGCTCACCCCGAAGTTGACCAACTGGATTTCAACGGATGGCCCGTTGAATAGCTCCCCTGTCGTGTACTCGCTGAGCACATCGGTTCCGAAAAACATGAGGGCAGCTATACCAGCGAATGAACCGAAAGCCAGGAAAGGCGCGCTCCGCCGGTAAGGCTTCGCCAGCAGAATCCGAGGAAATCGGGTGCGGAGCACGCGAAGAAGGACGACGACGATAACGGACGCCACGAACGCAATTAAGAACACCGCGAGGAGGGCCGCGAGGCGATGGATCGTCGCGAGCACGAGAAACGTGCCGAGGACGAAGACGAAATTGCGCGTCTTTGGCTCCCGATATGCCCTGAGCACGCTCCAGATGAACACCGGGAGAAGGACCATGAACAGGTTCCGCGTCGACGCGGACCATAGGGTGAAGGCGAGGAATCGGGGCGCGAAGGAGTAGATGAAGGAAGCCAAGAGGCAGAACGGGGCGTCTTCGCGGAACTCCCGGGCCATGACGAACGATGTCAGGACGCCGATCCCACCGAACGCCATCGACGCGACGAGGATGCTGCCCTCGATCGGCTGGCCGCCCACCGACGAGAAGTCCGCGAGCAGGAAGGGGCCCGCGGACGGATAGCTGAGAGGGTACCAGCCGAACCAGGAAAGCGGATTCAGGATCCACTCCGCGTGCCCGTCGACCGCGATGTTCGTCGCCAGGTTGTGGATGAAGAACGAGTCGACGCCCATCTCGTGAGGTGTGCGTGGGTAGCGAAGAGCCAGGCTAAGGCATGCCATCCCAGCGAGGATCGAGTAGACGGCGCGCTTCGAGAGGGTCAGGCGGCGGGCCCCCTCTTCCTAGCGATCACGATGAGATGGGCTGCCAGGTTTGGACGTAACCGGGTGACCAAGCGCACGAACGCGGATCTCCCGTAGTCTTGCCAATACCACTCGACGGGATCGAAGCCATGCCGCTCGAGGACCTGCCGAAGCGTCACGGGGTCGTACCAACAGGTGTGTTCCGGGTTCACGGCCGTCCGAAGGCCGGCCACGGCTTTGAAGACACCGTTCGCGGACCACGCGTTGGGCGTGACGAGGCAGAGTAGGCCCTGTTCCCGGAGGTGTCTCCGGGCACGCTCCAAAAAGAGACCCGGATTCGAGAGATGTTCGATGAGGTCGGCCGCGACCACGACATCGAACGTCTCGTCAAGGTCCATCGTCTCGACGTTCATTACACGGACGTCGAATCCCGCAGCTCGCCTCTTCTCGACCTGCTCAGCAACGATGTCTACTCCCACCGCATGACGGGCGGCCTTCGCGATGTGATAGTGACTCGTGGTCGCAATCTCTGCGGGGTCCTCGACCGGGCCTCCTACGCAGCCACAATCGAGGACATCTTTACCCCCGCAGAGCTCAAGGATTCTCCCGAACTTGCTGTTCGTAAGCTCCCACCTTGGTACTACGCCCCATGACGGATGTCCGGACAGGCGCCCGAGGAGGCTCAGGAGATCGCCTCCGATCTGACCCGCCGGTAGACCTCAAGAATCCTCGGCCCCACGCTCGACCAACTGTACTCCATTGGGAACGAGATCCGATCATGGGAAGCCCGGAGCCGGCGGGCATCGTTCATGGCGCGCGGGAGGTCTTCGGAGTCGTCTGCAAGCACACCTCTGTCTGTGGAGAGAATTTCATCGAGCCCGCTGCCCCTCACAGCTACGACCGGGCATCCCGACGCAAGGGCCTCCAACGCCGCGGTTGGAAGACCTTCGAACTCGCTCGCGAGGACGAGGGCGGTCGCTCGACGGTACTCGTGCGACAGATGCTCGTGAGAGAGTGGACCGAGGAACTCCACACTCCTACCAACCGCGAGTCTCCGTAGAGCGGCTTCGGACGGACCCGCTCCCGCAATACGGAGACGGGCTCCGGATAGTCCGGGCACGGAGAGCGCGCGGATGACTGCATCCACACGCTTCTCAGGGGAGAGCCGACCGACGAACAGGTATCGAGGTGGATCGTACTCGGCGGGCCTGCCTGGCGCGTCCGGAGCGTCCTCCAATTCGACAGCGACGGGGACGACTTCAACGCGGTCGGCCAGGTGTGGATATCGGGCCTTGTAGGAAATCGCGGTTCGCGCATCGACTGCGAGGAGGCGTCGAAACCGTCCAATCCCGCGCCGCTCGAGGCCTCTGTACGCTCGGGACGCGACGCGGCCGCGCCGTCGGCGGACGGACTTCCACGCGTCTCCGTGCAAGGTACACACCGACAGCCCGAATCGGTCCGGCAGAGCAGCGCCGTCGTCAGGCCTCTGAAAGTGAAGGATACCGACCTGCGAAGGATCCGTGGACTTTCCCCATCGACGGAGAGCCTTCTGGAAAACGCGGGCCGAAGGAACGTGAGCAGGGATAACGGAATCGACGCGCACTCCCGAGGCCAGCTCGTCTGCAGGCCCGTTGCCGACGATTGAAACCGAGATCCCGCGGCCGACCAAGAACCGCGAGAGGCCTAGGACATACGTCCGCGTCCCCCCGGGGGCTCCGCGGCTAAGGTCCGCCCCCGTGACGAGAACGATCACCGGCCGGTCAGCCGACATGGGATCCCTCGAGAGCTCGCACCACCCGGAGGAGAAGGTCGCGCATGTGCGACCAGTCGAATCGCCGAATCACCTGCTCAGCCTCTGTAACGGTCGCGTCGCGAGCCGCGTCCCGGCCCAACGCCGCAGAGATTTCCCGCGACAAGCTGTCCGGGTCACCGGGAGCATAGTACCGAGCCCCCTCGCCGAGCGTCTCCCGGAGGAACTTCAACCGCGGAACGATCAGGAGCTTCCCGAGTTGGACAAACTCCGGAACGCGTGTAGGCCACGCCAAGTGTGTGAGCGGGTTGGCTTCGAGGGTCACGACTCCGAGTTCCGCGAGGGACATGAGGGCGAGGGAACGCTCTCGAGACATCCGACCGACGAAGTGAACACGATCCCGGATCCCGAGGCGGTTCGAGAGTTCTACGAGACCCTCCTTGTACGCTGACTCTCCCTCGCCCGCGACGACGAGCTGCAGGTCCGCCTGGGAAGGCAACCGGGCAAGGGCTGCTAGCAGGGTCTCAAGGTCCCGCTCCGGGTTGATGCCTCCCGCGTGGACGAGATACCGGCCCTCCGGGAGACCAAGCTCCCTGCGAACCTGATCCCCCGTCGGGACGGAGGCGGCGGGGTCGCTCGCGTTGTACACGGTCGTGACTTTGCCGGCGGGGATACCGCGGCTCACGATCGTCCTGCGGATCGCGTCGTTTGCGACGATCACATGGTCCGAGAAACGCGCGCACGCGGCCTCGACGAGCGAAGCGACTCGAACCCACAGGGAGTGCGGGCCGAGACGGAACCGAGCGGCCAGGATTTCCGGCATCGCCTCATGGAGGTCCAAGAGAATAGGCACCCCCTGGAGCTTCACTGGTATCGCGGCGAGCACCTGGAAGTCGGGAAGGGAGTGGACATGGACCAGGTCGAGCGCGCTACGGCGATGCAACCTCGCAAGGACGGCCGTGCTCATCGCGAGGAACACGCCGTACTGGTAGACGTAGCGCGCCTTGCTTCCGCGCCGCGTGGCCAATGGGACTTCGTGGATGTGGACTCCGTTCAGATGCGTCGGGGAGGGGCCTGAGGAAGGACGCACGGCGATCACATGTACGACGTACCCGGCCTCTGCGAGCGCCTCCGCCTCCCGACGCACCCGCGGGTCCCACGGGTACTCCGTGTAGGCCACGACGGCCACGCTCGGCCGTCCATCCCCAAACTGAGGCCGCGATGTCATGGATGTCACAGCTGACTCAGGAGGAACGCGACCATGCCGCTCACGATGTAGAGGCTCAGTAGGGTCCGGACGAGAGCCCGTTCCGTCATGGGGCGCTTCGAGAGAATCCAGTAGGCGAGGGTGTACCGCTCCGCACCCTTCGGGGGCCGCAACCGGCCGTCGGGTTCGATCACGGGGTTCCGGCAGGCGCGCTTTCGCTCCGTGTTCTTCCCCTGAATCCCGTAGTAGAAGGTTGCCCCGGCCTCGTAGAAGGCGGGAGAGATCGCGACGAGGCCGTATAACTCGAGGTGGCCGAGGATCGTGGCGGCCCCGATCGCGGCGCCGAGGCCGAGCGTCCCGATGTCGCCAATGAAGACCCGGGAAGGGAACCGGTTGAACAGGAACAGCCCGATCGCGCTGCCCAGGAGGGCGGCCAACACGAGCGTCGCGAAGTCCGACGTGCCCCGGAGTGTCCCGATCGCCAGCAGGGATCCGGACACGACCACGACCTGGCCGCTCTCGAGTCCGTTGTATCCCGCGGACATGTTCATCGCGTTGGATGTGCCCGTGACGCCCACGGGGACGAGCAGGAGCCAGTACGCGAGGTACAGGTCCGGGCCGAACCGAATCTCGTATCCGAACGGGAGGTCGATGACCTCCGGACCGAGGTGGACCAGCAAGAGGGGCAGGGCGGCGAATCCCACGACGATCGCCTTCACGCGCTGTTTCAGGTTCGAGACGTCGTCGATCAGGCCGATCATCGAGGCCATGAAGAAAACGCTGATCGCGGCGAGGAACGGTGGCTCCGCGACGTTCCCGATGAGCTTCTGCAAGCCGACGACGAGGCTCAGGGAGACGGAGAACGCGAACAGCGCGGCAATCCCGCCGAGCTCCGCGACCTTCGCCTTGGACGCCTTGTTGACGTCGTCCCCGACCATGCCGCCCGCGTGCATCTTGCGGATCAGGGGGGGCATCATGAGCACGACGAGGGTGAACGACAGGGCGAGCGCCACGAGAGACCCGACCCCATCGGACAGGTCTCCCCACGGCAGGATCTGAAACTGGTATCCACTGCCTGGGCTCGTGAGGCTCACGTCCACGACCCGCCGAGCCCTGGACACGATATTTCAATCCTGAGCCGTGGTTCTCGGGGTCGATACTGGCCCCTTTCATCGATGAACCCGGCGAACGGAAGGTTTCAAAGCCCGAAGGTCATCCCGGGCGGGATCGCTTGGCGAATCGAGTCCACCCCACCGCGGACGTCTCCCCCGGTTCCCAGGTCGGCGACGGCACATCGATCTGGCACTGGGCCCAGGTCCGGGAAGGAGCCCGCATTGGCCGGAACTGCAACATCGGGAAGGACGTCTACATCGACACGGCGGTCGTCGTGGGGGACGATTGCAAGATCCAGAACTTCGCGACCCTGTACCGGGGCCTGACGGTCGGCCGAGGTGTCTTCATCGGTCCCCACGCGTGCTTCACGAACGACATGTACCCCCGCGCGGTCAGCCCGGACTGGGAAGTCGTCCCCACGAAGGTCGAGGACGGCGCCTCGATCGGGGCGAACGCGACGATCCTGTGTGGCCTCACGATTGGCAAGAACGCGATGGTCGCCGCAGGCGCCGTGGTCACCAAAGACGTGCCCGCGCACGCCCTCGTCGCGGGCGTCCCCGCGAGGGTCGTCGGCTGGGTCTGCGAGTGCGGCCGCCCCCTCGACGCGAAGGGCCGATGCGCGCACGACGGGAAGACGTGGCCTTACCCGCCCAAGAAGAAGGCCCGTTCCCGCGCCGGCAAGTGAGCGGCATACCTTGATAGCCCCCTTCCCGCTTCGCCGCGGCGCATGATCCCGATCGCCCGGCCTCTCCTCGGGGAGGAGGAGCTCGCGGCCGTGAAGGAGGTCCTCGAGTCAGGCCGCCTGGCCCAGGGCCCGAAAGTGGAAGCGTTCGAGAGGGCGTTCGCCGCCTACGTGGGCCGGAAGCACGGGATCGCGGTGACGAACGGCACGGCGGCCCTGCACATCGCCCTGATGGCCCACGGGCTCAAGGCGGCCCACGACGTGATCGTCCCGCCCCTCACGTTCTTCGCCTCCGCGTCCACGGTCCTCCTGACGGGCGCGCGGCCCGTCTTCGCGGACGTGGACCGGGCCACGTACAACCTGGACCCCGCGAAGCTCAAGGACCTGATCACCCGCCGCACGGCCGCGATCATGCCGGTCCACCTGTACGGCCAGACCGCGGAGATGGACCCGATCCGGGAGATCGCGGAGGCGCACGACCTCGCGGTCATCGAGGACGCGTGCCAGGCCCACGGGGCCCAGTACCACGGCAAGAAGGCGGGGAACCTCGGGGACACGGCGTGCTTCTCGTTCTACCCGACGAAGAACATGACGACGGGGGAGGGCGGGATGATCCTCACGGACGACGAGGAGATCGCGCGCAAGGCCCGGCTCCTGAGGGACCACGGCCAGACCGCGAAGTACGAGCACGCGATCCTCGGGTACAACTGCCGGATGACGGAGCTCGCCGCGGCGATCGGCCTCGTCCAGCTCAAGAAGCTCGACGGCTGGGTCGCGAGGCGCCGCGCGAACGCGCACGCCCTGACGAAAGGGCTCGACGGGATCGAAGGCCTCGTCCCGCCCGCGGAGGGGAACTGGATGGTCCACGCGTTCTACCAATACGTCGTGCGGGCGGACCCCAAGTTCCCGATGGCCCGGGACGAGATCGTCCAGACCCTCGTGGAGGACGGGATCGGGTGTCGTCCGTCGTATCCGTCGGCCCTGTACAAGCAGAAGGCCCTGCGGGACCTCAAGGTCCGCGGCCGGTGCCCCGTCGCGGAGTCCGTCGTCCCGCGGCTGTTCGAGATCCCCGTGCACCCGGGCCTGGGCCCCGGGGACGTGGAGCGGATCGTGGAGGCCGTCGACCGGCTCGCGAAGCCCTCCTGAGCCGACGCGAGAGGGAGAGACCCTTTTAGCGCCTCGCGGGCTACCGCGGGACGTGATCTGCCCGGCATGCGGCACGTGGAACCGCGAGACCGCCCGGTTCTGCAAGCACTGCGCGGCCCGCCTGGAGCCGGCGACCCCGCCGTCCGCCGGCCCGGCGGCCCCGACGCCCGCGTCGGGTGCCCTGCCCCCGCCTCCCGCCTCCCGGCCCCGCGCGTGGTGGCACCCCCTCGGGGTCACGGCCCTCGTCGCGACGTGCGTGGGGTTCGTCGACGCGGCGCCGGACGCGCGGCTGTCCTGGTCCCTCGTGGCCGTCCCGGGACTCGGGTTCCTCGCGGGGGGCCTCCTGATCCTCCAGTTCCTCGCGTCCCCCGGCCGGGCGGACCGCAGGCCGTTCTTCGCGGGGTCCGCGTTGCTCGTCGCGGCCCTGTTCCTCCTCCCCGTGGCCGTGGCGGTCCAGGGGCGCGCGACGACCGCAGAGTCCGTCGAGGTGGCGTACGACCCCGCGGTCCGCTTCGTGAACCTGTACGTGTTCACGGACCCCGGGGACGTGTCCGTCCGCTTCGAGGACGCGCCTCCGTACCTCGTGCGCGCGGAGATCGTCCACGTGGGCGGCGTGTTCTCGAGCCACTACGACGGGGACGTCGTCGCGACGAACGGGACGACGGGGGACACCCTCGCGTTCCGGGTCTCGGTCCGCGGGCTCCCGG
>Ga0209751_10001233_pt1 | contig 26537 bp, 27 predicted proteins | sample RifCSP13_1_FD_184019 | JGI IMG/M metagenome (GOLD analysis project Ga0209751, IMG submission 184019) | Soil microbial communities from Rifle, Colorado - Rifle CSP2_sed 13_1 (SPAdes) (version 2) | ecosystem: Environmental > Terrestrial > Deep subsurface > Rock core/Sediment | place: Rifle...
CCGACGCCATCGAGCGGGCGCTGGCCGCCTCACTCGCAGCCGGACTGGCCGGCCGGGTGCGCCGGGAGCTCGACTGGCGGCGGGTGGTGACCGAGCAGGTCGTGCCGGCCATCCTCGGCTGATCCCTCGCGCGCGGCGTCCGCCGCCGCCCGCGCCCCCGCGCCGTGTAGCATCCACCGCGTGGAGCCGAGCACGTCCCTGCCGGCGCGGCCGCCGTTCGCCATCCGCGCGCGGATCCTGACGCCATTGTCCGCGGGCGGGACGCGCTTCGAGCGTGACGGGCTGCTGGAGGTCGACGCTGCGGGGCACATCGCCCATGCGGGTCCCTGGCCTGGGGCGGACCGGGCGTCGGAGCTCGGTGCCCCCGTGGTCGACCTCCGGCCGTGGCTCCTGCTGCCCGGCATGGTGGACCTCCACGCCCACCTGCCGCAGCTGCCGAATGCTGGGCTGGGCGCCGGCCTCGACCTGCTGACCTGGCTCGGGCGCTACATCTTCCCGCTCGAGCGCGAGTTCGACGAGGCCGCCGCCGAGGCGCTCGCCCCGCAGGTCTTCCGGGCCTTCGCCGCCGCCGGCACGACCACGGCCGTCGTCTACGGCGCCGTCTACGAGCCGTCGCTGGATGTCACCTTCCGCGCCGCGGAGGTGCACGGCATCCGAGCTGTCATCGGCAAGGTGATGATGGACCGTCTCAGCTACGACGAGACGCTGGCACCCGCCGACGTCCTCGAGACGAGCCTGCGCCAGTCGGCCGACCTCTGCGCGCGCTGGCACGGCCGCGACGGGGGCCGGCTGCGCTACGCCTTCACGCCGCGTTTCGCGGTCAGTTGCTCGGCGGAGATGCTGCGCGAGTCGGCGCGCCTGGCCGAGGGGACCGGCGCCTACTGGCAGACCCACCTCTCGGAGGACTGGGGCGAGCTGGCCGAGGTGGCGCGGCTCTTCCCCGAGGCGCGCGACTACCTCGACGTCTACGACCGCGCCGGTGCGCTCGGGCCGCGGGCCATCCTGGCCCACGCCATCCACCTCTCCGACCGCGAGGTGGCGCGGCTGGCCGAGTCGGGCGCGCGAGTGGCGCACTGCCCGGCCTCCAACCTGTTCCTCGCCTCGGGCACGATGCCCCTTGCTCGCTATCGCGCGGCCGGCATCCCGGTGGGCCTGGGCTCCGACGTCGCGGGCGGCCCGGAGCTGTCGATCTTCGCCAACATGCGCGCCGGCGCCTACGTGCAGAGCGGGCTGCGGGTGCTCGAGGGCTCCGGGGCCCCGGCACCGCTGGGCCCGCTCGACTGGCTGCGCCTGGGCACCCTGGAGGGCGCGCGGGCCCTGGGGCTGGGGGCGGTGACCGGCTCGCTGGAGGCCGGCAAGGAGGCCGACCTGATCGCCGTCGACGCCTCCTTCACCGACCCCCTGCCCGGCGCCGAGGTGGACGAGCCCGAGGAGCTGATGAGCCGCCTCGTCTTCCGGCCGCACCCGTCGATGGTGCGTGGCGCCTGGGTGCGCGGCAGACGGCTCGAGGGGCCGGGCGGCGTAGGAGGTCGAGCTAGCGTGTCGCCCTCGACTGCTCGCTGAGCCCCCGTCATCCGGGGAGGCGCGAGCCGAACATCCGACGTGGCTCGATGCGAAAGTACGTTGCCGACGCCGCAGCCCGATCGATCCAACCCGGGCCGAACCGCGGTTCGTACACTTCCACGAGACAATCACGGAAGCCCCGATGCATGGGATCCGCCAAGCCAACTCGAACGGCCCGCCCATGGACCACGATGGCGAACTGCTCCCCCTCGACATAGGCTGCGCTGACGGATGGACGAGCCGAGAGGTGGCGGAGGCGGACCGAGTCGGGCGACGAACCGAAGTGGACGTGCCCCCTGTAGAAGATGCCATCGACGGGGGCGACGAGAGGTTCGCCTGCGGCGGTGACCGTCGCGACCGCAAGGACACGCACCCCCGTCAATCGATCCGCGATCTCCTTCGCGGTCAAGGCCAGCTCGTCCGAGAAGACCTCGCGAAGGTGGGTCCCGGCCTTCGACCGACTCGCATCGAGAAGCTTCTGCAGGGCGCTGAAATCCTGGCGTGTCTCGTGCATCCGGACTCCTCGGGAGATCGTCGGCGTGATCGTGACGACCGTGCGTGACGAGCCTACACACCTTCGGCATACGGCTCCCGAGTACTTGACAGACGTACGTTTCAGCGTACACTTCAGCGTATGAAGACCATCGGCGTCACCGAGCTTCGCCAGCGCACGGCGGAGATCCTGCGCGAGGTCCACGAGAGCGAGGAGCCGATCGCGATCATCCAGCGCTCGGAGAAGGCGGCCTACCTCGTGGATGCGACGCGGTACGACGCGGAGCGAGACGAGCTGCGAACCGCCCGCCGGGCGTTGTTCCTGCGGGAGGTACGCGAGGCGGAAGCCGAGTACGGAGCGGGTGAGGCGACGACCTACGAGGACGTCGAGGCGCTCCTGGACGACCTGCGAGCTTGAGGGCCCGCGCCCGACCGTGCGCTTCGTCGTCTCCAGCCGCTTCCGTCGACGCGCTGGCAAGCTCGACGAGCGACGTGGGCTGCTGCTCAGAGCCGCGCTGCGGAGGTTCGCCGCGGACCCGCGCGACGCCCTGCTGCGCACCCACAAGCTGAGGGGCGACTTGGCCGGCTACTGGGCCTTCAGCGTCGACGACGACCTGCGGGTCCTCTTCCGCTGGGACAGTGACGTGGCGTTCCTGGTGAACCTCGGTTCACACGACGAGGTCTACTGATCCAATGACCGACGCATTCGACCTGCTCCACTGGCGTCGTCTGATCACCCGGCGTTCAAACCAGCGAAGGGCACCTCGTCGAGGCCTCGAGGACCCTGGTTCCAGACGTTTCCTTCGCCGCTCGGTCCCCCAGGCGTTCCATCGAGCGAAGGAAGCCTCATCTCGGTCTGACCCGCCCGGCTCGTTCGTCCCTTTGAACGCGGGGTGAGCAGCCGAACATCGTGGAGCCAGCGCATCGCCGCTCTCAGAGGATGATGATCCCGCTGGCTCCGGGATCCCTCCCAGCCGCCAGAGCGGCGAGCATCGCGCGCGAATCGCGCGGGAACGCTCCGCGAAGCGCCTCCCGGGCAACTGCCAGGGCCTCGCGGTTGCGCCTCGTGTCGGCGAGGAGCAGCACGACGTGATCCACGTCACCGTCGCGCGCCTTGAGGCCGATCCGTCGTGCCGTTGCTTGAGCGTCCCGAAGCCGCGTCTCGGCCTCGACCCCCGCACACCATCCACGGCCTCGGACCACCGCGTCCCAGGCGCGCCGGTCCCCGGGGATCGGCATCGGGACCTCGGTGCGCCAACCCAGTGAGGGGTTGAGACGCCGACGCAGCCGCTCGAGGAGAGCGAGCTGGGCGGCGTCGCGCAGCGGGTCTCCGGCCGGGAAGACCCGCACGGACAGGTCCATCCCCAGGACGGCTGACAGCTGGGCCAGGTCCATGAGCGACACGGCCTCGTGCTCGGCGCGCTCGATCCGTCCGACCTTCGAATGCGACATCCCCAGTGCGTCGCCCACGTCGTCCTGGCTGAGCCCCGTCCCGATCCGTACCTCACGCACCTCTCCGCCTACCTCGCGCAACAACCGGCGCCCGATGCGGGTGCCGCGGTCGATGGGTCGCTCTCTCGTCGCCATGCGCGGATCCTGGTGGCCGTGGCTTCGCCGGGGCTTAACGCCCGGTTGTGCATACCGCGTTCAAACGCGCGAACGGCGGGTCGGCACGGGGCCCGATCTCGAGGTACCTCCGTCAGGCTGAACACCCCGCGTGCCGGACGGCGGAGGAACCCCTCGGTGGTGCGGTCGAGCCGCGGATCGCGGCGCCTCGTTCGTCCGGTTGAGCGCCGGGTGAGCAGCGGACCCCTCTGCTAACGTCCGCGCGTGACCGACGCGTTCGACCTGCTCATCGAAGGCGGCACGGTCGTCGACGGCGGCGGCGGGCCGGGGTTCGCGGCCGCGGTGGGGGTGATCGGCGACCGGCTGCGCATCATCAGCGGCGAGACGGCGCACCTTCGCGCCGCCCGCCGCATCGACGCCACCGGCCACGTCGTCGCTCCCGGCTTCATCGACCTGCACAGCCACGGCGGGCTGATGATGCTGGCCGAGCCGCGCCACGAGCCGAAGGTGCGCCAGGGCGTGACCACCGAGGTCATCGGCGTGGACGGCAACTCGTACGCGCCGTTCCTCCGGCAGCAGGACCTCGACGACTTCCTCACCCTCAACGCCGGCCTCGACGGGCGCCCGGACATCGCCTGTGACTGGGGCTCGGTGGCCGGCTACCTCGAGCGCTTCGATCGCAGGGTCGCTGTCAACGTGGCCTACTTCATCGGCAACTCGGCGCTGCGCATATCAGCGTGCGGCTGGGACGAGGTACCGGCCGATGCCCGGGCCATGGACCGCCAGCGCGGCCTCCTGCGCGAGGGCATGGAGGAGGGGGCCTTCGGGCTGTCCTCCGGGCTCGATTACCCGCCGGGCGCCTACGCCACGACGGAGGAGCTTGGCGCGCTCCTGGCGGAGGCGGCGAAGCTCGGCGGCTTCTACCACACGCACGTCCGCTACACGCTCGGCGACGGCTTCCTCGATCCCTTCCGCGAGGCGATCGAGATCGGGCGCCAGGGCGACGGCCCCGTGCACCTGACCCACTTCTACCACCGCGCCACCTACCCCGGTCCGCCGGAGCGGATGCTCAAGCTGGTGGACGGCGCGCGCGCGGAAGGCCTGGACGTCACGTTCGACCTCTATCCGTCCGAGTGGGCCAGCACGCGTCTTCTGATCATGCTGCCGCCATGGATCCAGGCCGGAGGCGTGGCGAAGACCAGGGAGCGCCTGGCCGACCGCGCCATCCGGGCCCGCATCCGCGACGAGCTCGCCGCCCGCGGCCGCAGCTACGCAGGCGCCGCGCCCTGGGCCGACCTGCGCCTGGGCTACTTCGCCCGGCCCGAGCACGCCCGCTGGGAGGGCCGCACCCTGGCCGAGTACATGGTCGAGACCGGGCTCGACCCCACCGACGCCATCTGCGACCTGCTCCTGGCCGAGGACCTGCGCGTCAACCAGGTCACGCCCGGGCCGCACACGGCGGGCCTGGCGCCGTTCTTCCGGCACCCGGTCTCGATGATCGGGTCCGACGGCGTGCTCATCGGGGCGAAGCCCGCGCCGCGCACCTACGGCTCCTTCCCCCGCGTGCTGGGCGAGTTCGTGCGCGAGCAGCGCCTGACGAGCCTCGAGGAGGCCGTGCGCAAGATGACCGCGGCGCCGGCGGCACGCCTGGGGCTGGCGGATCGGGGCCTCCTGCGCGACGGCCTGAAGGCCGACATCGTGGTCTTCGACCCGGCGGCGGTGCGCGACCTGGCCACGTACGAGGAGCCGCGCCGCTTCCCGGCCGGCATCCCGCACGTCGTCGTGAACGGCACGCTCGTCGTGGATGGCGGCGAGCACACGGGGGCGCTCCCCGGCCGTGCGCTGCGCCGGAGCTCCACGGCATGAGCCGCGGGCATACTGGCGCCATGAGCGACGCGCCTCGCACCCTGGCCCTGGAGCACCTGCGTGCCGCGCCGGGTGAGCGCGCCACGGGGATGGTGCCGGTGAACCTGGGGAGCGCGACGGTCCAGATCCCGGTGGTGATCATCAACGGCGCCCGACCCGGGCCTCGGGTGGGCGCGACCGCCGGCATCCACGGCGCCGAATACGTCTCGATCGCGGCGCTCCGGCGCGTGGCCATGAGCCTCGACCCGGCCGAGATGACCGGCTCGCTCGTCGCCTCGCTGGTCTCCAACCCGGCCGCCTTCGCCGCCCGCAGCATCTACGTCGACCCGCTCGACGGCCGCAACCTCAACCGCACCTTCCCCGGCGACCCGGCCGGCGGCCCCACCGAGCGGCTGGCCGCGTGGCTCTACGCGAACATCATCGTGCCGTCGAACCGCTTCATCGACTGCCACTGCGGCGACATGAACGAGGCGCTCGTCTCGTTCAACGGCATCGAGGAGACCGGCGACCCTGACGTCGACCGCGTCACGCTGGCCATGGCGCAGGCCTACGGGCTCGACTACCTCGTCTACGGGCCGACCCCCGGCTCCACGACGACGGCGGCCGCGGCGGCCGGCATCCCGGCCGTCCTCGGCGAGGTGGGCGGCCAGGGCCTCTGGCCGGAGCAGGACGTGGCGCTCCACGCCGCCGGCCTTCGTCGCGCCCTTCACGCGGCAGGGCTGATCCCCGACCCCGGCGACGGCCCGCGGCGCACGACGCGCGTCCTGCACGCCGAGGCCTGGCTGCGCTCCGACGCCACTGGCTTCTGGCACCCGACGGTGGGCGTTGGCGAGCGCGTCGAAGAGGGCCAGGTCGTGGGCGAGGTCCAGAACGCGTTCGGAGCCACCATCCGGCTGGTCCACGCGCCGATGCCGGGCGTCGTGCTCTTCATCGTCAGCTCGCTGGCCATGAACACCGGCGATCCGCTCCTCGCCATCGCCGACTAGGGGACCCATGTCGGACCACCGATCCGATCACGAGCCGCATGAGCACGGCCCCGAGCACCATCATCCGCACGCGCAGCACGATCACGGGCCGGGCCTCCTCGTGGCGCTCCGGGACCTCGTGCGTCCGCACTCACATGACTCGGCGGCAAAGATCGACTCGGCGCTCGAGTCCGACTCCCGTGGCGTCCGGGCCCTCAAGATCTCGCTCGTCGCGCTCCTGCTGACCAGCGGCCTTCAGCTCGCCGTCGTCCTCGTCAGCGGCTCGGTCGCCCTTCTCTCCGACACGCTCCACAACTTCGCGGACGCCATCACGGCGGTGCCGATCTGGCTGGCCTTCATCGTCGGCCGGCGCGTCGCGTCGCGGCGGTTCTCGTATGGCTACGGTCGAGCCGAGGATCTCGCGGGACTCGTCGTTCTCGTGTTCATCGCGGGCTCCTCGCTCCTCGCTGCCTACGGGGCGATCGACCGGCTCCTGCACCCCGCCGAGGTCCATCTGCTGTGGGCCGTCGCGATCGCCGGCGTCGTCGGCTTCGTCGGCAACGAACTGGTGGCTCGCTACCGCATCACGATCGGGCGCGAGATCGGCTCCGCGGCCCTCGTGGCCGATGGGCTCCATGCGCGGGCTGACGGCTTCACGTCCCTCGCCGTCGTCGCGGGCGCCGCCGGGGTTGCGGCCGGCTATCCGGCCGCCGACCCGATCGCGGGACTCCTCATCGCGGTGATGATCCTGGTCGTTCTCAAGGACGCGTCGCGCGACGTGCTGATGCGCATGTTGGACGGGGTCGACCCGACCATCCTCGATGAGTCGGAGGCGGTGCTGCGCGAGGTGGCGGGGGTCGAGGACGTCGGCGCTGTGAGGATCCGCTGGATCGGCCACCGGCTTCACGCCGAGGCCGAGGTCATGGTCGACGAGCGCCGAACGGTCGTCGAAGCCCACGACATCGCCGAGCGGGCCCGCCATGCGCTCCTCCACGGGGTCCCGCACGTGGCGTCCGCGATCATCCACGCCGATCCCTGCGGGCACGCCGGCGGCGATCATCACGCAGATCTGTCGCACCACGATGCACGCGCCACGAAGGCCGCCACTCCTTCCTGACACGTTGTCGCCGCGTCCCACGACCGGGGAAGGTCCCTCGCGCGACGGCCCCAGATTCGTCCGAACTACGCAGGCGGCCGGGGTACCGATACACCATCGGACAGGACTTTCGGACGAGGGCGCCCGGTGGCGACGGCCCACTAGATTCTCGTCGTGCGTCCTACCCTCTCCACCCACGACCGCGCCTCAGTGACCGGCGGACCCCCGGGCAGCCGTCTTCGCCGGGACGATGACGTCCCGGCCGATGGCGTTGACGGCGGTCAACGTCGGACACGAGCCCGGTCGCCGACGGCGCGGCCGGCCACCGAGCGGCACCCGATCCGCCAGCACGGCCTCGAGGAGGTCGGCCACCTGCTCGCCGCGGCGGGTCCGACCCCGGACGTCCTCGATGCGGTCATGGGTGTGCTGACCGAACAGTACGGCTACCGGCAGGTATCGCTCCATCTCCTCCATCCAGACGGGATGGCGCGGCTCGCGGCCCAGCGAGGCTACGCGGTGACCGTCGACTTCGACGGTACCCGGGGCGTGATCGGCCGCGTGATGCGGACGCACGAGCCCGCGTTCGTGCCCGACGTGCGGGTCGACCCGGACTACTCGACCGCCAACCCCGACGTCACCGGCGAGATCTGCGTCCCGCTCCTCGCCCACGGGGAGCTGCTGGGCATCCTCAACGTCGAGTCGACCGACGATCGGCCGCTCGACGAGAGCGACCGGGGCGTGGTGGCGACGGTCGGCGATCGCCTGGCCGCGGCGCTCGCACTCGCGCGCGAGCGAGCGCGACTGGCCGAGCGGGCCGCGATCTTCCAGCGCCTCGTCGAGTTCTCCGCGCGCATCAACGGCGTGCTCGACGAGACCGAGCTGTACCGGACGACGGTCGACGCCGTGGCCATGGTCGTGCCGGCAGAGCTGGTCGCGCTGACGGTCCTCGATCAAGCGTCGCGGAGATACGTCGTGCGCGGCGCGCGAGGCGCCGAGCGGGCGGTCGGCAAGGAGATCCGGCCGGGCGAGGGCATGGCCGGGCGTGCGATCAGCGAGCGGATCCTCGTCCGCGTCGACGACTTCGACCGGGGCGCCTTCCCGCCGGCCGTCCGCGACGATGCCGACGACGACCGATTCGTCACGGCCGTGGGCGTCCCGCTGGTGCGCGAGGGCGCCGCGATCGGCGCGCTCACCCTTGGTCGGGTGGAGGCCGGCCGGCCCTTCACGCCCCTCGAGCTCGAGGCGCTCGAGCTCCTGGCCAACCAGACGGCACTGGCGCTGGGCAACGCGCTGCTGCATGGCGAACTCGCCGAGCTTGCCATCCATGACGGGTTGACGGGCCTGCCCAACCGCGCGCTGTTCATGAGCCGCCTCGAGCACAGCCTGAAGCGAGCGAGGAGGGCGCGACGCGACCGCGTCACGGGGGTGCTCTTCCTCGACCTCGACGACTTCAAGCTGGTCAACGACGCGTTCGGGCACCCGTTCGGCGACGCCGTCCTGATCGCCGTGGCACGCCGCCTCGAGGCGGGACTGCGAGGTGGGGATACGCTGGCGCGCCGTGGCGGGGACGAGTTCACCATCCTCCTCGAGGGGCTCGCGACCGCTGCCGACGCCGAGACGGCGGCGCAGCGCGTGCTCGAGCTCCTGGCGTCTCCGCTCCAGCTGCCCGATCGGGAGGTCACCATCTCGGCCAGCGTCGGCATCGCGACCGCCGAGCCGGATGAGGTGACCCCCGAGGTGCTCGTCGCCGATGCGGACATGGCGATGTACGCCGCGAAGGCCGCGGGTCACGGGCGATGCGAGTTCTTCGCCCAGGGGATGCGCGTCGAATCCCGCCGTCGACTCGAGCTCCGCGACGAGCTCCGTCGGGCCATCGACGAGCACCAGCTGCGCGTCCACTACCAGCCGATCTTCGATCTCGGGACGCTGCGCATGACGGGGGTCGAGGCTCTCGTGCGCTGGGAACGCCCGGGTCACGGGCTGGTGCTGCCAGGCGAGTTCATCCCGCTGGCCGAGGCGACCGGGCTGATCCACCGCCTTACCCGATTCGTGCTCGAAACATCCTGCCGGCAGGTCCGTGCCTGGCAGCGGCAGTCGCCGGCCGCGTCAGGCCTCGAGCTCAGCGTCAACGTCTCCGCCAAGGACTTCCAGCCCGGGCTGGGCGCCACGGTGCGAGGTGTCCTCGCGAGCAACGGCCTGGATCCGGCCTGCCTGAAGCTCGAGATCACCGAGTCCGCCAAGCTCGACGAAGCGGACCTCGAGGCGGTGTTCTCCGAGCTGCAGGGACTGGGCGTCAGGTTCCTCGTCGACGACTTCGGGACGGGGTACTCCTCACTGGGCCATTTCAAGCGCTTCGGCATCAGCGGCCTGAAACTGGACCGGTCCCTGATCCGAGACCTGGGACGCAGCGCCCAGGACGAGGCCATCGTCACGGCCGCGCTGGCCTTCGCCCGCGCGCTCGAGCTCAGCGTGACCGCCGAGGGGATCGAGGATCCCTACCAGCTGGGCTGGCTGCGGCAATCGGGCTGCGAGTTCGGCCAGGGCAATCACCTGGCCCGACCCCTGTCCGCAGAGGCGCTCGACGAGGACCTGCTGGCCATCGCCGACTGACTGCAGGGTCAGCTCTGCCGCGCTCGGCTGCGTTCGGCCGCCCTCATGCGAACGCCCCCGGAGCACAAGAAGCGCGTCCGGCCTCGATCATGCTCAGACGCACGCCAGCGGTGCATTAGAGCCTTCGCGGAGCGTTCCGGGCAGGTCGGCCGCTTCTAGCGTTCCGTGCCCGTGCGTATGAGAACCGCACCAGCCCCGACGCGGCTTGACATCGCGGCGCCCGACCGGCCACGCTTCGCGGCACGCCCAAGGAGCGCCTCCCCGGATGACGATCACCACCCGGCCCGGCCCGGCCACACCCGTCAGCCCCGCCGCTCCGAGCCCGGTCCGGCTGCCCCGGGCCGGTGAGCTCGCGCGCGGCCACGCCCGGGGCGCGCCTCTCCGCCGCGAGGGGCCGGCCAAGCTTACCGGGACCGCGCTCTACGCCGACGACCTCGTCTTCCCGGGCGCCTGGTACGGCGCCACACTGCGCTCGACGGAGCCACACGCCCGCCTGCTGGGCATCGAGCGCGACGCCGACTTCGACTGGTCGCGGGTCGTCGTCGTCACGGCCGAGGATATCCCCGGCGACAACGTCGTGAGCCTCATCATCGACGACCAGCCCATCCTCGTGCCGGTCGGCGGGGAGATCCGCCACCAGGCCGAGCCGGTAGCCCTGCTGGCCGCCGCCGACCGCGACACGCTGCGCGAGGCGAAGGCCCGCCTCCGCCTGCGCACGGAGCCGCTGGCCCCGGTCTTCGACCCGCTGGTCTCGAGCCAGGTCTTCGCCCACTTCGACATGGGCAAGGGCGACATCGCGGCCGGGTTCGCCGCGGCGGACCTCGTCGTCGAGGGCACCTACCGGGTCGGCCACACGGAGCAGCTCTACATCGAGAACCAGGCCATGATCGCCGTCCCCCGTGAGGACGGCGGCATGACCGTGACCGGCTCGCTCCAGTGCCCCTACTACGTGCACAAGGCATTGAAGCGAGCGCTGGCGCTCGACTCGGAGCGGGCCGTCGTCATCCAGGCCGAGACCGGCGGCGGCTTCGGGGGCAAGGAGGAGTACCCCTCGCTCCTCGCCGTGCACGCGGCGCTGCTGGCCCAGCGCATCGGGCGGCCGGTGCGCATGATCTACGGCCGTCACGAGGACATCGCGGCCACCACGAAACGGCACCCGGCGATCGTCACGCACCGCACGGGCGTTACCCGCGAGGGCCGGATCGTGGCCCAGGAGATCGACCTCGTCCTCGACGGCGGCGCCTACTGCACCCTCTCGCCGGTCGTCCTCTCGCGGGCGACCATCCACGCGGGCGGCCCCTACGACGTGGCCAACGTGCGCATCACCTCGCGCGCCGTGGCCACGAACACGCCGCCCAACGGCGCCTTCCGCGGCTTCGGTGCGCCCCAGGCGGAGTTCGCCGCCGAGATGCAGGTCAACCGCGTCGCCGAGGCGCTGGGCATCTCGCCGCTGGAGCTGCGTCGGCGCAATATCTACCGCGAGGGCGGCGTGACGCCCACGCAGCAGGTGCTGCGCGAGAGCGTGGCCGCCCAGGAGGTCCTCGAGCGAGCCGCCGAGGCAGCCGAGTTCGAGCGCATCCGCGAGCGCACGGCGCGCGAGCGGGCGGCGAGGACGGCGAGCGCCCGGACGGCTCGAGGGATCGGCCTGGCGCTGGGCTGGCACGGCGCCGGCTTCACCGGCTCGGGCGAGGAGAGGATGGGTTCGGTCGCCAGCGTCGAGCTGACTGCCGAGGGGGCCATCCGCATCCTGGCCGCCTCGACCGAGATGGGCCAGGGGACGAAGACGATCTTCCCGCAGCTCGTGGCCGACGAGCTGGGCGTGCCCTACGACGCGGTGGAGATCGCGCCCCAGGACACCTCGATCGTGCCGGACTCGGGGCCGACCGTCGCCTCGCGCACGGCGATGGTCGTGGGCGGGCTCATCATCAAGGCCGCGCGGCGGCTGCGCGCCCAGGTCGAAGAGCGCACCGGGCGCCCCTTCGCGGAGAGCTACCTTCACGACGCACAGACGTGGGGCGGCACCCGGGAGGATGAGCGCTTCGAGCCGTACCCGGGCGTCCACTTCGACGACGAGACGTACACCGGCGACGCCTACCCCGCCTTCGGCTGGGCCTGCGCGGTCGCCGAGGTGGAAGTGGACCTCGACACCGGCGAGGTGGCCGTGCGCTCGGTCGTCTCCGCCGACGATGTCGGCCGGGTCATCCACCCCGTCCTGGCCGAGGGGCAGGTGGAGGGCGGCACGCTCCAGGCGGTGGGCTACGCGACGATCGAGGAGATCAAGCTGCACGACGGCCGCTACCTCAACGACCGGCTCCAGACGTACCTCATCCCCACGGCCGTCGACGCGCCGCGCATCGATGCGATCCTCGTCGAGGCGCCCTTCAGCGGCGCCCCGCACGGCGCCAAGGGCGTGGGCGAGCTGCCCATGGACGTCGGCGCGCCGGCCGTCGTGGCCGCCATCCACGACGCGACCGGCGTCTGGATCCACGATCTGCCCGCCACGCCGGAGCGGATCCTCGCCGCCCTCGACGGGCACGAGCCGCCCGGACCGCCGGGCATCAGCGCATGAGCTACCAGCTGATCGTCAACGGCGTCGAATTCGAGGTCGCCGCGCCCGGCATGCGGCGCCTCCTCGACGTGCTGCGCGAGGACCTCGGCCTGAGCGGCACGAAGGAGGGCTGTGGCGAGGGCGAATGCGGCGCCTGCACGGTGCTGCTCGACGGCGAGCCGGTGGTCAGCTGCCTCGTCCCCCTCTGCCAGGCGGACGGCCACGCGGTGCGCACGGTCGAGGGGCTGGCCACGGCCGGCCCGCAGGGCCCCGTCCTCTCCCCCCTCCAGGCGGCCTTCCTCGAGGCGGGCGGAGCGCAGTGCGGCATCTGCACGCCGGGCATGCTCATGTCCGCCGAGGCGTTCCTCGCCTCCGGCGCCGACCCGACCGAGGAGGCCATCCGCGAGGCGATCGCCGGCAACCTCTGCCGCTGCACGGGCTACACGAAGATCGTCGAGGCCATCGAGCTGGCCGCGTTGGGGCGCGGCGCCGACACCGCCCCGGGCGCCTGAGCGAGTCCCGAACGCGATGCCCGCCGAGCCGCCGGTCGCCTCGCCCACGAGCCTCGGGCAGGCGTACGCGCTGCTCGCGGCCGCGCCCCACCGACCGATCGCCGGCGGCACGGACGTGATGGTCCAGATCGCCGCTGAAACGACGCCGATCCCGGAGCGGATGCTGGACCTGTGGCGGCTCGACGAGCTGCGGGGCATCCGGGTCGAGGGCGATGCCCTCGTCCTCGGCGCGCTCACGACGTACACGGAGATCCGCCGCTCGCCGCTCTGCGTCGAGCACGCGCTGGCGCTCGTCGAGGCCGCCGCAACGATCGGCGCGGTGCAGATCCAGAACCGGGGCACGCTGGGGGGAAACATCGCGAACGCCTCGCCGGCGGGCGACACGCTGCCCGTGCTGCTGGCCATGGATGCCTCGATCGTCGCAGGCAGCCTGCGCGGCGAGCGGACCGTGGCTGCCGCCGACTTCTGGCCGGCCTACCGGCGCACGCCGCTGCGGCCCGACGAGCTGGTCCTGCGCGTCAGCCTGCCGCTCGTGGCCGGGCGCCGGGTCCGCTACCGCAAGGTCGGCACGCGGCGGGCGCAGGCCATCTCGAAAGTCGTCATGGCCCTGGCCTGGCGCGAGGACGGCGGCGTCTGGCGCCACGTGCGCCTCGCCCTCGGGTCCGTTGCGCCGACCCCGATCCGCGCCACCGAGACGGAGCGCGTCCTCGAGGGCGCCGCTCCCCGTGAGACCGTCGCCGACCACGCCGCGGCCGTCCTGCGCGGCGAGCTGCGGCCGATCGACGACGTGCGCTCCACCGCGGCCTACCGGAAGGCAGCTGCCGCGCGCGTCTTGCATCGCCTGCTGCGCGAGGAGGGTGGCTGGTGAGCGCGCTGCCCGATGGGGTCGAGGTCCTGGCCCCCGTCCCCTCCGAGCACGCCCACATCCTGTCGGCCGAGGCACTGGCCTTCGTGGCGCGGCTCCAGCGCACGTTCGCGACCCGCCGCGACGTCCTGCTGGCAAGGCGGGGCGAGCGGCAGCACGACCTGTCGGCCGGCGTCATGCCCGACTTCGTGCCCGACACGGCCGCCATCCGGGCGGCCGACTGGCGAGTCGCCGACGCCCCGCCCGATCTCGACGACCGGCGCGTGGAGATCACCGGGCCTGCCGAGCCGAAGATGATGATCAACGCGCTGAACTCGGGCGCCCGCGTCTTCATGGCGGACCTGGAGGACGCCCTGAGCCCCGGTTGGTCGAACGTGATCGCCGGCCACGCCGCCCTGTACGACGCGGTGCGCCGCCGGCTTGTGTTCACCGGCCCCGAAGGCAAGGCCTACCGGCTCAACGAGCGCACGGCGACGCTCGTCGTCCGGCCACGGGGCTGGCACCTCGTGGAGCGGCACGTGCTCGTGGACGGGGCGCCGGTGAGCGCGAGCCTCTTCGACTTCGGGCTCTTCCTCTTCCACGACGGCCGCGAGGTACTGGAGCGGGGTTCGGGGCCCTACCTGTACCTGCCCAAGCTCGAGGGCCGGCTGGAAGCCAGGCTGTGGAACGACGTCTTCTTCTTCGGCCAGCAGGCGCTGGGCATCCCGCGCGGCTCGATCCGGGCGACCGTGCTGATCGAGAACATCCTCGCCGCCTTCGAGATGGACGAGATCCTCTTCGAGCTGCGCGAGCACGCCGCCGGGCTCAACGCGGGCCGCTGGGACTACATCTTCAGCATCATCAAGAAGCTCGGCGAGCGGCCGGATTTCGTGCTGCCGGACCGCGCGCAGGTGACGATGGCCGTGCCGTTCATGCGCGCCTACACGCAGCTGCTCGTGCGCACCTGCCACCGGCGCGGCGCATACGCGATCGGCGGCATGTCCGCCTTCATCCCCAACCGCCGCGAGCCGGAGGTGACGGCGAACGCCCTCGCCAACGTGCGCGAGGACAAGGAGCGCGAGGCGGGCGACGGGTTCGACGGGACGTGGGTCGCCCACCCCGACCTCGTGCCCGTGGCCGGCGAGGTCTTCGCCCGGGTCCTCGGGGAGCGGCACCACCAGAAGGAGCGGCTGCGCGAGGACGTGCTCGTCGGCGCGACGGACCTCCTCGACGTGCGCGTTCCCGGCGGGCGGGTGAGCGAGGCCGGCGTGCGCCAGAACGTCAACGTCGGGTTGCAGTACCTCGACGCGTGGCTCCAGGGCATCGGCGCCGCGGCGATCTTCAACCTCATGGAGGACGCCGCGACGGCCGAGATCAGCCGCTCCCAGCTCTGGCAGTGGCGCCGCCTCGGCGTGCGGCTCGACGACGGGCGGCCATTCACCGGTGAGCTGTACGGAGCCATCCGCGACGAGGAGCTGGCACGGCTCGGCGAGCGCGGGGCGGGGCGGCTGGGCGAGGCCGTGGATCTGCTGGACCGGCTCGTCCTCGGCGACGACTTCCCGGAGTTCCTGACCCTTCGGGCGTACGAGCTGCTCGGCTGACGACGGTAGCGCCATCAGAACTCGGAAGGAGAATGAGGATGGGAGACGGGGTCGCCAGCGGCCCGGGCGTGAGGGCTGCGGTCATGCGTGGCCCGGGACGCATCGGCGTGGAGCGCTTCCCGTATCCCGACGTGGAGCCCGGCGCCGTCCTGATCAAGATCGAGTACTCGGGCATCTGCGGCACCGACAAGCACACCTTTCGGGGCGAGACGAAGCAGTACGCCGGGACGCCGCACGAGATCGATATCGAATTCCCGCTCATCTGCGGCCACGAGAACGTGGGGGTCGTCGCGGAGACCGGCGGAGTCGTGCTCGACAGCGAGGGGGTCCCGCTCCAGCTGGGCGACAGGATCGTCCCCGCCGCGAACGTCGCGTGCGGCTCGTGCGTCTTTTGCCGGGGCGGTTTCCCCTACTACGCCTGCGAGCGTCTCGAGGACTATGGGAACAGCCTGAACGCCGCCCGCCCGCCTCACCTCTTCGGTGGCTGGGCCGAGTATCTGTATCTGCTTCCGGGGACACCGCTGTTCCGAGTGCCGGACGAGCTTCCGTCGGAGATCGCCGTCCTGACCGAGGAGATGTCGGTGACGCACGGCCTCGACACCGCACGGATGCTGGCAGCCGACCTCCACGGGCCGCGGGTGGGCGAGACGCTCGTCGTCTACGGCGTCGGGCCGCTGGGTCTATGCCACCTCATCAAAGCTCGGCTGCTGGGGTGCGGGCAGATCGTCGCGATCGACCGCCTGCCACACCGCCTGGAGGTCGCCGGCGCCTTCGGCGCGAGCCTGCTCCTGAACGTCACGGAGACCGACGAAGCCGAGCGGGTCGCGCGCGTTCGGGAGCTGACGGGCGGCCTGGGCGCCGACATCGTCGTCGACGCCACCGGCGTCGCGACGGCGCTGCCCGAGTGCCTGCGTTTGGTGCGTTACGGAGGCACGGTCGTCGAGGCCGGAGCCTTCGTCGACATGGGACCCATCGGGATCAACCCCTCGGCCGATCTCTGCGCCCGCAACGTTTCGCTGCTGGGAATCGGCGGCGAGCGCAGCGACTTCTACCTTCCCACGATGCGCATGTTGGCCCTCAACGCCAAGCGTCTCCCGTTCGAGCAGGTCGTCAGCCACCGGATGCCCCTGGAGCGTGCGGCAGAGGCGATCGAGCTGGCCCAGGGCAACGATTCGATGAAGGTGGTATTTGCCCCGAACACCGTCCCGGCATCGGCATGACCGAGACCCGGGAGGAGACGAAGCGGCGACCCGAACTTGGGATCCTGCTCTGGGCCAGAGCGTGATCGCCTCCCTCGTTTCCATACCGTCGAGGGTGACGAGATCACTGGCCGCTTAGCGGATGACATGGTCACTGGCCGTCCACAAGGGGCGGCGCTTCCGCTTGACACGCACCGCCAGGCGCGCGAGCCTTCGCCCGCCTGATTCCCATACACGTACCCCGTGCGCGTCCCCGCGCAGCACCACGAGGATGGTTCGATGCCCACCCAAGCGTCCATCGCCGAGGCGGTAAACGGAGTCGCGGCACACTTCCGCGCCCACCCCGAGTCCGGGCGGTCGAACGACGCGCCGGCCACGGCCACTCTCCAGGGCGGGTTGCGCTTCCAGGTCACGCATCCCAACGGGATGACCGTCGCCACGGACATGCCTGCCGCGTTCGGTGGGGAAGCCACGGCGCCGTCACCGGGATGGCTGATGCGTGCCGCGTCGGCGGCCTGCAACGCGTCGATGATCGCCATCCGCGCTGCCCAGGAGGGCATCACCCTCGACGAGCTGACCGTGGTCGTGGGCAGCGTCTCCGACGACCGCGGCATGGTCGGGGTGGCAGACGACGTGCCGGCCGGGCCGCTCGAGGCGTCCGTGCACGTGCGTGTACGTGCCGCTGGCGCCGACCCCGAGCGGCTGCGCGATGTCGTCGCCTGGGCCCGGACCCATTCGCCGGTCGTGGATGCCGTCGGCCGGGCGGTCCCGACCAGCTTCGACGTCGAGATCGGCTGAGGGATCGCCGTCAGGCGGCGGTTCGGCGAGCAGGTCGAACACGCTGGACCGCCCCGAGCTGGGCACGCTGACCGGCGGGCGCGGAGTAAGTCACGAACGTCAGGGCCCGGACTGCGCCCGCCGGGTGTCGTAGCCAGCCTCGCGTCGCCCGCCGGTCGGTCGGGAAGGCGGTGCGGAACAGGTTCGCGGAGGCTTCGACGCGGCGACGGTTCGTCATGCCCTCACCGACCGCGAGCCACGTCGCGATCGTGGCCGGGTCCCAGCCGCGCTCGCGTGCGATGCGGGCGGCGAGCCGGCGCTTGCGGTCAAGGGTGCCCACGACCTCCTGTGGATCGACGATCTCCGTCTTCAGCTCGATGATCAGCAGCGTGCGCGTGGCGACATGCCAGGCCAGGATGTCAATCACGCCGCGCTCCCCATAGACGGCGAACGACACCTCCGGCGCGAGCTCCCAGCCGCCGATCCGCTCGAGAAGCTCCGCCACGCGCTCGTGCATCGCCGCGTGGCGCCAGTTCACGAGCCTGTCCAGCTCACCGCCGCGCCAGCGTGGCACGAGGTCGATGCGGATCTCGAGCGCCGAGGTGACCTTGTCGAGCGTCGCCAGCGTCATCTCGGCTGCGAGCCCGCGCTCGATCCGGGAAACCGCCGCGCGGGAGACGCCGGCCGCGGCTGCCACGTCGTCCTGGCGCCAGCGCTTGCGCAACCGAACAGCGCGGCAGACGACCCCGAGGCGCTGGAAGTTCATGGCCCGCAGCTTGACCGGCGGCGCTTCATCGACACCTCGCCGATGCTCACCGGCCGATTTACGGCCCGCGGTTCTCATACGCACGGCCACGGAACGTTAGAAGCCACGAGCCGTGCTGGAACGGCCCGTGCGTGCTCAACCGCGCCTGCGGCGTTCGCATGAGGGAGCAGCGGGGCCCCCGGCCTTCTACGGTTCCGGGTGCGTTCGTATGAGAATCCGCAGGGCGCGGGTGGCGCCGTGGGGGCGTGGGGAGGCCGCCGCGGTCAGCTCAGCCGCTCCAGCTCGCGCTCCACGAACCGCCCGAACCCGCGCCGCCCGACGAACGCCCCGTCGCGCACGACCCATGAGCCGCGAACAGCGACGGACCGCACTGCCCCGACGACCGCGCGGCCCTCGTAGGGCGTGTAGTCGCTCGTGTGATGCAGATCCGCCTGGCGGAGCGTGCGACGCGCGCCGGGATCGAAGAGCACGAGGTCGGCGTCCCGCCCCACCTCCACGGCCCCTTTGAAACGCATCCCGAACAGCCGCGCCGGCGTCGTCGCGAGCAGGTCCACCATCCGCTCCAGGCTGATCCGACCCGCCGCCACGCCCTCCGAGTAGACCAGCGTCAGCAGCGTCTCGATGCCCGGGGCGCCGTTGGAGATGCGGTCGAACGATTCGCGCCACGACCGCTTCTCCACCGCGACGCGATCCGGTACGTGGTCCGTGCCCACGAGCGCCAGCGAGCCGTCGGCCAGCCCCTCCCACAACGCGTCCCCCTGCCCCGCCGCGCGCAACGGCGGCGAGATGACGTACTTCGCCGCCTCCTCGGACGGCAGGAGGTAGCGTGACTCGTCGAGCGTCAGGTAGTGCGGGCACGTTTCCGAGAACACGGGCCGCCCCTCCGCGCGCGCGATGCGCACGACGTCGAGTGCCTCCCGGCAGGAGAGATGCACGACGTAGAGTGGCGCCCGGGCGGCTCGCGCCAGCGCCACCGCCCGCGCCGTCGCCTCGGCCTCCACGTACGGCGGCCGCGACGTGGCATGGTACCGCGGCAAGGTCTCTCCGGCCTCCAGGTGCCGTGCGGTCAGCGCCTCCAACAGCACGGCGTTCTCGCAATGCACCTGGAGCATGCCGCCGCTCGCCCCGGCCATCGCCAGCGCCCGGTAGAGCGTGGCATCGTCCACCCCGAAGTCGTAGACCATGAAGGCCTTGAAGGTCGGGACCCCCAGCTCGATCGCCCCCGCCATCTCGGCGATGGCGTCCTCCAGCTGCGGCGTGATGACGAGGCTGACCGCGTAGTCCACCGCCGCGTCGCCCTCGGTCCGGGCGCGCCACGAGCGCAGGCCATCGAGCAGGGTTCGCCCGGCCGCCGCGGACCCGCCGGTGCCCGGGTTGTTGAAGGCCAGGAACGTGGTCGTGCCGCCGAATGCGGCGGCCACCGAATCCTGGAAGAAGCGATCCGGCTCTGCGTCCGAGGCGACGCGCACATGCGTGTGCACGTCCACGGCCCCCGGCAGCACGAGCAGACCGGCGGCGTCCACGACCTCCCGGGCGTCCGAGCCCAGGTCCGGCCCGACCGCCGCGATCCGGCCGCCCTCGACGGCCACGTCCGCGATCGCCGCCCCCGCCGCCGTGACGACCGTGCCGCCGCGAACGATGAGGTCGGTCACGCCTCGACGATCTCGATCTCCTGCGCGCCCTCCCAGAGGCAGCGCCGCCCGACCTCGCGCAGCCGGTCCTCCCAGCCCTCGTCGGGCACGACGGTCGCGAAGTGATTCGCGGCGAGCTGGCCCACCTTCGAGGAGGTCGTGCAGGCGCCGTAGGGGAGGAAGATCTCGCACTCGCTGATGCCACCCGGATAGAGCGCGAGCTGACCCGGCGCCGGATGCGAAGTGTGGTTCTCCCAGTCGACGCCCGGCCGGTAGTCGCCGTACGGGATCCACGTCGACTCGCCGCTCCAGCGGCAGTGGATGAGCTTCGAGCGCAGCGGCAGCAGGCGCCGCATGGCGGCCACGGTCTGGGGCGCATCGGCTTCCCAGCGGGCGCTAAAGTGGAGGTCCCCGACGCGGATCTGCAGTTCACTCATCGCCGGAGGATACCGTGGCCGATACGCCGCCGACCATCTCCACGCACGTGCTGGACGTGGAGCGCGGCCGCCCCGCGGTGGGTGTCCGGGTGCGGCTGACGCGGCTGGTCGGAGGCACGGAGCTGGAGGCCGGCGGGGGCACGACCGACGACGACGGCCGCATCCCCGATCTGCTCCACGGCGCGCGGCTCGGGCCCGGCGAGTACCGGCTCCGCTTCGACGTCGACGAGGGCGGCTTCTTCCGCGGCCTGGCCGTCGACATCCGCGTCTCGGATACCTCGCGCAGCTACCACGTGCCGCTGATCCGGGCGCCCTTCGCCCTCTCGACGTATCGCGGCTCGTGACCCTGCCGACGATCGAGGAGATGGACGCGCTGCAGCCGGATGCCTTTGCGGCGCAGATAGCGCCGCTCTTCGAAGGCGCGCCGCGCTTCCTGGCCCGACTGGCGGCCGCCCGACCCTTCGGGACGCCGGAGGCCCTCTTCGGCCGGGCGCGCGCGATCGCCCAGTCGATGGCCGAGGAGGAGCAGCTGGAGCTGATCGACGCCCACCCCCGCCTCGGCGCCGCGCCGGCGAGCGTGTCGGCGCTCTCGTACGCGGAGCAGGGCTATGACCGGGGAGTGGCGGACCTCGCCCTCGAGTTGGAGCGGCTCAACGCCGCCTATGAGGCGCGCTTCGGCTTCCGCTACTGCGTCTTCGTGGCCGGCCGTCCACGGTCGGCGCTTCTGCCCGGGTTCGAGGCCGCGCTCGCCGGGGAGCGGACGGCGGAGATCGCCCGGGCGCTTGATGCGGTGGTCGACATCGCGCAGGATCGATGGCACAAGCTCGCGACGCCGGCCGACGCCGCCCATGGAGGGACCCGATGATCGAGCTGGGACCGACGCGCTACGGCAAGGCGCGGATCCGCCTGGTCAAGGTCGTGCGCCTGCCCGACCGCCACGTCGTGCGCGACCTCACGGTGGCCGTGGCGCTGGAGGGCGACTTCGCGGCGGCGCACACGGACGGCGACCAGTCGCTCGTCGTGCCCACGGACACGATGAAGAACACCGTCTACGCCCTGGCCAAGGACGGACTGACGGGGTCGATCGAGGCCTTCGGGCTGACGCTGGGGCACCACTTCCTGGGCTTCGAGCAGGTCGAGCGGGCGACGATCTCCCTCCAGGAGCACGCCTGGGCCCCGATCGCCACGAACGGGCGGCCGGCCCCGGACGCCTTCATCCGCCAGGGCGACCTGACCCGGACCGCCGTCGTCTCCGTGGGCCGCGACGACGCCACCGTCGAGGCCGGCATCGAGGGGCTGACGGTCATGAAGACCGCCAAGTCGTCCTTCGCCGGCTTCCCGCGCGACCGCTACACCACCCTCAAGGAGACCCAGGACCGGATCATGGCCACGAAGGTCGCCGCCGCCTGGCGCTACGCCGACGGCGGGGCGGGGGTCGACTTCGACGCCGCCTTCGACCGTGTGCGCGGGACGATGTTGACGGCCTTCGCCGAGCACTTCAGCCCGGCCGTGCAGACCTCCATCTGGATCATCGGCAAGGCGGTCCTGGAGGCCGAGCCGGCCATCGACACGATCCATTTCGCCCTGCCCAACCTCCATCACTGGACGTACGATCTGTCGCCCTTCGGCCTCGAGAACGACCGCGAGATCTTCGTCGCCACGGAGGAGCCGCACGGCCTCATCGAGGCCACGGTCCGACGCTCGGCCTGAGGACTCAGTCTCAGTCCGAGCTAAAACCTCCTGCCGGAGGAGGAGCCGCGGACCAGGATCGCTGCCCGCTTCGGCCTTCGGGCGGATGACACCTGGGGCTTGCTCGAGCGGATCGGGTGGGAGTGCGCTGGCGCGATCTCGGTGCTGCCGCAAGGCCACACGCCGCAGTCCGGGAGCTACCGGGCGCTGACCGACGAGGAGGTCTGGAAGCGCATCGATGAGCTGCCCGCGCGCCCATACGACTCGGACGCCGCCGTCCGCATGTCGCTGGGCGGTGGACAGTCGAAGCTCCTGCTGGCCCGCTACGGTGAGCGCTGGCGTCTGCCCCTCGACGGCGCGCCGAGCACGCACATCCTGAAGCCTGAGCCGATCTATCACCCGGGCTTGGCGCTCGCGGAAGCGTGGGCGCTGCGCGTGGCCGCTGCGGCCACCTCCGCCGCCGAAGCGAAGGTGATGGTCGCCGAGGGCCACCTGCCCACGCTCATGGTCACGCGATTCGACCGAGCCATCGACCTCGACGGCAGCATTCGGCGGACCCACCAGGAGGACATGTGCCAGGTCCTCGGGATCCCGCCCGAGATCAAGTACGCCGAGCATCCGGAGAACGACCGACATCCCTCGTACGCTCGATTCGCTGCCGTCCTCGAGCGCGGGGCGTTCGAGCCGCGCGTCGAACTCGTCCGCCTGCTGGAGCACGTCACGGTCAACCTCGCGCTCGGCAACACGGACGCGCATGCCAAGAACACGTCCGTCTTCCGCGATCGATCGGGCGGCCTGCGCCTGACTCCGATGTATGACCTCGCGCCGACCCTGGCGTTCATCAACCAGCGTCATTTCGGGATGTCCGTGGCGGGCAAGTTCATGATCACCGAGATCACGCGCGACCACCTCGTTCGAGAAGCCCGCGTCTGGGGTGTGCCCAAGCGTCTCGCTCGGGCCGCGGTCGATCGGACACTCGATGCGCTGCGGACGACCGGCGTGCGCGCCGGGGACGACGCATACCCCGCCATCCGCGGCGACGTCCGCGCGATCGCTCTCGAGCAGATCGAGAGGCTCGCGCGCGCTTGACGGCCCGGCTGATCCTCAGCCGTCTGTCGGCAGCAAGCGGAAGGGTCGGTCGCCCGGACCGCGGAGCGCTCGGAAGTGGCGCTCATCGAGGGTCAGGACGTCGGTCGTCCCGTATCGCTCGGCCAGGACCACGACCGACGCGTCCGCGATCCCCGACCCCAGGTCGCGGTAGCGGTCCAGGACGACGCGGGCGCGCGCGACGTCCGCCTGGTCGAAGGATTCGAGACGATAGACGCCCGACTCGACCTGCTCGAGGAGGCGGTCCTGCGCTGCAGGGCCCACGCGCGTGGCGAGCAGGTAGTCCAGCTCGGCCAGGACGAAGGGCGACAGGATCCGTGGGGCGGCCGCTGCACGAACGGCCGCTGCGGCCGCCCGGTGGTGGCCTTGGCTGCTGTCTATGGCCGCCAGCAGCCCGCTCGTGTCGAGGAGGATCACCGCTCGCCGAAGCCCTCCAGGGCCTCATCGGCGTGCTCGGCGAGGTTCGGCTGCCGGCTCTCGAAGAGCGGGAGTGTCGGCTCCCGGAGGGCGTGCCGCTCCACCACCAGCGCGACACCTTCGCGGATCAGATCCGCCTCGCTGCGCTTCTCGGCCTCGGCGGTCCGCTCGAGGGCGGCCTTGAGCGACTCAGGTAGGTAGACGGTCGTCTTCTCCATGCCATACATCCTACCATACGTTGGAGCCGCCGCTTCAGGCGCGCAGCCTGCCGCGCCGGGCCTCTCATACGAACGCACCCGGAGCGTTAGAAGTCTTGTCGGCCGTCGGAGGCCCCGATTCGCCCTCATCCGCGCGCCCGGTGTGCGTATGAGGCCTCAGCGCGTGGATCGGGCTTCCAACGTTCCCCAGGCGTGCGTTTGAGGATGCCGGCCGCTCAGCCGATCTCGAGCGGCACCTCGGCCACCTCGCCGCCGACGATCCGCCAGGCTCGGACGTCCGGCGCGTCCATGTCGGCCAGCGAACAGATGAGGTAGAGCGCGTCGGGGTAGAAGGCCAGGCCGATGTCCGTGGGCGAGGGCTCGGCAGGCGAGCGGACGTGCGAGTGGAAGATGCCCCACACGACCTCGTCGGCGTCGTCGATGGCGAGCATGACGTGCAGCTGCTCCCCCGGGTCGATGAGGTAGCGGTAGGGCGAGGCGGCCGCGTTGGCCAAGGCGTGGAAGCGCAGCGCGGAGCCACCGTCCAACCCTCCGCGGTCCCCGGCGACGATGCCGCAGGCCTCGTTCGGATAGCCGGCGTGCGCCCAGGCGACCAGCTCGTCGCGCAGCGCCGCCGGGAGCACCACGGGCGCCGGACCCGGCACCTGCCCCGGCCCCGGCCCCGGCCCTACCACCAGCTGCGCGACTCCATGTCCTCGCCCATCTCGGCCAGGTCGCGCGTCCAGAGGCCCTCGGAGAGGTACTTCCAGCCACCGTCGGCCAGCAGCGCGACGATCGTGCCATGTTCCATCGTCCGTGCCACCCGGGCCGCGGCGACGAGCACGCCGCCCGACGAGACGCCGGCGAAGATGCCCTCGCGCTCGCCCAGCGCGCGCAGCGCGCGGATCGCGTCGGCGTTGGAGACGAGGAACTTCCCATCGATCAGCGCCGGGTCGAAGATCTCCGGCACGAAGCCCTCGTCCATGGAGCGCAGCCCCTGCACCAGCTCCCCGGGGAGCGGCTCGGCGGCGTAGATGCGCACGTCGGGGTTCGCCTCGCGCAGCCGCCGCCCCACGCCCATCAGGGTGCCGCCCGTCCCGAGGCCGGCCACGAAGACGTCCACCTCCGGGCAGTCGGCCAGGATCTCCACGCCGGTCGTCTCGTAGTGGGCGCGCGGGTTGGCCGGGTTGCCGTACTGGTAGGGCATGACGAAGCGCGAGTCCTTCGCCACGAGGTACTTGGCCAGCTCGACCGCCCCGTTGGAGCCCTTGGCGCCGGGGGAGTCGATGATCTCGGCGCCGAAGATCGTGAGCAGCTGCCGGCGCTCCTGGGTCACGTTGTCGGGCATGACCACGGCGATCCGGTAGCCCTTCCGCCGGGCGATCATGGCCAGGGCGATGCCGGTGTTCCCGGAGGTGGGCTCGATGATGATCGAGTCGGGCCCTAGCCGGCCGGACGCCTCGAGGTCCTCGATGAGGTACCTGGCCACGCGGTCCTTGACCGAGCCGGTCGGGTTCAGGCCCTCGAGCTTGGCGTAGAGGCGGACATTCGGGTTGGGGCACATGCGCGGGATCTCGACCAGCGGCGTGTGCCCGATGGCATCGACGATGGAGGGATAGCGCCCGCCGTGGCGGGCCATCCCCTCGTGCGCGTGCGGACGATCGTCTGCGTCCGGCGCGATCCGGACGGCCACCGTCAGGCGCCTCCGCCCGCCATCGCCGGCAGGATGACGATCGTGTCCCGCTCGCCAACCGGCGTGGCCAGCTCCCCGAGGTAGCGGATGTCCTCGTCGTTGAGGTAGACGTTGACGAAGCGGTTCAGCTCGCCCTCGGGCGTCAGGAGCTGGTCGCGCAGGCCCGGGTAGTCGGCCACGAGGGCCTCGATGACCGCGGCCACGGTCTCCCCGGCGACGGCGACCTGCTTCTGGTTGCCGGCCACGGCGCGCAGCACGGGCGGGATGCGTACGGTGCTCATGCCGGCACCGCCGAGGTGACCACGGCGGCCGCGCGGACCCCGTCCCCGCAGGCGGGGCAGGCCGGGTCGCGGCGCAGCTTCAGCTCGGTGAACGTGCCATCGAGCGCGTCGTAGATGAGGAGGCGCCCCACGAGCGGCTCGCCGATGCCGAGCAGCAGCTTGATGGCCTCGGTCGCCTGGAGGATTCCCAGCGTGCCGGGCACCACGCCCAGCACGCCGGCCACCGAGCAGCCGGGCGCCAGCTCGGGCGGCGGCGGCGTCGGGTAGAGGCAGCGGTAGCAGGGCCCCTCGAAGGGCACGAACGCGGTCAGCTGCCCCTCGAAGCGGAAGACGCTGGCATGCACCACGGGGATGCCCGCCCGCACGGCCGCGTCGTTGAGCGTGTAGCGCGTCTCGAACGTGTCGGTGCCGTCGACGATCACGTCGTAGCCGGCGATGAGCCGCTCCACGTTGTCGTCGGCCAGCATCTCATCGTGGGCCACCACGCGGATCTCGGGGTTGATGGCCCGGATGGCGGCGGCGGCGGACTCGGTCTTCTTCTGGCCGAGGCGGTCGGTGGTGTGGACGATCTGGCGCTGCAGGTTGCTCAGGTCCACCACGTCGAAGTCGACGATGCCCAGCGTGCCCACGCCGGCCGCGGCGAGGTAGAGCAGGGCGGGCGAGCCAAGCCCGCCGGCGCC
>Ga0209751_10001234_pt1 | contig 26535 bp, 20 predicted proteins | sample RifCSP13_1_FD_184019 | JGI IMG/M metagenome (GOLD analysis project Ga0209751, IMG submission 184019) | Soil microbial communities from Rifle, Colorado - Rifle CSP2_sed 13_1 (SPAdes) (version 2) | ecosystem: Environmental > Terrestrial > Deep subsurface > Rock core/Sediment | place: Rifle...
CCCCGCCCCGAGGCGACGGCGGAGCGCTTCTAGCCGAAGGCCCACGGCAGTCATCTTCTGCACGGAGTCGTCGTGGATGTCGACGGCGATCCGCCGGCGCTCCTCCTCCTGAGCCGCCACCAGGCTCTTCAGAAGAACCTCTCTCGTCTGCTCCGCCACCTTGCGATCGGTAACGTCGATGAAGATGCCGAGCCAGAGGCGAGGCGTGCCGTCCTCGTCGTGGGAGATCACGCGTGCGTGATCGTGCACCCAGACCGTCCGGCCCTCCTTCGCGATCATCCGGTACTCGACGTCGAAGGGCTCGCCCGTCACGTCGGTCCGTTCCGACTCGGCGAGCACCCGATCGCGATCGTGGGGGTGGATCAGGTCGGCCCAGAGCCTCGGGTTCGACTCCCACTCCGTCCGGCCGTAGCCGATCAGCGCTTCGATCTGCGGGCTCACCTCCGGCGCCGCGGTCAGCCCCAGCTGGGAGTCGTACGTGTAAACCACCACGGGTATCTGCTCCACCAGCGAACGCGCCCTCGCCTCCGCATCGCGGAGCTGCTGGAGCGCGCGTTCGCGCTCGGTCACGTCGCGGAAGCTCCACACCCGCCCCCGGATCTGCGCTTGCTGCACGAGCGCCCTCGAGAAGCGCTCGAACACCCTTCCATCCTTGAAACGCAGGGTGTCGAAGTCCTCGCGGTCCGTTCGGTAGAGCTCCCTCACCTTCGCGAGGAACGCCTCGGGGTCGCCCAGCTGGTCGAGCACGTACTCCAGGAGGCGATCGTCGCTGTCGGTCGCGATCAGCTCGTCGGGGATCCTCCACATCCGCTGGAAGACGCCGTTCGCGTACGCGACCCGGCCCCCGTCGTCGACGAGCAGGATGCCGTCAGCGGTCGACTCGAGCGTCGCTCTCAGGAGATCGTCATCGATGATGCCCCTCGAGTACTCCGGTTCCATGGTCTCCCGCCGGTCGCGCGCCCCGAATGTAAGCAACGTGGGGCCCGTAGGCAACGACCTTGTCCGTAGCCGCAGGGTCGGGTACGGTCGAGCGCCCACGAGGAGGGGAAAGCTGGCCTTCGCACGCCGATCGATCCGCGCCCGGCCCCGCCGCGAATCCCTGCGGGCGGTGGGTCGGACGGAGGAGCGTGGAAGCCGCGGCGTTGATGGAGCGAGCCCTCGTGGATGAGCTCGCGGCGGCCCGGGACCTGGACCTGATGCGCCGCATCTCGGAGGCCGACGAGGAGGCGTTCAGGACCCTGTTCCGCCGCCACGCGCCCACGGCGGCCGCGCTCGCGGTACGGATCGTCCGTCAGCGGTTCATAGCCGAGGAGATCGTTCAGGAGGCGTTCCTCGCCGTGTGGCGCGCCCCGGCCGCTTTCGACCCGTCGCGCGGCAGCGTGCGCTCGTGGCTCCTGGGGCTCGTCCACCACCGTGCCGTCGACGCGGTCCGTCGCGAGGAAGCGCAGCGGCGGCGAGCAGAGACCGCGGTCGCAGAGGCCGTCATCGTCGACGGCGACCCCGCGCCGCTGGTCGTGGAGGAGGCTGCGCTTCCGCAGGAGCGGGATGCCGTCCGCGCCGCGCTCGGCGACCTTCCGCACGACCAGCGGCGCGTGATCGAGCTCATGTACTTCGAAGGCAAGACGCAGACCCAGATCTCGGCAGAGCTCTCGCTGCCCCTCGGGACCGTGAAGTCGCGAACGCTGCTCGGGATGAGGAAGCTCCGGGCGGCGCTCGTCGGGATGGAGCGATGAGGGACCACACGAGGATCGAGGAGCTGCTCGCCGCGTCGGCGCTCGACGGCCTGGGCCCCGCGGACGAGACCGAGCTCGCGCGAGAGCGTTCCGCGCACGGTGAGGAGTGCGAGGAGTGCCGCGCTCTCGATCGGGGGTTCGCGGAGGTCGCCGGCCGGCTAGCGCTCGCGCTGGATCCGGTTCGGGTTCGCGACGGACTCGAGGACGAGCTCGTTTCGCGGGCCACCGGCTCGGTCACTCGCGCGCGCGCGCCACACCGGGGCTGGCGTGCGCTCGTCGCAGTCGCCGCCGCGTTCGCGCTCTTCGCCGGGGGCTGGCTCGCTCGCGGCCCGGGCGACGGGACGACCGAGGGGCTCGCCGACTTCCTCCCCGGCGCCCGGCTCGTAGCCTTCGAGGGAGCCGAAGGGGATCTCGCGCTCGCCTACCGCCCGGGTGAGCGAGGCGCCTACGTGATCGGCGACCTGGTGGAGCCCGGCGAGGGACTCGTCTACGAGGTGTGGACGATCCGCCATGGGTCTCCGTCGCCGGACGCCTGCATCCGCCCCGAGGCGGACGGTACGGTGCTTGCCTACCTGGACTCCGCCCTCGAGGAGAGCGACGTGATGGCCGTGACGATCGAGTCCGAGGCGTGTCCGGGAGCTCCGACGACCGAGCCGATCCTCATAGCCGAGCTCGCCAGTCTCTAGCCGGCCACTGTGGCACTGCCCGCCGCGGAGCCGGCCGCGAGCGGCGCCGGCAGGAAAGCCCGGAACGAAGCACCACCGCCCTCGCGATCTCCGACGCGCGCCCACCCGCCGTGGAGCTCGGCGAACCGCGCCACCAGGGAGAGCCCGATCCCGAGACCGGGGCCCCGGCCACCTTGCCGGAACGGCTCGAAGATCGCGGCGCGCAGCTCCTCGGGAACCCCGGGCCCGGCGTCCTCGACGGCAACCAGCACGCCGTCGTTCTCGTACCACACGCGGACCCAGATCCGAGTGCTTGGATCCGCGTGCTTGGCCGCGTTCAACACGAGGTTCTCGACGATCCGCTCGACCTGCACCGGATCGACCGCCACCTCCAGCTCTGGCGCCTCGACCTCGACCGTGCGACCCTCGAGCGCCAGCTCCCCGACGATCCGGCGTGCCAGGGCTCCGACGTCGGTCGGCTTGCGGTTGGGCTCGACGATGCCGCGCTCGAGGCGGTCGAGGTCCAGCAGGTCCGTCACGAGCCGGTGGAGTTTCCGCGCGGAAACGACGATCCCGCCGATGAGATCCGCGCGCGAGCCCTCGGGCAGATCCCCGCCCTCACGCTCCAGACTCACCGCCGAGCCGAGCACCGCGGTGATCGGCCCCCGGAGGTCGTGCGAGACTGCGTGCAACTGCAGGTTCTTCAGCTCGTCGAGCTTCCTCAGGTGCTCCGCGGCCTCTCGCTCCCGCTGCCACGCGAGCTCCAGCTCCCCCTCAACACGCTTGCGTGCCGTGATGTCCATCATCACGCCCTCGGTCAGCCACGGCTTGCCCGGCGCGTCGCGGAGCACGACCGCGCTCTCGTGCACCCAGATCTCCCGTCCCTCGGTGTGGATCATCCGGTACTCGTGGTCGAGCGGCTCCCCGGTCTCTCGGTGGTGTACGTACTCGTCCCACACCCGGTCGATGTCGTCGGGGTGAACGTGCTCGCGCCAGAAGTAGGGATCGGTCAGCCACTGCTCCTGCGTGCACCCCAGGAGATCGATGACCTGGGGGCTCACGTACATGCTCTCGCCCCACTCGTCGACGGGGTCGATGTAGGTGACGGCGGGGACCGCCTCGATCAGTCCTTGGAACTTCTTCTGGGTCTGCTCCAGCGCCCCCTCGGCCCACACGCGGTCGGTGATGTCGACGGCTACCCCAAGGATGCCCACGATCGAGCCCTCCCCGTCGCGCATCGGCACAACGTGGCACTCGAACCGTCGCCCTCGCCAGTTCTGCTCGTAGGCTCGTGAGTTCCCGTCGAGCGCCTCGAGGTGCGCGGCGATCGGCATGAAGTCGCGGTCCTCGGTCTCGAAGTGCTCGAAGAGCGTGACGCCGACCGCCTCGTCCGGAACCAGTCCGATGGCCGCCAAAGCGCCGCCAACCATCGAGGTGAAACGGAGTTCGGTGTCCGTCGACCAGAGGATCCCCGGCATCTGCTCGGCGGTAACGCGGAACCGGACGTCGCGCTCCCATGCGAGCTCCTCCGCGCGGCGGCGCTCGTCGATCGAGCTTCGGAGCTCGGTCATCGCCCGACGATGCTCCAGGAGGGTCATGACCTGGCGGCCCAGGACCACCAGCCCGGCGGCCTCGTCGGCGGAGAGGGACCTCGGTCGAAGGTCCATCACACAGAGAGTGCCGAGCGGAAACCCGTCTGTGGACACGAGGGGGACGCCGGCGTAGAACCGGACGAGGGGCTGCGCAGTGACGAGGCCGTGGCCTGCGAAGCGCTCGTCGGTTGTCGCATCGTTCACGATCGTGATGCCCCGGTGGCGGATCGTCTCCTCGGCGAAGGAGCCGACGCGCGGCACCTCGCCCGGCTCGAGACCCACAACGGCCTTCCCCCACACACGGTCCGCATCCACCAGAGCGACGACGGCTACGGGAGTGCCGCACTGGTGCGCGGCCAGCCGCGCGAGGTCGTCGAAGGATTCTTCCGACGGCGTGTCGAGGACGTCGTAGAGACCGAGCGCCGCCAGGCGAGCCTCTTCCGAGACGGAATCGTTCATCGCTTCTAGGAATATCGACCGGGCAGCGGCGGCTCATGACCCCCCCGACGGACCATCCCCGCCCCACCCGACGGAGCCATCCGGGGTCGCCCGGGCAGACGACCGGCCTAGCGCGCACCGATCGCCAGGCGCTCCCAGGTCACGGGCACCGGCACGTCCTCGGTCCGGCCGGGACGGTAGGACAGGCGCGACTCGACGGCGACCACGCCGTCGACCGCCCGGACGCGGTCGACGAGCGCCGGCACCAGGGCCCGCCGTTCGAGCTGGCCGTCGAGGACCACTACGCCGTCGCGCACCCTCGCCCGCACCGTCCCGGGCTCCAGGGACAGCTCGCCCTCGATGATCTCGTGGACCACCTCGCGCTCGATCTCGAAGTCCGGCCTGGTGAAGACCTTGAGCAGATCCGGCTGGGAGACGATCCCGACGAGCAGTCCCGACGGTGCCAAGACCGGGAGACGCTTGACCCCCCGGTCGCGCATCAGTCGCGCCGACTCGGCGATCGTGGCGTCGGGATTCACGGTGCAAGCCGGGGAGGTCATCAGCTGGCCCGCCACGAGCCCCCGCGCCTTCGAGCGCTCCGCCCGTCGCTCCGGCGGCTCGAACAGGCGCGGCGGGTCGTGCAGCTCGGGATCTCCCTTGAGGAGCAGGTCGCCCTCGGTGACCACGCCGACCAGGGCCCCGTCCGCGTCTACAACGGGCAGCGCGCCGACCCGATACTCGCGCATCAGACGAACGATCTCCTTGAAGGGGGCGGACTCGCCGACCACGACGACGGTCCTGGTCATCACGTCGTTCACCGTGCGCTGCATCACCACCACCTCGCGGCAGAGCCTAGGAGCCGCTCCGGTCGTCACGTAGGGCCGGAGGACCCCCGTCGCGGAGTCCGGACGCCGCCCGGGCGATACGCTGTTTCCGTGAAAGCGGATCGAGCCGCCGGCACCGCAGGAGACCGGGACGCCAAGCTCATCGAGGCCGGGCTCGCCCTCTCGTCCGAGCTGGCGCTCGACTCGGTCTTGCAGAGGATCGTCGACCTCGCCGCCGAGATCACAGGCGCGCGCTACGGGGCGTTGGCGGTACTCGGCCGAAACGGGCGGATAGCCGACTTCGTGACGACCGGGATCTCCGCTGAGGAGCGCGCGGCGCTCGGCGACCCGCCGGCCGGCCGGGGCATCCTCGGCGTGATCCTCGAGGAACAGCGCCCGCTCCGGATCCGCGACGTCACGAACGACCCGCGTGCCGTGGGCCTGCCGGAGGGGCACCCTCCGATGCGCTCGTTCCTCGGAGCCCCGGTCATGGCCCGCGGGCGCCTGTTCGGAAACCTGTACCTGACCGAGAAGCGAGAGGCTGCGGAGTTCACCGACGAGGACGAGGCAGCGATCCTGGTCCTCGCGACGCAGGCCGGTGTCGCAATCGAGAACGCGCGCCTCTACGAGGAGAGCCGGCTCCGCGAGCAATGGCTCGACGCGGTGCGCGAGATCGCGACCCACATCCTCTCCGGGAAGATCGAAGGAGACGAGACCCTCGAGCTCGTGGCCGAGCGGGCGCGAGAGCTCGTGCGAGCGGACGTCGCGACGATCGCGGTCCCCGAGCCCGGTGGGCAGACGCTCACCCTGCGCGTAGCGGTCGGCGCGCACGCCGACCGGCTGCGCGGATGGCGGTTCCCCATCGCCGACTCAGTGTCCGGCGAGGTCATCCGCTTCGGGCGTGCGGCGATCCTCGACGACGCGACCGACGACTCCCGAGCTCATCAGCCGCTGGTACACCTGGGCGACATCGGGCCCTCGATGTTCGTGCCGCTCACCACCGGGGGCCGCGCATTCGGCACCCTCGCCGTCGCGAACCGATCGGGCGGTCCGACCTTCGGTGAGGAGGATCTCCGGCTGGTCGAGACCTTCGCCACGCAGGCCTCGATCGTGCTGGAACACGAGCGCGCGCAGGCGGAGGTCCGGCGCCTCATGCTCCTCGAGGATCGGGAGCGCATAGCCAAGGAGCTTCACGACGGAGTGATCCAGGCCCTGTTCGCCGTAGGCATGGGGCTCCAGGGCGCCGCCGCCCTCAGCCGCAACGACGAGCAGGCCAAGCGCATCGAGGGCGCCGTCGCAGAGATCGACCGAGCGATCCGCGACCTCCGCAACTACATATTCGGCCTGCGCCCCGGGATCCTCGCCGACCGGCACCTCGACCAGGCGATCCGCGAGCTGGCCAAGGAGTTCGAGGAGAAGAGCGGCGTCGTGACGGTAGTGGATGTAGAGGAGGACGTCGCCGGAGAGCTCGCCTCGCTCGCTCAAGACATCGTGCAGATGTCGCGCGAGGCGCTCTCGAACGTCGGCCGGCATGCCAACGCGGCGACGTGCCGTGTCACGCTTCGACGCGAGGACGGGCTCGCGCTCCTCGAGGTCGACGACGACGGCAACGGCTTCGATCCAGAGCGAGCCACCTCGGGTCAGGGCCTGGCGAACCTCCGCGACCGGGCGGCCGCGATCGGTGGAGCCGCCGAGATCGAGAGCTCGCCGGAAACCGGCACGATCGTCCGGATCTCCCTTCCGCTCTAGCCACCCCGGTTGCTCCTTCGGCGACGGAGGTCCCTGCTCGCCTGGGTCCATCGGCCCCTCCCCCCTAGCCGGCCCGTGTCAAGCTGTGCGCATGTTCGTTCGCTACTTCGTCGAGCTGCCGCTTCCGCACGGAGCGGTCGAGGCCGCGCTACTTCGCAACCCCGGAGCCTGGGTGCAGGGTCTCGCGCAGGAGGCAGAGGACCACGGCGCGACGCTCCTAGCCGAGGTTGGCTTCGGCGACTCGATGCGCGTGGAGAGAACCGTCGCGATCGAGCTCGCGGAACCCATCCGGGTCGGCTCCAAGATCATGCTGCCCCTGCGCTGGACCGCTGCGAAGCGGGCCGCACTGTTCCCCAAGCTCGAGGCGGACGTCGAGGTCGCCGGGATCGGCCCCAATCGCACGCAGCTGTCCATAACCGGCCGGTACGATCCCCCGCTCGGAGCGGTGGGAAGGGCGATCGACAAGGCGCTCCTGCATCGCATCGCGGAGGCCACGATCAAGGACTTCCTCGACCGGATCGCCAGGCGGATCGAGGACCAGCCCCCGGAGCAGGCCGAGGTCGCCGCATCCGAAGGGTAGGATTGGGCGGTGACCGGGCAGCAACCACTTCGAGTGATGTTGGTCGACGACCACGAGATAGTAAGAAGCGGCCTTCGCTCGCTGCTGCAGTCGACCGAAGACATCGTCGTGACGGCCGAGGCCGGAACGGTCCGCGAGGCGGTCGACGAGGCCGAGCGGAGCCGTCCTGACGTGGTCATCATGGACGTGCGCCTCGCCGACGGGAGCGGGATCGAGGCCACGCGCGAGATCCGCGCGAAACACCCGAAGACCCGGGTGCTGATGCTCACCTCTTTCGCCGACGACGAGGCACTGTTCTCCTCGATCATGGCCGGCGCGTCGGGGTACGTGCTGAAGCAGGTGAAGAGCGGCGAGCTCCTGCGCGCGGTCCGCGCCGTGGGCAAGGGTGACAGCCTGCTGGACCCCGCGGTGACCAGCGCCGTCCTCGAGCGCCTTCGGAAGGGCAAGCACCTGCTGAAGGACGAGAAGCTCGCTCGCCTCTCGCCTCAGGAAGAGCGAATCCTCTCCCTGGTCGCCGACGGCAAGACCAACAAGGAGATCGGCCAAGAGCTGCACCTCGCCGAGAAGACCGTGAAGAACTACGTCTCCAGCATCCTCTCCAAGCTCGAGGTGGCGCGCCGTGCGGAGGCCGCCGCTTACCTCGCGCGGCACACGACGACGCCCGGAAGCGTCGAGTAGGCGCCCCCAGGGTCCTAGCCCAGCCCTTGAAGTCCCCCGTCCTCAAGTAGCCGAACGACGATCCTCGAAGGGCGGGGCGAGTCCCCGCCCTTGGGCTACCCGGACAGCATCTGGCGAAGGACCATCTGAAGGATGCCGCCGTGCCGGTAGTACTCCACCTCTGCCGGTCCGTCGATCCGCACGCGTACGGTGAACGTGAGCGTCGTGCCATCGTCCCGAATCGCCTCCACGGTGGCATCTTGGCCGGGTCGGATCCCGCCGGAGAGCCCACGGACCGAGAAGGTCTCGCGACCCGTGAGCCCCAGCGCTTCGGCCGAGTCCCCCGCTGCGAACTCGAGAGGCAGCACGCCCATACCTACGAGGTTGCTCCGGTGTATTCGCTCGAACCCCTCCGCGAGCACGATGCGGACCCCTAGGAGGGCGGGACCCTTCGCCGCCCAGTCGCGTGAGCTTCCCGAACCGTACTCCTTGCCCGCGAGGACGACGAGCGGAACGCTCTCGTCCCGGTAACGGAGCGCGGCGTCGTAGATGCTCATCGCATCGACGCTCGGCAGGTGCTCGGTCCATGGACCCTCGGTGTCCGGCAAAAGCAGGTTCCGCAGTCGCACGTTCGCGAACGTCCCGCGGAGCATCACCTCGTGGTTGCCGCGCCGCGCCCCGTAGCTGTTGAAGTCCGGCTGCGCCACCCCCCGCTCCAAGAGGTAGCGCCCCGCCGGCGAATCGGGCCTGATCGAGCCGGCCGGGGAGATGTGGTCGGTGGTTATCGAGTCCCCGACGATGACGAGTGCGCGGGCGCCCTCTATGTCTCCCGTCTCGGCAGGCATGGGATCGATCGCCTCGAAGAACGGCGGCTCTCGAACGTACGTGGACGTGGGGTTCCAATCGAACATCGGGCCGGAGGGAGACGGCATCGTCTTCCAGCGGTCGTCGCCCTCGAAGATCCGCCCGTACTCCTCGCGGAACTGCTCGACCGAGATCGCCCCGGCGATCACCTCGCGGACCTCCTCGGGCGTCGGCCACACGTCGCGCAGGAAGACCTGAGATCCGCCAGGTGCCGTGCCGAGAGGCTCCGATGTGAGATCGACGTCGACCCGGCCTGCGAGTGCATACGCGACGCAGAGCGGGGGCGAGGCCAGGTAGCTGGCACGCACCTGGGGGTGGATCCGCCCCTCGAAGTTCCGGTTCCCGGAGAGGACCGCGACCACGACGAGGTCGTTCTCCTGGACCGCGTCGGCCACCTCGGGCGGCAATGGTCCCGAGTTCCCGATGCAGGTGGTGCACCCGTAGCCGACGAGGCCGAACCCGAGCTTCTCCAGGTAGGGCGTCAGCCCCGCCCGGTCCAGGTAGTCGGTGACGACGCGGGACCCGGGCGCGAGGCTCGTCTTCACCCACGGCCGGGACGCGAGACCTGCCTCCACCGCCTTCTTGGCAAGGAGCCCCGCGGCGACCATCACGGAGGGGTTCGACGTGTTGGTGCAGCTCGTGATCGCCGCGATCACCACGGAACCGTGATGCAGCTCGCCGTCGATGCGCACGCCCGCAGGCTCGCCTTCGGGATCCACGATCACCTCGGTGTCGATCTGGGGATAGGTCGTCCCACCGTGGGCACCGCCCTCGGCGACGAAGCCACCGATAGCGGTCGGCTCGGGGTCGGGCTGGAGATGGTCGCGGAACGCCTCGACGAACGAGGTCCACACCCGCCCGAGCGGCACCCGGTCCTGGGGCCGCTTCGGCCCCGCTACCGACGGCTCGACGGAGGAGAGGTCCAGCTCGAGGAGCTCGCTGAAGGCCGGATCGGGGTCACCGTCGTTCCGGAAGAGTCCCTGGTCCCTCGCGTAGCGCTCGACGAGGCCGACGCGATCGCCGCGGCCTGTGAGCTCCAGGTACCTGAGCGTCTCGGCGTCGATCGGGAAGTAGGCGGCGGTCGCCCCGTACTCCGGGCACATGTTCGAGAGCGTTGCGCGGTCGGCGAGCTCGAGGGTCGAAAGCCCCGGACCGCAGAACTCGACGAACTTGCCGACGACCCCGTGCGCACGGAGCATCTGGGTGAGCGTGAGAACGAGGTCGGTGGCGGTCGTCCCCCGCGCGAGCGCGCCGGTGACCCTCACGCCGACGACGAGGGGGACCGGCAGGAACATCGGCTGGCCGAGCATCGCCGCCTCGGCCTCGATCCCTCCGACACCCCACCCGAGCACGCCGAGTCCGTTCACCATGGTCGTGTGCGAGTCCGTCCCGACGAGCGTATCCGGGAACGCGACCCCGTCGCGCGCGTCGACCACGCGGGCGAGGTGCTCGAGGTTCACCTGGTGGCAGATGCCGGCGCCCGGGGGGACCACTCGCACCCCCTCGAACGCCTGCTGAGCCCACCGAAGGAGCGCGTAGCGCTCGGCGTTGCGCCTGTACTCCCACTCGATGTTCGCCGCGTAGGCGTCCGGGCTCCGGAAGACGTCGACCTGGACGGAGTGGTCGATCACGAGATCGACCGGAACGAGCGGGTTGACCCGGCCCGCGTCCCCGCCGCCCCGCGCGATCGCCGAGCGCATCGCGGCGAGGTCCACGACCGCGGGGACGCCGGTGAAGTCCTGCATCAGGACGCGGGACGGCATGAACGCGAGCGAGGCCCCGGACACCGGACCGGGCCAGCGAGCGAGCGACAAGACGTCTTCGTCGGACACGTCGCGCGTGCCCGCACGCCGGAGGAGGTTCTCGAGCAGGATCTTGACGGTACGCGGCAGCCGCTCCACGGTCCCGAGCCCCCGCTCGTCGAGCCACCCGAGCCGGTAGAGATCCAATCCGCCGTTCGCGGTCTCGAGACGCCCGCGAGCACCGGCAAGCTCAGTCGTCATCTCCCTCTCCGTCTGCACGCCTCCATTCTCCCAACGAACGCGCGGGGATGCCGCGACGGCAGGCGACCAGGGGTTGGTGTGCGAGGATTGCCGCGTGAGCCGTTCCCGCCTCCCCGCCCTCTTCCTCGTGCTCCTGGCCGCCTGCGGAGGCGACCTCATCGCGCTCCCCAGCGAGCCGCCCGCGACGTCCCCAGCCGCCACGACTCCTCCCACGCTCGAGCCCACTGAGTCGCCGACGGGGTTCCCGACACCCATCCCGCCGGCTTGGGCGGAGCCGATCGAGAGCCAGGGGATCTACCCGGTCGTCATCCCGAACCGGAGGTTCGCGCCACCCGGTGCGGAGGTCGCCGACGTCTGGCACGTCCCCAAGGCTGCCGGGATCCCCGACCAGGTGGTGGCCGCCTGGTTCCGGGGAGCCGATCCGCTCAGGCAGAGATGGGGCCTCGCGCTATGGCAGGCTTACCCGGACGAGCGAGCATGGCGCGTGACCTACGCGTTCGAGGACCGCGTCGAGCGCGGGGTGCTCGGCATCACGGCGACGTTCGGCGACCTCACCGCCGACGGCCACGACGAGATCCTCACGTTCGAGAGCACCGGAGGAAGTGGTGGCTGCGGCGCGTGGCGGGTGCTCGCCACCGACGACGACACGCTCATCACCGACGAGATCTGGCACGAGCAGACCTGCGACGCGCAGGTCGAGATCGACGCCGGCCGCTTGGTCGTCGCCGAGGCCGTCTACGAGCCCGAGGACGCTCACTGCTGCCCGAGTCGCAGGCGCACTACAGCGCTTGCCTGGACGGGCGATCGGTTCGAGGTCGAGACCCGCGTGGTCGAGGAGGTCGACCTCTAGCGACCTTTAGGGACCTCTAGCGACCTCTAGCGCAGGACCGCATCGCTGCGGCGCCGGCCGATCTTGCGGACCTCGATCGAGGCGGGGAACTGGTCCTTCACCTGCTCCGCGTGCGTGATCACGAAGAGCTGGTGGAACCTTCCGGCCAACCGCCCCATCGTCTGCACGAACAGGTCCTTTCGCTCAACGTCGAGCGAGCCGAGCACCTCGTCGAGCACGATCATCCCGACGTCCGCACCCGACACTCGCGAGAGATGTGTCGAGATCGCGACGCGCAACGCGAGGTTGGCGAGGTCGCTCTCCGACCCCGAGAACCGGTCGATCCCGAAATACCGGTCCCCGTCGGCGATCTGGATCGTGAGGTCCTCGTCGATCCTCAGGTCGTCGTACTCGTGGTTCGTGAGCTCGCGGAACACGGCCTCGGCCTCGCGGGAGAGCTCGGGCCCGATCCGCGACACGAGATGATCCCTGAACCCGTCCAGGAGCAGCGTCACGCGCTCGAGGTAGCGGGCCTCCGCCCGCATCTCGTCCACCTTCGATGCGGTCTCCTTGGCCCGTCGAAGCTCGCCTGCGAGCTCGCTCACGCGCTTCTCGGCGTCGCTTGCCGCGTCGTTCGCCTCACGTTCTTCGCTGCGAGCCCGCTCGAGCGCGAGCTCCGCTACCCTGAGCTCCTCCCGGAGACGAGCGTGCTCCTCGGGATCGAACGCGAGCCCCTGTGCCCTCTCCACCAGCCGGTCTAGCTCGGCCTTCAACGAGGCGAGCCGCTCATCGGCCGTCGCAACGTCCTGGTGCGTCTGCGATAGATGCGTGCGCTGGGCATCGAGCCCCGCGATCCGCGCGGCGAGCGCCTTGGCCCGGTCGGCCCCCGTTTCCAGGTCGCGGAGATCCGGCGTCTGGCCCTCGAACGGTTCGGCGAGCGCGGCGACCTCTCCCCGGAGCGCGTCGACCTGCTCGGAGAGCCGCACCCGGCCGGCCTCCGCCTCGAGAGCCGTCCTCTCGGCCTTGGCGGCCGCGTCGCGCCGCTTCTCGACCTTCGCCCGAGCGGCGCGCGCCTCCCTCGCCGCCCTCTCCGCCTGGGTCTGCGCCTTCCTCGCCTCCGCCCGCTCGGCCCTGCAATGCCTCAGGTAGCCGGCGAAGTCCCCGCCGAGCGGCCGCCCGCATGTCGGGCACGGTTGCGCGGGATCGGCCTCGGCAGCCCGCGCGAGCCGCTCCCCTGCCTGCGCGAGGAGGGATGCCCTCTGACCCAGCTCGGCCTCGGCCGTCGCCGCGGCCGTCTGCGCGGCGGCGACCGCTTCCTCCGCAGCCGCCAGTTCGGCTTGCAGGTCGACGAGGCCGAGAGCCGGCAGCTTGAGGAGCTGCTGGTCGGCGGCCGTCAGCCTTCCCGCGGCTTCGACCAGCCGCCTACCCGTACGCAGACGATCCTCGGCGTCCCCGAGCTCCGCGAGCTCCTCGCGAAGGGCGGATTCATCGGCCAGTGCTTCGGTGAGACTCTCCGCTCGGCTGGCGAGCTCGTCCCGACGCCACGACTCCCGCTCCCGCTCGTCGGTCTTCGCCTCTAGCTCCACCGTGATCTTCTCGACCAACTGCCGCGTGGCGTCGATCGCCTCGAACGCCGCCCTAGCGGACCTCGACGCTGCGGTCGCGCTCTTGAGCTCGTCCGCCGCCCGTCTCGCGACCTTCTTCGCCTCCGCGGCAAGGTCATTCGACTCCTTCAGATCGGCCTCGATCGCGGCCAGGTCGGCCACCGCGCCGGCGAGCTGGACTGCGTTCTCCTTCGTTGCCCGCGCCTCCTTCCTCGCGGCGGCGCGCGCGTCGTCGACCGGACGGATGCCGAGGAGCCGGAGGACCATCTCCTTCCGCTTCGCCGCCGTGACGTCGGAGAACGCGTCGAGCTGCTTCTGCTCGGCGAAGACCGAGGCCCGGAACACCTGACGGTCCATCCTGAGCAGGCGTTGGACCTCTGCGTCGACGTCGGTTACACCACTCGCGAGCTGGAGGCCCCCTCCGAAGAGGTCCGCCCCCACCTGGTGGTTCTTCCCCTTGATCGCGCGCCGGACCTCGTAGGCGCTGCCGCCGTGCTCGAACACGAGCCGGATCTCGCAGTCGGTGAGGAGCCCGCTCGTGCGGATGGCGTCCTTCTTCGTCCGAGCGGCGTCCACGCCGTAGAGCGCGACCGCGATCGACTCGACCAGCGTCGACTTGCCCGAGCCGTTCGAACCGAAGATACCGATCACGCGAGCCGGAAGCTCCAGGTCGACCTCCTCGAACACCCGGTAGTTCCGGAGGGAGAGCTCGAGGACCCTCACACGGTCTCCCCTCGCGCCTCCTCCAGGAATCTCGCGCCGAGGGTGACGACGCGCTCGCGCTCGAGCCCGGCGAGGTCCTGGGTCTCGACGAAGGTCGCCCACTCGCTCTCCAGCGAGCGGATCTCCACCGCGCCCTGTACCGCAGTCGCCACGGCCCCGAAGTCGGGCTCGACCTGGACGTGGAGCACGCCCGGCACGGCCTCCTGGAACTGCTCTTTCGGCACCTGCCGGTACGCCGCCGGGTCGACGTGGTTCAGGAACACGCGAGCGATCGCACCCTCGGGCGTGCCCTCTGCCGCCCGCTCCACGGCGTCGACCAGCTCGCCGGGGCCGAGCCCGGCGGCCTCCACGCCGATCGTGACCAGTGGCCGCTCGCCCGGATGCGCGATGTGCTCGACCGTCGCTGTCTCGGTGTCCACGACAACTACGCCCTTGGCCACCTCGGGCGTGTCGGCGAAGGTGAAGGTGTCGGTGCTGCCCGCATACCACGCGCGTTTAGATACCTTCTGGAACGCGTGGTAGTGGCCGAGCAGCACGAGGTCGAACCTCTTGTCGAACACGGCTTCCTCGACCTGGAGCTCGTTGATGTCGGGATACGCGCGGGCCGGCAGAGAGGTAAGCGCCACGTGCGCGAGCAGCAGGTTCACCGAGTCCTGTCGCGCGGCGCCGGCGGCGCGATCCAGCTCGGCTCGGAACTCCTCGACGGTGAGGGACTGCGGCACCGCGTGGACGACCACGCCGGCGATCTCAGCGGTCCGCGCCTCCATGGCCCACGCAAGCACTACCTCGTCGAAGATCTCCTCGAGCGCGGCGTAGGGCGAGCCGGTCCCGCGCACGCGGGGCGTGTCGTGGTTCCCGCTGATCGCCGCGCCTGGGAGCCCTGCGTCCCGAAGCCGCTTCAGCCCGACGAGCACGCGCGAGAACGTCCGATACGTCGGTCGCGCGTGATCGAACACGTCGCCGAGCCAGAGGAAGCCGTCGGGCTCCTGCCGGACGGTCTCCTCGATCGCCCATTCGAAGGAACGGAGGAAGTCCTCCTCGCGCAGGTTCCGGCCCTCGTCGTCGCGGAGGTGCGCCAGGTGCGTACGGCCGAGATGAGCATCGCCGAGCGCGACGAACCTCGCCACTAGTCCGCGAACCCCTTCGACGCGCCCTCCGGCCGCGGAGGGAGCGAGGAAGGTCCCTTCACCGACTTCAGGTACTCCTCGTACAGCCACACCTGGGCGGGAAGCGCGAAGGGGGCCTCGAGATTCGTCACGATCGCCTCGCCGGGCATGAGCGTCTGGATCTCCGGCCCGAGGTCCGAGATGTCCTGCTTCGAGGAGCCGCGCAGGATGTTCCGGTCCTTCTCGTCCGCGAGGCCGAGCACGAAGAACGTGTTGAACTGCGAGAGCAGCTCGTCGTCGATCAGCTTGGGCTGCTGCGAGACGGCGCACAGCCCGACCTTGAACTTCCGCCCCTCGCGCGCGACGCGAGGGAACACGTTCTCGTCGGAGCGCTTCGCTTTCGAGAGCACGCGCTGCGCCTCCTCCAGCGCGACGAGCGCCGGCGGCAGGGCGGCGAACCGGTCGCGGTCGTCGAGGTAAGCGTTCGCGTAGGTCTCGAGCAGCCGACGAGTGATCGCCGAGGCCACGAGGATTTCCTCCACCGAGGAGAGCCCCGAGGTCTCCACGAGAACCGAGTACCCGTCCATCAGCTCGTCGACGATCCGCTCGGACAGCGAGGGCTGCGATGGGTCGCGGGAGATGCACGGCATGTCGAGGATCCTCTGCGCTCGCCGCTGTACGACCTGCAGAGTGCTGGTCGCCACCGAGAGCTGGTCGGCGAGCGCGCCGACGTCATCCTCCTCGCCGACCCTCACGATCCACCCGTCGCCGAAGAACCGGATCAGCCGGTATATGGCGTCCTCCTGCGCGTGGCTCCACTCGTAGGCGGTCTGCAGATCCCCGAGCGTGAGCTCCCCCAGGGAAAGGCGCAGAGCCGTAGCCGAGGCGCCGGTCGCCCGGGTCGCGTAGACCCTGAGCCGATCGGCGGCCCATGGATGATGCGCCAGTCCGCGCCGGATACCGCTTCCGCCTTCCAGGTACTCGCCGTGAGGGTCGAACAGCAGGCACGCGTACCGCCCGTGCGAGGCGAGGATCTGCCCGGCGAGAACCTTCATGAGGTTGGACTTGCCCATACCGGTCGTCGCGAAGACCCCGACGTGCGAAGTGAGGGTCTCTCCCTTGATCCCGACCTCGAGGTCGATCGTGTCCTCGCCCGAACGCAAAAGCCCCAGGCGAAGATCGCCCATACGTTCGCGAAGGAACGAGAAGTCCTCGGCAGTCGGCGCCGTCACGCGGGCGAACTGCGACGGGAGCGACTTCGGCTTCCGGAACTCCCCCGCCGCGTCGATGTAGCCGAGCGGTTGGCAGGTCGCGACCTTGTAGAGGCGCTGCTCGGGGTCGTGGAGGGTGTAGGGCGTCCCGGCCGCGTCGCCGGCCATGTGCGCGCCGGCCGTGCGCTCCGGCCAGCTCGGGTCCGAGGAGTCCGAGCCGTAGGTCACCTGTATCACACGGAATAGGAACCGCCGCCCTCGCTCGGAGTCCTCAGCGGCGAGCACCTCCCCCAGGAAGAGATCGATCCCGTAGAACGACCGGAAGGTCGCCTCGAGCACGCTCTTGCCGAAGATCCTTCCCTTGTAGTCGCTCATCGATTCAGCACCTCGTGGAAATCCTGGAACAGCACCTCGACCTCGTACTCCGACATGCCCCGGCGCGAGAGGGCCTCGCGGAAGTCCCGCCTGACGTCGGCGACGTCGTAGCCAGTGATGCGCGCGGCCTGGTGCGCACGCGCCAACGGGTAGGGGTAGCCGACGAACGCGGGGTCGGCCGAGAGCCCGGCTAGACGCCCGAGCACCTCCTCCACCGGCTCCGGACCGCGCGCCACGTCGACGCGGAACGCGTGAGCCGCCGTCGGCGCGAGGTGCGCGACGAAGATCTCGCCCACGTACAGACGACCAAACACCGGGTCGGTCGAGATCCGCGCGATCCAGGGCACGGCCCCGAGCTCCCGGTCGCCTCGGCGCTTCAGCAGCGTCACGAGCGGCGCGTTCCGTCCCCAGAAGAGCGTCGATGCCTTCACGACCCCGGCCAGGGACACACCGCGGCCGACGGCCTCCGCGTGCGCGCGGCGAACGACCTCGTCGGGCACGAAGGGGCCGCCGTGAAGCGAGCCATCGACGAGCACGAGATCGCCGCCGTCCGCCTCGCCGATGGTCCTTAGCACCTCGGACCACTCCGCCCACTCGCGGAGCGCGTCGAGCGGGCGCGTCACCTCGGGGAGCCGGTCCGGCTCCCTCCCGAAGAGCTCGGTGAGCGCCTCCCGAGCTACGTCCGGCATGAGCTCTGCCGACGTGGGGCGCACGTCGAGCGGCGGGCTGTCGACGAGCTCGATCGATCCGCCTGTGAACCGAACCCTTGCGGCCCGATGCGCCCCGACCTGGAACGACCGACCGTCGGCGATCACGCACGATCCGCCGTCCACGGCCCAAACCGTTCCCGGTGGGACCGCGGGCACACGCAGGAGCTGGAACGCGTCCGGGTGCCCGGGGACCATCAGATCCTCCCCGAGCTCTAGCTGCCCCCCCGCGACCCTGATGTCGGCCCCGGGACGCTCGAGCAGCTCGACCACGAAAGCCGCGGCCCGGTCGAGAGCCTCCCGCTCGAAGAGGTCCAGCGTCCGCTCAGGCAGCGCCATCGCGAGGCTCGGGACGAGGGGTCGGCATGGGCGAAGGATAGCCCCACCAACGGACACGGGGTCGGGAGGAATGCACCCCCGTCCCGTAGTCACCCCGGGCCAGTTCCGCGTAGGCACCCACCCTCGACAAAGGGCTACAGGGTCCGAGACCACCTGCCGATAACCCCAGCGAAGCCGGATGAACGACGGAGCGGGGGCAATGGGGGACGTACGCCGCATCGCATGGGCAGCGTTGTCGGTGATCCTTCTCGCCGGCATAGTCGCCTCGCTTCTGATCGCGGACAGCGCGCGGAGGAGCGGGGAGGCGAACGCGACCGCGGTCGCGCAAGATGCGGTCGACGACACCCTGGTACCGCTCCTCGAGGCCGGCGATCTCTCGCGGCCGGTTTCCGGCGCCAGCTACGACCGCCTCCGGAAGGACGTCGAAGACCGGGTCCTCTACGAGGACGTCAGCGCGCTCACGATCTGGAAGCCCGACGGCACGATCGTCTTCTCCACCGACCCGGCGCTCGTCGGAGAGAGCCCCGACGTCGGTCGAGACGCTCTGCGGCAAGCGGCCGCCGGAGACCCGGTCGGCGAGGTGAGGGGAACGCTCTTCCGGAGCTGGGTGCCCGTCAGGCTCAAAGCCTCGGGGCCCGTCGTCGCCGTCGCTCAGATCGACCGCCCCTACGCGCCGATATGGACGGCCGCCGCACGCCCGTGGCGGCTCGCCGCGATCGGCATGGGCGCCGCTCTACTCGTCGCGCTGGCCCTCCTCCTCCTCACCTTCCGCGGGAGCCCTAGCGCCAAACCGGCACCGAAGGCCGCCGCGCCGCAGCCCCAAGCGCAAGAGCCCGCCAAGCCCGAGGCCGCTCCGTCGGCCAATCGGACCAAGGGAGGCGACCCCGCCTACACCCACCCGGGCTACCGGGAGGCGATCGAGGCCAGGCAGCAGACCGAGGAGCGCGCCCGCGTGGCCGAGGAGCAGTACCGGGCGCTCCAGGAGCAGTTCAAGCGTGCGCTCGAGGAGCTCCGGGCTGCGGAGGAGCGGGCCAAGGCGGCCGAGGCCGGCGGCGGGGCCAGGGCCGGCGGCGCCGACCCGCGCGTCGACGAGGTGATGAACCGTATGGAGGAGCTGCAGAGGCAGCTTCGCGACGCGGAGGAGCGCGCCGGGCAAGCGCAGCAGCGGGCGGCGACCGCGGAGGCGGCCCTCGCCGCGGCGCCGAAGGCAGAGCCGGGCAGGGTGGACCCCACGGCCACCCAGGAGCTTCAGCGCGCGGAAGCACGCGCCGCTGAGGCCGAGCAGCAGCTCGAATCCCTCCGGGCTCGTGTCGCGGAGATGGAGGCGAAGCTCCAGGAGACCGAGGCGCAGGCCGCGCGCGCGAAGAGCGACACCGCCACGGCCGAGCAGGCCGCCGCCCGGCTCGAGGCGATCGAAGCGGAGCTGAGGCAAGCTCTAGAGCGAGCCGGTGCCGCCGAGGCCCGGCTCCGCGAGGCGGAGACTCTCGCTGCCCAGGCATCCGAGCGGGCCGTGCAGGTCGAGGCGGGAACGGCCGGTGCAGAGGAGCGCGCTCGGTCGGCGGAGGAGCGCGCGGCGCAGGCCGAGCTGGCGGTCGAACACGCCAAGGCGCAGGTTCGCGCGGAGGCTGAGGCCGTGAAGGCCGAGGCCGAGGCGATCAGGTCGGAGGCTGAGGCCGTGAAGGCCGAGGCCGAGGCGACGATGACGCGAGCTGAGTCTCAGGGGTCCGAGGCGGCGCAGCTCGCCGAAGAGCGAGCCCGCGACGCGGAGCAGGAGGTGGCGGCGCTCCAGGCGCGCCTGGACGAGGTCACGTCCCAGCTCGCGCTCGCCGAGGACCAGCTCTCCGCCCCACCCGCCGGCGATCAGGAGAAGGACGAGCTTCGAGCCGCGCTCGAGCAGGCCCTGGAGCGCGTGAAGTTCGGCTCCCACCGCCTCCTCGAGATGGAGGAACGCGCGCGCGCGGCCGAGCGCGGGCTCGAGGAGATCCAGACCCGCGCGGCGTTCGGCGACGATCGCGTGGCCGCGCTCGACCGCGTGCTGCACGGCGACGACGAGGAACCGCTGCCGGGCGAGGAGCGTCGCGCATCGGTCCCGTTCGTCGAAGCTCTCACGAAGGACGCGCGCGCGTCGATCAACTCGATACTCGGGATCTCTCTCACGGCCAAGCACATGCGCAACCCAGACGACCTCCAACCGCTCCTCCGCCAGCTCACCTCGCAAGCGCGCAAGCTCGATAGCCTGGTCGGCGACATCCTGCAGGCCGACCGCCTGGCCAAGGGCACGGTCCCGCTCAACCGTCGCCGGACCGACCTCGACGCCCTGGTTCGCAGGGTCGTCGAGGAGCTCGGCGTGGAGGGCGAGCGCGACCTGCGGATGCACGGCGAGCGCGTCTCCGTGTCGGTCGACCCGCTTCGGATCGAACAGGTCGTGAGCAGCCTCGTCGCCACATCCATCGCGCGCACGTCGCCCGGGAAACCGGTCTACGTCCGGGTCGAGCGGAACGATGAGGGCGCGATGATCGCGGTCGAGGACGACGAGCCGCCCGTCGCGAGCGACCTCTCTCCCATCGTGATCCGGTTCGCCGAGCTGCACGGCGGCCACGCGCAGATGAAGGATCGGATGGGCGGCGGAACCTCCTTCTGCGTCTACGTACCGAACCCGCAAGATGCCGGGCCGGATCCCAACGGGAACGGCCAGGCTTCGACGCTCGACCTCGCCGGCGGGGACGTGACCGCGCCCCTACAGCAGGAGTGAGCGGGCTTCCACCTCTAGTCTGAACGAGACTACCGCGCGTTCCGGAGAACGAGCGCGTCACCTTGTCCCCCGCCGCCGCAGATCGCTGCGCCCCCGAGCTCCACGCCGCGGCGGCTCATCTCGTAGGCCAACGTGAGCGCGATCCGGGCTCCGCTGGCGCCGATCGGGTGACCCAGCGCCACCGCACCGCCGTTCACGTTCACGATCTCCTCGTCGACCCGCAGCAGGCGCGTGACGTGCAGAGACACCGCGGCGAAGGCCTCGTTAACCTCGACAAGCGCGAGGTCTCCGACGCTCGCCCCAGCTTTCTTGAGCGCCCGCTCCAGCGCGACAGCCGGCACCGTGTGGAGGTACGGGAACCTCTCGGCCGACATGCCGTGGCCGACGACCCAGGCCAGCGGAACGACGCCGAGGACGGCGGCACGCTCGGGGCTCATGACGACGACCGCGGCCGCGCCGTCGGAGACCTGGGACGCGTTTCCCGCCGTGATCGTCCCATCCTCGCCGAACGCCGGCTTGAGCGCTGCGAGCCCCTCCGCGGTCGTCTCCGGCCGGATCCCCTCGTCGCGCTCGAGCTTGGTCGTCTCTCCCTTCCACCCCGGGACGTCGACGCCGACCGTCTCCTCCGCGAGCCGCCCAGACTCCCAGCCGTTGTGCGCGCGAGCGTGGCTCCGCGCGGCCCAGGCATCCTGCTCCTCCCGCGAGATGTCGAGGTCACGGTTCACCGCGTCGGAGGACTCGCCCATGTGTTGGCGCGTGAACGTCGACCAGAGACCGTCGTGCACCGTCGCGTCCACGAGCTCCGCGTGACCGAGGCGCGACCCCGCTCGGGCGCGCGGCAACATGTACGGTCCCTGCGACATCGACTCCATCCCGCCGGCCACCACCACCTCGCACTCCCCCGCGCGGACCAGCTGATCGGCAAGAGCGATCGCCGTCATGCCCGACAGGCAGACCTTGTTCACGGTGAGCGCCGGAACCTCCTTCGGAACACCGGCGGCCACGGCGGCCTGCCGCGCCGTGATCTGACCCGTCCCGGCCTGGATCACATGGCCCATGATCACGTAGTCGACCTGATCCCCCTCGATGCCCGCGCGCGCCAGCGCCTCGCGGATCGCTCCGGCGCCCAGATCGACGGCGCGAAGCTCCGCGAACGCCGACATGAACTTGCCGATCGGGGTGCGCGCGCCCGAGACGATCACGGAGCCGGTCATGCACGAAGTCTAGCGCCGCGGCTAGTTCCGGTTCGCGATCGCCTTCTCGATGACCTCGGTGATCTCCTCGCCGACGAGCTCGTCGCGCTCGAGGAGAGCATCGCGAAGAGCCGCCACGACGTCGCGCTGCTCGTCCAAGAGCGCGGTCACGCGCGCCTTCTGCGTGTCGAGGATGTCCTCGACGCGCAGCTTGGCGTCGGGGTCCGAGAGCACCTTGCCGACGAGGTTCTTACGACCGACGGGCCCCTCGGCGACCGCGTCGTACGAGACGAGCGACCCGGCCATGCCGAACGAGCCGACCATCTTGGCTGCGAGGTCGGTCGCACCAGAGAGATCCGTCGCCGGTCCGGTCCCGGACTCGCCTAGGAACAGCTCCTCGGAGACCAGCCCGCCGAGGGCGATCGCGACCTGCGATTCGATCTCCGTCCGGGTTCGTGTGAAGCGCTCCTCTTCGTCACCGTGTGCGAGCAGGCCGAGCGCTTGGCGCCGCTTGATGATCGACAGGACCTCGAGGCGGCGGCCCCTGCCTAGGAAGTAGGCGACCGTCGCGTGGCCGGCCTCGTGGCTCGCGACCGCGGTCCGCTCGGCGTCCGAGTACACGACCGGCTGCTTGATGCCGATCTCCTCGGTGAGCTTGGCCTCGTAGACGTCGTTCAGCGTCATCTGTCGCCGCCCGTCGCGTAGCGCCACGAGGAGCGACTCGTCGAAGAGATGCTCGATCATGACCGGCGTGTAGCCGAAGGTGTCGTGCGCCAGGCGATCGCGCACGGAGTCAGCATCGAGCTGCTCGTGGTGGACCTTCCGCTCGAGGAAGAAGTCGATCAGGTCGCGCCGTCCCTGCTTCGTCGGTACGTCGAAGTACAGCCGGCGGTCGAAGCGACCGGGCCGCAGGAGCGCCGGGTCGAGGTTGTCCGCCCGGTTCGTCGCGGCTATCAGCAGGATGTTGTTGTACGCGGGGCTCCGCATGCGCAGCTGCCTGTCCTCGCGCAGGTATCCGTTCAGCCACTGCACCAACCGGCCGCGGAACCGCGGCCCCCAGGGCGGCTGGTCGAACGACTGCATCTGGATCAGCAGCTCGTTCACCATGCCCGTCCCGCCCGGGCCGACCATGCCCGATATCGTCCGGCCAAGACCGGTCGGGTCGGGCGACGCCGCCAGCGCGCCGCGGTCGACGCCGATCGCGTCTATCTCCTCGATGAACCCGATGGCGCCGCCCTCCCGTCGGGCGGCCTTGCGGAGGGCCTTGAAGAACGACCTGATGCGCGTTGAGGTCATCCCGAACCACATCGACTGGAACGCCGGCGCGGCGATGAACAGGAAAGGTACGCCGGCCTGCTTCGCCATCGCCTTGGCGAGGTAGGTCTTGCCGGTGCCGGGCGGGCCCTCGAAGAGGATGCCCCGCCGCGGGTTGCCGCCGAGCTCCTCGCGGAACGTCGCGTATCCCATGAAGACGTCCAGGGTGCGGATCACCTCGTCCACCTGACCGTCGAGCCCCCGGACGTCGGTGAGCCCCACCTCGATCTGCTCGGGTCGCACGAAGAGGTGCGGGGACCGCCCCGACATGAACGGCATGAGGACCATGAGAAGGATGGCCAGGAAGAGGAGGAGGAGCGGCAGGAAGAAGACCCAGTTCTCCGGGAGCGCCGGGAGCCGGATGGGATCCGTCACGTACCGGTACCAGAGGTACCCGTCGATCAGGCCGACGATGAGCAGCGCACGAAGCAGCCGCCGGCGTCGGGCGCGCTCCCGGATGCGGAAGACGTCCGCGCGACCGGCGCGGAGCAACTCCGACCCCTGGAGGATGCCGGCTGTCGAGCTATCGGTCTTGTTCAACGGTCGCTCCTCGACGGTCGCGCTTCCCTGTGGGAAGGGACCCGACCACGACGCCCTATCGTACGGTGGAGTCTCGATCGGCGCATCCGTCCTTCGTCCTTCAGGGTCCACGAGAGGCCTAGCCGGGATGCCGCGCCACCGGACGAGCGGATAAGGTGCGGGCCGGACCGAAGGAGTTCCGTGGCCAGGAAACGACAACCCCCCGTCGCCGACGCCGATCGCAGGGAGATCGGTGGGCTGCTGCGCACCGTCCGCCGCGCCGCCGGGTACCGCTCCGTCGAAGCGGCGGCTCTAGTGCGAGGGTGCCCGGCGGCGCGGCAGACCATCTACGCGTACGAGCGAGGCGGCCTGGTCCCTTCGCTCCAGCAGTTCCTCGAGCTCGTGGAGTTCTACGCGACCAAGCCCAGCGACGGCTCGAAGACCGAGGAGGATCTCCGGGCTCAGGCGGTCGCGGCGATCGCCCGTGCGATCGCGCTGGACGCGTACCACTTCACCGACGCGATGGCGCTGATGCAGCGGCTGCAGCCGAAGCCTGCGGGGCGACCGCGCCGATGCTGACCGAAGTCGACCACGTCGGCATCGCAGTCGAGGACCTCGACGGCGCGGTCGAGAGCTACAGGCGCGCGCTGGGCATCGAACCGTTCTTCCGCGAGCGCGTGGAATCCCAGGGCGCGGAGGAGGTCCTGTTCCGCGTGGGGACGACCTACGTCCAGCTCGTCGCCGCGTTGGGTCCCGAAACCCCCGTCGGCAAGTTCCTGGCCAAACGAGGGCCGGGCCTCCACCACGTCGGCTATCGCGTCGATGACGTGGCTGCCGCGCTCGCGCGGCTGAAGGCCGGGGGGGTCCCGCTCATCGACGAGGAGCCGCGCCCGGGCTCGCGCGGCACGTCGATCGCCTTCGTCCATCCCAAGGGCATGGGCGGGGTCCTGGTCGAGCTCGTCCAGGAGCCCTAGGGCAGGTCTTTCAGACCGGGCGCCGGCGCCGATACGAGGATCGAGACGTTGCCCTCGGGTAGCTTCCCCTCGTCCATCAGCTGGTGGACCATCCCCGTTTCCTCATAACGGTACGTGTGCCCGAGCGTGGTCTGGATCTTCCCCTCTCGTACGAGGTCGTTGAAGGCAGCGGCCTGCGCGTCGTTGAAGAGGTGCGAGCCCTGCAGGCGCTTCTGCATCACCCACATGTAGCGCAGGTCGACGACCGCGCTGTAGCCGGAGGTCCCAGCGCAGATCACGACCATTCCGCCCCGATCGGCGACGAAGATCGACGTCGGGATCGTGTCCTCGCCGGGATGCTCGAAGACGATCGCAGGGCTCTTCTTCTCCCCTACCGCCTCCCAGACGGCCTTCCCGAACGCCTTGGCGCCCTCGAACCACTCACGCCAGGCCGGGTCCTTCCAGTGCGGCGGGACGCCCCAATGTGAGAAGTCCTTGCGGTTGATGTAGCCGGCCGCCCCTAGCGACTTGCAGTACTCCCCCTTCTCATCGGAGGAGACGACCGCTACCGGGATGCCTCCCGCGGTCTTGGCCAGCTGGATCGCCAGAGAGCCCAGCCCGCCGGAGCCGCCCCAGACGAGAACCACGTCGCCCTCCTTCACGGTGTTGGGCGGCCACCCCTGAAGCATCCGGTACGCCGTCGCGCCGGTGAGGGTCGGCGCCGCCGCCTCCTCCCACGTGAGGTGCTCGGCCTTAGGAAGGCACTGGTGGGCCTGGACCTTGCAGAACTGCGCGAACGAGCCCCAGCAGGTCTCGTAGCCCCACACGCGGAACGAGTCGAGGACGCCGGGGTCGACGCCGTCCTTCAGCTTCGGGTCGTCGAGGTTCCACTGGCCGGCGTGAACCACCACTCGGTCGCCCACCTTCACGTTCGCGACGTTCGACCCCACCGCGTAGACGACCCCCGAGGCGTCGGAGCCGCCGATGTGGAACTCGGTCGGCTCTCCCCACCGCGCCTGAACCTTCGTCACGTCGATCGGGATGCCGCGCGCGGCCCAGACGTTGTTGAAGTTCACCCCAGCCGCCATCACGAAGACGAGCGCCTCGTCGGGCTCCACGTCGGGTACGTCGATCACCTCGTCCCCGAACGCGTCCTTAGGCTCCCCGTATCGATCGGGCCGGATGAGCTGCCCGTGCATCCTCGCGGGCACCTCGCCGAGAGGGGGGATCTCGCCGATCTCGTATACGTCCTTGCCCATGGGATCACCTCGGGTCGGTCGGGAAGTGCCCCGACGATATTCGAGCGCACTCGGGGCGACAAACCCTCCGGTGGCCCAGGGTGGGACCCCGCTCGAACGGGACTCGATTCGAGTTCGCGGGCGTGAACATCTTCGACGTGCGCGACGACCTGTTCCTACGCGGCCGGATCTGCACGGAACTCGTGTGTGACGCGGGCGGTATCGAGGCCCAGATCGAGCGGATGCGGACTGGCGACACCTAGGTCGGACCGGCCATCGTCATCTCCGATCATCCCGAGGCCACGCTCGCCGGGCAGATCAGGCGACGGGGGCACCAGCCGCACCACGCGCCCGGGCGGAGCTCGGCCTCGCGGCCGCCTGCGAGGGCGCTCGCCGAGCGGGCCGCCGCGACCACCCGGTCTGCGGCGTGGAAGAGCACAATCTCATCGACGTCCTCGGCCTGCCACTCCGCCGAGTCGAGGAAGAGGCTTGCGACCCGGTACGGAGGAACGCCGAACCGAAGCGTCATGAGGAGTGAGTAGAAACGCATGTCCTCGGGGTACTCGG
>Ga0209751_10001235_pt1 | contig 26535 bp, 28 predicted proteins | sample RifCSP13_1_FD_184019 | JGI IMG/M metagenome (GOLD analysis project Ga0209751, IMG submission 184019) | Soil microbial communities from Rifle, Colorado - Rifle CSP2_sed 13_1 (SPAdes) (version 2) | ecosystem: Environmental > Terrestrial > Deep subsurface > Rock core/Sediment | place: Rifle...
TCAAATCTTCAAATAATCAAATAACCAATCACAGTCATGGACGGACCGCCCGCACGTAGAGGTTGTCGCACTTATTGCGTATTCCTATGTTCACTCCGTCGCCGCCGAAACTGACGACCCACGCGAAGGGGGTATTGAAGGCGACCGTAGTAGCCGAAAAGTAGTAGTCTGTGCGTGTGAGGCCAGGCACGCTGGAAGACGGATTGAATACACTATAATCCACTATGCTTTGCAGCTCTTTTACATTCGGAATACGCCAGTCTTGATAACCAGCGAATCCGCATACCTCACCAACACCACATCCACTATCATCAACACAGTCAGTTACTCCAGCCCCATCACATGTGGTGTTTAACGTGTCCAAAAACATCGTGAATAGCGTCCCGTCGGGATCTGAAAGTTCAACAAGATCAAAACCACCGCATGTATCAGTCCAAGTATATGTGGTGTCCTTATCATGGATGCCGCCCGCATCATCCTTTATCTCCCACATTAACCCTGTATTGTCATCCGTGAACGTGCCATCAGGAGTGCCAGGTTGCGAGTAACTCAACGCCGGGCCGTGGCCAGGTAAGTCGGGATCGAAAATATCATTACCAACTCCGTCACCAGGGAAGATCTGAGACTCTGCCACACATGCTTCGAGATCAGCGTTGCAGGTGGTTAAACTAGCAGTGCACAGATCTAAATTATTTGTGCAAATATTAAGTTGATTTGCTACGGGTGCACAACCTGGAGGCGGCGCATATGCTTTACCTGTCCACAATACAACCGAAATTACCAAAAAACAACTACATAACAATGACGAAAGAAATACCTTCTTCATGGTATTTCACCTCCTTTAATTATTTTTACTGCGTATTACCCATTTTATCCATAAATACCTTTATCTCATCTTATGCCTTTTACACTACCTATACTCTTCCAGGAATATCTAAAGGAAATAATATAGATAGGCTCTTTAGTAGGAAAGAATTGATTTAAAATCTAAGGGGCTTGTCTAGAACACAGTTAGCTCTTACTGAGTCCTCACTGATTATATTTTAGCTTTTACTCTTCTCCTATTTTACACCCATTGCTCTGAAATCAAAGCAGTTTATTTATTTGCTAATGTTAATATAGAACATAAATCTATAAAAGACAATAGATCTTTTTTTCAGTTAAAAAAAGCTAAACTCCGAGGGGTTGTTCACCCTTCGACAGGCTCAGGGTGAACGGGTTGGTTTAATTACCGTTCGCCTGAGCCTGTCCTGAGCGAAGCCGAAGTGCTCAGGATAGACTCCGCGACGAAGCAATCCCAAAAAGACGAGATCGCTTCGCTACCGCGATGAGATGGAACTATCAAGTTAAATCATTGTCCAATTTCCTGACACCTGACACAGTGTTTAATTTGATATGTAGCCTAAACTTCCTTTTATCGTTATTCAATTAATCTATTTACAATTGGCATAGCATTTGCATATAAATAATAAGTAAAGACTAAAAATAGGAGGTAAATATCATGGCACTTATGAAATGGTCACCCCCAAAGGAAATTGAAAGGTGGTTTGAAGATTTTTTTGAAGAACCTTTCCTGCCACGTATGTGGAGAAAATTCCCCAGGTTGAGAAGACTTAGAGAACTAGAAGAAATCTCTCCATCAGTTGATATGTTCGACAAAAAGGATGAGATAGTGGTAAAGGCCGAGATTCCCGGTGTTGAAAAGGAGAATATAAGTATCTCTCTCTCGGACAACATGCTTACCATCAAGGGTGAAATGAAGAAGGAAGAAGAGGTAAAAGAGGAAGACTACTATTACTCAGAAAGGTCATATGGCAGTTTTTCGAGATCGTTGAATCTACCAGCTAAAGTGCAGGCAGAAAAAATAAAAGCGAGTTTTAAGAATGGAATACTCGAGATACACCTACCGAAAGCTGAAGAAGCAAAGCCAAAAGAAATTAAAGTAGAGGTTAAATAAGACCATTTATAAAATGGGGGCTTTTGCAAACGAAGCTCCCTGTTTTTAGAGTCTTGCTCTTATGCTCATTTTAAGCAATTTGTAAAAAGAGCAGATTCTGAAATGATTGCACAAGTTAGTTAGATAATATCTATTCTCATGATAGAAATACTTGTGGGTTTAGACTAAGGAGGTATATAATGGCAAAAGCAAGAGAGAAAGTGCCAAAAAAACCTAAAGAAAAAGCCGGGCAAGAGATAGAATCACTTCACGAAATGATTGAGAAGAAGGCTTATGAGATACACGAAAAAAGAGGAAAACAACACGGCAGAGATATTGACGATTGGCTTGAAGCAGAACGAACAATAAAACAAAGAAAGAAGTTTTAAATAGATTGTAATTAAAAACGGGTTAAAGAAAATAATAAAAGCAGAAGGGAGGCCTTATTATGATTCATAAAATACTATGGGCTTCTGATGGGTCTAAAGACTCAATCCAAGCACTTAAGCACGCAGAACTTATGGCCAAAAAGTTGAAGGCGCAAATATTAAGCCTTTTAGTAATACCTGATTACTATGATGTAGCAGAAAAGTTTCCTCCAGATGAAAAGCAGAGATTTGCTAAATGGATTGAGGAAACTACTACAAAAGAGAGGAAAGTACTTGAGGATATCGGGAAAGATTTCAAGGAAAAAGGAATAAACTTTAAGATAGAAATAACGAGTGGCATTCCCTATAGGCAGATTCTAAAAGTAGCTGATAGAGAGAAAGTAGACCTTATAGCTTTGGGGAAGGGAAGAGCATTTGAGAGGTCTATCCTCGGAGGCACTGCACTAAAGGTTCTTAGGAGTTCTACGCTACCGGTATTAACCGCTAGGGGAGATGGGAAGAGTTTGGAGATAAAAAGGATATTAGTACCCACAGACCTATCTCACGTGCTATCAAAAGATCTAAATTACGCAGTTGAGTTATCAGAGGTATTCGGCGCTACGATTTATCTACTCAACATCGTTGAGGTTGGGGAGCATGCATTTCCGCCCGAAATAGTCGAACAGATGAGGGGGTTTGCCTATAGAGAGATCGTTGAGAGTATGGGGAAGGTAAAAATAAAAGAAAATATCGAGGCTTCCGTAGAGGTTGCCAAGAATGCTTGGAGGGGCATAGTAGGATTTGCTAACGAAGGGGATATAGATTTAATAGTTATGATGAGCTATGGCGGTGGAAAGCTGAAAGAGGATTTTATTGGCAGTGTTGCTGAGAAGGTTATTCAGGAATCAGCTTCTCCTGTTATTACGATGACCCCTTAATCCTTCCCGCAAACCTTCGAACGCTAAAGCCTATTGTGAACCCTGTGGAACCTCAAATACCGTCAACTGGCGAAGCGCTTCTAAAAAACCTTAAAACAAAGTCCTTAATTTTATTAGAAAATTGTTGCATACTACGGGAGGAGGTAGTAATGAAGATACAAAAGATTCTCTGGGCTTATGATGGTTCAAAGGAATCCGATGAGGCACTTAAATATGCTGTATTTCTCGCTAAGAAATTCGGCTCTGGGATAACGGGTGTTTATGTAAGCGTAATGCCTATAATGTCTATGTACTTGAATTACCCACATTTTGAAAGCGAGCTATTCTTTAGCCTGATGGAACAGGCTGAGAAACATCATAAATCAAAGCTAAACTCTATTGAAAACGAATTAGCTTCTCAAGGACTTCGTTTCAATGGAAGGGTTATAAAAGGAGAACCGGCTAAGGACATCGTTGAAATCGCCCGCGGTGAAAAATCTGACCTTATAGTTATGGGAAAACGCGGACTTGGACTGATAGATAGGGTGCTTATCGGAAGCACAACGCTTAAGGTTCTTAGGAAATCCGATATACCTGTTCTTTCAGTAAAGAAGAGGGATGAGAAAAGCACCGTGGAAATAAAAAACATTCTTGTCCCTTATGACATATCTGAAAAAATCGACTCTGCCCTCAATTACGCAATCAATCTTGGAGAGGAAGCAAGCGCTAATATTTCAGTAGTGTACGTTGTTAGATTAGAAAGCTATGATTTTGAAATTCCTTACAATCTCCTAGAAAATCTAACAATGTTCGCTTCTAACGAGCTTGCGAAGAGGGTTGAGGAGATAAAGCTCAAACTTGGAATAAAATCGGAAATTAAAACAGAGGTGATTCAGGGCTTAAACCCCGCTCTTTCTATAGTTAATCACGCATCTAGTAAGAATACCGACTTAATAGTAATTAATACACATGGTAGAAAAGGGATCAAAAGGCTCATTTTAGGTAGTGTAACGGAAAAGGTAATTCAAGAATCTCATTGTTCAGTATTGGCTCTTAAGCCGTAGACAATAAATGGATAAGGAAAAAGAGGGCTCTCGACTAATCGAATTTCTTTTAAATCCATCCTCTTACCCTCATAAGCCAAGATATGTAAAACACGTACAGACCCATGCATCTCATGTCTTTATAGTACCCCCTTATGTATACAAAATAAAGAAACCTGTGAATTTTGGTTTTTTAGATTTTTCAACCCTTGATAAGAGAAAATACTACTGTGAAAAAGAGGTTGAACTGAATACGAGGATATGCGAGGCATACCTAGGTGTGGAAGAAATTTCCATCCGAGACGGTGATTTTGTTTTTGGAAAAGGAGACGAAACGGTTGAATACACTGTAAAGATGAGAAGGCTACCTGAGAGGTATTTTCTTAAAAACCTCCTTACAAGGGGAAGGGTTACAAAAGATGATTTGCTGAGCGTTATAGAAAAACTGGTTGAGTTTTACAACAAACTGCCAGTTACCAAGTTTATAAGCGATTTTGGTAGACCAGAAAGGATCAGGATAAACATTGATGAGAATTTTTCCCTTTCAGAGAGGTTTATCGGGAAGACGATTTCAAAGCCAACATACGATGCTATTAAGTTCTATAACAACAACTTTTTTGAAAGGAAATCCCATCTTTTTAATGAGAGAATACATAGGGGATTTATTAGAGACTGTCATGGCGACCTTCATCTTGAGCATATAAACCTGAGCCCTCAAGGCGTTTGCATCTATGACTGCATAGAATTTAATGAGAGATTTAGATACATAGATATCGCTTCAGATATCGCTTTTGTAGCAATGGATTTAGATTTTAACGGTTATAGCGAGCTTGCAAATTTTATCGTGCATGAAATTTCAAAAAGGATGGAAGACGAAACGGTTTTCGAGGTAATTGATTTTTACAAATGCTATAGGGCTTATGTAAGAGGTAAAGTAGAAAGCATAAGAAGCACTGAACCGGAGATTCCCAGTGAAGAAAGAGAGGCTTCTCAGGATAAAGCAAAAAGGTATTTTAGACTCGCTCTAAGATATGCGCTTTTTGGCTCGAGACCTGCTCTCGTAGTAACCTTTGGTCTTATAGGAACCGGAAAGAGTTCACTTGCTCAGGCACTATCTGAACAGCTTTCTTGTAGGGTTATCTCTTCAGATGAAGTTAGAAAAGAAATAATGGGTGTGGAACCAACTGAAAGAAGATATGAGGAATTTGATAAAGGGATTTACACTCCAAATATTACTGACATAACCTATAGAGAGTTATTAAATAGAGGAAGAAGGGTTATCGAATCAGGGAAAACTGTTATACTCGATGCGAGTTTTTCGAAAAGGGGATCCAGAGAAGTTGTTCTTCACGAGGCACAGGCTCTTGGGGTAGCATTTTACTTCATCCAAACAAAAGCAGATGAGGAAGCCATAAGGAAAAGGCTTCTAGAAAGGCAGAGGAAAGAGAGGTCTATCTCTAACGGAAGGTGGGAGATATTTGAAAAATTTAAAGAGGGATTTGAAGAACCGAATGAGCTTCCAAGAGAGATGCATATCGTTGTAAGAACGGATAAAACCCCCGAAGAGACGCTGATACAAACTATGAGAGAGATAATATGTAGGAGACAATAATACCTATTAGACCCCACTGATAAACTAATACCACGATGACATGAGTCTTATTTACTCTAGGATATAAGCGTGTTTTTACTTCTGTGATAATTTCATCCCCCTCAAATATAGCGGGAGGGCAGCTTTACTTTTCTCCTTCAGGTGCTTTGGAAGCCAACTCTAGCAACTTCCTTGCTTTAGCAAGAGCAAGTTCTTTAATTGTATTTTCACCTATCTTGTGATTTGGGATGTTTACTACGATATTAATCGTTATGAAACGACCTTTTACTTCTTCATCCCTGTCCATATACCCAATGTTTACCTGATATACCTGCCTTTCGGTATGATAAGAGGTATCAATAACATAGAGAAAGCCATAATCAGCCATTTTACCCTCTCAAGCTATTTATTGATTCATTCTTTTAACATAAACCGTTTAGTATTGCAATCTTCTACAAATTTATTAATCAAAATACATGCCAACAACTATTTTCTAAAATTACAATACAATTAAGGCTGAACGTCACGGATTAATGTCCTATTTTCTGACATCTTACATGGACTTAAATTAATCTATTGAAGAAAGCTGTGTATAATTACCAAAAAAAATTATAAGGCTATGTTGCATAAGCCAAGCTGGATATATTTTGCCCTCTCTCACACCTTTGCTACTTGGTGAATCAGGCTCTTAAATCCACCCTGATTTAAGTCACGAAAGAGTGTATACCCAAGCTTTCCACTTGTATCGCTTGCAACTATTAATGCAATGGATTTTGGATTAAAAATCTTAACTAGATTTCTTGTGCTCATATTATATCTATGAATAAAGGCAAAACTTGGAATCCTGAAGGATTCCACTACACTTCCCTACAAGTAGCGGAGGGCTTTAGCCCTCCATTTGCCCTCTGAAACAGAATAGTTCATCGTTGCATAATTATTTACTTAAAATGGTAAAAGAGATAAGGCAACAATAAAAGATGTTTGGAGCTCCTTAGCTTTTTCTGAACATTCGGAGAGGGATTATTCCAAAATCAATTTGCTAATTGCACTCAGCTAGCATGGCCCTGAGTTCTTCTCCTGGGTCGGTTGCTTTCATAAATGTCTCACCTATAAGAAAGACACGAATCCCTTCATTTTTTAGTCTCTTAATTTCTTCGCTTGATGTAAACCCGCTTTCGCTCACCACTATTTTGCCGTCTGGTATCAACCTTGAAAGTCTTATTGAAACATCGAGGCTAACAGTAAATTTTTTTAAGTCCCTGTTATTTATCCCGATGATTTTGCTTTCAGCTAGAAGTGCTCTTTCCAACTCTTCTTCATCGTGTACCTCTACAATGGCATTCATACCCAAGGAGCAAGTTAGACTCAAGAGCTCAGTTATTGTCCTTGTATCAAGCGCAGCAGCAATTAAGAGAACTGCATCCGCTCCATAATACCGAGCCTCGTAAATCTGATACGGGTCTATAATAAAATCCTTTCTTAAAAGTGGAATCGAAACCGTATTACTTACATCACGGAGATGAGTTAGGTCACCCTTAAAATACCTTCTATCCGTGAGGACGGATATCGCAGAAGCTCCACCTTCCTTATAGCTCCTTGCGATCTCAATTGGATTAAAATGTTCCCTGAGAATTCCTTTTGACGGCGAAGCACATTTAACCTCAGCGATAATCTTCACTTTTTCATCTGGTTTTATCGCTTCAAAGAAATTTTTTGGCACTTGGGTCTTTTCAAGTTGAGAAGTAAGAAGTTCAAAGGGATAAGTCCTCTTCGCCTCTTCGACTTCAATCCTCTTATTTTGAAGAATCTCATCGAGTATCATTTTTGTAACGATTCAGCCACAAAAACAGAATCCAGAAGTCAGAATACAACAATTAGAAGCAGGTTATCTTCTGAATTCTGGCTTCTGGCTCCTGAATTCTAACTTTGTTTCTTAGTGGCTGATCCGAAATCGGTTTGATTCAATCACTCCAGTTTCTTGTATACCTGGTTAGATCATTAAGCTTTTTTAAAGCCTTAGAGCTGTCAATAGAATCCTCCGCCATAGCTATTGCTTCCTTTATCTCCACAGCGGCACCAGAGACTAGAATCCCAGCCGCCGCATTTAGCACAGCTATCTCCCTTTTTGCTTCCCTTTCTTCTCCATTAAGAATTGAAAGAAGGATCTTTGCATTCTCTCTAGCGTTTCCGCCCTTTAGCTCTTCGAGTTTTCTTCTTTTAAACCCTAAGTCAGCAGGATCAAACTGATACATTCTAATCATACCGTCTTTAAGCTCTGCTATTTGAGTTTTTCCAGATACGGTAATCTCATCTAACCTATCCGCTCCGTGAACTACCATAGCTCTTATGTATCCCAGATTTCTAAGAACCTTTGCCATAGGCTCTACCAAAACCTCAGAGTATACCCCCATAACCTGGTGCTTAACATCGGCTGGATTTGTGAGTGGCCCAAGTACATTGAAAATAGTCCTTACCCCAATGTCCTTCCTTAGTTGCGAAACATTTTTCATTGCCGGATGGTAAACCGGGGCAAAAAGAAACACAATCCCTATTTCATTTAAACACTGTTCAGCACCCTTTGGAGAGAGATTGATGTTTATTCCAAGATCCTCTAAAACGTCTGCGCTTCCTACCTGACTAGATACAGAACGGTTTCCGTGTTTTGCAACAGGTGCGCCTGCTCCTGCTGCTATGAATGAAGCTACAGTTGATACATTGAAGGTTCCCTGCTGATCACCACCAGTGCCACAAAGGTCAATTACTACAGAGTGATTGGATCTTATTTTTGTTGCCTTATCCCTCATTACTTTTGCAGCCCCAGTGATCTCAGAAACTGTTTCTCCCTTCATCCTGAGTCCCATTAGAAAAGCCGCCATCTGGCTTGGCGATGCAGTTCCACCCATCATGTTTTCCATAACTTGAGCCATTTCTTTTTCTTCGAGGTCTATTCGTTCTGCGACCTTAGCTATCGCTTCTTTTATCATATTCGACCTCCCCTTTATCTAGGGCTACTCGGATTCTATCCAGAATTCCGTTAACAAAAGCACCTGATTCTTCAGTGCCATATTTCTTGGCGAGCTCGACGGCTTCATTAATGGTAACTGGGGGAGGAATATCCCTCAAATAAACAAGCTCATAAATTGCCATACGAAGGATATTTCTATCGATTGTTGACATCCGAGAAAGGCGCCAGTGTTCAGAGTAGCGATTTATAATGTCGTCAATCCCCTCAATATTCTTACATGCCCCAGTAATAAGCCTGTTTGAAAATTCCCTCACCTCTTCTTCTACATCTGATTCCTTAGTTGCCCAAAAAAGCGCGAGTACATCGTCTGTGCTTAGCTCTTGAGAAGAGGATTCTTTGAGGGTGTCGTACTGGTATAGAAATTGAAGAGTATTTTCCCTTGCACGTCTCCTTTTACCCATAACCGCATACTATCTTTTTTGAGAAAGCACTCTTCCTAGATTTGCCATTTCTATTGCAGAAAGGGCTGCTTCTCCACCACGATTTCCGGCCTTGCTTCCGGCCCTCTCTATCGCCTGTTCTAGTGTTTCAGTTGTAATAACACCAAATGCAACAGGTATATCATACTCAAGACTGATTCCGGCAAGCCCTTTTGTGATTTCAGAGGAAAGATAATCAAAATGTGGCGTTTCACCCCTTATGATTGCTCCTATTGCTATGACAGCGTCATATTTATTTGACTTTACAGCTTTTTTTACGCCTAGAGGAATTTCAAATGACCCCGGAACCTTTATTATATCAATATCACCCTCAGAAACATTGTGTCTTATAAGCACATCCAGTGCGCCTTCAACCATACGTTCTGTTATAAAATTGTTAAATCGACTAACTACTATTGCAAATTTAAGCCCCTTTCCATCAAGTTTACCTTCATAGATTCTAGTCATTTGGTTCCTCACCTTCAGTCAACCATAGAAAGAATATGTCCAAGCTTGTCCTTCTTTACCTTTAAATACTTTGAATTTGTACCATTAGGTTCGATCTCTAGTGGAACTCGCTCAACTATCTGAAGTCCAAATCCCTCAAGTCCCTTTACCTTTCGTGGATTATTAGTAAGAAGCTTCATTTTTCTAACCCCTATGTCTAAAAGAATCTGCGCACCAATCCCATAATCCCTAAGATCTGGCTTAAAACCAAGCACTTCGTTAGCTTCTACCGTGTCAAATCCATCATCTTGGAGTGCGTAGGCTTTAATTTTATTCACTAATCCTATTCCTCTTCCCTCTTGGCGCATATAGAGAACAACCCCTTTCCCCGCTTTTTCAATTGTATTGATGGCTTGGTGAATTTGTGGACCGCAATCACATCTCATAGAACCAAATACATCACTTGTTAGACACTCTGAATGAACCCTGACCAGCACCTCATCTTCTGGGGAAATATCACCTTTTACAAGTGCTACATGGTGCTGAGGGGCAATCTCACTTTCATAAACTATAACCTTAAATTCACCGTAAGAAGTAGGCAAGTAGGCCCCTGCTGCCCTTTTTACAAGCCTCTCGGCTCTAAGGCGGTAGCTTATAAGGTCTGCGATAGTTGTAATTTTAAGTTTATGCTCCTCGGCAAATCTTTCCAAATCAGGAAGCCTTGCCATATCGCCATCATCCTTCATTATCTCACAGATCACAGAAGCCGGTTTTAAACCTGCAAGCCTTGCAATATCCACAGAGCCTTCTGTATGCCCTGCTCTTACAAGAACGCCACCTCGCCTAGAAATAAGCGGGAATACATGACCGGGACGGATAAATTCCTCAGGTCTTGCTTCTTCCGAGATAGCCAGACGAATAGTGGATGCTCTATCGTAAGCAGATATCCCAGTAGTAATACCGCGCCTTGCATCTATCGGAATTGTAAAAGCTGTATATTGAGGAGCTGGGCTATTTTCTGGCTTTATAGGGTAAAGATTGAGTTGGTTAGCCCTTTCCTGAGTGAGGGCAAGGCAAATAAGGCCTCTTCCGTGCTTTGCCATAAAATTTATTGCCTCAGGGCTCGCAAACTCGGCAGCAACGACAAGGTCACCCTCGTTTTCCCTGTCTTCATCGTCAACGAGGATTACCATTCTTCCATCTTTTATTTCTTCTACGGCTTCTTCAACCGGGCAGATCCCCATACCTTAACCTCTCAATTGCTATAGGGCTTATCCCAATAAATTATAAGTTAAAATAATAAGCAACCAAGTAAGTTTGTCAACTAAAGTCATTTATTATCAAATTTCAACTAAGGATAAATTAGTTTTGAGAGCTTGACTTTTCAATGCTAAAAGGTATGGTTTGGAATATTTATTGATTAGGAGAGACTATATGAATCCTGAGATTGTAATCGTAGTAAAAGACGATGAGGAGGAAGATTGGGAGGAGGAAGATGAAGAGGATGAGGAACTGTGGGATGAGGAAGAGGATGAAGACCTTATTGACGACGAAGATGATGACTGGGAAGAAGAAGATAAAGAGGATTCTTAAATCTGGAATATCCTTTGATATCAGATTTTATTACTTAAACCAAATTATTATAACCCCCAATATTTAAAAGCCAAGCATCAAATTGTAGCAGTCTCAAAGATTCTTGTACATTCAACCTTAACTATGACAATGAGATACTCTCATCCTGATCAATCCCTCAAAGAAGCGGTCGAAAGAATTGCAAATTTCACCCAAGACCGTAGCCAAAACCGTAGCCAAGAGAAAATAGAACAATAGGGATAGAATGCAGAATGTGTTCTAAGTCCCTGAAATTATTGGTGCCCAGGGCCGGACTCGAACCGGCACGGACCTTACGGCCCATTGGATTTTAAGTCCAATGCGTCTACCAATTCCGCCACCCAGGCGATAGACAAATATTTTATTGTTACCAAAATTACAAAGAATTTCAAATTACTCCACACGATTACTATCTGACACTAGGCACTACAAACCCCTTAACATAGTTTTCGGACATATTGGTAGTAAATTACGAATTATATGGAACATAAGTTTATTCTGCAAACCGAATGAAGATCTACGTAATAAATTTGTTATGTTGAGTTATCAAATGATTTTTTATGAATCTTGATAATGCCGATTTGAGGCGGCGCCCGGATTCGAACCGGGGTATTGCGGTTTTGCAGACCGCTGCCTTACCTCTTGGCTACGCCGCCTTGTTCAAGTAGGTAGTGTATAAAATTGTGACTCATCTGGATGAGGAATTTATCAATGTTGATTTTGAGTAGTTTGACCGAATTTCCAGATGTTTTCAAGTGGATCTTCAACCGCAACTAAATAGGACATAGTATAATATGGAGGCTTTGGATCATAATTTTGATTGTAAAATTAGTTTATATCTTATCATACCTTTTTATTCAGAGGTAAGAAGTTTTATATTGACATAATCGTATAATACAGTTATAAATGTTACCTAATTTGTCATACTAGAGCAGGGATGGAACCGCTCAAAAATGGAGTGTTGAAGGATGAAAGCAATAATACTTGCTGCAGGAAGAGGTAGCAGACTTTACCCTTATACAAAATATATCCCTAAGTGCTTACTTGATATCGGAGGAGAAAGTATACTTGAGCACCAAATGAACCATATAAGGGACTGTGGAATTGATGAAGTTGTAATCGTCGTTGGCTTTGGGTTTGAGAAGGTAGAAAACTTCCTAAGAGACTACGATGGATTAGGCATGCGAATAACAACCCTTTATAATCCATTCTATCAAACAACAAACAGCCTTATTTCACTCTGGATAGCGAAATGCGAGATGAACCAAGACATTGTTATCATAAATGGAGATGATGTATTTGAGATTGACGTCCTTGAGAAGGTCCTTGGAGTAAGGGATGAAAAGATATGTCTACCAGTAAAAAGAAAACAAGGATATGAAGATGAGGATATGAAGGTAGTAATTCAAGGAGGAAGGATTACTGAGGTAAGCAAAACGCTAACGAGTTATCCTTCAGCTGAGTCCGTTGGAATAAGGGTTTTTAGAGACATTGGTGTAGATCTAATAAAAAGGGCTATCGAAGAAGAGATGAGGACAGTTGGGGCAGAAAAAAAATGGTATGCCTCTGCGATACAGAGGCTTGTTACAAAAGGGTATAGGATAAAATCCCTTGACATTGAGGAGCTCTTTTGGATGGATGTTGACTATCCTAGCGACCTTTTTAAAGCAAGGTTCAATTCAGGCAAGTTTATTAAGAAGTCTCAGAAAGAAAGAATTCTCCGAGTTGTAGATACAACCCCCTAATAAAATATGGACCACGCAATAGTTATAGCAGCCGGCACGGGCACAGATGGTGAAAGACTAAATTCACACGGCGAGACTATTATTGGTGGAATACCACAGATTAAACGCCTAATCATCACAGCAGAAAGGGCAGGAATAAAAAGATTTACAATAATTGTAGAACAAGACGACTCTCCTCTTAAAGAAATCTTGAAAAAACAAAAAGGTATAAAAAGCGAAATCATATGGCGTATGCTTGGCTCCCCAATCAAATCTGAACCAAATCCCTCCCTTATTCTTCAATCAAATCTCATTATTAGTCCAAGTGGGCTTTCAAATTTGACGAGCTCTAAGGTCTCTCAAGATGAAGTATCAGTCCTTGTTGACAATCAAAAGGACGCATGGATAAAAACAAAAGGCGATAGCATAGACGATATATTTTCATCTGGTGGAAAGGCTGTAGGAGCATTTGTAGCTCATGCAAGCCTTCTTGAAAAATCCATTTCGAACTCTATGTATTTAAAAAGCTGGCTTGAGGAGCTTGTTGGAAGAGGTAGCGTTAAATCAATAAACTTCCAAGATGGCTACTGGATGCGTTTATCCTCAGATAAGGAATCTGGAAAGAAGGCTGAGGATCTTCTTTTTTCCCATGTAAGTAAATCGTCAAGCGGATGGATTTCCAAGAACATAAACAGCAAATTGTCAATACCTGTCAGCAGGTTATTAATTAATACCTCCCTAACTCCAAATATGATAAGTGTGGCAATTGGCGTAATCGGGATTCTCACCGGTTTCTTTTATATACAAGGACACCCAGTGTGGGGTGGTTTGTTTCTACAGCTTTCTACTATTTTTGATCGTTGTGACGGAGAGGTAGCAAGGATTAAACTCATGGAAAGCAGGCGTGGGCAGTGGATTGATACGATTTTTGATCAGCTATCTTTTCTCTCTTTTGTTGTGGGTGTTCCAGTTGGATTATATAGACTAACAAAAAGTAATCTTGCTATAACTTTAGGAAGTATAAATCTCTTGATATTTATATTCTTTGTTATATGGTCGTTTTATTTTCTAATAAAATATGCCAACTCGGGTAGTATGGTAGCCTATTCTAAAACCGTTGATATGCTTCTTCCAGTTGAGAAGAGAACCATTATTCACAAACTTATAATCAAACTTCGCCCTATGATGAAAAGGGAATTCTTCTCACTGGTTTTTCTAATCGCGGCGATACTCGGAGGGTACGCATGGGTACTAAGTCTTACTACTTTAGGTCTTAGTCTTACTTTAATTCACCAAATTGATGATTTGTTAAAGTTAAAAAGATTAAAACAGGCAAACAGCTCCACTTAATATAGAATAGAGTTAAAGCCGCTACCCACCCAGATAAGCCTTTTTTACCCTTTCATCTAGAAAAAGCTCCTGACCGCTTCCCTGAAGAATTATTTCTCCTGTCTCCAATACATATCCGTAATCTGCCATCTTGAGTGCGGCTTTTGCATTTTGTTCGATAATTAGTATAGTTATGTTTTTTTTATGGATTTCAAGAATTTTTTCAAATAGCATAAAAGTTATTTTAGGAGCAAGTCCAAGAGAGGGCTCATCCAACATGAGAAGCCTCGGCTTTCCCATAAGTGCTCTTCCAAGAGCTAGCATCTGCTGCTCGCCACCAGAAAGCGTGCCTCCAAGCTGATTAAATCTTTCATTTAGTCGCGGGAAGAGTGAAAAAACATACTCTAAATTCTCCTCAAACCAACGAGATGTGTTTAATGCGAAAGCGCCCATTATTAGGTTTTCTCTAACCGTGAGATTTGAAAATATTTTCCTTCCCTCCGGTACCATGATTATCCCCTTCTTGCATATTTCATGGGTGTGTTTTCCAACAATACTTTTCCCTTCAAAGAAAACCTCTCCGTCCTTAGGTGAAATGAGGCCAGAGACTGCACGAAGTGTTGTTGTCTTACCAGCTCCGTTAGCACCTATAAGGGTTACGATACTACCACGTGGAACGACAAAAGATATTCCCTTTAAGGCATGAATACCACCATAGAAAACATTTATGTTATCAACTCTCAATAACTCTTGTTTCACCAAGATATGCCTCGATTACTCTTTGATTATTTCTGATTTCTTTAGGGCTTCCCTCTGCTATCTTCTCCCCATAATCGAGAACCGTGATTCTATCGCATATTTCCATAACTACATGCATATCGTGCTCGATGAGAAGTATTGTCAAAGCTAATTTATCTCGTAGTTTTTGGATAAATTTCATTAAGTCTTCTTTCTCAGTTGGATTCATGCCAGCAGCAGACTCATCAAGAAGAAGTAGTTTCGGACCGGTAGCAAGCGCGCGGGCAATTTCTAACCTCCTCTGTAATCCATAGGGAAGTGAAGAAGCCTTTTCATCAATGAAATTTAAAAGACCCGTCCTATCCAATAGCCAACGAGCACGTTCGTAGACTTCATTTTCAATCTTCGTAAATCCAATTAGACTTAATAGAGGTTTCCAGAATAAGGTGTTATAACTAAGATGAAAACCAATCATCACATTTTCTATTACGCTTAGGTCCCCAAAAAGTTTAATATTTTGAAACGTTCTAGCCACTCCCAGAGACGTAATTTTATATGGTTTAAGGTTAGCAATCTCTTTTCCGTTAAAAGATATGGTTCCCTTTGAAGGCCTTATAAATCCAGAAATGACGTTAAAAACTGTTGTCTTTCCTGCGCCATTTGGGCCTATGAGACCCCTAATGGAACCAGGTTCAACCTCTATATCTAGGCTAGATAATGCTTCTAGGGCGTCGAAACGAACTGTAAGATCCTGAATTTTTAATATGTGGTGCATCCTCTTCTAATTATGTTTTAAAGTTTAGAATAGCCGGAGAGAAGATAATTTAATTGCATTAACGTAACTTCATTAGTATAAATTAAACAGTATAATTTCATCTTTATATATGTGGTTTCTCCTTATCTAGTTTATCTCGCGAAACTTTATTCTCCTCCCAAACGTGTTTAACGCCCAATCCCAAGAAAACTCCCATCTTCCTGTGATACCTCTCCTAAAAAACAACATAATGATTATTAGAAGAAGAGAAAATATGACCATGCGCATCCCGGGAATACCAGGGATAAACATATCGCCTATCTGGTGTGGCTCTTCAAACCACCTTAAAAGCTCAAAACCCCAGGCAAAAATCACAGCACCTATTATTGAGCCCGTCATGCTACCTAGTCCTCCAGCTACAATCATTATTAGCAGATTGAAAGTAAGAAAAAATGAAAAAAGCTTCGGGTCAATCGTTGTAAGGAGATGTGCCAAAAGTCCCCCGCCAATCCCCTGAAAAAACGCACTAATTATAAATGCAAGCATCTTGTACCTAAATGTATTTATACCCATTGCTTGCGCTGCGGTTTCATCCTCTCTAATTGCCTTCATCGCCCTGCCATAACTACTTTCTACTAGCGAAATTAAACAAAAGACTGTGAATATTGCCCAACCCCAACTCCACCAGAGGTTTGTGTATTGATTGATGCCTTTAAGACCGAGAGAACCGTTTGTTATACTAACAGCATTTGTTGCAAATACACGAATTATTTCACCAAATCCAAGCGTTACAATGGCTAGGTAGTCACCCCTTACACGAAAAACAGGAAAGGCAATTAAAAAAGCAAAGATTGAAGTAACCACGCCAGCAATTAGGAGAGATGGAAGAAAAGGCAATGAGATCTTACCGAGAGGGGATATAATGGGCTCAATTATGAATGTTAACTCCTTTTCAGCCGGTGACATTGTGAGAAGAGAAGCAGTATAGGCCCCAACTGCCATAAATGCATTCGGGCCCAAAGAGAACTGCCCTGTGACCCCGTTTACCAGGTTGTAGCTAGTAGAGAGTATGATATAGATCGCTGTTATATTCAAAATTTGAATAATATAGGCAGAGGTATACGAGTTCGCCAATTTCAGAAAACCGAAGATAGCAAGCAAACTCAAGAAAGTAGCCAAATTTCTAATCAGCTTTTCTCTCTTCATAGAAATTATCTGGCTCCTAATAAATACGAATTTACGCAAATAAAATGATGCACGATTCATGATACATGCAAGTTTTTGGATGTCTCCTGCATCGTTCGACTGAGCTCACGACGAAGTCTTGCATCCTGTATCATGTATCTGGCATACCACTTATTTTATTCCTATCCATTTGTGGCGATTTGTGGCTGAACTTTCTTTTTTTAATCAGGAAGCTTCTCTCCAATAATCCCAGTAGGTTTAAAAAGAAGTATAAATATCAAAATAAAAAACGCTATTGCGTCTCTATATCCAGCATAGCTCGGTAAAAAAGCAACAAACAAAATTTCTATAAGACCTAGAGTTAATCCCCCGAGTGCCGCACCTACAACACTTCCAATTCCACCCAATACAGCCGCTACAAACGCCTTTATTCCCGGCATTATTCCCATAAGAGGATTTATCTGTGGATACCTCATCGCCAGCATGATCCCGCCCGCCGCAGCAAGCACAGAACCTAGGATAAAGGTGAGAGATATTATCCGGTTTACATTTATTCCCATAAGCTGGGGCGTCTCTATATCTCGGGAAATGGCTCTCATCGCTATTCCAGACTTTGTACGGTATACGAGGTAGAACGTCGCCCCAAGAAATATGAGCGTTATCAGTGGAATTAAGAGACTTAAGCTCGGAAGTGAAATATCTTTAATATAGAAAATCTCTTCGAATGGTCTTGGCGTTGGAAATCCTTTTGGACGGCCTCCAAAAATAACAAGGCCAAGATTCTCAAGTAGAAATGACACACCTATTGCTGTCATTAGAACAGATATTCGAGGTGCAGTTCTCAATGGTCTATAGGCAAGATGCTCTATTAAAAAACCGAGTACGCCTGTTAGGGCTATTGCGACGGGAAATGAAACATACCACGGCATCTCAGGAATAACAAAACTAAATAATGAAAACCCAGTTATAAAATAGAAAGCAAAGTATGTGCTCACCATCATAACATCGCCATGGGCGAAGTTTATAAGTCGAAGCACGCCATAAACCATGGTGTAGCCTATGGCGATAAGGGCGTAGAGACTTCCTAAAGATATGCCATTTATAAGCTGTTGAAAAAATACATCCATTAGGCGCTGTAATATCGTGGTTCGTGTATCGTGAACGTGGTTCGAATCACGAGTCACAAATCACAAGCCACGAAATCTTATGGATTTACTGAGGATATATATACAGAATCTCTACCCTTAACTTGCCGAATCACAACGTTCTTTACAGCATCGTGATTCTTATTAATAGTAATGGCTCCTGTAATTCCCTGAAAATCCTTTGTCTTCTCTATTGCATCTCGAATCTTTTCAGGATTAGTGGAACTAGTTCTCTCTATTGCATCAAGGATAATAAGATAAGCGTCAGCTCCTAGCGCGCCAAGCGCATCAGGTGTTGATTTATTTTGCTTCCTAAACATTTCTACATATTTTTTACCCAGAGGAGTAAGGACAGCCTTTTCATCAAAATGTGTTGTATAGTAAAGACCGTCTACCGCTTCTCCGCCGATCTCCGTAAGCTCAGGGGCCTCAGCCCCATCCCCTGCAATCAATGTGGCTTTGATGCCAAGTTCCCTTGCCTGCCTAGCTATAAGTGCGATTTCCGTGTAATAACCTGTTATAGCAATAATGTCTGGATCGGTTTCTTTAATGGCAGTAAGCTGAGCAGTGAAATCTTGGTCTCCTGACTGGTAATTCACTTGACGTACTATCTGACCACCAAGCTTTTTGTATGTCTTTGCAAATGCGCTAGTAAGACCAACTGAGTAATCTTGACCTATATCTGTAAGAACCGCTGCTTTTCTAGCCTTTAGCTCGTTGTACGCAAATTTTGCCATAACCTCACCTTGAAACGGGTCAATGAAACAGGCGCGAAATACATACTTTCGATTCAATGTAACTATAGGGTTTGTAGAAGAAGGGCTAATATGGGGTATATGGTTGTCTTCCGCAATAGGGGCTATAGCAAGGGAATTCGAGCTTGCAACGTCTCCAATTATTGCTATTACTTTATCTTTCTGAATAAGTCGCTGTGCTGCATTTGCTGATTCTATTTTATCGCTTTTGTTGTCTAAAAGAATAAGTTCCACCTTTTTCCCTAGGACTGTGGGACGAATATTTCTACCAATCTGCATTCCTGTCCACGTCTGTTGTCCGAATGCAGATGTCCCTCCTGTCATAGCAAGAATAACCCCGATTTTTATTGTATCATCCGCTCGGCTGACATAAAAACTGAAAAGAATAAGAGCGAGAGCCATGCCCATGATAAGTCTCATTTAAGCTTACCTCCCGTATCCGATTTATTACTTAGTGAGGATAGTTACTGTATGATATTGCCATGCTCCAACGCCTATTTCAATCACTATGCACTAAATATCATTTTTGCATGCTTTTATTCTTCTTGTAAGATATACCAAAATAAGTTGTATGAGATTTTGTTATCTAAAAGTAATAAATTAAGGAGTTAAAAATGAAGCTCAACGGTAAGGTCAGCATAGTAACAGGCGCAGCAAGCGGCATAGGCTTTGCAATTGCACATGCACTTGCTAAGGAGGGTGCTAATATAGTCATAGCAGACATAGACGAAAAAGGTGGAAAGAAAGCATTTAAGACGATTTTAAAAATAGGTAGAGACGCTCTTTTTGTAAAAACTGATGTGTCAAACCGTGTGGATTGTAAGAAACTAATAGATAAAACCGTAAGGTCATTCGGTCGAATTGATATTCTAGTAAATAACGCTGGCCTGCAACACGTAGCTCCAATAACCGATTTTCAGGAAGATAAATGGGACTTGCTTATCAATGTAATGCTTACTGGAACCTTTCTTTGCACCAAATATGCCTTGCCTTATATGATCAAACAAAAAAGTGGCAGAATTATAAACATCTCCTCAGTTAACGGACTTATTGGTATGAAATTCAAATCCGCCTACGTTTCTGCAAAACATGGAGTAATAGGTTTTACAAAGACCCTGGCCCTTGAAATGGCAGAGCACAACATAACGGCTAACGCTATTTGTCCAACCTTCGTCAGAACTCCCCTCGTTGATAAGCAAATAGATGATCAAGCAATGGCACACGGGATTCTAAGAGAAGAGGTCATTGAAAAAGTCATCCTAGCTGAAGCGCCTATGAAAAGGTTGCTCGAACCTGAGGAGATTGCAGACCTTGCTGTCTATCTAGCGAGTGATTCAGCACGTAGTATAACAGGGTCAGCGATAACTATTGATGAAGGATGGACAGCGCAGTAGAAGATTAGGGAAGAAAGATAAAGACATATTGTACTTTTTATCTCAAGAAACTCCTTTTAATTTCAAGCATTCAATAAACCTAATTGTACACATCGCCGTATACAAAACTCCATCCAACTTATAAATCATCTTACGAAATTGCTTAAACGAATAATTTTGAAACAGTGCGCTTCCTAATAGGAATTTGTTTTATGAAACCTTTCGCTGAGGAACTTAGTTTATATTCAATAAACAATCCAGAAGGAGGAAATCAAGATGAAGAAGGTTTTTATGACTCTGTTAGCCTCGGTTATGCTGGTCGGTATTATGGTTTCCCCTACGACAACGTTTGCAGAGCCTGGTTCAAAGATAATAAACAAACGTCTCTATCGCCAGAAAGGACGGATTTTTCATGGGATTAATAATGGCTCACTAACACGTCGGGAGGCTAGACGGCTCGGAGCTGAACAAGCAAAGATTAGGGTAGATAAATTCTATGCAAAGCATAACGACGGTCATATAGGTCCACGTGAGTTTATATATCTAAACCACGAGCTTAACCATTCAAGCCGGCATATTTACCGCCTGAAGCACAACGATAGGATTCGCTGGTAGCAATTAGTTAAATAGGATGGTGAAGTATATATCTTCTAGCTTCAGTCTTCACCATCTTGTTTCCATTTTTGTGCCTCGCAAATGTTTCCCTCAAATGGGATCTCGATCACGAGCCAGACTTTTCGCCTACACAGAGAATGTGATGTTGCGAAATCAGAGCGGGACAAGAATGTCCCGCATATCAGGTTCGGTGAGCGAATACCTCGATAGGCGGGGTTTTCTAACCCCGCTACAACCATCAGATTACTTCACGGAGTTCACACTGAGCACATTCGCTTCAGTCAGTGCACACTGCGCGAATGTATTCGCAATGACATCTGAAACCCTGTAGAAAGCTATAGGAAATTAATTCGTTAAATTTAGTTATATTAATTACCAACTGGTCGGCTGGGCAAGGCCTTAAAAAAATTGAAATTTTATTTAATCAGTGTAATTTTCTAGAGAGTGAAGAACCCTGCAGCAAGCTGCAGGGGATCAGCTTTTAAACAGAAAACTCCTTTGGTTGCTGCGAGGTGGGCAAGATATACTGTTTGTCATTGCGAACGTAGTGAAGCAATCCCGTATTTAGATTGCTTCGTCGTTTCACTCCTCGCAATGACATTTCCGTATTGTCATAGTAATAACAACACGGAAACCCTGTGGCAAGCTACAGGGAATTATCAAGTTCAAAAACCTCAAACATATATCAGATGAAATTTAACTACGAGAATCTATGTAGTTCTTGGAAGTGGGAAATTCCTACTTACTTTAACATCGGACGTGATTGCACGGATAGACACGCAAAAAGTGAATCACATGGAAACAAAATCGCATTGTATTGGGAGAGTGAAGAAGGAGAAATCAAGAGATTTACATTTGCCGAACTTTCATCGCTTACAAACCAAATAGGAAACGCTTTACTCTCTCTTGGATTTCAAAAAGGTGACCGTCTTCTTATACGTCTACCTAACCTTCCAGAATTCCCGCTTGTTTTCTTAGGAGCGATAAAAATCGGAGCAGTTCCAATTCCAAGTAGTACCATGCTTACAGCCGAAGAGATTGATTACCTCCTCGATGACAGTAAATCAAAAGGAGTTATCACTACACCAGAATTATACGAGGCTGTAGAGGTTAATCGAGGACATCATAAAAAATTCAAATACGCGCTAATAGTTGGACGACCCATACCCTCAGCATGTGTAGATTTCACCGAATTAATAAATAAATGTTCTGAAAATCTAAGTGTTGATGAAACCAAAGCTGATGACGTAGCTTATATCTGCTATACATCAGGCACAACAGGTTTTCCGAAGGGTGTGGTTCATGCTCAACGTGCATTAATTGGGCATGACCCTGCTGCTCAGTACTGGCAGGCTCTAAAACCCGATGACGTTGTTATGCACGCGGGAAGGTTAAACTGGACCTATACATTAGGCACAGGCTGTCTTGACCCATGGCGACATGGTTGCTCAACCGTAATTTACGGAGGGGAACATAACCCGAAAAAATTTTTTGAGTTAATTACTAAATATAGAGTAAACGTATTTATGGCTGTCCCTACGGTTTATAGACAGATGCTTCGTGTATCAGACGAAATTGATTGCAACCTTTCTAGTCTTCGGCATGCTCTTAGTGCAGGTGAGCATCTAAGTGAAGAGTTATTTCATTCTTGGAAAAACGAACTAGGCGTTGAGCTTTATGACGGACTTGGAATGAGTGAGTTCAGTTACTATCTCTCAAACATGCCCGGAATGCCAATTAAACCAGGTTCCCCTGGAAAGCCACAACCGGGACATCATTCAACTTTAATTGATGAAGTAGGAAAAGAGGTCAGAGCAGGAGAGATTGGAGCTCTGGCAACTCCTAAAGACGACCCGGGAATCATGATTCAATACTGGGAGAAGCCTGATGAAACCGAAAATATGTTTTGTGGAAACTGGTTTGTAAGCGGCGATTTCTTCTATAAAGATGAAGATGGGTATTTCTGGCTCGTAGGAAGAGAAGACGACATAATAACAACATTTGGTTATCGTGTCTCACCCTTTGAGGTAGAAAGGGTTTTAAGCGATCACCCTGTAGTTCATGAATGTGCAGTGACTGGCATTGAACTTGAAGAAGATAAAACAATTACGACAGCGTTTGTTGTACTTAAAGATTCAAGGCACGAATTAGAAAAACTTAAAGAGGAGCTTTTAGATTACGCTCATCGCCGCCTTGCCAAATATAAATGCCCTAGAGAGATAGTATTCATAGACTCTATTCCCAAGACAGCAAATGGAAAAATCAAGAGAAAGGTTCTAAGGGACACATTCAGTCCATTATAATTTTATCTGTTTTCTGATGATGTCATAATGTATTAAAAGTCATGCTGAATTTATTTCAGCATCTAAAAAATCCTATGAAGTTACATCTTTACCATTGCAGCGGAAACCTTTAGGTTTCCATAAAATTTGTTCTACACTTTACTTCGCATTGAAACATCGAGCGACCTTAGAGGAGAGTGGGGTCACCTCTATAGGTGACCCCAACTTTTCTCAGCTTGCAGCAGGGTTTACCATGGAAATACTAAATCAAATGCTCTGAGTAGGTAAGTTACTTTGCCTGAGCCTGTCTGAGAGACCTCTGATGAATAACCTAAATCTATACACTCCTCCAAACAGTCGGCACACCGATCCCCTACCTGGCAATCACAACCATTGCCTGTACAACAATCGTAATCCGTGTCAGTAATGGCTGACTTTACGATTAACAGGTCCCCATCACACTGGATGATCGCCGCCGCAGGGTTATTACCTGCATATGTCCTTATTGATGAAATCAACAATAGGACTACGACTAAAATCACAAACATGCTTAATACCTTAATGTGTCTCATTTTTGTTCCTCCCTTTTGTTGAGTCTTTAACTACTTTACTACAAAAAATAGTTAAGTTTGATTTTGACCTCCGAATTCGGGTTTGATCCCCTGCATTTAGGGGACGTGCTTGTGCTAGTTTAATCTGCTACGAGTATGAATGTTACTTTGCCTGGGCCTGACTGCTCGATGTCTGCAGAAAATCCTACCTCTATACACTCTTCCAAACATTCTTCACACCGATCCCCTACCTGGCAATCACAATAAGAGCCTGTACAACATTGGGGGTCCGTTGAAGATAGGGCTGACTTTACGATTAACAGGTTCCCATCACACTGGATGATACCCACCGCCGGGGTACTTAAACCACCTCCTGCATATGTCCCTATTGTTGATATCAACAACAGGGCAACAACTAAAATCACAAACATGCTAAATAACTTAATGTATCTCATTTTTGTTCCTCCTCTTTGTCGGGTTTTTAACTACTTATACGACACTACTACAAAAATAGTTAGTTTATCCGCCGCCACCTGCTGTGAGTGTGTATGTTATTTTACCCGGACCTGAAAACTCGAAGTCTGATGAATACCCTAAATCTATACAGGCTTCCAAACACTCGTCACACCGATCCCCTACCTGGCAATCACAATAAGAGCCTGTACAACAATCGTCACCCGTGTCAGTGATGTCTGTCTTTACGACCAGCAGGTTTCCATCACACACGATGATCGCCGCCGCAGCGCCACCAAAACCTGCATATGTCCTTATTGTTGAAATCAACAATAGTGCCACGGCTAAAATCACAAACATGCTTAATAACTTAATGTATCTCATTTTTTTTCCTCCTCTTTGTTGAGTTTTTAACTACTTTACAACAAAAAATAGTTAGTTTAATTTTGACTTCCCTACTTCATGGGCGGTTCCCGTGAATGACTATTACCTGTCATCTCTACCTCACCTCCTTTTTTTCTGGTCAGCATTATGCCCGAGACCCCTTGCTACCGGGCTGAGCTCAATTGCTATAAACGGTGGTGCCGAACCTGGTGAGATTGTCCTCGTGTCGAGAATCTTTGACTGCGCAAGGATTCGGTTGTATTTTCCTGGGTGATGGTCATGCTTTTGTTACTAATCGGTTCATCAACTGATGTCACACAATTTTTTTTATAAATTTCTTGATCTTGCCATGAACTTTGAGGATTTCTATCAGGAAAGAAGGTCTTGAGTAGGGAAGAATAAAATAGGTATGAAGGAGTAAAATTATATGTTACCCTTATTTTGGCTACCCTGACGCCATAGGCCGAATCCTTAGGATTTAGGTCGTAAACCATACTCCATTCCTTCAAAAGGTCAGCCTCCCCTAGAACTAATGATACAATCTGAATCCTAATGCCTTTTGATAGCTTCTGTCAAGGTAGTTTTTTTTAATTTTATAAGGATATGCTAGTAGTAGTCTATGAACACATAGGAAAAGAGAGCGAAATCGGCATCTCACAAGAAGCAGGAAACAAACCCGAAGTAGATCTCACAAACTTCTTTTAATAAGCATTATTTGGAATCAACTAGCCTGCCAGTGCCTTAATCATGTTTTGCATCACTTCCACATTACTCTGCTTACCGACTGGATTAGGCACAATAATGGGTAGCTGAACCCCTGCTTCTCTGAAGGCTTGGAGCCTTTCGCGGCACCGCCCAGCAGGGCCAATTAGGGCAACTGAATCAACCAATTCGTCAGTAAACACATCGGCAGGATTCGCGCCGGATTTGATCTTTTCTATAACATCCCCAAATCCTATGTTCTTAATAAGACGCTGGTAATAGGGGAATCTCGCATAGCCAGAGAGTCCCCGTTTTGCTGCCTTGCGGGCTGCATCCAGATCATCCGAAATGAAGCTGGGTATTCCGTCAGTGATGTCTATATCTGATGGAGAGCGACCGGCTTTCTGAGCCCCTCTTCGAACAGCGCTAGCGAGTTTCTTAATATGCTGAGGTGTTGCCATGTAGGGCATGATTCCATCTGAAACCTCTCCCGCTAGCTCCGCCGCCTTTTCCGTCAGCACGGCAGTGTATATTGGGAATGCCGGTAGTTGTCTCTTAATGGTCAGAAGTGGAGAACTCCCATCTGCAAACGATCTTACAGCTTTTACGTATTTTCGCATCTCCTCAACTGGGTCTCCCATATCAATTCCAAAACGGTCAGTTACAACTGGCTTATGGCTAACGCCGAGCCCAAGCACCATCCTCCCTCTAGATACCTCCTGAACCGTAAGGGCTTCGGCAGCACACATTACTGGTTGACGCATATAAATACTAGTAATCCAAGTACCGACTTTTATTTTGGATGTTGCCTCGGCAAAGACTTGGGCATTGGCAATAGCACTATAGGGTGGAACCTCAGGTGAAAATATTGCTTCAAATCCCGCTTCTTCAGCTTCACGGGCAAGGGCACGGAGGTCTTCAACACTACATCCCCATACAGGCGAAACAGTTGCAATTCGTCTCATTTATCTTCTCCTTTTTTAATTTTAGCCACGGATTTTCACGAATGGGCACGAATATAGACGAATAATGATACACGATGCATGATTGAGATAATACATTTCATCTTGCATCCTGCATCGTGTATCCTGCATCCTGTTAATACTGATTAATCACATCTCTGTAATACTCAGGACGAAGAACTGATTCATCACGGTTTCTTAATACCTTACGAATTTCTTCTAAAAC
>Ga0209751_10001236_pt1 | contig 26504 bp, 19 predicted proteins | sample RifCSP13_1_FD_184019 | JGI IMG/M metagenome (GOLD analysis project Ga0209751, IMG submission 184019) | Soil microbial communities from Rifle, Colorado - Rifle CSP2_sed 13_1 (SPAdes) (version 2) | ecosystem: Environmental > Terrestrial > Deep subsurface > Rock core/Sediment | place: Rifle...
GTTCGACGCCCTCGCGGTCGGGGATGCGATTCTTGACATCGTGACGCCTCCGCTCCCGCCAAGCGGGACGGGAGACCGCCAGTCTCGCGTGGGACGGTTCTCGTACCTTCCGGGCGGGAACGCGACGAACTTCGCCCTGGCCTTCGCGGGCCTCGGAGGCCGCGCGGGCTTCGTGGGCAGCGTGGGACGGGACTGGGCGGGCGATCTCCTGAGGCGAGCGTACCGGAGGGGGCGCGTCGACGCCCGGCTCCGCGTCTCCCCCGCCAAGGCGTCGGGAACGACCCTGGCCGTGACGTTCTCCGACGGCACCCGCCATCTCATCACCGCCCTGGGCGCGAACGCGGACCTGAGGCTCTCCGACGTCCCCGCCGCATGGATCGCGGGCCCGCGCCACGTCCACCGGTCGGGCTACTGGTGGGCCACGGGTCTGATTGGCCCGCCCTCCGCGAAGCTCCTCGCGCGGGCACGGAAGGCCGGGGCGACGACATCCCTCGACACCGCCACGGATCCGGAGGGATGGCCCGAGTCCCGGAGGAGGGCCGTGCTCTCCGTGCTCCCGCACGTGGACATGTACTTCGGGAACGAGGAGGAGGTCTGCCGCCTCGCGGACGATTCCTCCATAGAGGCCGCGGCCTGGAGCCTCCTCGATACGGGGGTGGGGGAGGTTGTCGTCCATCAGGGGGACCGCGGCGCGACGGTCTTCACGCGCACCGGCGTCGCCACCGCCCGCGCCCTCTCCGCGGCGCCCGTGAACCCGACGGGGTGCGGGGACGTGTTCAACGCCGCGTACGTGTTCGCGTCGTTGGCGGGCGCGGACGCAATGGGACGCCTCCGGTTCGCGAACGCGGCGGCCGCGTGGCACATCGAGAACCTCGCGAGACCGTACCCGACGCGGAGAGGCCTGCGCGCACGGTTCAGCGTTCGTCTCCCGGAGGGTCCGTCGCAGAGACCTTGACCGCCTCCAGCCGAGCACGACCCCAGCCCGAGATCCGCCTCGAATTCGCGACGTAAATCCCCGCCAGCGTCACCGCCGCGCCCCCGAGGATCAGCGGGTCGAGCAGCTCCTCCCCCACCGCGACGCCGAGGAGCACGGCCACGATGGGCGTGACGAACGCGATGTACGACATCGTGGTCGCCTCGAGGCGCTTCAAGAGCCAGACCCACGTCACGAACGTCAGCACGGAGCCCGCAATCGCGAGGTACACGATCGCTCCGATGCCCGCGGGCCACGAGGGCACCGTCCACGGCTCGCCCGCCGCGAGGGAGACGCCCGCCAGCGAGAGGGCGCCCGTCGCCATCGCGAACGCGTTGAAGGTCACGGGGTCCGTGTCGTGACCCCATCGCTTCAGGGCGACCCCCGAGACGCCCGCGCATGTCGCCGCGAGCACGATCGCGAGCATCGGGAAGAACAGGCCGGCGTCCGCCGCGAGCTGGCCCCGGAAGATTACGAGGATGCCCACGAACCCGAGCGCGATCCCTGCGAGCTTCTGGACCGAGACTCGCTCCTTCTTCAGGAGGGCGTGGGCGAAGAGGGCGGTCTGGAGGGGGAACGTCGCGAACAGGATCGCGGACAGGCCGCTCGCGACCCCGTTGTTCTCGCCCCAGTAGATCAGGCCGTAGTCCGCCGTGAAGAGGACGAGCCCCACGAACAGGGCGAGGCCCCACTCGACGCGGCCCCGGGGGAGCTTCGAGCGGAAGACCACTGCGAGGCCCAGGAGGGTCAGCGACGCGACGACGAACCGCAGGGACGCGGACAGGAACGCGGGCGCGCCCTCGAGGCCGATCCGGATCACGAGCCAGGTGGAGCCCCAGATCCCGCAGAGCATCGCGTACGAGGCTCCGACGAACGCCCGCGAGGCCATGCCGTCGCTATGCGAACCGCCTCTAAAGCTTTGCACCCGGCGTCCGGCGGCCCGCGAGTACTTTCACCGCCCCCACGCGAGATTTGTCGTAGCACTTTCACTCCACTCCCGGGGCCGTCCCCAAATACCAAGGGCCCGTCCGGCTCCCCCACCATGGGTCTTTTCGGGGACCGGGCCACGAGGGAGCGAGCGGCGAAGCGTTGTGTAGACGAGGCAAAGAAGGTGCTTCCGTGAAGGTTGAAATCAATCGGGCCTACCGCACAGAACTTTCTCCCGACGACCGACAGCGCCAGCGGATGGTCCAAGCGTGTGGTGCGGCCAGGTTCGCGTACAATTGGGGGCTCCGTCGTAAGACGACGGTCATGAATCTCAACAGGGCGTCCATCGAACGAATCAAAGTTCCGACCGCCATCGATCTCCACAAGGAACTGAACGGGCTAAAGGCTACCCAGTTCCCGTGGATGTATGAGGTCAGCAAATGTGCTCCCCAGGAAGCGCTCCGGGACTTGGATGCGGCGTTTACGAACTTCTTCGAAGGACGCGCCCGTTTCCCGACGTTCAAGAGCCGCAAGCACGGCCTCGGCGCGTTCACCTTGACCGGAGCCATCGAGGTCGGTCCCGGTCATGTCCAACTCCCGCGTCTCGGCTGGGTTCGCCTCAAGGAGAACGGCTACTTGTCCTCCACGGTCCACATCAACTCCGCCACGGTCAGCGAACGTGCCGGGCGATGGTTCGTGTCCGTCAACGTCGTTGTGCAGCAGGAAGAACCAAAGTCGGTCTCCGGACCCGTCGTGGGCGTGGACCGGGGTCTGAAGAGCCTCGCGGTCGTTAGCGACGGTTTCGTTGTCGAGAATCCAAGGGCATTGCACCGGCGCGAGCGCAAATTGAAGCATCTCCAAAGGGCCGTGAGCCGGAAGGTGAAAGGCTCCTCGAAACGGCACAACGCTGTCCGGGCGCTGGCCCGGCTTCACCTCGAGATTAGCAATGTCCGCAAGGACGCGCTCCACAAGGCGACCACGAAACTGGCGAGAACCAAGTCCGTCATCGTGGTCGAAGACCTCGGAGTGCGTGGCATGATGGCGAACCGCCGTTTTGCCAAGTCCATCGCGGACGCCGGATGGGGCGAGTTCGTCCGCCAACTGGAGTACAAGACGGCGTGGTACGGAAGCCGACTGGTCGTCGCCGACCGGTTCTCCCCGTCCACGAAGATGTGCTCCCACTGTGGCAACATCAAGGAGACAATGCCGCAATCCGAACGGATGTACTCGTGCGAGCGCTGTGGAACGGTGATGGGTCGAGACCTGAACGCCGCCATCAACCTATCCCGGTGGCCGGGAGTTGCCCGGACACTTCAAACGCCTGTGGAGAGCGGAGTTCCGTTGACGGCAACGTCAACGCAGCCGCTCGGCGAAGCAGGAACCATAAGCCTCCTCAAGGGGGCCTGAGGCTGTGGAAGGAATAGACGTCCATGGTTTCGGCAACGGATGGGACGCCCTCCGTGACTACGACCTCGAGGCGACGACCCTGTGGGACTTCCCCGCGCAGAGCCCCGGGGCGCACGCGTTCGGAGACTGGCGGTTCAACGGGGTGACCCCCGCGGCCGTGATTGGGAACCTCGTTCGTCGCTACACCCGCCGCGGGGACCTCGTCGTGGACGCGATGGCGGGCTCCGGGACAACGGTGGACATCGCGCGGGCGCTCGGCCGGCGGGTCCTCGCGTTCGATCTCGCGCCCTCCCGCCCCGACATCGCCCGCAACGACGCCCGCCGCCTCCCCCTCCCGAGCGAGTCCGTGGACCTCCACTTCCTCGACCCGCCGTACTCCGACAACGTACGGTACAGCGAGGACCCCGCGTGCATCGGGCGGGTGGACTGCCGGACGGACGCGTTCCTCGAGGCCATGGAGGAGGTCGCCCGCGAGGTCCACCGGACCCTCCGCCCCCGCCGCGTCCTCGGATGGCTGATCAGCGACGAGTACCGCCGCGGGCGCTTCACGCCCGTCGGGTTCCGGACCTTCGAGATGCTCGGGAAGTACTTCGAGCCCGTGGACGTGGTCTGCGTGGCCCGCCACCACGACCGCTCCCTGAACCCGATGTGGGAGCATCGCGCGCGGCGGTACGGATTCTACCTCCGGGGCTTCAAGTACCTCTTCATCCTGCGGAAGCCCGGGCCGCACGCGCCGGAGGGGACGTTCGAATGAGCGTGTGGCGGCGCGCGGGCCGGGAGCCCCGGGAGATGATCGAGGAGTGGCACGCGGGCCTCCAACGGATCGCTTCCCTCCGCGGGGACCGGGTCGAGATGCGGGTGAACCGCTACTGGATCGCGTTCCGGAGCGACAGACAGAGGCGGGCGTTCGCGGAGATCCGGCCGAACCGCCGCCGTGTCGAGGTGTTCATCCTCCCGGAGCGGAGGCACCTCGCGGACGTCGCGGGACTCGCGAAGACCGCGCCCAGGACCCAGGGCTGGAACTGGTTCCGGACGAAGTTCTACGTGATTGGGAATGGCCAGGGACGAGCGGCCCTCTCCCTGTTGCGACAGAGCTACGAATCCGCCTCGCCTCCGAAAACGCGCCGACGCACGAAGGGGGGCGGCCATCAATTGCGATTTGATGTCGCCGCACGATGAGGCAGGGGACGGAGGTGCTGACGGAGAATGAGTGGCAAAGTCTTAAACAAGCCTACACGGATTTCCAGGCCGATGTCGCGGCATCCTTTGGAACGGTCTACGTTCGGGCGATCCTTGTTGGCCACCTTGCGGAGGGGACTCCCGAAGGACCTTTACGAGAGGGAGCTCGCAGCCTTAGAGGAGCTGTACGCTACGCGGCGCAGGACATCGAGGACCGATTCGCCGCCTTCGAGCGACGGTTGAACGAGTTCCGAGCGCCGGTGGGCATCGGTTGACGTCGGTTCGCGGCGAAAGGGGAAGAGGGAATGCTTAAGGAGCGTTGAACGGGTGGGATGCTGGTGGGCGTGTTCGGCGTAAGGGTCGTGGTGTGCAACCTTCAGGACGCCACAAAGGCGACGGAGGTCGAGCTCGTGGTAGACACCGGGGCGGCGTACCCGCTCATCCCCCGCCGTCTGGCGGAGAGCCTCGGAATCCGGTCCGTGGAGACGCGCACGTTCACCCTGGCGGACGGCTCCCGTATCGAACGGGAGCTGGGATGGGCGGGCCTGATGTACGGGGACCGCGCGAGCCCGAGCTTAGTCATCCTCGGCGGGGAGGACGATGTCCCGATCTTGGGCGCGTTCGCGCTCGAGGGCTTGGGCCTGGAGGCGGACCCCGTCGCGAAGTTGCTGAGGCCCGCGACGCAATTCTTGCTGGGCGCGCTCGGGCCCCGCGTCGAACTCCCTGGGCTTCGCGCGGTCGCGGGCGTCCAAAACCCTTTATAGCCCCGCCCTCTTCGACCCGGCTACCGCCCCAAGGCGGCGACCCTGGTCGGGAGATGTACCTTCGGGCGAATCCGTAAATCCAGGGGTGATACCATGGCCGAGGAGAAGCCAGCAGCACCGCCTCCCTCCATCACCGTGGGGGAGGCCGAGAAGGTCCCGATCCGGCCGCGCAACCTGTACGGGTACGTGCGGCAGGCGTGGAAGAACCCGAGGAAGAGCTTCCTGAAGGACGTGACGTGGGCCCGCCAGGTCGAGTGGCGGCGGGGCCAGTCGTTCGTCCGCGTCGAGCACCCCACGCGCATCGACCGCGCCCGGGAGCTCGGCTACCGCGCGAAGTCCGGGTACGTCGTCGTGCGCGCCCGCGTCCGCCGCGGCGGCCTGCGGAAGCCTTGGCCGATGGGCGGGCGCCACCCGAAGCGCCGCGGGATGAACAAGATCACGATGGCGAAGTCCATCCAGCGGATCGCGGAGGAGCGGGTCTCGAAGCGCCACCCGAACATGGAGGTCCTGAACTCGTACTGGGTCGGGGAGGACGGGCAGCACAAGTACTACGAGGTGATCCTCGTGGACCCGCAGCACCCCGCGATCAAGAACGACCCGAAGATCAACTGGATCTGCGAGCCCCAGCACCGCGGCCGCGCGTTCCGCGGCCTCACGAGCGCGGGCCGGAAGGGCCGGGGCCTCATGTACAAAGGGAAGGGCGTCGAGAAGAACCGGCCGAGCATTGGGGCCCACGACCGGAAGGGCAAGTAGGTCACGCCGCGCGGATCCGCTCCGCGAGCGCCCGCACCTCGCCCGCATCCATCCCAACCACCGGATGGAACACGGGCACGCTGAGAGCGGGCTTCTCGTCCGGAATCTCGTCCACGCGCGTCCCCGTGAACACGGCCTCGGACCGCGAGGCCTTCACGAGGTCCGCGAGATCCTGCCCGGGTTCGTACGAAAGGACCTTCAGGTGGGTGTCCCACCGACGGAGTGGCTCGTGGGCCGCCGACCCGTCGGGCGCCGCGATTGTGACCTTGCACCCGCGCTTCATCGCGAGCCACGCCGCGGCCATGCCCGCCTCGGAGTCCACGAGCGCGACGGCCCGCCCCTGGCTCCCCATCGGGAGACCGCCGGGGCCGTCGACGACCTTGTCGAACACGTAGGCCTTGTTCTCCCGCACCTCGACCCGGACCTCCACCTCCGGGGAGGAGAGGTCCACACGGGCCCCCGGGACCGCCTCTTGGATCCGCCGGCCCAGGAGCGTCGCGAGGTCCTGGCTCGAGTACGTGTGGGTCCCGGAGCGGCGCGCACGGATCGCGAAGCTCCCGCCCCCGCGGAGCCGCGCCTTCGCGACGTCCACCGCCAGGGATGCGACCGCCTCCGGCTCGCTCGACGTCTCCCGGGCGGGGCTGAACGAGACGATCCCGAACACCCGGCGCAGGGCCCCGGTCGCGGCCGCGAGGTCGTTCGCGTCCACGTACACCCGCCCGCGGTCCGAGCGGGTGAGGCACTCGATCCCCTCCGCCGCGAACAGGTCCTGGATGTTCCCGACGAGGCGGTCGAGGAGCTGCTTCCGCACGTACGGGGACTTCAGGCCAAGTTCCCCGAACCGCACGAGGATGACCATCGCGCCTCCGAAAGGCGACCGCACGATAAAGCGTCTCGCGAGCCTTTAAGTGAGGGCGGCGAATCCGCGCAGCGTGGACGCGACCACCCTCCTTCTCCAGGCCGTCCTCGTCTTCGCGGTCGCGTTCATCTACGCGAACCTGGGCCTCGGGGGCGGGCTCCTGTTCGTCCCGATCCTCCTGTCCACGGGCGTCGGCGCGAGCGCCGTGGCGGTGCCGATTTCCCTCACGTTCACGATCGCGACCGCGACGTCCTCCGTGATCAACCATCGCCGGAAGGGGTTCGTGGACTTCCGCCTCGGCGGGACGCTCGTGGCGGGCGCGCTCGTCGGTGCGGTCGTCGGGACGTTCTTCACCCTGCTGTTCCTGGTCGACGCGTGGACGTTCAAGGCCTTCTTCACGGGGGTCCTGCTCGTCTTCGGGGCGTACATACTCGTCGACTGGGTCCGGAACGCGCGGGACGTGGATGAAGACGACGACGCGAAGATGAGCCCGTCCCGGAAGGCGGGGGTCACCGCGGCGACCGTCGGCTCCGGCTTCCTTTCCGGGAGCATGGGGATTGGCGGCGGGCTGCTGAACGTCCCCCTCCTGGTGTACGGCCTTGGGCGCAAGACGCGGAAGGCGATCGGCACGTCCTCCCTGCTGATCATCCCGACCGCCGCGGTGGGCTTCGCCGCGTACGTCGCGAGCCTAGCCTTACGGCCCGCCGGGCTCGCGTGGCCGCCCGAGTTCGTCCTGATCCCGGTCCTGTTCCCGATTGTCTTCGTGGGCGCGTACCTCGGTTCTCGGTGGGGCCTCCGCGCCCTCCAGACCCGCCCCGTTGCGCTGATTTTCATCCTCGTCGTGTTCGTCGCGGCCGCCAAGCTCGTGTACGATCTCGTGGTCGCGTGAGGCCCCGCGCCTGACAAACCTTCATATCGCGACGCAGGATGCGAGGGGCCTGCGGGATGGGATGAGGCGCTCCTCTCCAGACGGCCAGAGATGGTTCTACGCGTACCTCCCGAACGGGATGGCGGGCGGCACGACCTCCCCCTTGATCCCGCTCTTCACGCGCGTCCTCGGGGGCTCCGTCGCGGACGTCGGCGCGGTCGCGGCCGCGTCGAGCATCGCGTCCGTCCCCGCCTTCATGGCGTGGGGGAGCCTCTCGGACCGCCTCCACCGCCGCAAGGCGTTCGTCCTGATCGGTTTCTTCGGCCTCGCCCTCTCCCTGTTCCTCATGGGGATCAGCCGGAACGTCGCGGACTTCTACGTCGTGAACCTGCTGGCGGGCGTCCTCGGGGCCGCGAGCGCCCCCGTGGGCACGGTCCTGATCCTGGAGACGACGAAGCAGCAGGACTGGCCCTCCCGCATCGCCGTCTTCTCCCGCGTCGGCGGGATCGGTTGGGTCACGGGCCTCGTCCTCGGCGTCGTGTGGCTCCAGGTTCTGCCCCTACCGGAGGGCGCGGACATGCGGTTCCTGTTCGTGATCGGGTCCGCGCTCGCGCTGCTCTCCGGCGTCCTCGCGTGGCGGTGGATCGGCGAGCCCGTGAAGAAAGTCGAACGCCACCGCCTCGACTTCGTCGACGTGTACTGGCGGGTCGAGCGGCTCCGGTACCTCCCGATGCGCCTCCTCTACTACCTGGACCTCCGGAACCACGCGGGCCGGCGGCACCGCTCCCCCGCCCTGACCCGGTACCTCGCGACGGTCTTCCTCCTGTTCTCCGGCTTCACCGCGTTCTACGCGATCTTCCCCGTGTACCTCCGGGACGCCGCGGGCCTGACGACGGCCCAGGTGTTCCTCGTGTTCGTCGCGAGCCAGGTCGCCTCCGCCCTCGCGTACGGGCGCGTCGGGCGGTGGGTGCGGGCGAAGGGCGGGCGGCGCGTGCAGCTGTACGCGTCCGCGGCCCGCGCCCTCCTGTTCCCCTCGTTCCTCGCGATCCCGCTCCTCCCTGGCGGGCCCGCCGTCGCGTTCGCGGCGATCCTCGGGGTCCACGGCCTCGTCGGCCTGTGCTGGGCGGTGATCAACGTCGCGGGCGCCACCGTCGTCTCCGAGCTCGCGCCCGCCGGGGAGAGGTCCGGCGTGCTCGGCGCGTTCAACGCGGTCCAGGGCTTCGGCGCGATCCTCGGGCCGCTGGCGGGCGGCTTCGTCGCCCACCTCTTCGGGTTCGAGTCCGGGTTCCTCGCGGCCTCCGCGTTCGTCGCGGCGGGCGTCCTCCTCCTCGGAGTCCCCGCCCTCGCGCCCGCCGTCCGTACGGAAACTAGGGAGCCTTTATAGAGGGTCCTCGCCTCCCCAGATTCCGGGGTGTTCTCGTGCGGGTCCTCGTGCTCGGCGGGTACGGCATGATGGCGCAGTCGACGGTCCGCGACCTCCTGGGGAGCAAGGGGGTCGACGGGGTCGGGATCGCGGGCCGGAGTGCGGAGAAGGCGAAGGCGTTCGCGAGGGTCCTCCGGGACGACCGCGCGGTCCCCACCCCCGTGGACATCCGGGAGCAGGACACGCTCGTCCGCGTGATGAAGGACTGGGATGTCGTGATCAACTCCGCGTGGTACGACCTGAACGTGATCATCACGGAGGCCGCGATCCGCGCGGGGATCCACTACACGGACCTCGGCGGCCTCTACAACCTGACCCTTAAGCAGATGAAGCTCGACCGGAAGGCGAAGGACGCGGGGGTCACGTGCCTCCTCGGGATGGGCTCGACCCCGGGCACCATGAACGTGATGGGCGCGTACGGCGCATCGAAGCTGGACCGGATCACGAAGGTCCGCCTGCGGTCGAGCGGGGCCGTCGTGCGGGGCGGGGAGCCCGGGCTCTTCACCCCGCCGTACGCGATCCGCACGATCCTCGACGAGTTCCAGCTCGACTGCCCGATCCTCCGGAAAGGCAGGATCCAGATGGTCCCCGCGCGGTCCGGCCTCGAGCGGATGGAGTTCGACCCGCCCGTCGGCAAGGTCGAGGGCTACTACACGATCCACTCTGAGCTCGCCACGATGCCGCAGACCCTCGGGAAGGGCGTCCAGGAGATGGACTTCATCGTCGCGTTCTCCCCCGAGTTCCGCCAGACCGTCTCGACGGTGTGCGCGCTCGGGCTGGCCCGCCACGAGCCCATCGCCGTGGGAGGACAGAAGGTCGATCCATTCGATGCCACCTCTTCCCTGATCGAGTCCCTCCCGAAGCCGCAGGAGGCCGAGCTCGACGTCGACGTGCAGCGGTGCGAGCTGATCGGCGAGAAGGACGGCCATCCTGTGACCCTGCGGTACGAGGCCTGGACATGGCCCCACGAGCGGTGGAACCTGGGCGGAGGGACCGTGGACACCGGCGTGCCGCCGTCGATCGCCGCGCAGTGGCTCGCGGCGGGACGGGTGAAGGCGAAGGGCACGGTCCCGCCCGAGGTCGCGCTCGACCCGCTCCCGTACTTCAAGGAGCTCGCGGCACAGGGCCGCGGAATCCGCATCGTCGAGGTCGCGGAGGAGCGGCGGGCGCTGAACTAGGGGGGATTTCCATGGCGGGCGACAAGGTCCGCGGGTCCGAGCGGCTGCTGAGGGAGCGGAACGAGGTCATCCCGCGGAGCGTCCGCACGGGCACGGACCTCTTCGTCGTGCGGGCGGAGGGCCACACCCTCTGGGACGCGGACGGCCGCGCGTACACGGACCTCACGGGCGGAATCGGCGTCACGAGCACGGGCCACCGCCCCGCCCGCGTCGTGAAGGCGCTGAAGGACCAGATTGACCGCTACCTCCACGTCTGCTTCATGGTCTTCAACTACGAGCCCTACGTCGAGCTCGCGAAGGCCCTGCGGGCCGTCGCGCCCCTCCCGGGCGGGAAGAGCGCGTTCTTCAACAGCGGCGCGGAGGCGGTGGAGAACGCGGTGAAGATCGCGCGGGCGTACACGAAGCGCCCCGGCGCGATCTCGTTTTTGAACTCCTTCCACGGGCGCACCCTGCTGACCCTCTCCCTCACGGGCAAGTACGCGCCGTACAAGGTCGGGTTCGAGCCCTTCGTGCCCCACGTGTACCAGGCGCCGTACCCGTACCACTACCGGTGCCCGCCCGGGCACTCGGAATCGGAGTGCGGGGACCGGGCCCTCGAGGGGATCGAGGCCGTCTTCCACTCCCAGGCGCCCGCGGACAAGGTCGCGGCGATCGTGTTCGAACCGGTCCAGGGGGAGGGTGGGTTCGTCGTCCCGCCGCGGGACTTCGTCCGGGGCCTGAGGACGCTCTGCTCCGACCACGGCATCGTGTTCGTGGACGACGAGGTCCAGGCGGGGATGGGCCGCACCGCGAAGATGTTCGCGATCGAGCACTTCGGGGTCGAGCCCGACCTCGTGACGACCGCGAAGGCGCTGGGCGGGGGCCTCCCGATCAGCGGCGTCACGGGCCGCCCGGAGATCATGGACGCCCCGGTCCCGGGGTCCGTGGGCGGGACGTTCGGCGGGAACCCGCTCTCCTGCGTGGCGGCGCTCGAGAACCTCGCGCTGATCAAGGCGTCCCTGCCCGCGGCGGAGCGGCTCGGGCGCGCGATCCGGAAGCGGCTCGAGGAGATGCGGGAGGCCCACGAGCTCGTCGGTGACGTCCGGGGTCTGGGGTGCATGCAGGCCCTCGAGCTCGTGAAGGACCGGAAATCGAAGGAGCCGGCGAAGGACGAGACGAAGGCGGTCCAGAACGAGGCCCGTGAGAACGGACTCCTCGTGCTCACCGCCGGATGGCACGACAACGTGATTCGCTTGCTCCCGCCAATCACAATGCCGGTGGACGCGCTCGACACCGCGCTCGACGTCCTTGGCGCTGCGATCGGAAAAGTGGAGAGGGAACGCCGCACGTGATCCGTGCCCACACGCCGATAGAGCGGATGACGATGCCGCTTTTCCAGCTTCGATGCCGGGTTCCGGCGTTGCTATCGAATTCGATAATTCCGGGGTTATACGAATCGAAGGCTTCGCGGAGGCGGCCCGGCTGTAACGGCTCTTGCGAAATGTATAATACGATTCCGGGCGTTAGGGATAACGGGTAATTCGCGGGGGAGCGGAGACCCTTTTCTGCTGCTTCGCGGGTTAGGAGGATGAGTCCGGTGAAGCGAGCGGTGGCGTTGGTGGCGCTCGCCCTTGTGGCGAGCGGTGGCTTTGTCGCCTTGATCGGCTGGAGCGCGGGCTCGGCCGGGAGCGACGAGGATGTGGGCCCCATGCGCGCAGGGGCCTACACCTGGAAATTCTATGACTTCTTCAACGTGCCGTACGACACGTGGTGGACGGACACGGGTCAGCGCCCGCGCGTGTATGGGGACGTGGTCCTGTCCACCGCGTACCCGTACACAAACTGGTACCCGTGGGCGGAGGACAAGAACGACCCGACGATCTACACGTCGTACCGGATTGACATGGGCGCCACGGGCACGACGGGCTGGACCCAGGACAATCCCGTGATCCTCCCGAGGTTCGGCTCGGGGACCGTGATCGCGCCGATTACCCTGGACTGGTACATGCAGTACATCTCGAACACGCGGCGCACGGAACTCGCGGGCGCGGGATGCTTCATCCCGTCCGGCGCGATGGACGGCTTCATCATGGAGGTCCAGTCAACCTTCTCGATGGACCTCGCCACCGCCGCCGTCCTCTTCGGGGTCACAGGGGACCCGGCGACGTGGTGGGACGCGAACACGAACCCCGGCTGTACGGACTACGGCGCGCTCGAGGTGGACTGGGAGATGTGGCTCTCGGACCTCGGGAACGGGGTGTACGATGTCTACAATTCGTACGAGTACGTCTACGGGCCCTGGTTCACGGATGTTGGTTACTCGATCAGCGGGAACACGATCACCGTGAGCTTCCACCACGTCACGTGGGGAATCGAGGTCCTGATGGCCCGCTGGATGTACTGGGGCTCGACGACGTACGAGAGCATGGGGACCCCGGTGGGTTGGTGGCCGTGGGAGCTCGCGTGGTTCGAGGACTACCACCTGACGGGGATCCTCGGGTCGACCTCCGACTTCCAGCTGACGACCGTGATGGCGTACCACTTCGCGGCCTCCGCGCTGACCGGTCCGGACGGGGCCTGGGGCACCGCGGACGACGCGCCGACCTGGGTGTTCCAGCCGTACCTGTCCGACTACCTGTACTCGGGCCGCGACCACCCGGTGTCGGAGTTGGACCCGTACATCGGGCGGGACACGCGCAAGACGACGCCCGGCTCGATCTACTACGGTGACCTCGGACCGTACAGCTTCGTCCCGAAGGAGTGGGACCTGCTCGCGGGGGAGAGCGTTACCTGGGACTTCCCGGAGGGCAACGTCGTCTGGTATAGCCCGCAGTCCCCGGAGACGTCGGACCCGGCGACCCTGCTCTACACGACGGGGCCGCTGACCCTCGTCAACCGGCTCCCGACCGGGTTCGGGACGTGGGACGAGGCAACGAACTCGCTGACGGTGACGGGACCCCTTGACGGCGCGCTGCCGGCGAACCCGGACTACGGGACGCCGTACGTCGAGATCGGCACGGAGACGGCGCCGCCGCCGGTTGTTGAGCACCTCGCGGACCTCGTTCGGAAGTCCGCGTGGCCGGAGCGGCACCACTACGTGATCGGCCGGGACCCGGACGGGACGCAGACCCTGTACGGGAAGGTCGAGAACCTCGGCACGGAGGACACCGCCGTGCTCGTCCGGTTCTCCGTCGCGAAGAACGGCGGGCCCGCCACGGGGTACGACTCTGCCACGACGGTTCTGGCGCCCGGGCAGCGGATGGACCTGACGGCCGGCCTCACCGGGCTGACTCCCGGGAAGTACGGCGTGTCCGCCCAGGCCTGGTACGACTCGGACGGGGACGGAATCCCGGACACCGCGGGCGCGAAGGTGAAGCAGTTCTCCTTCGCGGTCGTCCCTTAGGCGAACGCACGGGGGCCTCACGGCCCCCGGATTTCATTTTTTCCTCCGCGCGAAGCGAGCGGAGACGCGGAGCGTTCCTCGCGTCCGTTCGACCGGTGCGCAAGCGTTTATTTATACCGTTCCGGGAATCCCACTGCACAGTAGTCTCGAAGGGAGGGGAACAGGTTTGGAAGTGGTACCCGAAGCCCCCGCGGCGCCGCCTCAGGGGACACCTCCGGAGCCCGAGAAGAAACGGAAGAAACTCCTCGCGCTCGTTCTGGCGGTGGTGATCGTGCTTGCGACAATCGGGATCGCCGCCGTGCTCGTGACCACGAGCCGACCGCCGTCGCGGATCCTCGGCCGGGTCGAGGTCGTTCCGCCCACCTCCACAATTGGGGTCGGGGGAACGAAGGTGTACACCGCCCTCGCGTACGACGCGGCGGACGCCCCGATCAGCTTCACGGCCCTCAGCGTCCAGTGGTCCGTCGCGCCCGCCTCGCTCGGGACGTTCACGAACGTCACGGCCGTGAACACCGTTTTCACGGGCTCGGAGGCCGGCACGGGGACCATTACTGCGCAGGTCACGTTCGAGGGACAGACGAAATCGGGGACGGCGACGATCACAGTGGTTGCGGAATCGAACTGGGCCACCGTCCTGGAATTCACAGGGCTCCCCGCTTCTGCGAAGGTGGGCGCGGCCCTGACGGGCACGGTACGCATCCTGGACCGGTTCTCGCAGCCGTACGCGGACTACGTCGGCACGGTCCGGTTCACGTCCGCACCCCCGGTCGGCGCGACGTTGCCCGCGGCCTACCCGTTCACCGCGGGGGACGCCGGGACTCACACTTTCACGAACGGGTTCACCTTCACGAACCCCGGCTCGTATACGGTGACGGCGCGGGACGCGGCGAACGCCACCCTGACCGCGACGCTGAGCATCACGATCAACCCGTTGGTGGCTCCCGTCGCGGGCGCGACGGCGACGGAGAACCGGTTCGTCGTGTCCTTCGATGGATCCCTTTCTTCGGACGCCGACGGGACGATCGTGTCCTTCTCCTGGGATTGGGGGGACGGCACGCCCGCCGGGAGCGGGGTGGCGCCCACCCACACGTACGCGGGTCAGGGCACCTATACCGTGACCCTCACCGTGACGGACGACGACGCCCTCACGGACACGTTCGGGCTGACCGTTTCCCTGTGGCCGCCGGTCGCCGCATTCACCGTCGGGTTCGCCGGGATGACCGTCAATGTGGACGCATCGACGACGACGGACGCGGATGCGAACATCGTCTCGTACTCCTGGGACTGGGGCGATGGGACCCTCGCGGGCAGCGGCGTCACCGCGAGCCACACGTATGCCGCGGAGGGAGCCTATTCGATCACCCTGACGGTGACCGACGCGGACGGGTTCACGGACTCCGCCCCGCAATCGATCAGCTTGCGGCGCCCCACGGCGAGTTTCACCGCCTCGATCCCTCGGGAGTCCGTCAGTGTCGACGCGTCCGCCTCCTCGGACCCGGACGGGACGATCGTCGTGTACTCCTGGGACTGGGGCGATGGGACCCCCGCGGGCAGCGGCGTCACCGCCGTCCACACGTATATGACCGCGGGCTCGAAGACGATCGTCCTCACCGTCACGGACGATCAGGGTCTCCAGGGAAGCACGTCCCAGACCGTCCTCCCGCGGTTCGCCCCCGTCGCGTGCTTCGTCGCATCGACGAACCTCCTCGTCGTGGATGTGGACGCGGCCTGCACGACGGACGTGGATGCGAACATCGTCTCGTACTCCTGGGACTGGGGCGACGGGACGCCCGCGGGGAGCGGCGTGACCGCGACGCACACATACGGGGCCGCGGGGACGTACACGATCACCCTGAACGTCACGGATGCGGATGGGTTCTGGAGTCTCGCCTCGAGGGATGTCACCGTGAGCGGGACCCTGTTCCCGCCCGTCCCGTGCTTCACCCTGCTCGTGAACGGAGCGGCGGAGCGCCTGGAGGTCGATGCGAGTTGCTCGTCCGACGCGGACGGGTTCATCGCCACGTACTCCTGGGACTGGGGCGACGGGACGCCCGCGGGGAGCGGCGTGACCGCGACCCACGTGTACGCTTCCCCTGGGCTGTACCCGGTCAACTTGACCATTACGGACGACGACGGACTGGTGAACTGGACCGTCCAGTCCGTCTCGTGGTTCCCGCCGACCGCGTGCTTCGCGGTCTCCCGCAATGGATACACGGTCAACGTCGACGCGACATGCTCGTCGGATTCCGACGGACCCATCGCCACGTACTCCTGGGACTGGGGCGACGGGACGCCCGCGGGAAGCGGCGTGACCGCGAGCCACACGTACGCGGGCCCCGGCGTGTACGCGATCACTCTTGCGGTCGCCGACACCGATGGGTTCCGCCGGACCACGCCGTCATCCGTGTCGATGTTCCCGCCCGCGGCCCTGTTCGACCTCTCCACAGTGCTGTTCACGGTCAACGTCGACGCGTTCGCCTCCTCGGACCCGGACGGGACGATCGTCTCGTTTTCCTGGGACTGGGGCGACGGGACGCCCGCGGGAAGCGGCGTGACCGCGACGCACACATACGCGGGCGCGGGCAGGTACACGGTGGCCTTGACGGTCACGGACAACGACGGGTTCACGGCCTCGGCGCAAAAGGATGCGAGCGTGAACGGGACGACGCTCGACTACACCTTCTACGACTTCTTCAACGTCCCGCTCGACACGTGGTGGACGGACACCCAGCAGCGCCAGCGCGTGTACGGGGACGTCGTCCTCAACAACGCGTACCCGTACATCACGTGGTATCCGTGGGCGGAGGACCGGAACGACCCCACGATTTACACGATGTACAGGATGGATGTCGAGGGCCGGAACCTCCCCGGCTACTCGGTCGACGACCCGGTGATGCTCCCAAGGTTCGGACCGAACCTCCCGGGCGGCTCCGTCCAGATGGACCTGTACATGCAGTACGTCTCGAATGCCCGCCGGAACGATCTCCGGACTTCCTGCATCTTCATCCCGGCCGGCAACATGGACGGGTTCATCATCGAAGTCCAAGGCACGTTCACGATGAACACATCCACGTCGCGAGAGCTGTTCAACGTCGTCGGCGACCCCGCCACATGGTGGCCGGCGAACACGCAGCCCGGCTGCACGAACTATGGGGCGTTCGAGTCCCAGTACGAGACGTGGCTGATGAACCAGGGGAACGTCGTGTACGACGTCTACAACGCGTTCGAGTACACGTACTCGCCCTGGGTCACAGACATCTCCGCCACCTACGACGCGGTGAGCGACGTCACCACGGTGACGTTCCACCACATTACGTGGGGCGGCGAGGTGTTGTACGCCCGCTGGTTCTACTGGGGGACCACAGATTACGCGGCCGGGACCCCGATGGGATGGTGGGGCCAGGAGCTCGGCTGGTTCGAGAACTGGACCTTCAACGCAACGATATCGAACGACCTCGACTTCCGCCTCACGACCGCGCTCGCGTACCAGTTCAGCAACGTCGGGACGATCGGCAACGATGGGATCTGGAACACCGCGGACGACAACTCGACGTGGGTCTGGGAGCCAATGCTCATGGACTATTTGTATCAGACCATCGCGCACCCGCGGTCGGAGCTGACGCCGTACCAGGCCCGCCAGTACCTGCACACACAAATCGGGAGCATCTACTACGGAACGAACTACCGGTACGAGTACGTCCCGATCACATGGAACCTCCGTCTCGGCGGAACGTGGACGTTCAAGTTCCCGACGGGCTCCGTGTGGTTCTACGACCCGTTCCCGAGCCTTGAAAACTCCAATCCGGCCGACCTTGTCCACTACGCGACGTCGTGGACCCTCGACAGTACGGTCCCTCCGGGAATCGGCACGTGGGACCCGTCCACGTACACACTCCGAGTTGTCGGTCCGACGAACATCGTCGCGCCTCCGAACCCGGACTTCGGGCAGCCGATCGTGGTGATGCGGCCCGGGTAGGCAGGCGCGAGGCCGTCCCGCTTCGGGAACTAGCGACAGCGATGGGCGGTGCCCAGTACGGCGGGTTCGCTAGCTAGAAATAGCGCGCGCACGCTCTCGGAACCGTCCCCTCAGGTGGTTCCCTTGGCCTCCATTCCCGCCGAAGCCGCCCCGACACGCTCGAAGAAGACCCTGTGGCTGGCCATCGTCGTGATCATGGTCGTCCTCGCGGTCGGCGGAATCGCGGCGTACGTCCTTCTGGCACCGAGCCCGAACCAGCCACCCGTGGCGGCCTTCACGTACGTCGTGGACGGGCTCGCCCTCTCGGTCAACGCGGCGGGCTCGACGGACCCGGACGGGGAGATCGCGTCGTACGCGTGGTCCTGGGGGGACGGCGCGACGGGCTCTGGTAGGAGCGCGACCCATACGTACGCGTTCGCCAACGTCGTGACGGTGGTCCTGACGGTGACGGACAACGGGGGAGCGACGGGGGATACCTCCCGCTCGATTCAGCTCGAGGACCGTCCCGCGGCCCGCTTCACCCTCGACCGCGACCTGATGCACGTCGATGTGGACGCGTCTGCGTCCCAAGCCCGGAACGGGACGATTGCGTCGTACGCGTGGGACTGGGGCGACGGGACGCCCGGGGCGAGCGGCGTCACGGCCGCCCACGACTACCGGGCCCTGGGGAAGTACGACGTGACGCTGAACGTAACGGACAGTCGCGGATCGAGTTCGACGGCGGTCCGGATCGCCTCGGTGGCGAACTCGACCGTCGACGTCACGATGTCGGGCTTCTTCGAGATTCCCTACGCGGAGTGGTGGTACTCCCTGCGGGGTCCCGTGTACGGGGACTACGTGCTCGAGAACTCCACGCCCTACACGAACCTGTACCCGTGGGCAGGGGACCTGAACGACACGTTCGTCCACACGAATTTCCGGGAGACGATCAGGGGCCGGAACCTGAGCGGGTACTCCGTCGCGAACCCCGTGTTCTTCCCCGTCCTGAACGCGTCCGTGGCCCCCGCCCCCGGCGCCACGGCGGATGTGGACTGGTATCTGCAGTACATCGACACCCCTCGGAAGAGCCAGCTGACCGCGAGCGGGTGGTTCATCTCCGCCGGTTGGATGGACGGCTTCCTGAGCGAGTGGACGATGTCGGTCACGATGGACTACAACACGAGCCGGAGGGCGTTCAACGTCACCGGGGACCCTGCCGCGTGGTGGGCCGCGAACACGGTCTCCGGGCCGAACCAGGGCTGGCTCGACAACCTGTACGGGAACTGGCTCGAAACCCAGGGCAAGGACACGCTCGACGTGTGGAACGCGTTCGAGTGGTACTACACGGCATTCTACATCGATGTGAGCGCGACGGTCCGGACGAACCCGGACGGCTCGAACACGACGGTCGCGAAGGTGTACCTGATCAGCTGGGGCCAGGAGGTCCTGATCGCCCGTTGGTTCTACTGGGGCAGCGGGACATACCCGGACGGGACCCCCAATGGCTGGCGCAAGGAGGAAGTCGGATGGTTCGAGGACATGACGTTCAACGGGACGCTGAGCGACCACCTCGACCTCGACCTCACGGGTGTGATGGGGTACCAGTTCGTCGCGATCGCGCACCAGGGCTCGGACGGCCTGTGGCGCACGCCGGACGACGTTCCGATGTGGGTCTGGTACCCTCAGCTCATGGACTACATCTACAGCGTGCCGGCCCACCCGAAGTCCGAGCTCGACCGGTGGACCGGGCTGCAAAAGGTGAACGCCCACCCCGGGACCCCGTACTACGGGCAGCCTTTCCAGATCGACTTTGCGTACGTCGCATGGGACTTGGTCGCAGGAGAAACGATTACAATCATCATGCCGACGGGGGATATCCGGTGGTACGATCCGTACACGTCGTACTGGGACGCGACGAGGCAGACGCCGAACTTCTACGGGCCGGACGGTATTCGCGGCACGGCGGACGATGCCGTCTTCCTGGCGCCCGCGAAGTTCCGCGGGATCATCCCGTCCGGCGTCGGGTACTGGGACGACGCCACGATGACGGGGTACGTCGCCGGACCCGCGACGGTCGGCGGCGGGAACCCGCCCCTCGACGGACTCCCGCGTTTCGAGTTCGTCCCACGAATCTAGTGGCTCAGGCGAACTTGATCCGGTTCCAGGCGGGAATCAGGAGGTCCTGCGTGACCTGGACCCCCACGTCCTCCTGGTAGTCGCACCTCGCGAGGTCGCCCGCCGTCGGGTAGATTCGGGTGTCCTGGCGCGGGTCGTACCCGTTCGGGTACACGGTGAGCGTCTCGTAGGCGCAATCGTTCGGTGTCGCATACAGGTTCCAGTCCGTGATCGCGGCGCCCTGGTCGCACGTGAGGAAGAAGTCGATGAACTCGTGCGCGAGCCAGAGGTTTCGGGACTCCCGGTGGATCACGGCGTTGTCGATCCACCGCGCGCCCCCCTGCTTCGGGACGAGGTAGTTGACGGGGTAGTTCGAGTTCGAATACGGCTGGACCGCGTACATGATGTCCCCCGACCACGCGTGGTTCGCGTACGTCGTCTCCTGCACCAAGTACGGCCCCTGGTTCTGGGTATTGAACTGGAGCAGGTTCGGCCTCACCTCTCCTAGCAACATCTGTTCGACCTCCCCGATCCTCTCCGGACTGGTCTCGTTCTCCGTCCACTGGTACATGCCGTTGTACGGCGGGTTGGGGTTCCGCGGAATCGAAGTCGGCACATAGCCGAGGTTCAACTGTTCGTCCCATCCGGCCATCTTCATGCCCGCGCCGAGGACCTCCCGCATGTCGTCCAACATGAGCATCCGGTTCTGGAGCGTGTATCCGTTCCACGACGGTCGCCGGAACACGTCCCACCCGAGGCCCTCCATGTCCGCCTCAGAGAACACGGTCGTATTGTACCCGATGCCCGTCGTGCCCCACTGGTAGGGGACCGCCATCCGGGAGCCGTCGGGCCGGAACGCGTACGGCGTCCCGAGGGGCGTGCGGAAGTCCCCGAGGGGCTGCCCATCGTCTAGGTTCACGAGGTTCGGCAGCCACGCCTCGTTCATGTTGTACAGGAGTCCCGCGCGGTCCATGATCTGGGCCATGTAGTTCGTTGGGAACATGACGTCGAACCGCCGGCCGGATGCCGTCACCCACGTGAACAACTCCTCGTTGCTCGTGTAGATCTGGGTCCGGACATCGATGTCCCGGTTGTACACCTGCTTGATGTGGTTCTTGAACGCGACGATGAACGAGCCCGGCCAGTAGTCGTACCACTGCGCGAGGCGGAGCTCGTTCGACGTGAAGACGCCCTCCGGGACCTTCTCGTAGTCCACGACCCCGGGCGAGATCTCATAGGACCGAAGCCCGCCCCGGGTCCCATACCGAATGATCCCGTTCAGCAAGCCTCCGCCGAGGGCCGCGACGCCCGCGATCCCGAGGGCCCCAAGGCCCAGCCTGAGAAACCTCCGGCGGCTCGCATCGAACGGCTTCCCCGGGGGCGTTTCGCTCGCCATCGAACGGTCCATTCAGCGAGCGCACGCGCACGATTTACACTTTCCGGCGCACCCTTAAGACCGTCTCACCGGACGACGACCACGTTCTCGGGGTGCCAGCCGATCTGCACGCGGGAGCCGACGCCCGCGAACTCGCCGAGGTCGCGGATCTGGACCTGGGCCGTGACCCGGTGGCCCGAGTCGAGTTCCACGATGAGCTTCCCGGAGGACCCCGTGTATACCTCGTCCACGACCCTCCCCTCGTACCGGTTCTCGCACGGCTGGGCGTCGGGGCCGACGCGGACTTTCTCGGGACGGATGGCGAGGGTCAGCCTCTGGCCTCGCTCCACCCCGTTCGCGGGGGCCAGCGAGGACATCCCGCCGTGGTCCACGGTCGCCACCCGGTCGACCGCGGTCACCTCCCCGTCGAGCAGGTTCGTCTCCCCGATGAACCCCGCGACGAACTTCGTCGCGGGTCGCTCGTAGATCGCGCGGGCGTCGCCGACCTGCTCGATGCGGCCCTTGTTCATGATCCCGATGTCGTCGGACATCGTGAGGGCCTCCTCCTGGTCGTGGGTGACGAAGATGAACGTGATGCCGACGCGCTTCTGGAGCTTCTTCAGCTCCACCTGCATCGCGCGCCGTAGCTTCAGGTCGAGTGCGCCGAGCGGCTCGTCGAGGAGGAGGACCCGCGGCTCTGTGACGAGGGCCCGCGCGAGGGCGACCCTCTGCCGTTCGCCGCCGCTCAGCTGCCAAATCCGTCGAGCGCCGTATCCGGGCAACTCGACTAGGCCGAGGGCGGTGACCACCCTCGAGGTGATCTCCCTTTCCGGGACTCGGCGCATCCGGAGGCCGAAGGCGATGTTTCCCGCCACGTCTAGGTGCGGGAAGAGGGCGAGGCTCTGGAACACCATGCTCGTGTTCCGGAGGTAGGGCGGGAGGTGGGTGACGCGGGACCCGCCGAGGAGCACGTCGCCCCGGGTCGGTCTCTCCAGGCCGCCAATCATCCGGAGGACTGTGGACTTGCCGCTCCCGCTCGGACCGAGCAGCGTGAAAAACCGCCCGCGCTCAATCTTGAACGAGACTTCGTCGACGGCCGTCACGTTGTTGTCGAACACCTTCACGAGGTGCTGGACTTCAACGTCGTATTCCACGGGGAATCCCCAGCCCCGTTGTCGGGAGGGCCGGCCGCTATAAAGAGGTTCCCGGCCCGGCCGACCGCAGTCTATGTCGGGTCTATATCTACCCCTCGTTCCTTTCCCGTCGCGGGGAGCGATTGGGTCCTTCAGTTCCTCCCGCAGCGGCCCCCGCGCCGAATGCGGTGGCCCGGGCCCGCGTGAGACCGCCCCGCCCTCCGCCGCCCGCGGTCCCGAGCGTGCGTGTGAAGGCCCTAGGAGTCCTCGCCGCGCCCGTGACTTGGCTCTTCGTCTTCCTCCTGATCCCCCTCGTCCTAGTCGCGGCGGTCGGCTTCGCGACGGTCCAGTCGAACTACCTCTTGGACTTCGAGCGCCTCACGGCGGGGAACTACCTGGCCGTGTTCAACCCGTCCGGCGAGGCGTTCCGCCTCCTCTGGAGGAGCCTGGCCATCGCGTTCGGAGCGACCCTGGCCTCCCTCGTCGTCGGGTACGCGATGGCGTACTACATCGCCCGCCTCGCGAAGGAGAAGTGGCGGGGGGTCCTCATGGCCCTCGTCGTAATCCCGTTCTGGGTCACATTCATCGTCCGGATCTACGGGCTGCTCCTGTTCGTCCGTCCGGACGGGTTCGTGGACGGGTTTTTCCAGACGCTCAACCTCGCGGGGGTCGGCGATTACTTCGTCTCGAATTTCGGGGTCGGCACGGACTCCCTGCTGATCTTCACGCTCGTGTACGTGTGGCTGCCGTTCATGGTGCTCCCCCTCTTCACCTCCCTGAGCAAGATCGACCCGCAGCTCCTCGAGGCGGCGTCCGACCTCGGGGCCTCCCGCCTGCGGGCGTTCTGGAACGTGACCCTGCCCCTGAGCCTCCCCGGAATCGTCACGGGCTCGATTTTCGTGTTCATCACGACCCTCGGGAGCTTCGTCGAGCCAAGCTTCCTCAGCGCGGAGTATATGATCGGGAACTTCGTCGAGACGCAGTTCTCGGGCACCCAGGGCGTCGGGATCCCCCTCGGGGCCGCCGCGTCCGTGTTCATCATCATCTCCACGATGCTCCTCGTGACGATCTACGCCCGGTATGCGGAGCTCGAGGAGTCCGGGACGTTCGGCGCGGCGAGGAAGCGGGGTCGGCTCGGGACGCTCCTCCGACTCGCGGGGATTGCGTTCGTCCTCGCGGTGTTTGCCACGGCGGCCGCGTACTTCCTGGCGGGCGCGCTCACCGCGGGGTCCGCGAGCGGGGCCCTCGACGGCGCCCTCCTCGTCGGGTTGCTGTACCTGTTCTCGGCGTACGCCTACGAGGAGACGCGAACGACGTTCCACAGGGTCACCCCCGCCGAGGTGCGACTTGAGACGACGGACGCGGCCGCGATCCTCTCCCTCACAGCCGCCGTCTGGCTCCTCGGGCGATTCGTGTTGTTCGCCGTCGGGATCGGCGCTCACGGCTGGACCGCGGCGACCGTTGCGGAGGTCCTCGGCGGCGCGGTTGCCGTGTTCTTCGTGGTCCTCGCCCTTGCAGTGGCGGCCGCCGTCGTGGTGCGGAACCGCCGGCTCGTCGCGACGCAGCCTTTGATGGCGACGATCCAGTTGCTCACGCAGGGGAAGCACGTTCTCGGAGCCCTCATCCAGAGGACCACCCGAGCCTTGGATCGTGTCGCGGAGCGCGCAGGCCGCCATCTCCTCGCGGGCTTCACCGCGCTCATCCTCCTCATTTTCTTCGTGCCCCTGATCCTCATGGCGGTCTTCTCCTTCACCGCGGGGTTCAACCCGTCCGCCTGGGAGGGATTCTCCCTCCGCTGGTACGTCGGGGCGCGCGCGGGCGAGGTCGAGCGGGACTTCCTGTTCAAGTGCGACGCCACGGAGTGCTCGGTGATGAGCTCCCTCGGGACGAGCGTCGTCGTCGGAGTCGCGTCGGCGTTCCTCTCCCTGATCTTCGGCCTCATGGCCGCGTTCGCGATCGACCGCTACGCGTTCCGGGGGAAGGCGGTCCTGAACAACGTCATGTATCTGGGCCTGGTGATTCCGAGCATCGTGATGGGGATATCCCTCTCGATCCTCGTCCGGGTCGCGAACGATTCCATCCTGGCCCCAAACCTCCTCCCGTGGGAGTTCGGACTTGCGTCCCTCATCGTCGGCCACACGACCTTCAACATCCCCCTCGCCACCCTGGTCCTGCTGATCAGCTTCCGGGAGTTCGACAAGTCCCTCGAGGAGGCCGCGATGAACCTAGGGGCGGGGCCGCTCACGACGTTCTTCCGGGTCACGCTCCCCAATATCAAGGCGGGAATCGTGTCCACCCTGCTCCTCACGTTCACGTTCTCGTTCGACGAGTTCCCGGTCTCGCTGTTTCTCGCCGGGTCGAACCCCACGTACCCGATCGTCGCGTGGGGCCTCCTGTCGAAGAAGATCCCGACCCCGGAGGCGAACGCCGCAGCGACCCTGATCCTCGTGATTTCCCTCGTGTTCGTCTTGCTCGCGAACAAGGTGCAGAAGGGCGGGGCGATCTTCCGATTCTAGTCAGACCGCGAGGTACCCGCCGTCCACGGCAAGGTCCGTCCCCGTGATGAACGCGGCGTCGTCGGAGGCGAGGAAGAGGACCGCACGCGCAACGTCCTCCGGGGTCCCGAGTCGGCCGATGGGATGGCGGGCGACCTCGGCCCGCTCCGCGGCCCGCCGGCCCTTCCGTTCCCTGAGCCACGCGTCGTACATCTCCGTCCGAATCACGCCCGGGCTCACGGAGTTCACCCGAATCCGATCGGGCGCGAGCTCCACCGCCAAGACCTTGCTGAGGAGGAGGGCGCCCGCCTTCGAGGCCGCGTACGCCCCTTCGCCGGCGATGCCGACGTGCGCGCTGATGGAGCAGTTGTTGACGATTGCGCCGCCCCCGCCGCCCCGCATGACGCGCACGACCTCGCGCGCCATCAGGAAATAGCCCTTGAGGTTGATCGCAATCTGGCGGTCCCACTCCCGCTCCGTCGTCTCAGCCACGGGCTTCTGCAGGTACTCGCCGGCGTTGTTGAACAGCACGTCAATCCTCCCGAACGCGGCGACCGTGGCTTTCACAACCCGCCTCACATCCGGAAGGCGGGAGACGTCGGCCCGGAGGAACCGGACGTCCGGAGAGATCCGTCGCAGGACGCGCTCCGCGGCCCGCCCGGGGGCGACCCGCCGTCCGGCGATTGCGACGCGAGCGCCCTCTTGCAGAAACGCGCGTGCGGTGGCGAGGCCGATGCCCGAGGTGCCTCCGGTGACGAGGACGCTCCGGCCCGCGAACCGCACGTTCCTTCCCCGCCCGCGGACGGTCGGATTCGCGATATAGTTTGCGTCACACGTGCGGCGGAATCGGCGTCTCTTCCCCGTACTGTGCGACCTGGCCCTTCACGGCCTCGATTGTGACGGCGGGGACCTTCGGCCCGTGCCGGCGGGCTTCGCGGGCGATCGCCGCGAGCGCGTTGTCCGCGACCTCGAGGGCGTAGTCGACGTCCTCCTCCGTGTGCTCGGAGCAGAGGAACGCCCGTTCGCCGACGTTGGGAATCCCGAAGAGGACGTTGTTCCCGAGGCAGTGGATGAACCAGTTCCACCACCGGTGGTTGTTCGCGTTCAGGGTGTCCCGGAAGTCCCGGAGCTCGTCCTGCGTCGTGAAGTAGATGTTCCCGATCGAGCCGACGTACTCGACCCACGCCGGGATCTTCCGGTCGTCCGCAAGGTCCTGCAGGCCCGTGTACAGCCGCCGGCCCAGGGCGTTCACGTGGTCGTAGATGCCCGGGTTCTCCCGGAGGATCTGGAGGCACTTCAGGCCCGCCGCGACGCTCACCGGGTGGCCGTTGTACGTCCCCGCGTGGAACGTGCCGTGCTTCCACCCGCGACCCGGCGTGATCACGTCCATGATCTGGGACTCCCCGCCAAAGCCTGCGAGCTGGAAGCCGCCGCCCGCAATCTTCCCGAAGCACGTCAGGTCCGGCGTGACGCCGTAGTACTCCTGCGCGCCGCCCAGCGCGAGGCGGAAGCCCGTGAGCACCTCGTCGAAGATCAGGACGATGCCCAGGCGCCGGGTGATCCGGCGGAGGTGCTTCAGGTAGTTCCCCTTGGGGACGATGACGCCAGGTCCGCACAGGACGGGCTCGATGATCACCGCCGCGAGGTCGTCCACGTTCCGCTCGAGGATCTCCGCGGTCGCGTCCACGTCGTTGTACGGGAAGATCACGGTGTGGTCG
>Ga0209751_10001239_pt1 | contig 26492 bp, 27 predicted proteins | sample RifCSP13_1_FD_184019 | JGI IMG/M metagenome (GOLD analysis project Ga0209751, IMG submission 184019) | Soil microbial communities from Rifle, Colorado - Rifle CSP2_sed 13_1 (SPAdes) (version 2) | ecosystem: Environmental > Terrestrial > Deep subsurface > Rock core/Sediment | place: Rifle...
AAGCCGGCGTTCCCGGTGTTTGAAAAGCTGGACATCGTGGCCTCAAACGGGCTCGTGCACAACAATCTGTTAAAGGCGCTCTAGCGGGGGACTATTCTTACAGCGATTATCCTTGCGTCGTCGGGGTTTGCAGGCTGTTCCCTCTTGGGTTCTTCTGTGCCGCCCCCTACCGTCTCGAGAGCCGCGATCCTGTCCACCACGTCCATGCCCTCAATGACGTGGCCGAACACCGTGTACCGACCATCAAGGCTTGCCTTTATCTGGTCACTTTCCTCGAGCACGATAAAGAACTGCGAACCGGCGCTATTGGGGTCGGTCGACCTTGCCATCGACACTATACCCCGTGAGTGCGTTATATCGTTGAATTCTGCCGGAACCATGTAGCCTGGGCCGCCTGCACCCCACAGATCCCTGTCCGCAGTTGCATTACGAGTTTGCGGGTCGCCTCCTTGTATCACAAAGCCCGGCGATATCCTGTGGAACACTTGGCCGTCGAAAAATCCGTCGTTTGCAAGCGTGATAAAGTTGTCCACGTGTCCCGGGGCCGCTTTGGGGTAGAACTCTACCTTTATCGTACCCTGCGCAGTCTCTATCTCTGCTATCTCCGAGCCCGGCGTCGTGTCTGCGAGCGTGCCAGTCGTGGGCGCGTACGGGTCGCCACGCGGGTTGGGGTCATAGTCGCGGTTTACCTTGTAGATGTGTATGCCAGTCACGATGTCGCTGTCCTCTTCATAGCTTGACGACGAGTAGACGAGGTGGAACGGCTGGTTCGGGCCGCCATCGGCGGGGTACTTGACGTTCTTCGAGTGAAGCTGGACAAAGCCGGACTGGTACGTCTCACTCACATTGACGATGTCGCCTGCCGGGCCGAACAGCACAAAGTTCAGCGGCTCGTAGGGCATCATCCTGCCAAGGAGCGTCGACTGCCAGAACGTGTTCTTGGCTGTAGAGCCGTCGCTTTCTAGGTATCTCGCCTCGCTGTAGCCGGCAATCCTCATTATCCACTGTTTCTTGCTCTCATCGCCGCCCTGCCCTAGAGTGAACAAGGGAACTTCGGCGCCAGACTCGTCGCCGGCAGTCCCGACAAACGCCTTCTGCCCAACTACGTAGACAAGGATGTAGTCGATGTCGAGGTCCTGCGCTATCTGGGCGCCTGCCTCCTGGTCGCCTATGAACATCTTGGCCACCGACTCGATGCGCGTCTGGTTCAGCGTCGCATTGTCGGCGACGGTGGTGCGCTCACCGAGCGTGGTTATCCAGTAGCCGTAATCCCACCACGCCGCGATGACCGCGTCCTCCTCTGTGTTTTGAGAGATCCACTCTGTGGCCTCGACCCAGTCGTCAGTCTGGGTCCTGAACACAGTGCCGCCGTTTGCTATCGCAGTCGGCACGTCGACGGCGCTCGTCCAGCTGGAGTAGGGCGGGTAGAACACGGGGACAAGCAAAAGCGCGATTATGGTCGCGACGTAGATTATCCTGGTACTGGAAGTCCCGGCGATGGCCTGCTCGGGCTTTTTCTTGCCCTTTGCGGCGGAGGCTTCCTTGCGCTCCATTACGTTCCTTGTAATTTCATAGAGGCCGATGCTCGCAAGCACGATGATTGCGATGGACGCAAAGACAAGCAGCCTGGCAAACGTGGCGCTCACGTAAACTCCGGTGATGCCAAGTATCAGCGCAAACACGACCGCGTCGTTGCGCTTCTGGAACGCAAGCCACACGCCGAGGCCGGCGAACATTAGCAGTATGGAATAGTCAAGGAAGTAGTCCACTATGGTGGGCGTGAGGTGCTCTGCCACCGACTCTACGAGCGCGTTCTCCGAACTGACAAACGGGTTGACCGCGTTGACGTACCTAAAGCTGGGAGCGTCGTAGGTGCCAGCCGCTACTAGGCCGATGCCTGTAGCCACAAAGGCGATGAGCAGTAACGACATGTTGCGCGCCCGCGCCTTGCCGCTTCCGAGCCGGCCTACAAAGTTGGCCGCCACCAGGTAGATGGTTGTACCGACCATCGCTATGCCCGGCAGGCCTGTGACAAAGGACATTCCCGGCCTGGGGAACCCGATTGCAGCAATGAGCGTGAACACCGTGAACGCGATCGCGACGTACATTGGTATCGTCAGGTCGCGCCTGAAAAACGGGAGCGCGAGGAAAAACAGCGCGATTGGGATGCTGAAATACTGGACGCCGCCCCACGAGGCGTTTGCAAGCCCGAGAAGCAGGCCCCCAAGCACGGCCTTTGGTAAGGCGTATTTTATCTCCTTATGCCTTATCGCCGAGATGAAAAGGTAGGTGGCAATGAGCCCGAAGAACAGGCCCAGTGGCTCGGACTTGAACCAGCCTAGGTTGCCTCTGAGGATGATGGGCGGAGTAAACGCAAACAATAGGGAGGCAAAGAGGCCGGCCGTGGTCCCGCCAAGCACGCGCACGAGGGCAAACACGACTATGACCGTGAGCGAGCCAATTACGACTGGGAACATGATGGTAAAGTCCATCAGTGGCGCTCCGGCGCCAAACATCTGGTACATTATGGCCGCAGTCACGTGCAGGCCGGACTGCGAAGTCGCCGCAATGTCGCGGCCTTCCGGATACCACGACATCTCGTCGTGCCACTGCCAGTAGGCGTCAAGCCCGTTGTCTAGGATGAACTTGGTCGCCCGGTAGTCAAAGTAGGGGTCGAACTCGTTGAGGTAAAAGCCGTACTTTATGGGGTACGACCTCATTATAACAGCGATTGAAAAAGCGAGCGCAAGGACGGCTATCACAAGCAGGTGGCGGGTCGTGAACTCGAAACCGCCGGCTTGAAACATAGTCCTGCCGCCCAGAAACATCGCAGTTGTGGAGTTGGCCCCTATTTTTTAAGGTACTGCCATTATTCTCTTGACAATATCTCAACGGGGCATGCCTTCACGAGTCCCTTGAAGCGCCTCGCGTCGTCCTCTGTCCCGACTATGGACGCGTAGTGCATCGGGATCGCGAGCATCCTTGGCTTTATGCGCTCGTTGACTGCTTTTGCGGCTTCGTCAGCAGTCATGACGTACGTCCCTGAAACCGGCACCAGCGCGACGTCCGGCTTTGCAGACTCCATCTCGGGGATGATGTCAGTGTCGCCGGTGTGGTATATGCGAAGGCCGGCCAGCGTCACGACAAATCCTACTTTGCCGTCGGCCTTTGGGTGAAAGTCCTTGTTGGTGTTGTACGCCGCGACCACTTCAATCGGCACATCTTTCACGGTCAGCCTGTCGCCTGGTGCTACCAACTTTGCTTCAACTCCAAGCGGCTTTAGCTGCGTCGCACACTCGCGCGCCGCGACTATGCTCGTATTTGGGCCGACGACGTGCCGCAAGTCGTCAAGGCTGAGGTGGTCAAAGTGGTTGTGCGATATGAGCACTATGTCTGCGTCCTTGCGGTCGTACTGACCCTTGGCAAGCTTGTAAGGGTCGACGTAGACTGTCTTGCCTGCTACTATGCGAAAGCCGTCGTGCCCAAGCCAGCTGAACTTGACTCCCTTGTAATCTAACATGGAATAGAGCGGTTCAAAAATTAATTAAAGTTTGTCGTCTAGGTTGGGGTTTGCCACCATGAGCCTGTCACGGCTCAGCGTAAACACGAGCACGTTGTTTGCTATAAGCCGCCTGCGGAGCGCCGTGTCTATGGTTGCCACCGCGCACTTGTTCTCAGTCGCATATTCCACTATCGAGTCGTCGACGTGCGCCGCCTTTGGGGCGTGCACTTCTGCAAAGCGCGCCTTTGCCACCTCGAGTGCCGTTCTGGCAAGCGTCGAGCGCTTTGGGCCGGCTTTTTCGCCGAGCCTCTTTAATTCGTCCATGACGATGTCAGGCACTACAAAATCGAGCCTGCCAAATTCATGCTCCATCCGCTCGACGTGCTTTATGGGCTTGGCGACAAGCACCATCAAAAAGCTCGTGTCGCACAGGACCCGCATCTCAGACCGCTATTCCGGACCCGATAAGGCGCCACCTCTCGGCTATCCTGCGGCTGATGGCGACCCTGCTCTTTGGCAGGAGGCACACCGGCTTTTTCAGCTTGAGCTCAATCTTGCCGTCCCGCACGCTTGTTACAATGCCCGCAGACGCGGCCGTGGAGATGTTCAGGCGCAAAGGCTCCTTTACCTTTATTGGCTCTACCTTCACCATGTCCTGCGTGCCCACAGCCGTGTCGAACAGATGGGTCTCGACTGTCAAACTGTCAACGTCGGCCGGCAGCGTGCCGGGCTTGCCTATCACGGAGCCGATGAGCGAGTCGCTCTTTGTGAGCGACGGGTCAAGTTTCGTTCCGATAGCGACGAGGCCGCCGGGCTTGACGTTTTCAACTAAACCAGCGCCGGTGCCAAGCGTCGATATGACGGACGTTATCGGCTCGTAGCGCCCCTTCTTTTCGTCGAGCACGCCGGGTCTTATCTCCACCTCGTCGCCTAACGAAAACTGGCCCTGCACCAGCGCGCCTCCGAGGACCCCTCCCTTGACCTGCTTGATGGCGGCTCCGGGCTTGTTGATGTCAAACGACCTGAGTACGTGCATCACAGGTGGCGCGTCCTTGACCCGCGCTGGCGTCTTCATATTTTTTTCAATCGACTCGATGAGCGCGTCGATGTTGAGCTTGTGCTGCGCGGACACCGGGACGATTGGTGCCTTCTCTGCGACGCTGCCTTTAACGAAATCCTTTATTTGCTTGTAGTTGTCCATCGCCTCCTCAACGGTGACAAGGTCTGCCTTATTCTGTACCAGCACCAGCTGCTGGATGCCAAGAACGGATAATGCCAGAAGGTGCTCGCGGGTCTGCGGCTGCGGCACTTTTTCGTTTGCCGCCATGACAAGTATCGCGCCGTCCATCAGTGCCGAGCCGGAAAGCATGTTTGCCATCAATGACTCGTGGCCGGGAGAATCTACAAAACTCACGACGCGGAGAAGCTCGCTCTTGCCGCCGCAGTTGGCGCACTTTGGCTGCGTCCCGTAGCATTCGGGCCTGGAGCACTGGAGGCACTTGTAAAACGCCGCGTCTGCATATCCAACTTTGATTGTAATTCCCCGGCGCAATTCTTCGCTGTGCGCGCTGGTCCAAACACCGGTTATCGCCTCAACGAGCGTGGTCTTGCCGTGGTCCACGTGTCCGGAGGTGCCGATGTTGACGCAGGGCTGGTACCCGTACTCTTTTACGTACCAGTCCGGCAGGGTCTCTTTCCAGTGCAACTAGTTATCGTAAAATTCTCGGGGATATTAATGTAGGGAGATTACTTTTTCTTCTTCTCTTCCTTGGCCGGTTCTGCCTCTGCGGCAGGCGCATCTTCCTTGGCCTTCTCTGGCAGCTTGCCTTCCACCAGCCTCAGGTTCAGCTGGTAAATTTCTTCGGTGACCATGTTGCCCCGGACGAGCTTGCGTATCCTGCCGCCTTCCAGGTGCTTTGCGCCCACGCCCTCTGACATCAGCACGTATTTCTTGACTCCACCGTGGACATCGGAGCGCATGGGAGTGCCAGATTTGTCCGAGCCGCCGGTTATCTTGACCTTGCCGCCCTCGATGCCGATAACAGAAGAGTCGACGACGTTGCCTATTCTCACGCCTACCAGCGGTTGGGCTGCCCTGTCCTTGAGCTCCTGTGATATGCTCCTGCCTGTTCCGTCTGAAATCACGAGCTTGAACTGCGCCAATGCAGAATTCAAGGCGCCTTTTGGATTTAATTAACGTTTGTTTATGTTGAAACGGTTAAAAGCTAGGCTTTCGAAAGAGCCGTGTGTCCGAGTCCAAGGAAGTCATCGAGTGCCCGCGATGCGGCTTTGAGATGAAGAACATGACAGCGTGCCACATGATCTGCACAAATTGCGGAAGTCACCTCGACTGTTCGGACAAATCTTTCTTTTGGTAGCTAGAGCGGGTTCCTGTCCCAGTTCATCTGATAGTCGTCGGCCATCATGACAGCCTTGTCCTTCATCGTCTCTAAATAATCGTCGTATTTTGCAGAATAGCCGCACTGCTTGCATCTAACGTTTTCCATGTCGTCGTCCACCTGAGCCTTCTTGCCGCACCTGGCGCACCTTGCCTCAAGCACAGGATTACTGCGAGGGCCGAGCATATCTGTTTTGTGCATAGCATTATAAGATCCAAAATCCAATTTTACCCAGTTGACCAAGATAGGCGACATGTACCGCCGGGTGCACGGCATGGTCTCTGACAGACCCACGAACTTCAGCTGGGTAGAAGAAAACATGCTCGCCGGCTCGGGCCTTCCGGTTACAAAGAACGAGGTCGACTGGCTGGTCTCGCAGGGCATAAAATCAATAGTCACGGTAAGGGAGGCGCCGCTCCCAAAAGAATGGGTCAACGACGGCATGGGATATCTCCATCTGCCGGTAGACGACTTTGATGCGCCCACGCCGGAGGACATCGACCGCGCAATCGCGTTCATCGAGCAGGAAATCGCAGCAGGCAAGCCGGTAATCGTGCACTGCGCGGCAGGCAAAGGAAGAACAGGCGTCATCCTGGCCGCTTATCTGGTAAAGGCAAGGGGCATGGGTGCAGCGGCGTCAATTGACAAGATACGCGACATGAGGCCCGGCTCCGTGCAGACGGAAGTGCAGGAATGGGCAATCACGATGTACGAAAAATACCTAGAAAATAAATGACTACTCGGGCACCGAGTCTATGACGAGCTGCCCGTTTTGCATCTTGACAAACAGGTACCTATTGTCCTTGAAGATGAGCGTTATCTCGTTCTTTTTCTCCTCGACATCGAGAAGTTCCTGCCCCTTTATGCCGTCGAACTTTGCCATGCAGGCTATAAGAAAAGTGGCGATATTTTAACGATCAGTCAGTGATTTCTTGGTCTAAGCTGTCAAGGCACTGTGCCAACAGCTCTTTGCTCCGGTTCATGATGTAGTCGGGAAACTGTTCAAAAGTAAACACGAACTGCTGCTGGAAGTTCGGCGGGATGTAGCCGCCGTGCGTCATGACCTGCACAACGACATATTGTTCATTAACAGTGGCTATCTCTTCCTCCTCTGCACCGTCCGTCTCCTCGATGGTATGCCTGTACAGCACCACCGGCATCCCCGTACGCGTGGCTAGGATGGACGCTCTCCTGAGCTTTTCCTGAAGCCTTGCGGTTACCCAGCTGTCAAGGGTCACCTGTTCGTTGATCAATTGCAGATATTTCCGCGAAAATATCTACTTAAGACAGTATGGCAAAAAACATTGACTAGCTGGGCAAAAGGCCCTACTTGCCAGTACCTGCGAAACTTGCGCTATCTGCCCCCGATAACAAACGCAGTTCCATCGGCGGATATTACGTTATAGCAGCAAAAATACACACCATTTTGTAAAATTTCATTCAACAGATATCTGGAACCTGCGTCCGTCGATTTCCACCGAGCTGTACTTGACGTTCTCGAGAGGCTCCTTTGACAGCAGGGCCGCTTTCACTCTTACCAAGTACGTCATCTCCTGCTTCATCTCTTCAAGCGACGATATCTCGTCCTCTTCAAGCCCTGCGACGTACGCCGCCGACAAAATGTCAGTGGGGTTGTACTGCCTTTCCTTGCGCAGCTGCTGCAGGTTTCTTGCTAGGTCGCGCAGTAGGCCCTTTGCAATCAGGGCGCCGTCCCTTTTTGTCGAAATCAGCACGACAAGGTTTCCCCGCTCCGCAAGCGAGTAACCTTCTGATGCCCTGTACTTCACGTCGATGTCGGAAGGCGACAGCTCGACTGCCTTACCATCGTATGCAAGTGAATACCTGCCCTGCGACTTTAATTCCAAAACAAGTGACGGCTTGTCGACGCCCTCAAACGCTTTCACGACGGTGTTGATGTCCGCCTTTACCCTAGGCGCGACGCCCTTTCTCACCAGAGAAACCTCGACTGCAACCGGCATCTTTTTCTCGAGCAGGCTTGCGGCCCTATCAAGCTGCGTGCCTCCGCTTATCTGCGTCGTCGTGTATTTTTCGGCGTTCAGCTGGCTTCTCAGCGCGTCTGCAGTCCCGTCCACTTCCAGCGGCTTCAGCTCGGTGTGCGTGCCGCAGATGATAGCCTCGCCGACGGGCCAGCGCCGCTTCAACCCTGCCAGGTTGCGAGCCGCGTTTGCCAGCGACACAACTTCCTTTATCATGTCAAACGCGCCTTCGACCTTGGCGTTGACAAGCCTCTCGTCGCGCTCCGGCCATGATTCTAGAAGCACGCTCTTTTTCCTTCCAAAGCAGGTCAGATACAGATATTCGCTGATGAAAGGCGAGAGCGGGTGGAGCATGACGTCTATTTTCTCAAGCACGTGGCCAAGGACAGCATATGTGGCAAGCCGCTTGTCCCAGTTCTCAGCGCTGTCGTCCCATATCACGTTCCTTGTCAACGGAACAAAGGTTTGGCTCAGGTGGTTGATCACGAACTCGTCTATCACCTTTGCGCCTTCGTGGAACCTGCAGCGCTCAAACGCCGTCGTGACTTCTGTGACCAGACTCTGCATCTTTGACAAGAGCCACACTTCGGTGGGAGCAAGCAGCTTGTTTTCTATGACCCACTGCAAGGTATGTTTCTCTTTATCGAACTTGTCAAACTCGCTGTTCTGCCTGAAGTAGACGTGCAGGTTGTGAAGCGTGCTCAGGATCTGATAAGTGCGCGTCTTCATCTCCTCGAGGCTGAAGTTGAGCGCCTCAATTGGCGACGACTTCCACATGAAGTATAGCCTGATGAGGTCGACAGGGTTCTCGCCAAGCAGGCCGCGCGCGTCAATGACGTTTCCGAGACTCTTGCTCATCTTGTTTCCCTTCTCGTCAAGCACGTGGCCCTGGAACAGGAACGACCTGAAAGGCGCCGAGCCGGCCATTATCACGCCCTGCATCAAGAGCGTGTATGCCCAGCCCCTTGTCTGGTCTATGCCCTCCGTCAGGAACGTTGCCGGGATGAGATCTAGATATTCTTGATCGGTGAGCGACGCGTACGGCGCGGCGCCTGAGTTGTGCCAGGTGTCCAGCACGAAAGGCTCGCGCTGCATGTCCGCGCCGCATTGTCCGCATTTTATTCTTACGTGGTCGATCCAGGGCCGGTGGAGCTCAAAGTCGGCGCCGTCCGGCAGTTCTGCTGCCTTGATTACGATTTCATTCCTTGAGAAGAGCGGCTCTTTGTGTCCACATTTACTGCAGGACCATATCGGCAACGGCGTGCCCCAGACGCGCTCGCGGGAAATGCACCAGGGATGTTGTTCACGAATGATCTCTACAAACCTGTTCTTTGGCTGCTCAAAGAAATAGTCGACGCCCTGCGCAGAAGCAAGAGGCCTTTCGCCCAGGTTTGAAATGATGTAGAAATACTCGCGCCGGGCAAGCCAGACCACCTTGTGGTGCGATCGCCAGCACGTCGGATATTGATGCTTTAATTTTCCCATCCTGACGGACGCGCCCGCCGCCTTCATCGCTTCAAACACCTTCATGTCCGCGTCGCGCACGAACATGCCGGCAAACGCGCCGGCCTTTTCCGTGAATATCACGCGGTCGTCTATCGGCACGAAAATGGGCACGTTGCGTTTATTCGCTATCTCAAAGTCGTCCTCGCCGTTTGCAGGCGACAGATGAACAAGTCCGCTCCCCGTCGCCGTGTCGACGAACTCCTCTGCGACGACAAAGTGAATGGAGCCGGCTTTTGCGAGCTCGTCAAGCCCCTGTATCATGTGCAATAATGGATGAATGTAGCGCTTTCCGTCAAGTTCTTTTCCATTGACCGTTTTTTCAATTTTGTAGTCTTCGACGCGAAGCTCCTTCATCAATTCTTCCAACCGATCCTTGCCGATCAGCCAGCGCTCGCCGCTCGCGTTATTTTCTTTATTGACCCACACGTACGAGTAATCGGCCTTGGGGTTCACGCCCACCATCTCGTCTGTCACAATCGTAAACGGCATCGTGGTCCAAACAATCAGGTAGGCGTCCTCGTCCGTCATTTTCACCTTGTAATAGAACGACGGGTCTTCGACCGTCTCGTACCCTTGGTTTACTTCGGCGTTTGAAAGCGAGGTCTGGCACGACGGGCAGTAGGCGACGACGCGGAACCACTCTTTCAAAACCCCGTTTTCCCACGCCTTTTTCAGGAATTGCCACTCGCGCTCGATGTAATCATCCCTGTAGGTCCAGTATGCTTTTTCGTAATTGAACGACATGCCTAGTAGCTGGTCGACAGCGACCCACTTCTCGTTGTTTTCGTGGATGATCTTCTTGCAGGTCTGGACTATTTTCTCGATCCCGACCCTGCTGATGTTTTCGGCCTTGCTGCCGGTAAGCCCTAGCTCTTTTTCTGCCGCAAGTTCGACTGGTAATCCCTGCGTGTCCCAGCCTGCGCGGAAAATGACTTTTCTTTTGCGCAGTGTATTGAACCGGTACCACAGGTCCTTGATTATCCTGCCCCGGAGGTGGCCGGCGTGGGGCTCGCCGTTCATCGTAGGAGGGCCTTCTATGTAGCCTACCAACTCCCTGCCTGCAAGCTCATTTTCTAAAAGGGCCCTCATGTCAATTTTATTGAGATAAGTGCGAACCTCGTTTTCGATCGCCTTGGCGTCGAAACGTGTGTTAAATTCCATCTACGAGATGGCGGGGCCGTGACCCGTTTATGTTTTTGGTTAGACCACCGGCGGCATCGACTCTGCTTCATCCGTACGTTCTTATTGGTACACTACCACTACGTAACGATGAACAAGCAGTTCTTATCTGTGAGAAGCCTTGCCAGCAAGTCCCCGGAATCGCCCGGCAAGCAGAAAATTTGCAGGAATTGTGATAAGCAAGCTACCAAGGAAGCATTATTTGATGTCGGCAACGGCATTTCAGTTCTTGAACGATACTGCGAATCATGCCTGGGCGTCATGCTCAAGGACATAGGGAGCATAGCGTAACTTGCCATATTCCAGAGAGTCGCCCAAGCTGATCCGTTCAAGTTCGCCAAAGAACGGACAGGAGCGAGTCATCGCCGACCGCGACGGCATCAAGCATTTCGAATACTTTGTAAACGGGAGCTGGCGGCACCACAGCGCAAAATGCAGGCTGTGGGTAAACAAGGAATGCCGCGTGTGACCAAAAGCCCTCTAGACGCGTCTGACTGATCTAACCGCGTCCGTTTCCTGCCCGCCGCCCGCAAGCCGTCGCGACGGCATCAGGCGTTTTTTGCTACTGCCTTGCTGAACACACTTTTGCTGCCTAAACACTGGCCGATAATTCCCTTCAATTTGTGTATGCCGTATCCGGTTTTCGATGATACTGCCATTGGGCTCTGTATCCCAAGGTCCTTGGCAATCACCGATATCGCTTCTTCCGAGCCCACCTTGTCGTACTTTGTAAAGATGACCAGGACCCTAGACCTATCAACCTTCAGCTCTTCGAGCACCCGCAGGCACGTGGAGTACTTTATCCGGATGGTCTGGGTGTCTTCTGCCGCATCTATCAGGAGCAGCACGACGTCGGCTGTCAGCGATTCCTCGAGTGTGGATTTGAACGCGTCTATCATGTACGTCGGGAGCCGGCTGATGAAGCCGACGGTGTCGGTAATCAACGCGTCCGTGTCGCCGACCTTGAGCGCACGCGTGGTAGTAGACAAAGTCGTGAACAGGCTGCTCGAGGTTTCCCTGTGCTCGTCGGTGAGCATGTTGAACAGCGTGGTCTTGCCGGAGCTCGTGTAGCCGACGAGGGAAATGACGGGCATGTTGTCCTTCATCCTCTGCTGGTGGTAGAGCCCTCAAGTTTTTCCTTGATAAACGACATGCGCCTTTTCAGCTCGCGAAACTTTACATCTACCACGTATTCTCCCATGCCGCCCTTTCCAGGCCGCTCGCTGCCGGAGGTCAGCCTTGCGTTTTCCCGCACTCGGGGGATCTCGTATTTTACTTCTGCAAGCTCTATCTGCAGTTTTGCCTCCGTCGTGGTGGCCCTAGAGTGAAAAATATCGAGTATCAGCCGCTCCCTGTCAATAACCTGGACGCCCGTGAGCTTTTCCAAGTTGTATATCTGCCTTGACGTTAGTCGCTCGTCGACTATGACCTGCTCTGCACCGGATTCCTTTACGAATTCCTTTATCTCTTCGGCCTTGCCGGAACCCATCCCATACTGGGACCGGTTCAGATACTTTTGGGTGAAAACCTTGATGCTCTGGCGATCCGCCGAGTCCACGAGACTCTTCGCCTCATCTTGGGTAAAGCTATCGGGGTACGTCACAAGGACCACTTTCCTTGACGTTTGGCTCATTGCAATCAGGACCAATCCATGCAGTCTTGAGCCGCGTACTCGTTCTTGTGTCCTCGGGAGCACGTGTGGACTGCTTCAGCGCTCATCGCGGACTGCAAGCTGTTGGTGCTCCCCTCGGGTACATAGATCCCCGGGAATACCTCACCACAAGTCTTGCACTTTAGCATCAGCCTTGGCATTTGACGTCTTCTACCAGGCCAGAAGAGTTTCTCACGATCATGATATCCCAATCACGTATAAGAAGCTTCGAGCCGCGCAGATAGTGGGCATTTATATGGCTCGGTGCCGAAGCACAGTTCTTCTGTTACAATAATGCAAATATCTACACTGTGTTCTGTATGCAGCGGCAGCCTGGTTTCGGATCAGGAATCCGGGGAGGTCGTCTGCAGTAGCTGCGGCCTGGTGCTGTCAGACAAGGCCGCAGAAGCCCGCGCAGAGTGGCGAGACTTTGGCGCCGAGTCGGTCAAGAAGGTCCGCACGGGCGCGCACACCTCGCTTGCAAGACACGACATGGGGCTTGCCACGGTCATCGGGAAGACCGACAAAGATGCAAGCGGGAGTGCCCTTGGCACGGACGCGCGTTACGCAATCAACAGGTTGAGGATGTGGGACTACAGGATACAACTCCACACGTCATTTGACAGGAACCTCCGGCAGGCTTTTGACGAGCTGAACAGGCTGAAGGCCAAGCTTGGCCTCTCAGACGCCATGGTGGAAAAGACCGCGTACATCTACAGAAAGGTCCAGGAAAGAGGGATGACGAGGGGAAGGTCCGTATCTGCCATCCTAGCCGCCTGCATCTATCTCGCCTGCAGGGAGCTGGACACGCCGGTGACCCTCAAGGACATAGCCATCATAAGCGACATCAAGCGCAAGGACATATCGCGCAACTACCGGCTCATCGTAATGGAACTTGACAGCAGGGTCCCCCTCGTAGATCCCATGAAGTGCATAGTAAAGATAGCAAACAAAGCACAGCTGAGCGAGCGGATAAGGAGGCGGGCGATATCCATCATGAACGACCTTGCCAAGACGGACATGCGCGCGGGAAAGGCGCCTATGTGCTTTGCGGCGACAGTCCTGTACATGTCCTGCAGAGACGACGGCAACGGCGTAACCCAGAGGACCATAGCAGAAGCGGCCGGGGTGACAGAGGTAACGATAAGAAACAGGATGAGGGACCTGAGACAGCTCCGTTCAGCAAAGCGGCAGACGGTTAACAACGGCCCGCGTAAGATGACGCTCCAATAGGATTATATCCAAAGCAGGTCGCGTTAATCCCGGTCAAATTGGCGCCCGTAGACACCCTCAAGGCCGGCAAGAACCCGCCGGAAGAAATCAACGTCGTTATCGAGATCCCCAAGGGGAGTAACATCAAGTACGAGATTGACGAGGAGTCAGGCGCAGTGTTCGTCGACCGCAAGCTATTCACCGCCATGTTCTACCCGTGCAACTATGGCTTTGTCCCGCAAACAAAGGAAAAAGACGGCGACCCCGTCGACGTTCTCGTCCTTGGCAACGACCCGGTCGTGCCGGCGGCAGTTATCACGGCAAACCCGGTTGGCGTGCTCATAACAGAAGACGAGGAGGGCCAGGATGCAAAAGTGGTAGCGGTTCCTGTCGCCAAAGTCGACCCGTCGTTTTCCGACGTCAAGGACATCGACAGCGTGCCGGCGCACATCAGGGACCAGATAAAACACTTTTTCGAACATTACAAAGAACTGGAAAAGGGCAAGTACGTCAAGGTCGCCGGCTGGGAGAACAAAGAGTCTGCGAAAAAGAAGATAAGCGAAGCGATGGAACGCTACAAGAAAGAAAAGTAATCCACGAACCCCAAGAAAACTGTCGGCTCCAGAAAATTCACAATGAGTGCAAAAGCTCCCGAAGGGGGTTACACAGGGCAGTGCATCGAACTACCTGGGGCCATCAGCGAGGGTGAGACCATAGCTGAACTCGAGGAACATGGCCGAGGCAATCCAGCTGGTTCTCGACACGCTTGAAGAACAGACAAAAGGCGGCAGAAAGATAGATAGTCATCGAAATCCAAGCCCGGCGCTACATTCTATGGGATTCACGGCCATCATTAACAATATTAAAAAAACAGTAAAAGGCTCAGAGCGCCTTAAACTGGTCACTCCAGCGCATGTACGCCCTTATCATGTCCACGCTGACCGACGGCTTGCGGATCTTCAGGATCTCCTTAAAGTCGGTGTTGCCGATAGCGCGCGGGCTTGTGCCTGCTTCCATCGCTCTGCCGCTCTCGAACAATTCGTTTACGACGCGCAGCTGCACAGACTGGCATATGTCCTTGATGTCGCTTGCGCTGTAACCTTCGCTAATCCTGGCAAGCTCCTCAATCTTCAGGTTGCCCTCGGTGTTGAGCGGGCGCGTGTACTGGTTGAACAGGCTGTCCCTAGAAGCGTTGTCCGGTAATGTGACGTAGATCCTCTTCTGGAACCTCCTCAGGAACCCGGCTTCGAGGCTCCACGGCTTGTTGGTCGCGCCGATTACATACAGCTGCGACTCTTTTGACTTGCCGTTTATGCCGTCCATCTCCGTCAGGAACTGGTTCTTTACCCTGACTTCGCCTCCGACCTCGCTATTCCTGGTGCCAAGAAGCGAATCAATCTCGTCTATGAAAAGTAAAACAGGCACGCCCTCGCTCTCGTTGAGCTTGCGGGCCATGTTGAACAGCTTTGCAATGTTCTTCTCTGCCTCGCCGAGCCACTTGCTCATCATCGACGCCGCGTCGACGTTGATGAAGTAGCCGTCGATTTCAGCCGCGGCTGCTGCCGCAAGGAGTGTCTTGCCGCATCCCGGCGGGCCGTGAAGCAAGATTCCGCGTGGCCAGCCAAGCGGGAACAGGTCAGGCCTCTTCATGGGGTAAACGATAGACTCTCTGATTGCCCTCTTTGCGTCCTCGAGCCCTATTACCTCCTCCCAGCTCACCTTCGGCTTGTCCTTCATGACAAGGTCGTCAAAGTCGGCTTTCAGCGTCTCGACGTTGCCCGGCTTTGGTGGGTGAGCGTGGCTCTTACCGTTGCCGTTTGCCGGCTCGGCTCTGTTTTCAATTGACGCCGGCCTCTCCTCGTCGAGTCCGTGGGACATCTGGAGGGCCTTTATCCTGTTCTGGTAGGCGCTGGCCCTCTCCATGTAGACCTTGTTTAGCTTGTAATCCGGGTAGATCTGCACGAGCTTGACTAGTGCCTCGATGGCCTTCTGGTATGACTGTATAGCCATGCCGCGAGAACCTTGGGAGTCAAGCCTGATCGCCTCGGCTGCGTACTTGCTAGCGCTATTTTCAAGTTCCTGGGGTGCGAGACTCATAAACTACTGCTCAAGCAGAAATTGGTGCCCTGTTTGAATTACCCGGGTGTAAATCTATCTTGCCCAAGCAAGAAAAAAGTTTGCACCTATGCCGGCTCGACCTCGCGCTCTTGCTCCGGCGCCGGGACGGCCTCAGCGACCGGGGGCTCTGCCACCTTTACTTCGGGTTCTCTTGCCGCTCGCGCCGCCTCTTCCATTATCAGATTTTGCAGTTCAAGGCTCGTGAGTGGCGCGCCGGGGTACTGGCCGCCCGATATTTTCGACACGGCCTCGTGTATCTCGGCAAGCGCTCTCTCTGCTATTGGCACCATCTTTTCAATGTCGTCCCTTATTCCGCCAACCGAGCCTGCCGCCGAGTCGATTATCATGATGAACTCTTCAAGGTACTTGGCGGCCTCCATCTTACCAGACATCTCTGTCAGGATGACCTCCCCGTTTTTCACAAGTTCCAACACCCTTGCAAGCTCTTGCCTGCTGTCGTCGCTGCTGGACCCGACGCGCGACTCGAGCCTTGCCCTCAGCATGCTCATCGCGTAGGCGTTGCGCTGAATGCTTGAAAGCGCCAGTTGCGCCCTTTCCCTCAGGGTAGCGGTGTCTCTGCGGAATAGCAATGCCTACCAATAGCGTGGGAATGCGACGAAAAGAGGCTGTGTTAAAAGATGTTGGGCTATTTGCCTATCCTGGGTGACCGGCTGCCCAGCCGGGACAGCCACGAACCGGCTAGGCAGTTTTTGGTATCAGGGGGAGGTCCGGTATGCCGGGAAACTCCTCCTTCATCACCTGTTCAACCGTCGCGGAGGCCTCTTCGACAAGCCTGGCCGCCTCCTCGTTTGCAGTCTCGAAGTTGATAGTGTAACCGCCCACCTGGCCGGCGTCCACCAGTATGCCCGACAACAGCTCGGCGATGACGCCAAGGTCCGTCTCCATCTCCGGGACAAAGGGCACCAGCGACGAGCGCACGTTCTTGACAACTGACATGGCAGGACTGAGGACGATGACGAGATCGCCAAAGTCCGACGCGGACCGGAGCTTTGCCTGTATCTTTTCTAGCGCCACTCTTGCAGTCGAGACGACGCGGCTCACCTGCCTTGCCGTCGACAATTCAGAAGACAGCACTGTCGAGTACTGGACGTTGTTCTCTTTTATCGAAGAAAGGAGCTTGCGGAAGGTTTCGGCGTCCTTCTCCTTCATGCCCGACTGCAGCGCCTCTAATTTCGTCACCTGGCCCTCTATTCTTTTTTGAACGGCCTCCAGCCTCGGCCTCAGTGGGCCTCCCGGTTTTGGAAGGGCGCTTGAATCGTCGTTAATAACTGACTCTGATTTTACCCATCTTGATGTCATTATGTCATACATCCGTGGGTCATGGATAATACGACCCGTGTGCCGAAACGTCTAGTCACCGCGGTCACACGGATGTGCGGTAACAGCTTAGCATTTTTTCGAACTTGGGCGTAATATGTTTGACAATCCGTTTTACCTTTAGCCAGCAAGACTATACGACGGATGGCAGTTGACACTATTGAAAATAATGATCTCCCTTCAAGCCTCGAGGAGTTCGGGCTATCGAAGTACGAGGCCCGGGCGTACCTCACCATGCTGGGCCGGGGCTCTCTTGCCGCAAGCGACCTTGCCTACTATGCCAACCTCCCAAGGACAAAGGTCTACCAGACAGTCAAAAAGCTCGAGAAAAAGAGGCTTGCAGTAGTGTCAAAGCAAAAGCCGCTCATCTGCAGCGCCATCCCGCCGGAGGAGGCGTTTGGCGAGATAGTGAACCTGCACGAGCGCAGGGTGAAGAACATGAGCAAGATAGTCGAGCGCCTGCAAGAGCTGAGCGACGAAGGCCAGCGCCCTAGGGGCTCGGAGGAGAGGCGCTACTTTGTCCTCGACGCCGACTCGGCACTTTCCAAGGTGGCAAGCCTCGTCGCAGGAGCGCACTCGTCAATAACGGGCACCATAGACGCGTGGGGGCTCAGGCTCCTCTCGCAGTGCAAGGGTCAGCTCGTAAAGGCGGCGACACACGGCGCCCGCATCAGGCTAATAGCCGGCACCCAGTGCGTGGGGAGCGAGTGGCTGTTCTCGCTCCCGGACGGAATCGAGCTGCGCATGGGAGACGTGCATTCCAACGTCATAATAATCGACTTGGCGCACATGGTTTCAATCGACTCGAGCAACGGCAAGGCCGCGCTTTTCACCTCGCTTGACGTCTACGCCGGCCTGCAGAGCAAGGGCTTTGAAGAGGCGTGGGGCAGGGCGACGGAGCTGAGGCACGTGCTCGAGGCCGAGCCTGGGGTCGCTGCAAGGGCGCTAGAGCTTGCCCGGGCAGTAGACAACGGGCTTGCCTCGCACATGCTTGAATACGCTGTGAACAGCGAGGACCCGTCGACCGGGCTTCTGGAAGTCATGGAGAAGAAATACGGAATAAAGCTCGCCGGTCTCAGCGCACCCGAAATGCTCGAGCTCGTCGATTCGGCATTGAAGATAAGCTGCGCGGGCGGATTAAAGCACGACAGGAGCAACAACATCCTCAGCCTGCACGCCCGGGCGGAAGGAATACACGTGCTTCCCTGGGCGGTGGTGCTTGCATCGTATTTCCGAAAGGCCGGCAACGACGTTCGGATAATGCAGAGCAAGTCCAGCCCGCAGCTTGTGCACGTGCGCCTGACAAGTCCGATGGCATAAATACCGAAAACTGCAATTACGTTTTGTGCGCCTTGCCATTGCAGTCGGACTGGGAGCAGCTGCCGTCGCGGTCGTAACCGCGGCGCTGTTTTTCTACCTTGCAATTACGGTGGTGCCAGGCAACCCTGCACCGGTTGCCGAGGAGGGCGGCCTTGAGGGCTACGACCAGACAGTCGTCTACATAGGTGACGTAGGCTTGCTCACAGACATCGCGGACACGCCGGAAAAGAAGAGCACGGGCCTTGGGGTGCGCGACAGCATGGGCGAGGGAGAGGCCATGCTCTTTCCTTTTGACGTGGAGGGCCGCCACTCGTTCTGGATGCACGGCATGAAGTTTCCAATAGACATCATCTGGCTCGACTCTGACAAGACAGTCGTCCATATCGAGCACAGCCTGGAGCCGTGCACGTCCTTTGACTGCCCCACTTATGCGCCCAACGAGGACGCCGTGTATGTGCTAGAGACGGTGGCCGGGTTTTCAGAGAAGCGCGGCGTCGTGGAAGGGACAAGGGCCGAGTTCCAGCTAGGCTAAGATATCACATACATTACCACATATTCATGTAATATCTACATAATCTATTCAAGTAATAATTGTACATTCGGAGATATGCTTTTCTATGTTCCAAAAATTATTTATGCAAAGGCCACCATATACTTGCGTGTACGCAAAGCTATGCAGAATCGAAATTTTATCAAGTTACATCAAGGAAGTAAGCGTGGGCGACTTGCTGACGGTCCAGGCGCTCGTGACAAACCCGCTTGACTGGCATCACTTTTACGAAAAGATCTCCACGTTAAGGGAAGGAGAAAAGACGGACTTTATGGTCGTGACCGCCGAGGGCGACAGGATCCAAGGCAGCGGCGACATCGTCGAGTTGGGGAAGTGGAGCAGCCGGGGCCAGTACGGTTTTAAGATCAAGATAAGGGTCAGGAAGCAAAAATCGCTGAGGGACAGGAAGACCAGGACGCCGAAAAGGCTAGTCGAAAGGTCAGTCATGGATATCCGGTCGCAGCCGGCAACAATTGCAACTGCACCCGAGGTTTCATTGGAGGATGTCGCCAAGTTCAAGGAGCTGCTGAAAGGCTCGCTTGCGATGGACATCTCGCGCTAGCCCCCCTCCAATTACACTTATAACGTTCAGCCAAAGCTTAATTCGCGGTTGGCCATCAAGGTCTTTGCGGTCGACATCGACGGCACCCTAACTGAAAACGGGGGCGGGGCAGTCAGCCTCCCGGCGCTGGCGAAACTGCGCTACCTGGACAAGCTTGGCTACAGCGTAGTCTATGTCACGGGTAGGTCGTCGATAGAAGCGTTCGTGCTTGCCGTGTTTGGGGGGACCACGCGGGTTGCAGTCGGCGAAAACGGGGGCGCGATAACCGTTGCGCCACAGGAACACAAGCTCTTGGCAAGCAGGGAAAAATGCATGAAGGGATACGAGATACTGAAAAAGAGTCTGGACGGTGTCCAGGAAAAGCCTGTGTTTCCTAGGATGACCGAGGTCGTGATGTTCAGGACGTTTGACATAGCGGAGGGGCAGAAGGTCCTCGACGAGCACAATCTGCAATTATACCTCAACGACAGCAAGTACGCGTTTCACATCAACGAAAAGGGAGTGGACAAGGCGCTCGGATTGAAAGAAGCACTAAAGATTCTCAAGGCAGAGCCGGAAGAGGCAGTAGCGATAGGGGACAGCGAGACCGACGTGACGATGTTTGAAATATGCGGGCACAGCGTGGCCCTGGGGCACGCCGACGACGCGGTCAAGGTAAAGGCATCGCACGTGGTCGCCGGCAGGGAAGGGACCGGCCTTGTCGAAGCAATAGACCACGTCGCGCTCAACTATCTGGGGATAAAGGCTTGACTTTTAGAAAGCTAGTCGAAGAGACGCGGCAAATAGTGACTGCCAGCCTCGCCTCTGCCGGCTACCCTTCTGTGCAGTTTGACGTGTCCGAGCCCCCAAGAAAAGAGTTTGGCGACCTAACGTGCAACGTCGCCTTCCCGCTTTCAAAGCAGCTGAAAAAGCCGCCGGCGAAAATCGCGGCAGATCTAATCGAATTCCTAAGGCCGCTGATAAAGCAGGGGTCGCTTGTCTTGTCGGCCGAGCCGCACCCGGCCGGCTACGTCAATTTCATGGCAAACCACGCGGTGCTTTCCACGTCGACTCTTGACGGGTTGCTTTCAGATCCTAACGCGTACGGCCATCTCGACGCGGGGAAGGGCCGCCGCATGGCAATAGAACACACGAGCGTCAATCCCAACAAGGCGCTCCACGTTGGCCACATGAGAAACGTCATCCTTGGCGACACGCTGTACAGGATAATGAAGGCCACCAACCACAAGACGACCGTGCTCAACTACGTTGACGACTCGGGACTACAGGTGGCAGACATCGTCGTCGGCTTCCGGTTTGCGGGGTTTTCAGTAGAGCCGCCGGCAGGCCGCAAGTTCGACCAGTATTGCGGCGACGACGTGTACGTGAAAGTCAACCAGATGTACGAAAAAGACCCGACGCTTGTGGAAAAGCGCAAAATCGTTCTGAAGGAGATGGAGGAAGGAAGATCGGAAATCGCACGGTTTGCAGCAGAAATAACCAAGAGGGTGCTTGACGAACAGCTGCGCACCTGCTGGAGGCTGAAGGCGCGCTACGACATCCTGAACTTCGAGTCACAGATTGTAGTCTCAAAGATGTGGGAGAGGGCGTTTGAGCTCTTGAAGAAAGAAGGCCTCGTGAAATTCGAAGAGGAGGGCAAGAACAAGGGCTGCTGGGTGATAGAGGCAGAAGGCGAGGAGGACAAGGTGGTGGTGCGAAGCGACGGCACCGCGACCTACGTCGCAAAGGACATACCCTACGCCACCTGGAAGATGGGGATTGTAAGCGACCCGTTCCACTACGTCGAGTATGGCACACAGTGGGATAGTTCGACGCTGCATGCGACGACTCTTGAGCAGGGAAAGGCCGGCTTGTTCCCCGGCGCAGACAGGGTTGTAACCATAATCGACTCGCGGCAGTCGCGCCTGCAGCGCATCATCTCACACGTGCTCGGGCGGATTGGCTCCGGCGGCGACTACCAGCACCTAGGCTACGAGGCAGTCACGATTTCTGCCGGCACCGCAAAGGCGCTTGGCATCGACATAGGCGAGCGTCAGTTCATGCACATGTCTGGCCGCAAGGGCATTTACGTCGGCGCTGATTACGTGCTTGACCACCTGAAGGCAAAGGCGAAAGAGGAGGTCAAGAGCAGGAACCCGGACTTTACCGACGAGGAGCTCGATTCGGTCGCCGAAGAGATAGCCATTTCTGCCATACGCTACAACATGGTAAAGCAGGACCTGGACAAGATAATCACGTTTGACATCACCGAGTCGATGAGCCTAGAAGGCGACACGGGCCCCTACCTGCAGTACGCCTATGCGCGCTCGCAGCGCATACTGGAAAAGGCCGGCGTCAAGGCGCCGTCGGTTGCCAAGTTCGAATTATTGAGGCACGAGGCAGAAACGGTGCTGATAAGAGAGATAGCCAAGCTCGACCTAGTAGTCGAAGACGCTGCAAAGTCGCTCTCGCCAAAGGCGCTCGCGCGCTACTCGTACACTCTTGCGACCGCGTTCAGCCTGTTTTACGAAAAGGTACCCGTGTTGAGGGAGCCTGATAAAGAAGTCCTAGCGGCCAGGCTCACTCTTGTAAAGGCGTTTGGAATAGCGCTGAAAAACGCGCTGTCGCTCCTCGGCGTGACTGCGCTTAACAAGATGTAGTCTTTCTCGTCGGAATACGTCAGAGGATATTCATTAGATTGATTTTTATCCTGTCCTTCTCGCTAACCTCTTTGTGAAGATAGAGGAAGGCTCGTACGTGCTGCTTTTCCACACGTCGCGCAAAAAGTGGCTCACAAAAGTGACGCCGGATAAAAAGATGCATACGCACCTTGGCATCATCGACGTGGGGGCGACAATAGGCATGGAGTACGGGTCGCTGATAAGGACGACTGAGGGCAAGGTCGTGTTCCTGATAGAGCCTACGATCCACGACTTTATCATGAAGTCGGAGCGCAGGACGCAGATAGTATACCCGAAAGATCTGGGTTTTATCGCCGCAAGGACGGGTATGAAGAACGGGTCAAAGGTGCTTGAGATTGGCACCGGGAGCGGAGCGACTGCGACTTTCTTTGCGAGCATTGTCAAGCCGGAGGGCCACGTCTACACATTTGACGTCAACCCCGACTTTATGGAGATAGCAAAGCGCAACCTGGAAAAAGCCGGCGTGGCAAAGCATGTAACACTGCACCACCATGACCCGCACCAGGGCGTTGACGTGCGCGACGCCGATGTTGCCATTATAGACCTTGGCGACCCGTGGACAGTGCTTGACGTGGTTCATGACGCGCTGAAAGGGAGCGGCGCGGTTGTCGCCATTTGCCCTACCATGAACCAGATCGAAAAAACCGCGACTGAATTGAAGAAGAGCGGGTTTGTCGACGTCGAGACCATCGAGCTTCTCATAAGGCAGATGGAGGCGCGGGAGGGTATGACCCGGCCCTCGATGCGCATGATAGGGCACACCACATATCTCGTGTTTGCGAGAAAGGTGCAGAAAAAAGCGGAAGTACCCGCAGAGGACGAGTCGGAAGAAGAAAGCAACGATATTGAGTGATTTAGAATAAATATGCAGCCATGACCGTAGGGTTAGGGCCCGTCGCCTAGTCAGGACAGGGTGCTAATCTTGCAAAAGAAAGCAAGAGCACAAGCCTCCGAAGCTAGTTGTCGTGGGACCGAAGCCCACCGGGCCCGCTAAATGTATAACCAGCGCCATACGCCTATTTCATGCTCAAATGATGATCTGTTATCAGGGGAGCGTAGCGATGACCACCTCACGACGGTCTGATGAGTACTTCGTGCAATTGCTTCAGTATCCGGGCAGTCGCGCCCCAGATCACGTTGCTGTTAAAGGTGAACCTGACGGCGGTCTTCGAAAACCTGAAATGCTCTTTGTCCGGCTCCATCGTCGCAAGAGTTTCGACAAGCGGCGCGTCGAGCACTCCTGCAACCTCCTTTTCTGCGACGCGCAATTGCGACAGCCTGTCCTGCACAGTCACAAACGGCACGATAAAATGGTTTGAAGTCATCGTCCTGACCGGCTGGAGCGCCCCCACCACGTCGTTTGGCTCAAATGCAAGCCCTATTTCTTCTGAAGTCTCCCTGAGCGCCGTGTGCATCAGCGTGAGGTCGCTCTGCGTAAACCTGCCGCCGGGAAACGAGATCTCACCTCTGTGCATCTTCAGGTTCTCGCGCCTCTTGGTCAGCACTATGTGCGGTTTGCTGTTGCTATAGTGGATTATGGCAAGGACTGCGGCCGGCGTAGCGGGCGCGGCGTCCTGCGCGGCAAACGTCTTTTTTTCAAGCACGCCCTCCAGAGCCTGCAGGATTTCAGCCTTGCGCACAGCGCAGATTGTAAGACGCGGTTAAATTCCGTTGCGGCAGACCTTTGCGTTTAATAATGCCGGGCGGCGCTTGGATGCCAAGTGATGAAGGTAGCGTACGAGCTGAACCCGCCCAGGATAGCCCGGGACGGCCGGTTTGACCAGAAGCGCCTGGAAAAGAGCATGGACGCGCTGCGCGAGCGGGCATCATTGCTCAGAAGGTATGCCGACGGCGTGCACTTAACGGACTCGGTGCTTGGCGTGCCCCGTGTCTCTGGCGTTGCGGCAGCTGCGCATATCCGAAAGGCTGCCGGCGACCTGAAGGTCTCGTGCAGCCTCAGGACAAGCGACAGGAACGTGATAACGCTTTCCCAGGCCGCGGTCGACGCGGTGATGGCCAGAGTCGACAGCCTTCTCCTTTTACTTGGCGACGCGCCAGCCGACGGCCGCGCGTCAGGGTTAAAGCCTTCGCAGGCACTTGCGATTCTGCGCGACCTGGGCTTTGATCGCAAGGTAAAGCTCGACCTGTCGTTTCCTACAAAAATCTACGACAGGTGGTCGCCTGCGATGCAGGCCAAGCTTGCGGCAAGACCGCGCTCGTTTGTGACGCAGTCCATATCGTCACTTTCAGACCTTGCGGACATTGTCGACCTAGCTAAGCAGAACAACATCCGGGTGACTGCGTGCATCATGGTGCCTTCGGAGAAAAACGCCGAGTCGGCGAAAATGATAGGGCTCGACTGGTCCGGCTATGCAAAAGAGCCGGTCGAGTTTGTGAGAACGGCGGGCAGGCTTGCCGGCAGCGTACTTATCACGTCGCCGTGCAGCTTCCAGGCAGGCATCGACCTTCTGAAAGAACTCAGTTGACCTCGCCGCTTTTGGCAATCTCGCCCTTTAGCTGTTCTAACACGAGCCGCTGGAATGGGCGCATGCCTTCGTCCTCCGGCAGGCGCGGCCTCCTGTAGTCAACTTGTATCTCTTTTTTCACTGTGCCCGGCCTCTTTGTGAACACGACGACCTTGTCGCCGAGGCACACCGACTCGTTGATGTTGTGCGTGATGAACACTATGGTTTTCTTGGTCCTTGCCCAGATCAGCTGCAGCTCAACAAGCAGTAGGTCTCGGGTCTGGCTGTCGAGCGACGCAAATGGCTCGTCCATCAGGAGCACCTCGGGGTCGATTGCAAGCGAGCGCGCTATTGCGACGCGCTGCTTCATGCCGCCTGATAACTGATATGTATACGCGTCCGAGAATTTCGTCAGCTGCATCATGTCCAGGTACTGCATCGCTATCTCCGAACGCTTCTCCTTGCTCAGCCCCCTTATCATCAGCCCGAACTCGACGTTGTCCTGCACCTTGAGCCACGGGAACAGGGCGTTTTCTTGGAACACCACTATCCTGTCCGGGCCGGTCTCTGAAACGGGTCTGCCGTCCAGAACCACTTCGCCCTCGCTCGGCCTGTCAAGGCCTGCCAAGATGTTCAAAAATGTCGACTTGCCGCAGCCCGACGGGCCGACTATTGACACGAACTGCCCGTCTTCTATCGACAGGTTAATGTTCCTGATGGCGCTGACCTCCTGCACCTGGCCTCCCTGCACCGTCGTAAAGCGTTTGCCGATGTTCCTTGCTTCGAGCTTGGCCATATCAATCACTTGAGGTCGCTGAGGTCCCCGTAATGCTTCATCTTTTGCGTCCGGAGCCTGTCAAGTATGGTCAGCGCGCCGCCTACTGCGAGCGCGGCGATGCCTGCAATGACTATAAACGATGCCGCGGCGCTGGACACTATATTAGACGTGCCCACTATCTCGGCTATTGCCTCCGGGTCACCTATTATGGCCGAGACTTCCAGCGCGCCGTCAGAAGAAGGGTTGGACACCACAAGCGTGTAATTGCCGGCGCTCTGCGCCGCAAACTGCTCGCTGAAAAACGGCAGGTCTACTTGCCTTTCGACCACCGTGTCACCTGATGGATCGGTAACCCTAACAGACGCTTTCACCGGGTTCTCCTCGTAGCCGGGGAAAGCGACAAAGTAGGCGCCCTGGTTCCCCCCGATGCCCTGCATTATGTCAAAAGACCCCCGGGGCGCAATGGTGTGCACGCCGGTTTTCTGGATCTCTGACAGGAACTCGCCGACATAGTAGACGCTTGCCGCAAGGCCTACCGCGACGATGGCGCCGCCCGCTAAAAGAAGCACGTAGCCCCTCTGCAACTGCAATTTACCCTAAATATACTTCACAATGATATATTCTTACGGGCTCAGAGGGTAAAGTATTCTGCCCCCGGATGGTGCACCACCAAGGCGGCAGTCGACTGGTCGGGCACTATCTGCCCCGACTCTGTGAGGGTCATGCCGGATTTTTCGGGCGCAAGTATCTGCCACACGAGGTGGTGTTGCATCACGTCGGGGCAGCTCGGGTACCCCCAGCTGTAGCGCAGGCCCCTGTTGCCGATGTCAAGCTCCTGCCGTATGCGGGCGTTGACCCACTCAGCCATCGCCTCGGCAGTCTCGACCGCAAGCCCGTGCAAGTAGTAGGCGTCCGTGTAGCGGTCCTCACTGTTCCACTTGTCGATGATTTCTGTGACTTTATTTCCGACAGTCACAGCCTGGAACGCGACTATGTCTTCCTGCCCGAAATAGTCTGCAAGGCACAGGTGCTTCTCCCTAGACGATCTGGGGAACTCGAACACTACCTGCCTGTCCGGCAAGTCGACTTCAAGCCTGCCTGTTCCCGGCTTGTTCAGGGTCAGGTTGTGGCAGCGGAAATAGCCGTAGACTGCCCTGGGCTCAAACAGTCTTTCCTTTGCGACGCGCTCTGTCCACTCGACAAACAGCTTTTCCGGGTCGCTCAGGAAAGACTG
>Ga0209751_10001242_pt1 | contig 26437 bp, 22 predicted proteins | sample RifCSP13_1_FD_184019 | JGI IMG/M metagenome (GOLD analysis project Ga0209751, IMG submission 184019) | Soil microbial communities from Rifle, Colorado - Rifle CSP2_sed 13_1 (SPAdes) (version 2) | ecosystem: Environmental > Terrestrial > Deep subsurface > Rock core/Sediment | place: Rifle...
ATGATCGCAACGGCGGTTGGGGCCACGATGTCGCGGGCCGCCGTCCGGTAGCGGTGCGGCCCCGCGGCGGTCTCAAGGATGATGACATCACCGATTTGCATCTCGGGTAGGCGCCTGAACACGGACCCTTCGCCGCGAAGTGGGCTGCTGATGTGGCCTGACATGACGATGTTGCTGCCAAGGCCAGGCAAGGCCGTCGAGCCATACCAGCCGACCGCGTGGCTTGCCGTATCCCAGACGAGCTGGCCCTTCTCCCAGTGGGTGCCAAGCTGCACCACGGGTGAGTCGACGCCGATGCTTGGAATGATAACGCGCAACACTGCTAGGGGGACCCTTCCGTAGCCCAGGTTCTGCGGCGGTTGCTCCCAAACAAGCTCGCTGGGAGAGGCCTCGGCTATCGGGACGATGTGGGACAACTGCCACGTCGTGTACTGGGTGTATAGGAGCAGCGCGGTTGACGGCACGACGAGAAGGGCACCCAACGCCATCAGCAGCCAACCAGCCTTTCCTCGACGACCACGGCCACCGGTAGATGGGATGCCGGTGGCCGATGCGTTTCCTGAAGCCCGCGAGGTCGGACGCCTCGATGAGTCCTTCGGGCGCCGGGCCCATGTCCAGGCGAAGCCAGCCGCTGCGGCGAGGACTGCCGTCACCGGCCAGACCACGAGCGGCATGGTCGGAGAGGCGAACCTCCAGTCCAGTACCGAGGCGAGCGGCGCGCAGTACGTCGCTGCCGCCAACGCCAGGACTGCGGCGCCTTGGCCTGGTCGCGAGTGGCGCAAGACGACGCCACCTACCGCAGCGGCGCTACCAACGAGCGGCAAAAGGGCGACCCAAAGAGGCTCGCTGGTCACGATGCCATGCTCAGGTCGCATGAGCAGATACAGGCTGGCGACGGCGCCCAAAAGGCCCGTCGCCAGGGAAAGAACGCCCAGGACTCGCCGTTTGACGTCCTCTGCGGGACGTCTGGGCCTGGCGAGGAACATCAAACGCGCCAGGTCCTCCACGATGGAAGCCGGCTGTGTCTCGGATTCGAGTTGTCCCGAGCCATTCATGGTAGTGATGACGAAAGTCAGGTCGCTCCTTGCCACCGCCACCAAATGCTTCCCCTGCGCTTCGATGTAGTAGCCGATAGCTCGTAAGATGTTGGACAGCGCTTTGGAGTCCGGGACGCCGCTGGGATTGCGCCTTCTCCTCTGCCCTGCCAGCTCCAATCGCCGGAGGTCGACAATGGTGAGGCGGCGCTTGACGATAGCGCCGGGCCGCTCATTGCTCTCCACGACGTAGCCCTCGCCGGGCGTATCGGCTCGGACCGCGAAGTCGCGCGCCCCCCAAGCCTCGAGGGCCTGACCGACCGCACGGAGCTGCTGCGCGGCGCTCATTATCCGGACTCGGACTGTTTCATAAAGTGTGGAACATACTACAGCGGGTTCGTTTTCCCGTCGAGCCGCGAGGGAAGTGCGCATGATCGCTGGATCAGTTGTCGGGGGCATCTCGGGCGGGATGGAGAGCCTGGGTTCGTAGCGACGCGGTCGAATGCGGCGTATAGTGGTTGACGCTGGTCCACTGAAAGGGGGCTAACGTGGCGATCTTTTTGAGCAATGACGATGTCCGCAGGCTACTGCCCATGGATGAGTGCATCAATGTGATGGAGGACCTGTTCCTCCAGGAATCGCGCGGCCTTGTCGAGAACATCGCCCGCCAGCGGGTCCGGTTTCCGCACTCCGCCGCTACCTACTTGGGAGGCGCGGTCCTCGGCTCGCAAGCCTTCGGGATGCGCCATTCAAGCGTCACGATCTTGTACAACACGGAGACGGGGAAGCTCGAAGCAATAGTGGAGCCTGGCACGCTGGCGTGGCTTCGCACCGGTGCGGCAAGCGGCGTTGCTACGAAATACATGGCGAGGCAGAACGCCTCTGTCGTGGGCATCATTGGCACCGGGCGGCAAGCGGTAACCCAACTGGAGGCGGTCGCCCTTGTCCGTCCCCTTCAGCTTGTCAAGGTATACAGCCGTAAGGCGGAGAACCGCGAGCAGTTTGCCTCGGCGATGCGAAAGCGCCTGGAGCTAGAGGTGGTGGCTGTCGAGAGCGCGGACGAGTGCGTGCGCGGGTCCCAGGTGGTCATCACGATCACGAACTCATCCGAGCCTGTCTTTGACGGGTCTGCGTTGGACCCTGGCACACACATCAATGCGGCCGGAGCGAACAGCCGGACGCGGCGTGAGATCGACGACACCGCGATCCGCCGATCTGAACTGATCGCCGTTGACAACCTGGAACAGGCGAAGTTGGAATGCGGCGATCTCATCCAGGCGGCGGAGCGCGGCCTTTTCCGCTGGGATCAAGCCGTCGCACTGCACGAGGTCGTGAGCGGGAAGGTGCCTGGCAGACCGTCGGATGACGCCATTACGCTCTTCGAGAGCCAGGGTATCGGCATAGAGGATGTGGCCGGGTGCGCCTACGTTCTCCAGAAGGCGAAGGCTCAGGGAATTGGGGTGGAGCTACCGTTTTGAGGATTGTGACCCAGAACGCGCCCGGTTGGGCTCTCTGGCACAGCAGTGGTGGCTGGGTTCTGCTTGCAGGCGACCACTGGGCCGATAAGAGCGGTTATGGGAACTAGAAGCAGCGGAATGGCGCAGCAATCCATTTGACCGACAAGCGTAACGTCTGCTGCACGCTGGTTGGCGGGCGGTCGGCCCAAGCTGACCTCTTTGACGCTCAGAGAAGTTTTCCCCTAGTATGGCGCTGGTTACCCATGTCATCCTCAGGACAACGGGGAAACGCAATGCATCGGTGGTGCAGCGTATGGTGGTGACACTGTGATCGGCCAGTTTGCATTCATCAGTCACTCTAGCTATGACAGGGCCTTCGTGGAACGCCTCGCCCGGCAGCTTCGGAGTGATGACGTGTGGGTAGATATGTGGGATATGGATGTTGGGGACCTACTGGTTACCAAAATAGAACGAGCAATTGAAACTGCGTCTGAATTCATCCTTGTTTTGAGCGGTGCGGCCCTGCAAAGTAAATGGGTCAAATATGAATCTAACATGGCCATTATCAGGTTGTTGGAGGACGCCGATTTTCGCATAGTGGTCTTGCGAATTGATGATTGTGAAGTGCCGCTCAGGTTCCGGCCTTTCCTGTACGTGGATGCTCCCAACGATCCTGAGTCTGCTATCTCACAGACGCAGGCCTTTCTAAGCAAGCGGCGCTCAAGTGAGCAGGGGCGAGAGATTCTGTATCGGCGGCAATTTGTGAATCGGGCGGAAGAGGTTGGTCTTATTGAGCAATACATCGGAGATCCGGACGTGCGGATTATCTGCATCAATGGGTTCTTCGGAATTGGAAAGACAAGCTTGATGAAAGAAGCAGCCATTCGATTGTGGCGAAGGCCGCAACTGGCGATAGTGGAGCTTTCACCAGCGCACACGGGACCACGTCTGTGTCTGGAGCTATGCGCTCTAGCAGGGATCGACGGGCCACCTGACGGAGCCAGCTCTGAAGAGCTAACCAGAGCGTCGCTTCTTGCAGTCGAGTCTCTCGTCGCAGATGCAAGAGTTATAGTTTTCAACAAGTTCGAAGGTGTCCTGGATGAAGACGGCTCGCCCGGGCGAGAAGTGTCTGATGTGTTGCTTCACCTGTGTGAGATTCCAGCGACATCGAAGACACCCATCTTCGTATTATCTCGGCGATGGCCGCGGTTTGACGGCATACCTAGACAAAGAATCGGCGACGTTAGGGTTGCTGGGCTAAAGACCGACTACTTAGTGACGATCCTCGAAAACGAGGTTAGTCGGATTCAGCGGAAAGATTATCCTCGTGCTGGCCCTTTGGTTGATCTTGCTAAGGAGCTATATGGATATCCATTAGCTGGAAGGCTAGCCGCCCCGCTGCTCACTAAATATAGTCCGGAGTATCTTTTGCGGAATCTGAGGCACGTTGAAAGCCTTCGCACGGACATTGCCGAAGCGATTCTCGCCCAGCTGGATATCGGAGAAGGCCCAAGTCAAGTACTGGAAGCGCTTGCTCTGTTCGACGGTGCTCTGTCCCCAGAGGCACTGGCGGTAATCCTTTCGCGGGAGATAGAGTCGGTCTTGGAAAGCATAGACGTTCTCGCCGACCATAACCTCGTGGACGCTGAGGGATCGGCGGTGCACTTACATCCTCTCATTACAGACTTCTACTGGAAGCGGGTGCGGACTGGTCCGAACTTCAAAGAGTACGCAAAACGGCTTGCCGATTTTGCCAGGCGGTCCCTAGAAACCTGCGCGCGTGGAAGCACAGAATACGTGAGCTGGCTGACGCACGCGTGTCGAATGCTGTTTCTCTCAGGGGACCTTGACGGCGGAAAACAGCTGCGCGCTGATCTCAGGGGCGAGCTCAAGCGCGCCGCTATTGATCTATACCAGAGGCAAGAATACGACGTATGTCTCCGGTACTGTGAGGAGTACCTGCAGTCAGATACGAACGACGTAGAAGTCTTGTTCCACAAGGCCCGGTGCCTTTCACGGCTGGAAAGGCCGCTGGAAGCTCACGCGATCCTCGACCGGCTACTGAGCATGCCTCGCCTCACAAACAGGCGAGCGGCACGACTCAATTATGCGAAGGGCCGCACCTTCTTTGAGAATCGTCAACTTGAAGAAGCCAGAAATTGGTTCGCGCGAGCGCTTGCTCTCAGTCCGGATTACCTTCCAGCACTGCAAGGGATGGCCGAAGTCCTGGTACGAACGAACATGGTCAACGACGCTGCAGCCTTTCTGGAACGGGCTTTGGTTGCGTCTCCAATGGACTCCTACGCACTGAGCCTTTATGCAGACGTGCTGTGGCGCCAGGGCCGGCCCATGGAAGCGATTGAAAAGATGGGGTTGGCGGTGAAAGCGCAGCCGGAGAACGCCTCATTCCTTTTCAGGATGGGAAGATTTCATCAAGAATCGGGCTCCTTGGAGAGCGCGCGCGATTGGTTTAGCAAAGCAAAGAAAGCTGACGACACCTACAGCGACGTTCGGCTTTCTCTGGCTAGTGTCGCCATAGATCTCCGTCGCTTTGGGGAGGCGGAGGCTGAATTGGCTTATCTCAGGCCACTGCTAACCGGAGACAAGAGGCGGGTTCTCTTGAACATCGAGGCTGAACTCAAGTTCGTGCAGGGTAAAGTTGACGAAGCCAACGAAATCGCAAGTCGCAGGTTGCGTGAACGGCGCGACGTGGCGACGCTCGGCCTGATGGCGAGAATCGAAATGGCATTATCCCAGAACGCTCGCGAACGAGGGTTACCCGTTATGGCGGATCAGCACAGGCAGAGAGCGATCGAGCTAATCGACGAGGGACTCTCGATGGAGCCGGACAATCCGCCCTTGAGAAACCAACGCGACAACATCGAGAGGGATTGAGGCGGCGCGCTCCGCGGTCAATGGAACAAAGTCGCTCCTGAATCTGGCGCTCTCAGTGCTAAGAGGGACCGGACTCAAAAATGCGGTGTTCAGTTGGGAATGATCTGCAGTCGGGCTAGCGGGTCAATAGAAGGATGTCGAGCACCTTAGCGACCAATACGTCCGTACCCTCCTCGGCCCTGGCAGCGACTCGGTCCGCGAGCATAGGCGAGTAGCGCCTAACTGTTTCCGCATCAATGTCTAACCATATAGGAAGGATGACCTTCCTTCCATCCCGCTCGCGCTCGAAGAGGCCGTCAATCTCCTTCTGCGGCCACTCTTTGGCGAAGAAGCGTGGACTCATTATGACGATGCCGTAGCGAGAGTTCGCAACCCCCTTGTCTATCGAGCGACGCAGACTGTCACCGATTCTGAGGGTGAAGTCGTCATACCAGACTCTTACGTGTTTATTAAGCTCTTCGGCCAGCCTTCGAACGAACGGGTTCTTTGTCCTCAGAAGCGTGGCTGATGAACACGTCCCAGGCGTACTGCGTTCCTCGTGCACGGCTACGCACTGCGCGCCGTGGCTGCTGCCGCGATGGTGCGGCAGGCTCAGAGGACGTGTCTTCTGTAAGCTCTTCCAACAATATTTTGCCTGCGCCCGTCAAGATTGGAGCCACGCCGCCGCCAAATGTCCGGTTAGCCCTGATAGCACCAAGACTCTCCAGGATGTCGAGCTGATCATCGACCTCAGTCTCTCCGACACCCAGTCCCTGAGCGATATCTTTGAGCTCGGGCAGACGAGCCTCACCGCTATGCTCCCTTTCCAAAAGGTAGGCTAATATTCCACGACGCACTTCTATGCCTCTACTGCTCCTCATAATCGGCTGCCCCATCTTGGCTCGAACCTCTCCCTTGTCATCAAGACGCTCACCCCATTCTCTCAGGACGTGTTCCACGAGGGGCATGAGTTCCAGAGCGATGCTTCGTTCACCGGGCCTACGCGCCGTGCCGCGTTTTTGGACAATGCCGGCGATTTCTAGCGCAATGAGGGCGTTCTTCCAGGTTTTACCTCCGAGCTGCCTCGCTCGATACTGAAGCCTATTATAATCACATGAACTCCAAGGATGATGGTCTTCCCGTACTTCAGTATAGGCTTTGAGAACGGCCCATGCCGACCGGTGATGTCTTTGGTAGACCTCTTCCATCCTGGCTTGGAATGAAGGCCACCTACTTGCGAGTTGTAGCTCCTTTTGACCTGCTTCAAAAGTGTAGTGCTGTCCGTAGAAGCTCCAATAGCCGGTCACGGCATCCGGGTGTCTCCTTGTCAATTCAAGTAAAGCCTCGTCGCTCAGTGTTCCCGAAAGCCTTGAAAGCACTTCGTGTTCGTCGTAGTACCTATAAGTCTTATCATAACCGAATTCGTTGAACTGAAGACAGTATTCGTCCCCGAAATCACGACCAATGCTCAGAACTCCTAAAGGCGCATAGAGTTTCGCTAACAGAATGCGCCTCTCGATCAGCGCCCCACTTGCAGTTGTTTCCTCCTCCATCATGATACGCTTATAGCATGAGCGAGAGAGGCAGACAAGCGAGCCCATCTGCCTGATGCCGTAGATGAAGAACTTCCGTTCCTTAGCCCAGGGGACCAGGCCTCTAGTCCGTTCGCACCGGACAAGTCTAGCAAAGTTCGTCGATTGGTGACCTTCAAGTCGCAGCGTCTCGGTCAGCTTCCAGCGTCGCCTCGTGTTGATTCGCTCTATCGGTCATCCTCGAGAGAAGGATGCTCTACTTATCCTACATTTGGTCCAGTTGGAAACATGAGTCGTCTTTATCATATATCTTGACGCCGCAGCACTGAAGCCTTAGACTGGACTCATGCCTGACTACTACCAGAGACTCTCGGTGTTTCCAAGGGCAGAGACATATTGATGTCGCTATGATATGCTTTGATGCATGAGGACCACTATACGCCTGGACGAACAGCTCCTCAGGGAGGCCAAAGAGGTCGCTGCACAGTCTGGCCGCACACTGACTCGGCTCATTGAGGATGCGCTTCGCGAGGCGCTGGCGCGCCGGCGGGCGGTGGCAGCGCGAAAGAGGGTAACGCTACCGACCTTCAAAGGTAGGGGACTGCAACCCGGGGTCGATCTCGACGATTCAGCGGCATTGTTAGACCTAATGGAAGGACGGAGTGCAGCTCCCTGACGTCAACATTTTGGTCTATGCGTATCGAGAGGATGCGGTTGATCATCAGCGTTACAAGCAATGGCTGGAGGATTTGGTTACTGGCGATGAGGCCTATGGCTTATCTGAATTAGTGCTCAGTGGGTTTTTACGTATTGTTACCCATCCGAGGATCTTCGATCCGCCCACGCCCATGGCAGATGCGCTGGCATTCGTGGAAAATCTGCACAGTCAGCCCAATTGCGTTGTCATAGTGCCTGGCGCTCGGCACTGGGACATATTCCGAAGGCTTTGCCAAACAAGCGGTGCGCGAGGGAATCTAGTGCCCGATGCATACCTCGCTGCCCTCGCCATCGAGTCAGGGAGCGAGTGGATCACGAGAGACGCCGACTACAGCCGATTCGCCGGTCTGCGGTGGCGGCGTCCCTTTTGAGTAGTCGTTGTTTTCCTGAAACGTAGCAGTACGAGACCGCTCGCTTGTACGCACGTTGCGACGTGTCTCCGCGTCAGTCATGGGACAATGTCGGCTTGAACCATGAGCGTTCTATGTCATATATATTGATGCCGCACACTGAAGCATTGGACTGGAATCATGGCTGACTACTGCGAGACTCTCGGCGTCTCCAAGGGGCGACGGAGAAAGAGATCCGCCAAGCCTACCGAAAGCTGGCGCGCCAACAACATCCCGACGTCAACCCGGGCGACGCCAAAGCGGAGGGCGGGTCCTTCGCTCGGGCGGGCTTGTAGGACTTGAGGTCGCCGGAGCAGGCGCACCGGGCATTCACGAGCCTATCACGCGGCTGGTCATTATCATTACATGGAACGCACAATGGTGCTCTAAGCTGCGCTCAACAGAGCGCTGGTCCCACAGGCCCATGCGAGGTGATCGATGAGTGGGCGCGAGCGTCCCGATGTGGTATGGCCCCGCAAGCGGTACGACGACCTCTATCGGCGTTCGCTGGAGGACACCGAGGGGTTCTGGGCCGAGCAGGCCCGGCGGCTCGAGTGGTTCAAGCCCTGGGAGCGAGTCCTGGAGTGGGACCCGCCCTTCGCTCGTTGGTTTGTGGGCGGTGAGCTCAACGCTTCGTTCCTGTGCGTGGACCGCCACATCAAGACCTGGCGCAAGAGCAAGGTGGCCATCTATTGGGAGGGGGAGCCGGGCGATAGCCAGACGCTGAGCTACGCGACCCTGTACCGACAGGTGAACCGGTTTGCCTCGGTGCTGCAGGGCCTCGGTGTGCAGAAGGGCGACCGTGTTGTCCTGTACCTCCCCATGATCCCGGAGCTACCCATCTTCATGCTGGCGTGCGCGCGCCTCGGCGCCGTGCACAGCGTCGTTTTCTCGGGGTTCAGCGCGCAGGCGTTGGCCGGCCGGATCACGGACCTGGAGCCGCGCGTGGTGGTGACGGCTGACGGCGGCTATCGCCGGGGTAGGGTCGTGCCACTCAAAGAGATCACGGACCGGGCCCTGGCGATGTGTCCCGCCGTCCCTCAGTGCGTCGTCGTGCGACGAACCGGCGCGACGGTGCCGATGCAGGACGGCCGCGACCACTGGCTCGAAGCGCTGCTTGAGAAGGCGGAGGACTACGTCGCACCGCTGCCCGTCGAATCCACGCATCCCCTGTACATCCTCTACACCTCGGGGACGACGGGAAAGCCGAAGGGGATCGTGCACAGCACCGGCGGCTACATGGTCTTCAACTACGTGGTATACCAGTGGGCCTTCGACATCCGCGAGGAGTCGGTGTACTGGTGCACGGCCGACGTGGGCTGGGTCACGGGGCACAGCGCCATCGTGTATGCCCCGTTGGCCCACGGCGCGGCGATCGTGCTGTACGAGGGGAGCCCGGACCATCCTCGGATCGACCGTTGGTGGGACATCATCGAGAAGTACCGGGTGACGACGCTCTACACGTCGCCGACAGCCATCAGGATGTTCATGGCGCACGGCGAGGAATGGCTGCGGCAGCATGACCTGAGCAGCCTGGAGCTGCTGGGGACGGTCGGCGAGCCGATCAATCCGGAGGCGTGGTGGTGGTACTACCGCAACGTCGGCGGCGAAAGGTGTCCCATAGTAGACACGTGGTGGCAGACGGAGACGGGGGGCTTCATGATCTCGGCGGCGCCGGGCATCCAGCCTTTGCCGCTCAAGCCGGGGTCGGCTGGGCTGCCGCTTCCCGGCGTGGACGCCACGGTGGTGACCGAGACGGGCGAGCCTGCGCAGGTCGGCGAACGCGGATTTCTGGCGGTGCGGAAGCCATGGCCGGGCATGCTTATGACGCTGCATGGGGCACCGGACCTCTACCGGAAGACCTATTGGGAACGATTCCCGGGCCTTTACTACGCCGGCGACTACGCGCGGCGAGACGAGGACGGCTATTTCTGGATCCTGGGTCGGGCAGACGAGGTGCTCAAGGTCGCGGGGCACCGCCTGGGGACCCTCGAGCTGGAGAACGCTGTGGTGGCCCACGCCGCCGTGGCGGAGGCAGCGGCCATCGGCATCGCGGACCCCGTGAAGGGGGAAGAGATCGTCATCTTTGCCATCCTGAAGGACAGCTATCAGGCGTCGGAAGCGCTGAAGGCCGAAGTGACCAGCCAGATCCGAGACGCCGTCGGTCCTATCGCCACGCCGAAGGCGGTCCATTTCGTGCGGGCGCTGCCCAAGACCCGGAGCGGCAAGATCATGCGGCGGCTGCTTCGCGCCGTGGCGACCGGTCAGGCCATTGGCGACATGAGCACGCTTGAGGACGAGGCGTCGGTGGAGGAAGTGAAGCGCGCGCTCGAAGAGCTGAAGACGGTCTGAGGAGGCGCGATGATCGTCGGGTTGCCCGCGAGGTCTCCAGATGAGGCGCTGAGGGCGTTGGGAGACCTCTGACGGAGAACGGCGACGAGTATCCCGCAGTCCGCGGTGTGCGTTGCATTGCTGCTGCTGTCCTATATGGTGGGCTCGGTGCCTACCGCGATCTGGCTGGCACGCCGTCACGGCGTAGACATCATGGCGGTCGGCACCCGTAATCCGGGAGCCGCCAACGTGTTCCGCAGCGTATCGAAGGCAGCAGGGGTCATGGTGCTGGCGGCGGACGTTGGAAAGGGGGTCCTCCCGGTCGTGGCGGCGGACTTCCTTGGTTGCCCATCATGGGTAGCGGCGCTGTCTGGCCTCGCCGCGCTGGTGGGGCACTGGTATCCGGCGCTCAACCGCTTCCAGGGCGGTCAGGGGCTGGCGACGGCGCTCGGCATCACCGTGGTGATGGCGCCCACTGCCTCGCTCTTGCCGTTCCTGGCCGGCGTGGCTTCACTGGGCGTCCTGCGGAGCACGGGCCACGCGGCGGCAGTGTACTACGCGGCGCTGGTGGTCGTGCTGGCGGCTCGGGGGGTCCCGTGGTGGACGACAGCCTTGGCCCTGCTGCCGGGCTTGGCGGTGTTTCTGCGCAGCGCAGCCTTTACAAGAGCGAGCACGGCCAGGCCGGCCCTCTGACATGAAGGCGCTGGTTGGGAGGGTCGGGCGCGTCGCCCGGCTGGCACTGCTGGCGCTCGGATCAGTCCTGGGGATTGGGCTGGGGTTGGTAGTGCTGCGAGGGACCGATTGGAACTCAGTCGCCGCCATCGTTGTCGGTTTTCCGATACGGTATCTCGCGGTCGCCCTCGCATGCTGGACCGCTTCTGCTTACCTGAGAGCGGTGCGGTGGCGCGTCCTCTTCGGTGGCGAGCGGGTCTCCACGCTGCGGCTGTTGTTGGTAGAGAATGCGGCGCTGGGGCTCAATAACATCTCCACCGTGCGGGCGCTCGATGAGCTGCTCATCTTCGGCCTTCTAGCGTTGCGAGACCGCTTACCGGGGCCGCTGCTGGCGGCGACGATGGTCGTTTGCCGCGTGCAGGACCTCATCTTCACGCTCCTGTACCTCACGCTGGCCAGCTTCATGTTGATGGTGCCAGCGGCCGTCTTGCCGGGCTTGGGGCTGCTCGGCCTGTACTGCGTCGTCTGGATCCTGATTCTGCTCAATCTGCCCGCCATCGTGCGCCGCTTCCCTTGGTTGGGGCGCTTCGCGGTGCTTTCGTCGCTTGGCGGAGCGCTCAGGATGCTCGGCGGCAACAAGACCAGACTCTTGGTATCGTTCGGCGCGACGTGCGCCTACTGGCTCCTCCTGGGGCCGGCTGTTTGGGCGCTTGCGCGCGGTGCGGCCGTAGAGGTGTCGATGGGACAGTCGGTGTTTATCGTCATTGCCGCGATACTGCTGTCCACATCGCTGCCGGGCCTTCCGGGCGCGCTTGGGACCTTCGAGTTTGCCGTCGTCTCTCTGCTCGACCTCTGGGGCGTCCCTCGGTCTCAGGCGACGGTTGTCGCCGTTGGCCTCCATGCTGTGCTCTTCGTGCCGCCGACCCTGTTTGCACTGGCAGTGCTCCCTTTGGAGGGCCTGCGCTCCGCCGGCGACGTTCGGGACTTGCTAGGGGGTGCGAGGCGGCGTCAGGAGGAGGAAGAGGCCACCAAGAAGGGATAGCCTGCGCGCGCGATCTCTACGGCGCGGTTTGGGCGCCGCGCGGTGGACTCGAGCCAACATGAACGGCCGAGCTTCTGCGCGCTGACGCTCGGCGGGGTCAGCACGGCCTCCCGTCGCGGCGCTTCGCTGCGAATTGGGACGCACCTGCCGATTGTTTTCACGGGATAGTTCCGACCAGACGCGGGGCTAGCTCCATGGTGCGCGCCGCACGTGTCCGTAACCTTGGAGGAAAGAGCGGTCGAAGTAGCGCAGGAGCGGGCTGTTCCGTGGCGGATGGAAAGAGACCAGCCCGATGGGAGAGACAGATGCAAGCGCCCAGCGACGAAATGACGCCGTTCGAGGCGGTCACCTGGTGGTTCGACCGGGCCGCCGAGCAGCTTCGCCTACGAGACGATGTTTTGCAGCTTATGCGTCGCCCCTGGCGTGAACTCCAGGTGCAGGTGCCGGTCCGGCGCGAGGACGGGCGGCTGCAAGTCTTCGTGGGATACCGGGTCCAACACAACGGGGCGCGAGGGCCCTATAAGGGTGGTGTCCGGTACCATCCGAAGGCAAACCTGGACGAGGTACGGGCCTTGGCGGCTTTGATGACCTGGAAGACGGCTTTAGCGGAGATACCGTTCGGGGGCGCAAAGGGGGGCGTCCAATGCGACCCCGGCTCGTTGACTGTAGAGGAACTCCGTCAACTGACTCGCCGGTACATCCAACAGATTGCTCATTTGATCGGCGTGAATCGTGATATTGCGGCGCCTGATCTGGGCACCAACGCGCAGACCATGGCGTGGATGATGGATGCATACGGGCAGATCTATGGCCACAGTCCCGCCATCGTCACGGGGAAGCCCATCGAGCTGGGTGGCTCGGTCGGCAGGGATGCGGCGCCTGGTCGAGGGGCGGTCTTTTGCTTGGCTGAGTGGGCGCGCCTCGGCGGCAGATCACTGGAAGGCACCACGGCGGCCATCCAAGGCTTCGGCCAGGTGGGTTCCTGGACGGCCCGGAGCATTCAGAGCGTCGGATGCAAGGTCATCGCTGTGAGCGATTGGCATGGAGGCGTCCTCAACGAGGCAGGGCTGGATATCGAGGCGCTGGCAGAGTATGCCCGCTTCTCAGGATCAGTCGCTGGATTCCCTGAGGGGCAGCCGGTGTCCAATAATGCGCTGCTGGAGCTTCCCTGCGACATTCTGGTGCCGGCCGCTGTAGAGTCCGTGATCCACGTGGGGAACGCCGATCGCGTTCGGGCGCGGTTCATCGTGGAAGCGGCCAACCATCCAGTGACCCCAGCGGCTGATGCGATCCTCGCAGAGCGAGGGATCACAATCCTGCCGGACATCTTGGTCAATAGCGGAGGGGTTGTTGTCTCTTACTTTGAGTGGGCGCAGAACATTCAGGAGTTTCGCTGGGAAGAGGACCGTGTCAACGATGAGCTGCACAAGATCATGACGAGGGCGACGCACCAGGTCTTCGAACGGGCGTGTGAGGACAAGGTCACGCCTCGTGAGGCGGCGTACGCTCTCGCAGTTGACCGGGTGGCCCGGATTATCGACCTGCGGGGATTTGTGTAACGAGATGGGCCTCTGTTCCTCCCGTCCTGTGGCGGGCGAGCGGGCCGGCTTCGCGGGCTCCGAGAGAGTGCGTGATGGAGGATGCTCCTGAGGACGACGGAAAGGATCCAGGGAGTGCCTGGTGGTTCGACAGGCCGGAGGCGGACTAGTTGGACGAAGAGCACGGAACACCAGTTGCTGTTTCCCCTCTTGAGGGGTTCCTGGGATCTCCTGACGCCTTTTGGCGCCTATGGCTGTCGTTCACCTCGGCGGAGCTAGCGCGGCAGCGGTTCCAGCGTTGGCGATTTGGGCGGCGGCGCGCGCGTCGCCATGGCGCGCTCGCGCGGGTGGGCGCAACGTAGAGTGGTGGGTGCCGACTCGGGACCAGAGCAGACGCCACTTCGCTGACGTCCGAGCGCTGCTCTTGACCGGACCTCCTTGCTAGCCAGCAGCGGCGGTTGCCCGCTGTGGTGCGCGTGCCAGGTAGATCAAGATGGCCGAGAGTGCGTAGGTGATCGCGAACACGACGTACAGCGGGTAATAGCTCCCGGCGGCGTCTCTCACAAAGGCGGCTAGAAGGGGACCTGAGCCGAGGGCGGCTGTCTGCAGGGGGGCCATGACGCCGATGATCGATCCAAACGACCGGCGCCCATAGAACTGGGCGATGATCATCTGTCCCAAGATGCCCTCGCCTCTCGAGGCGATTCCCCAGAGCGCCGCGAACACCAACGCCATGGCGACACCCTCAATGTTGAGCAGGAAGACGACCATGACGGCCGCGAACAGGAGCGCCGCGATTTCGCATCGTCGTGCGGTAAAGCGGTCGCTCAGCCAGCCCCACCCCGTGTTGGCGACGGCACCGAGGAAGGCGCTCAGCGCGAGGGAGCTCGTCGCGAACTCGACAGGGATGCCCTTTTCGCGCAGGTAGGGGACCATGTGGAAGTTGATCGAGGAGATGGCGACCGTCGCGATGGTCAAGGTGAAGGTGATCAGCCAGAACGGCACGGTCCGAATCGCGGCAGACACGCCCCAATCGTCGCTTGCGGCGGAGCCCGAGATGGCCAAGCCCGACAGGCCACGTTCCGGGGCTGCGGCGGGACCGGCGCCGTCCGGTTGCAACCCCAGATCTTCGGGGCGCCTGCGCATGAACAGGAATAAGCCTGCTGTCAGGACCAAGCTGAACGCGCCGAGACACTTGTAGGCGAACCGCCAGCCGAAGTTGGTGGACAGGAACTGGAGCACCTGGATGTTCAGCGATGCGCCCAAGGGGTGAGCCATGGAAACAAACCCCAGGGCGGTGTTGCGCTTCTCATGGAACCAATTGACGACGGCGGTGCTGGAGACAACGCCCCCCATAGTGGGGGAGATGAGCGCGCGCCCGATGATGAACGAGGAATAGAAATGCCAGACGGCCGTCATCCCGGAAAGGGCGAAGAAGACGACGCCGGCCGTGACGGCGCCGAGGGGCATCAGCCAGCGGGGCCCGTGCTTGTCGGCGAGACGACCGACAAGGGGTGTGACGAGGGCGGCGCTCCAGGTGCCCAGCGTGATCGGCAAGGCGAACGTGCTGCGGCTCCAGCCCAGGTCTTCGAAGATATAGACCTGTAGGGCGCCAAGCACCAATTGCGACGCACCGGATGCGCCATAGCCGGCCAGGATCGCCATGCCGACGATGAGCCACCCGTAGAAGAACGGGGTTCTGGGATGCCAATCCAACGCCCGCCTAACGCTCGCGGCCACGACTGATCATTCTCCTGTCTAAGGCAAACTGCTCACAGACTACATGAGGCGAGGGCCGTGGACAAACGGAGGATGGGGAGTTTTCATGTGGCAGACTCTCGATGTAGTATCTCTCAGACCCAGCCGCGCGGAGGGATGACGGAGCCACGCTTGGCCATGGCCAGCCGGGGAGGACGCATGGACGTTGTGGCGGCGAGAGAGGGCTCTTTCCAGTCCAAGGGGTTGACGCTTCACTACCTCGACTGGAGCGCCTCGGCGCGTACCCCGCTGGTGCTGCTCCACCACGTGGGGAGCCAGGCGCACGCATGGGACGAGTTCGCGCAGCGGATGAGCACCGACCACCGTGTGGTTGCGCTGGATATGCGGGGCCACGGAGACAGCTCCTGGGCAGGAGAAGGGAACTACACCACCGAGGACTACGCTGACGACGTGGCGGCCCTCATCGAACACCTGGGGCTGGCGCGGGTGATTGTGCTGGGCGGGTCGCTCGGCGGCCGCGTTGCTCTCGTTTACGCCGCGGAGCACCCCGAGGCGATCGCGGCGTTGGTTATGGAGGATGTGGGTGCAGTCCGCCCACCCTCGATAGCCCAGAACTTCGCTGCGACGATCGCGGCGGGGGACCCAGAGCTCGATACCGTGGAGGCGTGGGCACAGCGGTTCCAAGGACAGAACCGGCGTACGCCGATGCAGTATTTTCTGCACAACGCGCGGCACGCGACGAAGCGGTTGCCCAACGGTAAGTTGGGGCTGAAACGCGACCCCGCGATCCAACGGGACTTCGTGCCGCTCGAGCTCTGGAGCTATGTGGAGAAGGTGAGGGCACCGTTGCTGCTGGTCCTCGGCTCGGAGAGCACCATCGTTGGCGAGGACCAGCAGGCCCGCTTTCGCGAAACAGCGCCTCAGGTTGAGATGGTGACCATCCAGGGCGCGGGCCATATCGTGGTCCACGATCGACCGGAGGAATTCGAGGCGGCCGTGCGGGGGTTCTTGCGCCGCCATGGCCTGTAGCGCGAGCGGCATTGCTGTCAATCCGCCGCCGGCGGATACGCTTCCGCTGTCGCGCGATTGGCTCGAAAATAGCATCCTGGGTTCTTCCCACCCACCCGCCCAGTGACGTACTGGGGGACACCCCCAAGCCCCCGCCAGAGGGCTCGGCCCTCTGGACTCTCGCGGAGCAATGATCATTTGGCTCGAAACTAGCATCCTGGATGCTTCCCACCCAGGCGCCGAGTAACGTACTGGGCCCTCCGCCCGCCTGCGATTAGCTCAGGGTGAGTAGACGCTGCTTGGACTCCCCGCGGGGCAACGATCGTTTGATCCGCAGTAGCGCACAGCGCATGAAAGATTTGCCAAGAGCGCGGCCGTTGGTTGCAAGGTTGGCGCTTGTGTGTACGGCGTATTTCTAGAACAATGGCCGCTTGAGTGGATCCGTCTTTTCAGGAGCTAACGCATGCCTATTGATAGGGCTCGGCTGGACGAAGCCTTCAACCCGAAGGCTATCGCCGTCGTTGGAGCGAAGCGGTCCGCAAACTACAGCTGGCTCCGCAACATGCAGACCTTCAAGGGACGGCTCTACTCCGTCCAGATCGATCCGACGGAGATTCCGGGGATCGAGGAGCTGGGCATTGCAAATTACCTCCACGTCACGGACATACCCGACCAAGTCGACTATGCGGTGATTGCCGTGCCCCGCAGGGTGGTGCCGGCGGTCCTTGGTGAGTGCATCCAAAAAGGTGTGAAGACGGTCCATGTCTTCGCGTCGGGCTTCGCCGAGAGCGGCACTCCTGACGGGATCGAGGCGCAGGAGCGGATCACCAAGATGGCAGAGGAATCGGGAACCCTTCTCCTAGGGCCGAACTGCATGGGGGTCTTCAACCCGGCGATGGGGATGCGCTTCAACACCGAGCAGCGGGTAGGCGTGCCGGGCGCGGTCGCATTCATCGCGCAGAGCGGGGGACACGCAGGCTCGTTGACTCAAGCGGCCGAGGCCAGCGGCATCGCGGTGAACAAGACGGTCAGCTTCGGGAACGCCGCTCTCATCGACAGCACTGATCTGCTGGAGTATTTCTCGGAAGACGATTCGACGCGGGTGATCGTCCTGTATGTGGAGGGCCCGAGGGACGGCCATCGGTTCTTCCAGGTGCTCAGGAGCACCGCGCAACGCAAGCCCGTGGTCGTTTGGAAGGGCGGTCAGACTGAAGACGGCAGGCGGGCAGTGGCGTCGCACACGGGCGCTCTTGCCGGCTCCGCCGACCTCTGGGGCATCGCCCTGCGACAGGCGGGCGCTGTGCCGGCGCACTCGCTTGAGGAAGCCCTCGATGCTACCAAAGCGCTCCTGCACCTGCCGCGGAGCACGGGAGTTGGGGTCGGCATTATCGGCGGCACAGGGGGCCAGTCAGTGTCCATGACGGACGCGTTTGCCAGGCACGGGCTGCGTGTCCCTCGCCTATCGCCGCCTTCGCTGCAGCGCCTGGCCGAGTTCTTCCAACTGGTCGGAGCGAGCTACTTCAATCCCATGGACGTGGGCGGTCTGAACCGCTCGATGTTGGAGACGATCGTCGAGATACTGTTCGCCGACTCCGAAGTGAGTGCGGTGGTAGTCCAGCTGGGCGCGGGTGCCTTGCGCGGGAATCGGGAAGAGGGCCTCGCCCAACTCGACCTGTACCGCCGGGCGCGCGACCGGACGGGCAAGCCGCTCCTGGCGATCTTCAACTCGGCGAATCCCTACCGGGATGGAGCGCTCCTCGACGAGCTTGAGCGTGTCCTGCAGGGGATGTCCGTGCCGAGCTTCCCGTCCGCCGATCGGGCCGCGCTGGCCCTGGGCAGGTTTGTGAACTACCACCGAGTCGTGGCCAGCGATGGGGCCTGACGAGGGCCTTTGTGGAAGGGCGGGGGGAGTCTCTTGTGTTGGCGACGGTACCGTCCGCACGCATCAGCGCGCCAGGTTCTGGCGCGCTGATATTACATCGGGGCGTTTGTTGGAAGCCGGCGCTATTGACTCAGGCGCCGTTCGCCTAAGCCGCTCAGTCGGGAATCGCTGAGCTTGCCGCGGAGCCCGTCAGTGCCGGCGAAGGCTCACGCTGTGGGCGGACGGGAGAGGCGGTCGGCCGGCTGGCAGGGGCGGCGACGGCCGCGGCGGACTCCTCAGCGCTCATGTGGAGCTGACCATCGATAAAGGCGCCTTCGTGGACGATGAGGAGCTTGGTGCTCAGCTGGCCTCTGGTACGACTCTTCGGTAGCAGCTCAAGGCGCTCTCTGCAGTGCATCTCGCCCTGGAAGGAGCCGGCAACGACGACGTACGTCGCAGAAATCTTGGCGTCCACCCGGGCGCCCTCGGCGATGTGTACGGTATCTTGCGCCTCGACCTCTCCTGAGAATTGTCCGTCGATGCGCACGCTGCCGTCGATCTTCAACGTTCCCTGCCAGGTCGAGCCGATGGACACGACGCTGGCGCAGTTCTCCGGCGAGGTCGGGCCAGCGACGGCGGCCTGACGGGCGAACGCAGGCTCCGGCACGGGCACCGGCGTAGGTGGCGTGGCTTCGACGCTGGGTGAGCCGCTCTCTGTCCTAGTGGTGGGTTCGCTCGTCGGCTGCCGCCAAGGGCGTAGCTCTGTCTCGTCCTTGGTGTCTTTAGGGTCTGTCCTTGACCTGTTGCCGAAGATGTCCATGGCAACCTCCCTGAGGGTTCTCGGGTAGCCTGAGGGGCTCAGTATAGGCGTGGTCTCCCGGGATGTCCAGCACAGTAAGCGTGGAGCTGGCGGCGCGCCGTCAGGCGCCACGTGCGAACCAGCTGGACGCGAAAGCCGCCGCCGCTTTGGCCCGAGCCCGAAACGTCGGCTGTCTGGCGACTTCCGAGACGCTTTATGGGGCGGCGCTGACGGCCGGCCCAGGCTTCGCGGCGATGACCTTCGCTTCGAAGCTGTCGCCGAGGCGCTGGCCGATGGCGAGGACGTGGTAGCCGGGCTCGATGGCCTCGCAGCCCGCTTCGGCCTCGGCGATGCGGCACGTGGTCTCGTCGGACCAGTGGATGTGGACCAACCCCGCGTCTCGGGTGCGGACCTCAAGGGTGTGGTCGTGCTCGGCCCGCACGAGACCGGCGATGCGTTCGCGCTGCTGGTGGACGAGGGGTTTCGCGGCGATGCCTTTTGCCTGGAAGTTGTCGTTGCCGAGCTGGCGGCCAACCGCCACGACCCCGTACCCGGGCTCGATGGCCTCGCAGTTATCGCCGGCGCCTTCGACGCGACAGTGGGTCTGGTCGGACCAGTGGACATCGACGGTCTCGCCGCCGCGCGTGCGAACGACCAGCGTGTGTCCGTGCTCCTCCTGCACTACACCAGCGACACGCGCTCGCTCACTGCGCTCGGGTGCCGCGAAGGCGACGCCGCCGGCTGTGGCAAGCAACGTGCCAGCGAGCACGATTCCCGCGAGTCCATAGTAGATGATTCTCATTTTCTCCTCCCTTGGTGTCTGCCTGCGGCCCCGCAAGGTTCACTGGTTATTACGGAACCGGCTGTGGTCAGTAGCCCTGGGAGAAGCGTCTCAATTCGTGAGAAAACGGAAGGGAGTCCCGGCCGCTCGGGACTCCCTTCCGTAGACGTTGCGAGGAGCTCTAGTCCGCTGTCCTACGCAGCGTCTCCAGGAGAAGCTCGAACTCACGCTGCGTCTCTTGAACGATACGCAGCAGGCGCGGACGGGTCTCAGGGGGGGCCTGATCGAGAAGGCGTGCGAGGGCCTGAGGGGCGTCTCGCAGCGACTGAAGGCGCTGCCGCAGCGCGACGAGTTGGCGTTCAGGGATGGGGTGCCCAGCCGCCCTGGCGGCCTGGAGGCGCTCGACCGTTTGGCGCAGCGCTAACACTTGGAGGCGGATACGGTTTGCCTGGTCGAGATAGCGGGCCTTCTCGCCGCGTGCGACGAGCACGTCAAGCTCTTTCAGGCGCTGATTGGTCAGATCTGTCTCGACGGCGGCCCGCGCGGCCGGCTGCATGGCAAGTTGGAGCCGGATGTTCTCATGGGCCCGCTTCACAGGGTACAGAAGAGTGCCCGGCACGCTGCTCTCGGCGCTTACCACGGTGCCGGTCCCGAGGACGAGCAGGAGGACCAACGCCGCCGCCATCGCCCGCATGGCGAATGAGAGGCGGAACAGGAAAGGCGGGCCTGGCTGAATCGCCCTGTCCGCCGCGTGCGCCAAGAGACGGGCCCGCACGGCAGCGACGAACTGCGGCCGAGGTCCTGCTGCCTCGACGGCTGCCGCCAGGACTCGTGTCGTGGCCTCGGTCTCTGATGGCCCAGGCTCCGAGCGATCCCGCGACAGGCCGCTCTGCAGCAGCCGGTCGATTTCTTGGCCGAGGCGTTCTTCCTCGTCCCTAGTGCCGCTCATGGTGGTCCCCTCCCCGACCATCCAGCATCGCTCGAAGCGTCTGGATGGCCTTGTATTGCAGCGATTTCACCGCCGCCTCACTGCGCGACATGACCTGCGCCACCTCCGCGATGGACTGCTGGGCGCCGAAGCGAAGCGCGATGACCTGTTGCTGGGACGCAGGGAGCTCCTTCACGGCCTCCCGCACGGCGGCCATCTGGACCTCGATGATGGCGAGCTCTGATGGGTCGTCGCTTCGCAAGAGAGGCGCCTCCATCTGCAGGTAGCGGAAGCGACTGCGCTGCTTGCGCTGGTAGTCCACGATCAGGTTGTGCGCGATCCGGAACAACCAGGCGCTGAACGGGGCGCGGCTCGGCTGAAACGACGCGATGGACTCGAGCATCCTCATGAAGACCTGCTCCGTAAGGTCCTCCGCTTCAGATGGATTGCGGACGCGCAGCACCACGTACCGATAGATCCGCTTCACGTATGCGTCGTAAAGCCCGGCCAGAGCATCGCCGTCTCCGCGCTTGGCCCCGTCCACGAGCTGTAGCTCGGGCGCTTGTTCTAAGACATCCAATCGAAATCCGCTCGTTCTAGACTCTGTCGCTCAATAGCTTATACGTAATGAGCCGCGAAACGGCGCTGGTCGCGCGCCGTATGGTAAGAGGCGCGTCAGTGGCGGGCGCCAGCGGAGTTGGGATTGGCGGGCGGCCGCCGCTGCGTGCCATACTGAGGGCGAATTCTGGGTGTCATGCTGGGAGCAGGACAAAGGAGAGTCCGCATGGGTTATGAGCCAACGACTCTGCAAGACCGCGTCGCGGTCGTGACCGGAGGAGGCACGGGGATAGGCCGTGGCATCTCGATGGAGATGGCGAAGGCCGGGGCGAAGGTGGTCCTGGCCAGCCGTAGCCTGGAACACTTGGAGCCGTGGGCGGAGCGCATTCGCCAGGAGACAGGCAGGCCAGTCCTCGTGATCGCGACCGACGTGCGAGACTGGGACCAGTGTCAGGGGCTGGTGCAGCGCACCGTCGAGGAGTGGAACCGTGTGGACATCCTCGTGAACAACGCCGCGGGCAACTTCACCATCAACCCTGAGGACCTCACGATCAACGGCTGGCAAACGGTGCTGAACATTGACCTGAACGGCACGTGGTACTGCACGAGGGCGGCATTCCCGGTGATGAAGGAGCAGGGGAAGGGCGCTATCATCAATATCCTCGCCTTCACCGATCGAGGGGCACCGCGGACGGTGCACGCCGGTGCAGCGAAGGCCGGCATCTGGAACATGACGATGTCGCTGGCAGCGGCTTGGGGCCAGTATGGGATCCGCTTCAATGCGATCACGCCGGGCGGCGTGCCGACACTGGGCACGCAGCGCAACCTGCGTCGCAGCCTGCGTCCGGGCGACCCCGACGACCTGGGGGGCGAGGACGCGGTGATGGCGTGGCAGGGTGGTCCGGCCAGCAACCCGCTCGGTCGCAGCGGCCGGTCGGAGGACATTGGACAAGCGTGCGTCTTCCTGGCGTCCGACCTGGCGAGCTGGGTCACGGGCGCGCATCTTCACGTGGACGGTGGGGGAAGGTTTGGGTCTGGGTTGGGGAGGGGTCGCGAGGGGGTAGAATAGAACGCCTCGGCGAATTGTTTGAGAGGGTAATCCCACGGAAGGAGACACACGTACCATGGAGTATCGTCAGCTAGGACGCTCCGGGCTCAAGGTCTCGGTGCTTGGTCTTGGCACGAACCAGTTCGGCGGCCGCGTCGACCAAGAGGGCGTCGCCGCCATAATGGGGCAGGCGAAGGAAACGGGCGTCAACTTCATCGACACGGCCGACGGGTACTCCCGTGGCCTCTCGGAGGAGTACATCGGGCGCGCCCTGCACACCGACCGTCAGTGGTGGATCGTTGGCACAAAGGTGAGCGGCCCGCAGGGAGAGGGGCCCAACGACCGGGGCAACTCGCGCAAGCACATCATGGACGGTGTGGAGGCGAGCCTTCGGCGGCTGCACACGGACTACATCGACCTGTACCAGATACACTTCTGGGACCCAACGACGCCGGTGGACGAGACGCTCCTGGCTCTGGACGATCTCGTTCGTCAGGGGAAGGTGCGCTACATCGGCTGCTCCAACTTCGCCGCGTGGCAGCTCGTGGAGTCGCTGCACACCTCCAAGCAGGCGGGGCTCCATTCCTACGTCTCTGTCCAGCCGGCCTACAACCTCTTCAACCGCGACATCGAGCGGGAGCTGATGCCGGCCTGCGAGAAGTACAGCGTCAGCATCATCCCCTACAGCCCGCTGGCCGGGGGGTTCCTCACCGGCAAGTATCGGCGGGGCGAGCCGCCGCCTGAAGGGACGCGGTACGCCAGCGCCCGAGGGCCCATGGCGTCGCGGGTGCTCAACGACCGGAACTACGACCGCGTGGAGAAGCTGCAGGCATTCGCGCAGGAGCGTGGACACGACGTCGGCGAGCTGGCAGTCGCCTGGCTGGCCTCTCAGCCTATGGTCAGCCCAGTGATCTGCGGCGCGACCAAGCCAGAGCAGGTCGTGGAGAACGCTCAGTCGCTCGAATGGAAGCTCAGCGAGGACGACAGGAAGGCATTGCGGGAGATCATCGACGCGCGCGACTTCTAAACCAAGACGTGCGGCTGGAGCTGCTTTGGGGAAGTGGGACCCCGCGGCGTAGTGCAGCGGCTCTCCTGCCTGTGCTTTGGCTACGGGAGGAAGTGGCGAAGCCCTCATTTCGGCTAGGCCGAAAGCCGCTCCTTTGGCGGATGCGCCTCCCCGGGAGTGCCCGTAGACTGGTTTGTAGTAGGGCTGGGAACAGCACCCAGCAAGCGGCGGTTCCAGGGAGGGAAGAATGTCACAAGCAACGTCAAACCAGAGCACCGGTATACTGAGCAGGATTTCCGAGGAGCTGGCGGATGCCGTGGAGCGGGTGGCTCCGAGCGTGGTCCGCGTGAATGCGCGCCGCGGCCCGTCGGGGAGCGGCGTGGTCTGGTCGGCCGACGGTCTGATCGTAACGGCGGACCACATACTGGAGCGGGAAGAGGACATCACGGTTGGCCTTGCCGATGGCAGCGAGGAGTCAGCCTCCCTAGTGGGACGCGACCCAGCCAGCGATGTCGCTCTGCTGCGGATCGCCCGGCAGGGCCTGCCACCCGTGGCGAGGGGACAGTCGCCCAAGGTGGGCCAGCTCGTCCTTGCGGTGGGACGCCCCGGCGGTGGCGGGCCGATGGTGAGCCTGGGCGTCATCAGCTCGCTCCAACGTCCCGGCCGGGGCTGGCGACGGGCCTCGGGCAACTTCATCACGACCGACGCGGTGCTCTATCCTGGCTTCTCCGGTGGGCCGCTTATCGACGCATCGGGCCAGGCTGTCGGCATCGGCACCTCACGCTTTGGTCAGGGGACCAGCGTGGCGATCCCCATGGAGACGGTCGCCCAGGTGGCCCAGGCGTTGCTGAGCCAGGGGCGCATGAAGCGTGGCTATTTGGGCATCGCGAGCCAGGCGGTGGCGATCCCATCGGGCCTGCGCCAGCGCCTCGAGCTGCAGCAGGAGAGCGGGCTGCTCGTCGTGGGCTTGGAGCCGGACGCGCCGGCTGAGAAGGCCGGCGTGCTCCTGGGCGACCTGCTGCTTGCCTTCGGCGGCGAAGTTGTCAATGAAACGGAACAACTGCTGCACCTTCTCTCGCCCGAGCGCGTGGGCCAGACGCTGACGCTGCGGGTCGTGCGCGGTGGTGTGGCCGAGGACGTCAGCGTCACTATCGGTGAGCGTGTCTGAGAGATCCGACGTGGCAACGCTCGTGGCGTCATCTCTTTTGAACCTCTCGGCTGACCTGACCGCGCTCGCCGAGCGAGTGCGTCCGAGCGTCGTCTTAGTCCGCAGCAGAGCGGGAGGGGGCTCGGGCGTGATCTGGCGCGAGGACGGGCTCATCGTCACGAACGACCACGTGGTGCCGAGGGAACAGGCGGAGGTCGTGCTGGCAGACGGGCGGACCCTTGCAGCTACAGTACGCGAGAGAGACAGTGGGCACGACCTGGCTGTCCTGCGGGTAGAGGCCAGCGGCCTTCCGGCGGCGGCCATCGGCGACTCGCAACGGCTGCGCCCAGGCCAGGTAGTCCTCGCGATGGGCAACCCGCTTGGCCGAAGGGGCGCTGCGACGGTCGGCGTCGTCAGCAGTGCCGAGCTGCGGATGCGGAGCGGCCGCGGGCGGGGGCGGGCGAGGGAGTCGACGCGGTCGCTTGATTCGTCCGAGTTCATTCGCGCGTATGTGCAGTTAGCGCCGGGGAACTCGGGCGGGCCGTTGGTGGACGTGGAGGGGCGGGTGCTTGGCATCAATAGCCGCGTCTCAGGGCCGCGGCTGGCCCTGGCGATTCCGAGCCACGTCGTGGAGCGCTTCCTGGCCGCCGGCGGCAGCCAAGTGCAGATGGGGATAGGAGGCACCGAGGTCGAGCTCCCGCCGGCCTGGCGGGAACGGCTCGGCCTGGCCGAAGCGACGGCCGTCATGGCGACCCATGTGGTGGAGGGGGGGATGGCCGAGAGCAGTGGCCTGCTCCTGGGCGACATCATTGTGGCGCTGGATGGCCAGTCCGTGGACACAGTTGCGGCGATGGCGGACAGGCTGGCGGCGCGTGATCCTGGGCCAGAGCTGCGCGTGCGGCTGATTCGCGGCGGCGAGCTGGTAGACCTGGCGATGCAGCCGGTGCCTCCCGCGCGCCGAGCGCGAACAGGCGTGACGACCGTCTGAAGAAGCTCATGGTCCGCGTGCTCATCATCTCCAACTCACCGACCTTCCGGACGGGTCTGCAAGCGCTGCTTGCTGCTGAGGAGGACTTCGCCGTGACAGCGGCCGCTCCGGAAGAGCTGGCTGGGCCGGGGCCTTCGGAGCTGCCCGAGGTGCTCATTGTGGACGGCGAGGGCGAGGACGGCCTGGAAACTGAAGCGCTGCTCGAGGACTTCCCGGGTGCGCGACTTATGCTGCTTGGCACGCCGGCAGCCGCAAGCCGCTGGTTTGAAGCGGTTCACGGGCAGGCTTGGGGCTACCTGCAACGCGAGGCCGGCGGGCCCGAGATCGCTGCGGCTGTGCGAGCTGTAGCGGGCGATCTGGTCGTACTCGACCCGATGCTGGCGGGTCAGCTCGTGTCTGGGGCGGGGCAGGCCGTGGAGGTCGCGGCTGTCTCGCCGGCGGAGGACCTGAGTCCGCGGGAGCGAGAGGTGTTGGCCCTTATCGCGGAGGGGCTGGCGAACAAGGGTATCGCGGCGCGGCTCCATCTGAGCGAGCACACGGTGAAGTTCCACGTCGCCTCAATCCTCGGCAAGCTGGGGGCGAGCAGCCGGACGGATGCGATCCGTTTGGGGGCGCGACGAGGCCTGGTGGTGCTGTAGGCGGATACGAGCCGTCTGGGCGGCGAGCTAGGTTTGACCTGTGGTCCCATAAAAACCACCGCCCTGAAGGGCGGGCCTAAGCCGTGGGCCAGATACCGCCGAATCGGTCTTCACCTGCGTGCGTCCGAGAGATGGCTAAGGAAGGAGCGAGCTATGAAAGCTGTGGTCATCCACGCGTACGGCGATGAGAGCGCCCTGAAGTACGAAGAGTCGCCCGACCCGGTCATCGGCGCCGGAGAGGTGCTCCTGCGGGTGCGCGCGGCGTCAGTGAACCGAGGCGACATCGGGCGGCGGCGCGGTGGCGCAGCGCCGGCGCCGCTGGCACAGCCGTTGACCGTTGGCTGGGACGTGGCGGGCGACGTCGTGGCGG